>Ga0310345_10000099_pt1 | contig 177049 bp, 143 predicted proteins | sample HC15DNA20500_MG_FD_204667 | JGI IMG/M metagenome (GOLD analysis project Ga0310345, IMG submission 204667) | Marine microbial communities from station ALOHA, North Pacific Subtropical Gyre - HC15-DNA-20-500_MG | ecosystem: Environmental > Aquatic > Marine > Oceanic | place: Pacific Ocean... | reverse complement strand
GTTGCTGTTGAAGGCATTGATGACCCAGTCGCGGTAGAACCAGACGCTCCGCTGCTTGTCCTTTTCGTAGCCGTCGGAATCGGCATAGCGAGCCGCATCAAGCCACCAGCGGGCCCAGTGTTCTCCGTAATGCGGCGAAGCAAGCAGATGTTCAACGAGTTGAGTTTCCCAGTCGTCCGCCGGTTCATTCAGCCAGCGGTCACGTTCGGCGAGCGTGGGCGGAAGTCCAGTCAGATCGATGTAGAGCCGGCGGATCAACGTCGAACGGTCCGCGGTCGGGCTGAAGGACATCGCTTCCTTTTCGAGCCGCGCGAGAACGAACTGGTCAATGGGGGTGCGGACAAGAGTCTGATTCTTAACGGAAGGGAGTTCCGGCCGCTCCGGGGGAGCGAAAGCCCAGTGCTGATCGTACCTGGCGCCCTGTTCAATCCACAGCCGCATCTTTTCGATCTCTTCCGGCGTCATCGCCTTGTCGGTCGATGGAGGCGGCATGACGAGATCAGGATCAGTCGACGTGATCCGCTCGATCAGGGCACTGGCAGCAGGATCGCCCGGCACGATCGCACCGTATTCGACGGCGTTCTCGCGGTCATCCAGACGCAGTCCGACTTCGCGAGTCGTTTCATCCGGACCGTGGCAGAGGAAACATTTGTCGGACAGCACCGATCGAATGTCCCGGTTGAAATCGATTTCCGCGGCACGAACTGTCGAAACGGAGACAAGCAGAAGGCCGGCGGTGAGATAGCGAAAAACATCCATCGTTCAGGGGAATCCTGCTGAAACGCGTGGGGGGTAGAAAACAAAGGCGGGGACTGGAATTGTAACGCATCCACAAACGCGAATACAAGAAACGCAGCGACCGGCCAGCCAGAGTAAGACCGGAGAAAAGCCTCCTGAGCCCGTGTCTGACCGAACTCATTCAGAGTTCAGAAGTTGGACGAAATGTCGCTGCAGAGATGTTTCGACAGTTCAGTCGTCTATAATCGACCGCGAAACACCCCATCCCCCGTTGTTCCGTCACCAGCGAAGGCTTCAACCTTGCCTGCAGAGAATCCCGTCCTGAACCAGACGCCCCAGAGCGACTTCCGGAATAAAGTCATCCTGACCATCTGCCTGGTCCTGGCACTCGGCTTGAGCCTGTTTGCGGTGAGGTATCGCTGGAATAACGGCGTCGACATCCAGAATCAGGCAGTGCGGCGGATGTTTTACGTGGTCGGCGAGTACCTGAAAGTCCACGATGGCCGCTGGCCCGAGAATTGGGAAGCTTTGGAACAGTTCCCTGCTCAGGGCGAATGGGATCATCCCCCGGATTACGAGCTGATCCGCAAGAACGTCATCATCGACTTCGATCCGGACATGGATGAGATTGCCCGGCAGTCGCCAGCTGAGTTTCAGGCCATTCGTCCGGTGAATCCGGTCTTTGATTTCGGAAAAGATCCCCGGCTCGTCGATCTGCTGAATACGGTCCAGAAGACCAGAACGGCCGGGGATCCAACCGGAGGGACGCCCGCTGAGTGATGGCGTCAGCTGATGCCGATGACGCGACCGCCGCTCAGGAAGCGGTCTGCCCCAAGTGCCCGGCACCAGCGAAGCTTGATGATGGCGTTGTGTTGTTGCCCTCTGACCGTCCAATCGAGCCGCACGTAGGGCTCAACGATCAAGTCGGCGTGCTCCAGACAGAGTCCGTTCTTCGAAAAGTTGAGAATCGTCCCTTCAATAGCCGCTGTCTGCGGGACGAGCATTTCGTCCACCGGAGTGACCTGGACCTCGAAAGCAGCCGAACTGCGAGCCAGGTTTCTACGATCCATCAGTCCCGTGCGTCTGATCCAGGCGCCGGTTCGTGGCGATTCGTTCGAGGGAAGGTCGGAATGGACGGAGAACGTTTCGCCGGAGAACTCAGCAGCTTGAAGTGTGGACATGTCGTCCCTTTCATTCTGAAAAGATCAGAAACGATTCTGGCCGAGGTGATTGAAAGCGCTGCATCGGGACGCTGAGGGGAGGGGTGAGGATGCATTTCGGCCATCGGAACAAATTTAGATCGATTTCTGCGCAATGAACTCAGTGCAGACTCGGTATTTTTAGGGATTGGCAGGCGTGTACTCGCCAGCGTTTCGATTTGTGCTAATATCAACGTGTCGGCAACACCGAGGTCGCGTTTGGGAGACGGGGCCTGATGACGAATTGCATCACGGGCGATCGATCATCGCCAGGAATCGCCGACACGCCTCGCTGCTGAGGGTCAGGATTGAGAGATGATCAATACGTATGAGGATGCCGTCGCCTGGCTTTACGGCCGGGTGAATTACGAACGGCTGGGTTCCAGTCAGTACGCGGCCTCCGACTTCAAACTTGAACGAATGCGGCGACTTCTGGAAGCTTTGGGCAATCCGCAGGAACGCATCCCGGCCGTGCACATTGCTGGAACGAAGGGGAAGGGGACGACCGCCGCACTCGTTGCGACGATCGTGCAGGAAGCCGGCTATAAAGTCGGGCTGTTTACCTCGCCCCACATGCACAACATCGAAGAACGGTTCGTCGTCAACGGGCAAATGGTTTCGCCACCCCGGTTCGTGGAACTCGTTCGTCAGATGGCCAGTTATGTCGAGAGCCTGACCGAAGCCACGGTCGGATTGATGCCGACGTTCTTTGAGCTGATCACGGCGATCGGCTGGCAGCATTTCAGCGATGAGGGCGTCGATCTGGTCGTGCTGGAAGTCGGTCTGGGCGGGCGACTCGATTCAACGAACCTCTGCTCCCCGCTGGTGACGGCCATCTCCAGTATCTCGCTCGATCACACACGATTGCTTGGCTCCACGGTCGAACAAATCGCTGCCGAGAAAGCGGGCATCATCAAACGTGGCATCCCGGTGGTGACCTCAGCGGAAACTCCGGCCGTTCGCGACCTGTTTCGACGCAAAGCCGCGGAATTCGAATGTGCCTACTCTGAACTGCACACCGACTTCGATTTCGAAATCGAACGCCCCTGGGGCGAGGCATCTCGAGAGCAGACGCTCGTATTCTACCCCCTTTCGGATAAGGGACGGGAATCCGCTGAGGATCGGCTGGAGATCTCTTTTCGAAAGCCCGGTCGCGTCTACGGTAACAATATCGCCCTGGCGCTGGGGTGTATTCGCGAGCTTCGCAAGCGGGGATATGAAATCGGAACGGAAACGGTGCAGAAAGCAGTCCGGGAGATTTCCCTGCCACTTCGATTCGATATTCTCCAGGATCAGCCGCTCCTGATCGCGGACGCTGCCCATAACCCGTCTTCTTTCGAGAATCTGATCGCGACGCTCCACGAAGTCTTTCCGGAACGTCCGGTTACATTTCTGATGGCGGTCTCAAAAGATAAAGATTACGCGACAATGTGCCGATCGATTCCGGACACTGATCGTGTCATCGTAACTCAATACGCCGGAAACGAACGAGGTCTCCCGGCCGGACTGTTGCTGTCCAGCCTGCGTGAGTCCCATCATGGTAACTCGATGATGTTCGAGGATCTCCAGGCGGCACTTTCTGAATCGCTGCAGTCGACTCCACCCAACGGAGTGATCGTCGCCACGGGTTCGCTGTTTCTGGCCGCTGAAATTCGTTCGCTCGTCTGTCCGGAACAGGTCAGCCGGCGGCTCTCAACTCAGGTTGCTTAAGTGATGAATGCTCCGGGACTTCTTGTCATCAACAAACCTTCGGGCCCTACGTCGCGAGACGTCGTCGATCGCGTTCGGCGGGTCACCGGGATTCGCCGCTGCGGTCACGCCGGCACGCTCGATCCCCTGGCAACCGGCGTGCTGGTCATCTGTCTGAACAACGCGACGCGACTGGTGCCTTATATTCAGCGGATGGCCAAAACGTATCGGGCCTCTTTTCGGTTCGGCGTTCGCAGCAGTACCGATGACGTGGAAGGGGAACTGGAGCAGGTGCCGAACGCCGTTGCCCCGACCCAGGACGAGCTCCGCGAATTGCTCAGTCAGTTCAAGGGCGAAATCACCCAGGTGCCCCCGAAGTATTCCGCGGTGATGGTGCAGGGGAAACGGGCTTATGATCTGGCCCGGCAGGGAGAAGAATTCGAGCTGACGGCCAAGACGGTTCGCATCGACCGTTTCGATCTGCTGAGTTGCCGCGGCATGGACTGGCAAGCTCTCATTCAGTGTGGATCCGGAACTTATGTGCGGTCACTCGGACGGGATGTCGGCGAGAAGGCGGGCTGCGGAGCTGTGATGACCGATCTTTCCCGGGAAGCGATTGGTCGCTTCACTCTGGCCGAAGCGGTTCGACTCGAAGACCTTGAGCGTGATACCTGGGAAGACTATCTGCTGCATCCGATTGAAGCCGTTCGCGAGTTGCCCGCTTATACCTGCTCCGGGCGCGAAGCCGTATGGGCTGCCAACGGAAGAAAGATTCCTGTGCCTTCCGAGAAGCTTCCTGACGGATTGGAGATGGCGCTGCTCACTGAAGAGGCTAAACTGATTGGAATCGCCTGTTACCAGAAACAGTCTTCGGTTTTGTCACCGAGAATTGTAATTCGCCCGTCAGAACAGGCGACTGCCGGAGCTGCCAACAAATAGTGCACCCCTGCTCGACATCACGACACCATTACTCATACGAGGAGAGATCCGGCCTAAAAACGACTGTCTGAAGCGAACGGTCTCAGATTTGCTGCTGCTGAGGAACTGGACTTACGGAACGACACACGCCCGTCCAAACACCAACGAAGAGCGGTTGCCGAATGTTTTCTGATTACCCTGTGCCCCCTTGCTTTGATGAGCTTCTTACAAGAGAACATGAATCCCGATTTCCGACGGTTTCCCTGGCACTGACGAATCTCGGCTACGATGAAATCGTGGAGCGTCAGACAGTGACCGACGAACGGTTGCGAGATCTTGGAATCACGTTCGCTGTCTATGGCCACCAGGATGGAAATGAGAAGGTCTGGCCCTTCGATCTTCTTCCACGCGTGGTCGGTCACGAAGAGTGGCAACAGATCGATCAGGGGCTCCGCCAACGAATTCATGCGTTGAATCTCTTCGTCGACGATCTCTACAACGATCAGAAGATCCTCAACGACGGCATCATTCCTCGCGAGATGATTCAGACGGCCGCCACATTTCGAAAGGAATGTATCGGGCATCGTCCTCCCAAAGGCGTCTGGACGCATATCACCGGCACCGATCTGATTCGTCATGAAGACGGCAAGATCTATGTCCTCGAAGACAATCTTCGCTGCCCGTCGGGGGTGTCATACGTTCTCGAAAACCGGGAAGTGATGAAGCGGGTATTGCCGGAAGTTTTCAACGGCCAGTCGGTCGCCGCCATCGAAGATTATCCCGAGCGACTGCTGGACACTCTGCTCGCGACAGCCCCGGACGACGTCGAGGCTCCTGTCGCCGTGCTGCTGACTCCCGGAATCTTCAATTCCGCTTACTTCGAGCACTCGTTCCTGGCTCAGCAGATGGGTATCGAACTGGTGCAGGGACCGGATCTTGTCGTCATCGACACGTACGTCTACATGAAGACGATTCGAGGGCTCCGCAAAGTCGATGTGATCTACCGCCGAATCGACGACACCTTTCTCGATCCGCTCGCATTTCGCGAGGACTCAGTAATCGGTGTCGCCGGACTGATGGAAGCGCATCGTCAGGGACATGTCACACTGGCCAATGCCCCGGGAACAGGCGTCGCCGACGATAAAGCGATCTACGCCTACGTGCCGGAGATTATCAAATATTACACGGGCGAAGACCCGATTCTGCAGAATGTTCCCACTTACATCTGCTCTGATCCCGCTCAGCGCGATCATGTCTTGAAGAACCTGGAGAATCTGGTCGTCAAACCGACTAACGAGGCGGGCGGATACGGTATTGTCCTCGGCCCACGAGCCACGAAGGCAGAGCTCGACGAATGCCGGGAACAGATCAACGCCGATCCGCGAAACTACATTGCCCAGCCGATGCTGCAGCTTTCAACCGTGCCGACCATGTGTCCCGACGGGGTCGAACCGCGGCATGTCGACCTTCGTCCGTTTGTTCTGCTTGGAGGACTCGATGCGGCTGACATGTACGTGCTTCCCGGCGGGTTGACCCGAGTTGCTCTGGTGAAGAACTCGATGGTTGTGAATTCCTCGCAGGGTGGCGGAAGCAAAGATACCTGGGTCCTTGGCTGATCCTGAGACAATCGAACGACAGAGAGAACAACAGACATGCTCAGTCGCGTTGCAGACTCGATCTTCTGGATGAGCCGTTACATCGAACGGGCCGATAACGTCGCCCGTTTTATCGACGTCAATCAGAAACTCACCCTCGGCTTCCAGCGGACCATGAACACGCAATGGGAACCGCTCATCCTGACAACCGGAGACAACGACCGTTTCAAAGAGCTGTACGGGGAAAAGTACACGCAGGAGAACGTCGTTCAGTTTCTCACACTCGACAGTCGGAACCCGAATTCAATCATTTCGTGTCTCGATGCGGCCCGCGAAAATGCCCGCTGCATCCGGGACAATCTGTCGATTCCGATCTGGCAGGCGCTCAACAAGTTCTATCTGATGATCCACGCCTACCCCCGGGATGCCTACACTTACGCCAATCCACAGAAACTGCTCGATATCGTCAAGGATCGTTCGCAGCTGATCGAAGGGGCCGCGGAACTGACGCTTTCGCATGGCGAAGCCTACAACATCAGCCGCCTGGGACGCCTCATCGAACGGGCCGACAAGACCTCGCGTATTCTCGATGTGAAGTACTACATTCTGCTTCCCCGTGTTCAGGATGTCGGCGGGAATCTCGACATTGTTCAATGGGCCGCTCTATTGAACTCGACTTCTGCGCTGCAGATGTATCGCCGCGCCCATGGTCGGATTGAGCCGAAGAAAGTCGTCACCTTCCTGGTTCTCGATCGATTCTTCCCCCGGGCGATGCATTACTGTCTCGTTCATGCCGATATCGCACTGCGGTTTCTTTCCGGAGCGCCGCCCTACGTATTCTCCAATCCGGCGGAACAGTTGCTCGGCCGGATGAAGACGAACATGGATTACATCTCCGTGGACGATATCGTCAACAACGGGCTGCATGAATACATCGACTCGTTCCAGTGCCAGCTGAACGAACTTGGGATCGCCATTCACGACTCGTTCTTCGGCAACACGACGCGACAGTCAATGTTCCAGTCGCAGTCCCAGTATGTCGTCTGAATAAACCGACCCTCGATGTATGCAGCCGGCATCGAGCGAAGCCGGAATCTTCCGCTACGAATAGACCACTCTTGAGACGACCTGTATGAGCATTCGCGTCGCGCTCCACCACGAGACCCGGTATACCTACGATCGCCGGGTCGTTCTCGGGCCACAAACGGTTCGGCTCCGTCCCGCTCCGCATTGTCGCACGCCAGTGAAGTCGTACTCGCTCGTGGTGAAGCCCGAAGATCACTTCGTCAACTGGCTGCAGGATCCGCACAGCAACTTTCTCGCCCGATACAACTTCCAGACGCCTACGGATCATCTCACTGTCACGGTCGATCTGACCGTCGAGATGTCGGTCATCAATCCGTTCGACTTCTTTATTGAAGACTACGCGTCCGACTTTCCGTTCGAGTACGACGAGGATCTGAAAGCGGATCTGGCGCCGTTTCTTGCCATTCGTGAACGTGGCACCGCGCTGATGGAGTATCTGAAGACGATCGATTACACGCCGCGCCGAACGATCGATTTTCTGGTCACGGTCAACCAGATGCTTCAGCAGGACATCAAGTATTTGATTCGCATGGAACCCGGGGTTCAAACCTGCGAAGAAACGCTGACCAGCCGTTCGGGCTCATGTCGAGACTCGGCCTGGCTGTTAATGCAAATTCTTCGGCATTGCGGGTTCGCTACCCGGTTCGTCTCGGGATATCTCATTCAGCTCGCGCCCGACGTCCGTTCTCTCGATGGTCCCAGCGGACCGGAGAAGGATTTCACGGATCTCCATGCCTGGACAGAGGTCTTTCTGCCGGGGGCAGGGTGGGTCGGCCTGGATCCGACCTCGGGGCTGCTCGCTTCGGAAGGCCACGTCCCTCTGGCATGCACTCCACTGCCAACGACGGCTGCGCCGATCGAAGGAGCGATCGGAAAGTGTGAGGTCGAATTTGAATTCGACATGCACATTGAGCGAGTGCACGAAGATCCCCGTGTAACCAAACCGTATTCCGAGTCGCAGTGGGAACAGGTGCTCCGCGTCGGCGATCAGGTCGAAGAGAGACTTCAGAAGAATGAAGTCAACCTGACGATGGGCGGCGAGCCGACGTTTGTTTCGATCGACGATATGGAAGGGGATGAATGGACGATCGCAGCCGTCGGTCCCAATAAATATCGACTCTCTGAAGAATTGCTGTTGCGATTGCGGGATCGGTTCGGAGCAGGGGGGATGCTGCATTTCGGCCAGGGGAAGTGGTATCCGGGAGAGCCGTTACCACGCTGGGCCCTGACATGCATGTGGCGAAAAGATGGCGAACCGATCTGCGAAAATCCAAAGCTGTTCGCGACAACGAAGACCAGCACCACGGCCGATATCGGCGTAGCCGCAGAGTTCATCGAAACGCTCTGCGATCATATTGGCGTCGAGTCTCAGTTCGTGCGGCCCGCGTACGAAGATGTCTGGAATGTGATTCACGAAGAGCAGAAGCTCCCGGTCAATGTCGATCCCCGCAAGTTTGATCTCGACAAGGCTGAGGAACGATTCAAACTCGCCCGCGCCCTGGAACGAGGCGTGACGGAACCGGTCGGCTTTGTGCTTCCGCTGAAACGGGCCTGGTGGCAGGCGAACGCGAAATGGCAAAGCGGCCCGTGGCCGTTTCGCGGTCCCAAACTGTTTCTCATTCCCGGCGACTCGCCCATGGGGCTTCGTCTGCCGCTGGCCTCGCTGCCCGTCAGCAGTCGCCCGAACGATCCCCGCCCCAGTGTCTACGAGATCGATCCATTCGTTCCTCGGGACCGACTTCCCAGTTATGTCGAATTGAGAAATGCGGTCCAGCAGACCAATCTGGAAATGGAGGAAGTCCAGACTCAGTTCCAGCGACGTGGCTCCCGGGGGAACTCGAAAGAGACACTCGAACAGATCATGGCGCGCGAAGCTGCGTCTCATGTTGCGACGGGCAACGAGGTTCGAACCGCTCTCTGCCTGGAACCTCGCGATGGCCGCATCCACATTTTCATGCCGCCTGTCGGTACGCTGGAAGACTATCTCGATCTGACAACCGCGGTCGAAGCGACCGCTCAGTCGCTCGACGTCCCAGTCGTTTTTGAAGGATATCTCCCGCCGCACGATCCTCGGATCGAAACGATCAAAGTGACGCCCGATCCTGGCGTCATCGAAGTGAATGTGCAGCCTGCGAGCAACTGGCGAGAGCTCGTTGATATCACAACGACGATCTATGACGAAGCTCACCTTTGCCGGCTCGGAACGGAGAAGTTTCAGCTCGACGGGCGTCATGCCGGAACAGGCGGCGGCAATCATGTCGTCATGGGCGGACCGACGCCCGATCAGAGTCCATTCCTGCGTCGCCCGGATATTCTGGGCAGCATGATTCGGTACTGGAACAATCATCCGTCGCTGTCGTACTTGTTCTCCGGCATGTTCATCGGTCCTACAAGTCAGGCCCCCCGCATGGACGAGAGCCGGCGGGACGCAATCTACGAGATGCAAATCGCGCTCGACACTCTTGAAGCGGAACAGCACCGCCCGGCGTGGCTGGTCGATCGCATTTTCCGCCATCTGCTCACCGATCTGACCGGCAACACGCATCGAGCGGAATTCTGCATCGACAAACTCTATTCGCCCGATTCAGCAACCGGACGGCTCGGTCTGCTTGAATTCCGGGCCTTCGAGATGCCGCCGCATTCTCGGATGAGCCTGACGCAACAGCTGCTTCTACGATCTTTCGTCGCCGCGTTCTGGGACCAACCCTACAAGGAAGATCTGATCGACTGGGGAACGCGTCTGCACGATCAGTTCATGCTTCCCCATTACCTGATGGCCGATTTCCGCATGGTGATCGAGCACCTCCGGGAAGCCGGCATTCCGATGGAATACGAATGGTTTATCCCACACATTGAGTTTCGCTGTCCCCTTGTGGGCGAGGTGACTTACGACGGCTATCACCTTGAAATCCGACAGGCAATCGAACCCTGGTATGTACTCGGGGAACAGGCCAGCAGCAGCGGAACAACGCGTTACGTCGATTCCTCTCTGGAACGATTACAGATCAAAGTCAGCGGTGCCTTTTCCGACCATTACGCGGTTACCTGCAACGGGCGAACGCTTCCACTCCAACCAACGGAGATCGCAGGCGAATACGTTGCCGGCGTCCGATATCGAGCCTGGCAGCCTCCGAACTGTCTTCATCCCACGATTCCGGTCCATGTCCCGCTGGTGTTCGATATTGTCGACCGAGCCCGAATGCGATCCGTGGGGGGATGCCGTTATCACATCGAGAATGCTGGCGGCCTGAATCCGTCCAGTTTTCCCGTCAACGCTCTCGAAGCCGAGAGTCGGCGGGCCTGTCGCTTCTTCCGCTTCGGCCACACGCCGGGGCAGGTGAATCTGGTCGATCCTCCGCCAAATCCGCATTATCCCTTCACCCTCGATCTCCGACAAAAGGCAACATAGAATCCAGACACCACGCCGACGGGACGCGGCTGGATCTTCTGTTGTGCAGAGCCGGTGTGCGTCCCCAGAGGGCAGGGAGGTTTCCATCGAAATTGGCGAAGGCGCTCGTGAATGATCTCGAATGTTGTAACAGGCACCACCATGGAACGGCTGCTGTCCTACGTCGGTCCTGCGGGTGCCTTCGACGAATTCCGGGCATCCGACGGAACCATTCAGCCTCAATGGCATCGCCTGCTCGACTCCCTCAACGAGTTGAGTAACGAAGAACTGGCGACCCGACAGCTGTCGGCCAACCAGTTTCTGCTTGAGAATGGCGTGAACATTACGGGATTCGATCAGGATCGCCGTTCACTGCGGCCCTGGGAGATCGATCTGCTTCCCGCGATGTTCGCGGCCGAAGACTGGGATCGAGTCCACGCCGGGATTTCCCAGCGAGCCAGGCTCCTCGATCTTGTCGTCCGTGATCTCTACGGCGGGCAGACCGCACTTTCTGAGGGTCTGCTGCCGACCGATCTCATATTCAGAAATCCGGAGTTCCAGCGGGCGTTCCATAATCTGCCCGCGGTCAGTTCGCGACTTCTGCTCTACGGGTGTGAACTGGCACGGTCCCCGAGCGGCGACTGGTGGGTGATGGCGGATCGGGCCAACGCTCCGGCCGGAATCAGTTACACCCTGGAGAACCGGATTGTTCTGTCCAAGACCCTGCCTCAGTTCTTACGGCAGTGTCAGGTGCATCGGCTTGCTCCGTTCTTCATGCAGTTTGACGAGTCGATCAAAAAACTCTCGCGGCACCGTCGACAGAATCCCGCTGTCGTCATTTTGAGTGGCGGTCCTACGCAGCCTTTCTACTTCGAAGATGTATTTCTGGCCCGCTATCTTGGCTATACCCTCGTCGAAGCTGACGACCTGACCGTGCGGAAGAATCATGTCTGGCTGAAGACGCTGACGGGGCTTGTTCCCGTCGATGTGATCATCCGCCGTTACGTCGATCAGAACATCGATCCGCTGGAAGTTGGCGGCTACTCGCCGAATGGAATCGCGGGACTCCTCAGTGCCATGCGGCACCGCAACGTCGTCATGCTCAATGGGCCCGAGTTCGGCTTGCTCGATTCCCCAGTGTTCATGCCCTTCCTGCCTGCGCTTTGCCGACACTTTCTGGGCGAAGATCTGCTCATGCCGTCCATTGCGACCTGGTGGTGCGGGCAGAATGAAGCCTTCGAACACGTTACGTCCCGTTTTGAATCGCTCGTCGTCAAACCCGCCTTCGCACACTCCGGAGGGCAGGAATATGTGGTCGGGGACCTGTCGAAAGAACAGCAGAACGAATTGCTGCAGAAGCTGAAAGCCCGCCCGTGGCAGTATGTCGCTCAGGAACGGATCGTCCGATCCGCGGCTCCCTGCTGGATCGGCAAGAATTTCCAGCCGGGTTATCTGGCGTTGCGAACATTCGCAGTTCGGAAAGACGATTCCTTCGACGTGATGAACGGCGGACTCATTCGAGTCGAAACATCTCCCGGACCGATGCCGTTGACCATTTCCGCCGGGCAATGCAGCAAAGATGTCTGGATCTGTTCCAACAAACCGGTCGCTGCCGTGTCGCTGCTGGCGCGAATCCAGGAACCTCCCAAGCTCCAGCGGGCGAACAATCGACTGCCCAGTCGAGCGGCCGACAATCTGTACTGGCTGGGGCGTTACCTGGAACGTCTCGAATTCGCGGGACGGCTGATTCGCAAAACAACCGAGCGAATGCTGAGCGAATCCGGACCGCAGGCCATGCTCGATGTCTTCCCCATGATCTCGTGTCTGGCCGAGCAGGGAGTGGTCGAAGAATCTCTCTGTCTCAATGATTTCTTCCCCGCTCGCGAGCATATTGAGTCGATGTGGCCCAAGATTGTGTGCGGACAGGAATCGCCGGGAAACTTTCGTGATCTCTGCGAACAGGTCATTCGAATTGCCTCGCTGGTCCGCGACCGGATGACAGAAGACTTCTGGCGGGCCATTCAGCAGATGCGGCAGACAATCCGCCCCTCTCAGGATATGACGCTCAGCGATATTCAGAACCTGATGAACTCGCTGATGCTGCAAATATCGGCGCTGTCGGGACAGATTTCTGACGGTCTCGTGCACGGACCAACGCGGCACTTCCTTCTGATTGGACGATCGCTTGAACGTGCTCGTCAACTGGGGTTGATTCTTCGCCACTTCCTGAAAGACCTGGACGATCGGGATGTGATTCCCCTCGTAACGCTGCTCGATGTGTGTAACAGCATCATGACCTATCGCTCCCGGTATCGGGCCAACTTTGCCGTACTGCCGGCATTCGATCTTCTGGTGACCGATTCGAGCAATCCTCATGCACTGGTGTTTCAGTTCAACGAACTGCGACGGCTGCTCGCTGAACTTCCCTATAAAGACAAGCGGCGGCCGCTGGTTCCACCGGAGTGGGGGAGCGTGCGAAAGCTCCGGTTTGAAGTTCAGTCACTGCTTCCGACGTCCGATCGGCAGCCGAACTGGTCCGATTATCGACCGGCTCTCGAAACGCTGCTCGATTCACTCGATGAACGGATCAACGTCATTTCCAACCAGTTGACCTCGACCTTCTTCGTACTGGCTGAGTTTCACCAGCAGGTCTGATTTTTCTGAATTAAGAGTCCGCATGCGATATCGCGTTACCCACACCACCCGGTTCGATACGGAAGATCGCGTTTCGATCGGGATGAATCAGGTTTACCTGACCCCGCGTCAGACACCGCATCAGACGTGCGAGCACACCCGTCTGACCACCGATCCGGCCACAACGACATTCGACCGCCGCAGCGACTACTACGGAAACACAGTCCATTTCCTGTCCTTCGAACGGGGCTACGAACATCTTGAGATTCAGGCCGTGAGCCGAGTTGAAGTGAAGAAACCGGCTTTGCCCGAACCGGGCGACTCGCAGCCCTGGGATGAGATTGTCGCTTCGGTCTTTCAGGAGCCATGCCCGTACGACTTCCAGACGCGAGAAATGCAGGCCGCTTCTCCTCGTGTCGACGATCTGGCCGACCTGATTCAACCGGCGGCTCGCGAGTTATTCCCGGCGGGCGAACCCGTTCTGGTTGGTCTGAAGCGACTGCTCGCCTATTTCAGTTCCGAGTACAAGTTCGACGCCACAGCTACAACCGTTAACACGCCGACCAGCGAGGTCTTCAAGAAGAAACGGGGCGTCTGCCAGGATTTCTCTCATCTGGCCATAGCGCTCTGCCGGGCTGTCGATCTGCCCGCGCGTTATGTCAGCGGGTATATTCGCACGCATCCGCCCGAAGGTCGGCCACGTCTGAGAGGAGCCGATGCTTCGCATGCCTGGATCAGCGTGTTTTGTGGTCCACTGGGGTGGGTTGACTGCGACCCGACCAACAATTGCTTTCTCGGCGATGAACACATCACCGTCGCCTGGGGACGAGATTATGCCGACGTCGCTCCCGTAAAGGGAGTCGTGATCGGCTCCGGGTCGCATAACCTCAAGGTCTCCGTCGACGTCGAGCCCATTGGTGAGTCTCCTTCGGAACTGCCGGCGGCCAGTTGACCCGGGTCGATCGCCCCGCTTTCGAAGGAAAACGGATTGTATTATCCTCGCCTGGTGCTTCCATCTCCCAGACGCTTTGCGAGGACTCCCATGAAGACACTCCGCCTGCTGTTGATCTTCTGCTTTTCGTTGACTGCGACCACCGCCACGGCGGACGACGCTCGTCCGTTTCCGCTTGATGCCGACCGAATCCTGTTTCTCGGTGATTCGATTACGCATGCCGGGGGTTACATTGCTTTCGTGGAAGCCGAACTGCGACTGCAGGGACTTTCTCCGCACCCGGAATTGATCAATCTGGGCTTGAGTTCGGAAACCTGTACGGGGCTCAGCGAGCCGGATCATCCTTTTCCCCGTCCCGATGTGCATGAGCGGATTGACCGGGCTTTGAAGAAGTTGAAGCCGGATGTGGTCGTTGCCTGCTATGGGATGAACGACGGCATCTACTATCCGTTTGATGAGAAACGATTCACAGAATATCAAAACGGGATCAGGAGCATTGTCGAAAAGGCCCACGCAGCCGGGGCGAAGGCCATCATTCTTACGCCACCTCCATTCGATGCGCATCCCGTGCGAGAGAAAACTCGACCGGAGGGAGCCCAGGAATATGCCTATTACGCTCCGTTCGCCGGATACGACAACGTCCTCGATCGTTACAGCGACTGGTTGATGCAGACCGACTTCGGGGCCGAGATGGTGATCGATCTGCACACGCCGTTGAACAAATACATTCAGGCACAACGAACGAAGGATGCCGACTTCACGCTTGCTCCGGATGGCGTTCACTGCAATCGAACCGGACATCGGATGATCGCCGATCAAATCCTGTCGGCCTGGGATGTCTCTTCGCGGTCGGAGATTCCCGATCAACTGTTCGACCTGATCAGCCGAAAGCAGCGGATTCTTCACGATGCCTATCTTTCCGATGTCGGCCACAAACGGCCCGGTGTGAAACCAGGGCTCCCGGTCGAAGAGGCGAACGCCAAAGCCAAGGAACTTGATGACCAAATCTCGCGACTCGTCCAGGAAGAGCGGCAGACGAAAACCTCCCAGCGACCATCCGCCCGGGGAACGACCTATCAGACGCACTATCCGGCTGATCTCAATCCGGGGGCACTGAAACTCTCAGTCGACTATTTCCTGTGGGTCCCTGAAGGGGTCGAGACTGTCCGGGGAATCATCGTTCACCAGCATGGGTGCGGAGTTGGAGCCTCAGTAGGCGGTCAGACGGCCGCCGACGATCTCCAGTGGCAGGCACTCGCCGCGAAGTGGAACTGTGCGTTGATGGGAAGTTCCTACGAGCCTCGCGACGGCGTGAACTGCCGGCTCTGGTGCGATCCCCGGAACGGCTCCGGTGAACGCTTCCTTCAGGCTCTTGGGGATTTTGCCGATTTGACGGGACACCGCGAAATTGAAGCTGCCCCGTGGTGCCTCTGGGGCCATTCGGGCGGCGGCTTCTGGTCATCTCTAATGCAGGTCGAACATCCGGAACGAATTGTGGCGATCTGGTTTCGGTCGGGGACCGCGTTTGGCTACTGGAGCAAAGGGGAAATTGAAGCCCCGGAAATCCCCCAAGCGGCCTATGGAATCCCCATGATGGCGAACCCCGGCATCAAAGAACGCGATCATGAACGCTTCCAGGCCGCCTGGACCGGCCTTTCGGCGATGCAGAACGCATATCGGGACCGGGGAGCGACGTTCTTTGAATTCGCTGCTGACCCGAACACCGGGCACGAATGTGGTGGGGCACGTTTCCTCGCGATTCCCTTTTTCGACTTCTGGCTCGAACACCGGTTGCCATCCCACACCGGCGACGACCTGCGACCAGCCTCCGCAGCTCTCAACGAATGGAACAGCGAAATGGCTGCCGCGCTGGAACGCTATCGGAATTCCGGCATCGCCCACGACCAGACCCCGCCTCCGCCACCGGCTGAGATCCGAGGCAGGAGAAATAAAGATCAGTCGCTTACGCTAAGCTGGACTGCAGAAGCGGATCTGGAAAGTGGACTGAAAGGCTTCGTGATTGAATACGACGGAAAGCCAATTGCCACACTTCCTGAGAAGCCCCAGGCGAACTTCGGGCACTACCTGTTCCAGGGGCTTTCGTATCACGACACGCCGAACACACCGCTCGCTGAAATGACGGTCACTCTGCCCGATGCCGGAGATATACAAAGTTATTCAATTCGATCGGTCAACACCTGCGACCTGAAGTCGGAACCGGTCCGCTGCAATCCGTAGAACGCAATTCCCGCGGACATGAGCACTGAGGCCCGGAGGAATTCCCGACGGGTCTCCCACCGGAACTGCCAGCCTCATTTGGCCTGCTTTGCGTTCGACTTCGTGTCCGGGTCTGGTTTCAACCAGCCGTTCCTCTTGAACCAGTCGGCACAACGGTTCGGCCAACTGGTCACCGGCTGGTCGGGAACCGGTCGCAGACCGTATCCGTGCCCACCCGTGTCGTAAACGTGCAGATCAAAGGCGACGCCGGCCTTCTTGAGTTCGAGAGCCAGCGCGAGACTTCCCGTAACCGATATCCGGTCGTCGAAGGCGTGAACGATAAACATCGGCGGGCTGGAGGCATTGACCGTGAGCCCTTCAGCCAGCTTCGCCTCATCCCCCGCATCCAGATAGGCCGGGTAGATCAGCATCGCCATATTCGGACGGCAATCCCATTTATCGATGTCGTCCTGGACGTCGTAGTAGCGTTTCTCTCCGGCCAGTGCCGCCCGAGCGGCGGTGTGACCGCCGGCAGAAAACCCGAGAATCCCGACCCGGTCAGGATTCAGCTTCCACTCATCGGACCGGGCTCGTACCAGGCTGATCGCCCGCTGAGCATCCTGAACCGGCGCTTCCCACTTAACATCACGGTCTCTGGTCGGAACGCGGTACTTCAGCACAACGGCTGTCACTCCCAGATCATTCAGCCATTCGGCAACCTCGGTTCCTTCCAGGTCCCAGGCCAGGATACTGAAGCCGCCCCCCGGGCAGATTACAACCGAGGTACCGTTTCGCCTTTCTTCCGAAGGCAGATAGACGTGAATTTCAGGATTAGCAACGTTCGCCAGCTTGATGATTCGTTTCCCGGCGATCAGTCGATCGTTCGGCCTGGTCAGATCTTCTTCCGGTCCCACATCCAGAGGCTCGCCCGGCGGCTTGTCGGGCCAAAGTTTGATTACTTCCTGAGCAGGAAGCAGAGCAGGGAAGCAGACGGTCAGATAAAGAATCCAGAGAAGCGGTTTCATGAGCGGCCTTTCGGTTCGGAATGTTCTCTTGAATGGATGGGAGTTGGATTCGTGGTCGGCGTTCGACGGAGCGGGTTGAGCATCCATTCGACAGCAACGCCGGCGAGCAACGCCAGAGCCGGGATTACCGGGGCTCTCATACGAGCATTCGACCAATAGAATGTATGGACCACGGCAACGGTTATGATCATCGCCAGCAACCAGATCAATGGCCAGGGCTCGCGTCGCAGAGAAAGGGATCGCGCGACACCCGCGATCGCCAGTAGATACAGCCCCCCATAGAAGGCCCAGAGCCCAAAGAACACGACTCCGGGCAGAGAATCGGCCTCTTCTCCCTGAGGCACCGGGGACCAGAGCCGAAGTTGTCGTAACAGGCACGCCTGGAGAAAGTCGCCGGGGGATTTTGAGATTTCCGCGAAGGCCATCTCGTACTGAGCCTCATCCCGTGCGAACTCGCTCGTCAGGCCGCGTTCATTCAGCTCGCGAGTCAAACGCCGATACCACTGCGTCTGACTTTCCGGGTCTTCGGACGCATAATCGCCCCACGTAGTTCCCAGCGGCTGCTGGACTACGGCTTCGTAAAAAGTGCGGTTGTTCCCAAGAAGCAGTGTGTACCCGCCGTGCGTTGTCGTGATCTTGAACTCACCGAGCACGAGTTGATTTCGCAGGCCCCAGGGCAGAACAACGAGGAACGCGACCAGTCCGACGACAAACAAATGTCCCAGCAGAAACCGCCAGCTGGCAAACTCCAGATCTTCCTGCCGCCCGGCCTTCCAATGCATCCGGCCCAATGCGGCGAGCACGGGGATGACAAGCAGCATCGGCCAGATCGTCGGACGACAGAGCGCAGATATTCCAAAGCTCAATCCCGCCAGGACCGTCAACCCGAAACTTCGCCGGCTGTAGAACCAGCAGAGCGTCGTCAGACTGAGCAGAGCCGTGAAGACGACCTCCGTCATTGCCAGAGAGCTGTAGCGGATAAGAAGAGGGTCGAAAGCGACAATCGCTCCGGCAGCGACAGCCCCCCGACGCAGCGACATTTCGAAGCCGCACCGACAGGTGACCCAAACGGTGGTCACGCCGGCCAGTCCGTGCAGCAGGGCCAGGCCCGAGTCACCGCCAAGCCCACGAAAGAGAGCAACCAACATAACGTACAGGGGAGGTCGAAACGCGGTCGGCTCGTTCGTAAACGGATTGGTAAACCCGGCTCCCTGCCAGATCTTTTCCGCCAGCCCCAGATACAGATCTCGATCCTGCTGTAACTCGTCAAACCGCAGCAGAATCATCGCCACGCGGAGAGCGAAGGCGATCAACAGGAGTAGATAGACTGTTCGTCGCGGGAATGGAGACTGCTGCGGAGTCGGCACGACGATTTCCCTTCACGCCGAAGCTTTACTGATGCAGAAAACGATCCATCAGCAGATGACCTTCTTTGAAGGTTTCTCCATACTCGGCTGCGACTTCGTCGTACGTTTTGTTGTCGTCCGGCGTGATCCCTTTTCCGGTGATCGCGAAGGGGACGTAGCCGTGGCTGTGCGTCTTGGTTCGCAGGAACGTCGGATGGTCGGGAGAAATGAGCAGCCGATAGTCTCCCTGCGATTTCAGATACTCATGCAGCGGAGCGACGATCTTGTCGTCGATCTCGAACAACGCTTCCAGCTTCGCGTGACAGTCGCCTTCGTGCGATGCCTCGTCGGTTGCTTCCACATGCACGACAACGAAATCGGCTCCACCCTTAAGTGTTTCGATCGCTGCTCGTCCCTTGGCGGCGTAGTCCGTGTCGAGATACCCCGTCGCACCTTCCACTTCGATGACATCCCAGCCAATGAGGCGACCGATACCGCGAAGCAGGTCCACAGCCGTGATAACCGCTCCGGAGACGCCGTATCGTTCGCGGAAAGGAACCAGAGCCGGGCGACTGCCTTGTCCCCACAGCCAGACCTGGGTCGCGGGGTATTCGCCTTCCCCAGCTCGCCGCTGGTTCCATTCGTCATTCAGGAAGGCTTCCCTACTCAGATCCATTAGCGACCGAAGCAGGTCGCTTCCCGGACCGGTCGGAAGAAAATCAAGGATCGATCCATCCGTCAAGTCGTGCGGAGGATAGGTCATGGTTTCGGAGTCGAACGGAGCCGTTCCATCGGGACTGCGATAGAGCAGAAGATTCCGGTAGCTGACACCAGCCCGGAAGTCCCAGCGAGGATCCTGCTTCACCTGCTGCCGCATGAGATCGATCAGATGGGCCCCCAGATCGCTTGGGATCTGCCCGGCAGTGAAGCTGGTCATAATCTCTTCAATAATCGTGACGAGATTACAACGAATGGCCCAGTCGTTCGGACCGAGTTCGATTCCCTGGGCAGCGGCTTCCAGCGGTGCTCGGCCGGTGTGATACTTGAGGGGGTCGTATCCGAACAGCGACATCGTACCGACGTCGCTTCCAGACGGCATCGATTCCGGTACGTTGTCCGATCGCCCGACAATCCCCGATTGAACGACGGCATCCATATGAGGCGTGACAGCAGCCTGAAGCGGCGTCTGGCCGTCCAGTGATTCCTGGGGCTCGTCGGCTGCACCATCCGGAATGACGAGTGCGTATTTCATGAAAAATCCTGACAGACTCTTGAGGTCAATTCGTTACGTGCAATGTAACGATCCCCTCCAAGCTCGTCTATCAGGGTCGATGTCGTTTAAGACCATAAATAAGGCGATCCGCGATGGACAAACATCGCGGATCGCCGTGCCGAACGTGGCCCCGTCTACTGGTCGGAACGCAGCAGCTTGGCTGGCGGAACGTTGGCGGCGATCTTCGCGAAGGCTTCGAGCATCTGGTTCTCGATCTCGGCGATTGTCGTTCCCCCCGGCACGTTGATCCACTGCCCATGTCCGGCGAACGCCATGGCCTTCATCAGATCGCGGTCGGCTCCCTGACCAACGCTCATCGTGTGAACCGTGTAGCCATTATCGATGGCGATTTTCGCCTGGTAGAACGCGTATTGTTTGTGGCGGTCGTAAGTCTTGTAGTCGGCATTCCCATCGCCGTCGTAATCGGTGAGGGCATCCCAGTCCCAGTTGTTCGGCAACGACCAGCCGGACGGACTTCGGTTGGCCTGTCCGTCCGTCATCACGAGCAGCGTCGGCCGAGACCCCGGTCGCGAATGGTTATCGAGCAGGGCGGTGCCTTCTTCAATGCCGTAACCGAGTCCGGTATAGACGTTATAGTGGCCGGCCTGCTTCCGCCGCTGAATCGTGTCGATCCCGGAATAGTCATCGGAGATTTTGTCCTGCAGATTGACAAGCGTCGTGCCGTTTTCATCGGCGACGCTGGTTTCGGCTCGGGCCGTCGAATCGTACGTTACCAGCCCCACATGATCACCGAACTCCAGATCGCCGAGGAAATCGAGAAACAGAGACATTCCGTTCTTCATTGCGTGGAACGGATAGTGAGGCGTCTTCCAGAGATCGGCAGTCTGGCTGGCCCGCGGCTTCTGCGACAACAGATAGTCGACGAACGTGAGTCCGCCATACTTTTTGCGATAGCCCGCATCGCGAACCTCCGCGTTCGTTCGAACGTAGTTGATGAATGAATCCCAGCTTCCCGACTCGTAGGGATAGCTGGTGCTGTCGAGTCCGAAACAGATTTTGACGTTCGTGTTCGTATCTGCGAAATACTGAGGTGGAGTCGATCCCCCGGGATTTTCGAACAGCTCGCCATAGCCAGGGCCGTCGTCGCTATGATTGCGCCCCGACTTCACCCACACATTCACAATCGCCTTGCCTTCGTTCGATCCCGTTCCGGCGAATGTTCCAGTATAGCCCGTTAAGCCATCGAACTTCTGGTGAACGCCATCGGTGAATTCGAGCACGACGTTCGACAGATCCTTGGTCGATTCAACATAAACCGAGTTCTCCATGAAGGTGACATCGATGTGCGGAATATGTTTTCCTTCCGCGGGCTGACCCGAGACGCTGACTTCTGACTGCCCGGCAAACACCCAGACGGCATAGATTGGTTCGCCGTAATTCAAGCCCGTCCCTCGCCACGTCCCGGTCATCCCCGAACAGTCGTCGAAGGTTTCTTCGCCCTCATCTTCGAAGATCAGCTGGACTTTCTGAATCTCTTTGTCAGAAACGATCTCGACTTCGTCGTGTTTGAACGTGACAAAGATCTTGGCTTCACTGGATGTCGCCGGATCCGGGCCTTCGACCACGAGCCATGCTGGCTCGAACACCATCTCGCCGAGATCGACTGGCTGAAGTGCGTCGTAGATGGCTTCCATGTTCGATTCGAGAGCCTCGCGTCCGAACGAGTCGAGCGAACGCAGTTGACTGTCGTAGTTCATACTCCCCGAGTAATCGAGGACCGTCACGATGTCACGAGCTTCGACAAAAGCGACTGCCGAAGCGGTGACAGAAGCTGTTTCGGTTCCGCCGACCGGAGCGAAGAAGAGCTGCAGCATCCCATCCGGCTGGGTGACATCCGGGTTATCGCGCCGGCAGGTCACTCCCACCACGTTGTAGGTCGCACCATCGGTATAAGGAGCTTCCCCCCAGGCGACGTCGAACTTCTGCGTTTCTTCATTGAAGTACCGACGTCCGAACGAGACATCCTTATCAGGATCGATATAGACCCCGTTGAGCGAAGCGACCTTCTCGGCCATCGCTTTGGCAGCGGAGATGGAGACCGAGTTGATATCAGCGGCCGCGGAATCGCCTCCAACCTGTTCGGTCTCTTCGCCGGCATTGTCGATACTGGCAATGATTTCCTGAGCGGCAGCCAGAGCCGCGGCATCGGCAGCTTTCTGAAGATTGGTCTTGGTGAGCGCGATCACCCCCAGGTCGACGCTCAATGCAACGAAACCGATGGCTCCGACGAGACAGACGGCGGCCACCACCATGAAGGCGCCGCGACGCTCTCTGATCAGATCAGGAATCGAATTCCCGAAGGGAACAACAGGGGAAACAAGCACAGGGGTCTTCATGGCCGAACCTCAGAAAGGATGGATTGTGTCGACTCAGAGTTGAAATTCAGTCCATTAACGAAATACGGCCCGCTCGCATCACAATTCGTCCGGATACATTGTGACCATTCATAAATCCAAGAGGGAACGTGGAGATCTCTTCAAAAGCAATCGTGGCTTCGATCTGGAACAGACGCATCTCGTTGTCGGGGTCGCCCAGATCGAACGCTTCCCCGAAATCAGAATCTTCTGCCGAAGTGATCGTGATACTGAGAGCATCGCCGGGATATCCGGCCGCTTTCAGGAAGTTCCGAATATCGCGAATCACCTTCTGGTTGGGAGTTTCGCCTTCGTCAACAAGATCGACCCAGTCCATGCCCGCCAGACGTCCCGCTTCACGCAGAGCCGCATTGATCTGAGATGAGGCTTCCAACGCATTCCCGATCTCAACCGTGCCCAAGATCAACGTCAAGAACAGCGGCGCAACGATCGCAAACTCGACCAGTGCCGCACCGCGACGCTCATCGCCAGAACGAACATCAGATTGTCGCCGTGAAATGACCTGCATGACTTTCTCGCCGGGCCCGAAGTTGACTACAGAAGGGGAATTATTCGTGACGCATCACTGATTGACTGTGAAGGGTCAAATTGTCGACCCAGAACGGGGGGAACAGCGCCACTTCGTCGTAGGGGAGTTCGAGCCGGACGATGAAGAGATGTCGTGTGTCCGCATCCTGCAGTTCAATATCCGGAAGGTTGGTAATGTTGAGGTTCTCGGTCGGAGCATCCGAGGTGTCGAAAATGCTGGCATCCTTGATGAGGACCGTGAGGTTGTTCGTCTTCACCGCGGAGGAGACAATCTTCGCTGCTTCTGTCGAGACTTCGTTCGTTGTCACGCCGTTGGCGACTCCCATACGAGCGGCCTTCTTGGCCGCTGCTCGCAGGGTCGTCTGAACCATGTAGGCATGGCCGAATTCGATCAGAGCCACCAGGAACAGCGCGAACACCGGAATGGTGACGGCGAATTCCACCGTGGCCGCACCTCGGCGGCTGTCGGCGGAAGCATGTTTACGGAATTTTCGAATCATCGTTGTCAGTGCCGGAGCAAGAACGGAATCAACCACATCACAAGTGGAAAATTAGACTACGAACTCTTACCGAGTGAGGGATTTCCCCGAGATTTTCAGCAGATTCGGGAAATGGTGAGCGCTCGAAATCAACCGTGTTGCCCCAAGGAAGCGAGGGGATGAGCGATGTTGCCGAAAGGCAACACGATGCATTTCCGCAACGGCCCCGATGCCGTATTCAGGCATCGCTGAAAGCATGCGGGCGGCTGCGATTCAAGACCGCGAAAAAAGCGTCCGCTGTTCCAGATCGAGCAGTTGCTGCTTCAGCTGAACGCCACGGGGGGCACTGAATCCGGTCAGGCGTCCTTTCGCACCGACGACGCGATGGCAGGGGATGATTAGCGGAACCGGATTTCGGGACATCGTTCCGCCAACCGCTCGGGCGGCTCCCGTGCGTCCGCAACGTGCAGCGATCTGGCCGTAACTTGCCGTGCATCCGTAATCAACCTTGCGAACCCGATTCAGAACCTGGGTCTGGAACAGGGTGAACGAACTCAAGTCGACTTCAAACTCTGAAAAGTCAACGAACTCTCCTTCAGCGTACCGTTCGATCGCCCGGCGGCACTCTGCGAACCAGTCAGCACGCGCGGTTGTCCATACTTCGGCCCGTTCGAGGATCTCCTCCTGATCGCGACCTCCAATCAGGACTCGCTGCAGAACACGGTTGCCTCCGATGATTCCGCACCAGCCGAAGGAGGTGGAAAATGCGGAGACGTGCATCGTCGAATCGTTCATGGGTTCGGTTCCGGAAGGATGCAGAATTGGCGCCCGAGAAGGTCTTTGACCGGCCTGTACCTGCCGGATATCATTTTAAGTTGAACGGGCAGCGTTTCACACGGAAGGATCGCCCCGGCTCTTCCTCCTGATGCGTTCGCAACTTCAGACAACTTCTAACGGCAGCAAGGAATGGCTTCATGACTTCGATGTACGGAAATCTCTGCGATGACTTCTTCATCAACATGAACCTCAACACCGAAATGTCGCTGCCGACGGAACGGGAAACCGTCCTGCATTTCTTCGAACGCATCCAGAAGGCCTACCCTTCGATGCGAAACTTCTATACCCGGGACAACGGCGATTTTGTTCTGGAAGAGGATAAGGATCAGGAGCAGCATCGCTGGATTTCCATTGAACCCCGCCGAATCTGCAGCGGCTGCATGAATCCGCTCACCCCCCAGGCGGCAATGGAGCAGCATCAGATGGTGCTTCAGCTGATTCCGTATATGCTTTCTGTCAGTCCGCTCGACTGCGAAGCTCTCGATTATCTGGTCGGGTTCGATTTCAACTACCGCGGCAATCACAATGCTCTCGTGGCCGAGGTCTTCGGCGGCGGTCTGGTCTGCTCATCGCTCAAGGAAATCGCCAATGCTCAGACATTGAGCTTCGAGCCTTCGATGACGATCGCACTCGACGAGACATGTCGACGTCAGGCGAGACTGGCCGTGGAAACGCGAACGAGCGCCTACCAGGTTCGACGCCAGGACTATCCGGAAGAGCCGATCAGTGTCTACTTCACCGTGCGACAATACGGCAGCCTGCCGCCGGAAACGTCGTACGAACAGGTTCTGGCCGATCTCCAGCAGGAGAGCGACCTGATTCTTCAGGATCATGTGCTCGACAACATCGTCCGACCGCTGGCCCAGGCGATCAGCACACACTGAATCGACAACGTCAATCGGTAATAAACACCGTCATCGAGCGAGCTCCGTGAGCACCGATGACGAGTGACTGTTCGATATCGGCAGTTTTCGACGGACCTGACACAAACACGCCGAATTGACGGACGTCCCAGGTCAGTCGCTCATAGGCTTCGTGCATGTTATTGACGATGTCGTCACGGCGAACCGTCAGCAGGACGTGCTGAGCGATAAAGAGAACGACTCGTTCGCGGAGCGCAGCGTCATCGAGCCACACCGCGGCGTTTTCGGCCACGCCGATGCGTCCCTGAAAAATCGCCAGGTCCACGTCTTCGAAATCGTGCGGCCCCTTAATCGACGTAACGTCGAAATTAGAGTCCTGCAGCTCAGGGGCCTGGGAATAAATCTTCCGGGCATTGAGTTCGCCGATTAACGTCTGCAATTCACGGCGAGCGTCTTCCGGACTGCTCACCTCGAAGGCTTTCCCGCCAACCGTTTCCAGCACGGCTGAGAAATGCTTGACTCGATCCTCGTACTGAATCCAATCCTTATTCAGGTCGGGCAGGGGGGTGGCGGCGGGCTTATTCTTCTTCAAAGCTGCGAGAATCTCGTCGCGGCTGCTTGTCATGGTTCAGATCTCAATATTTGAGCGAAAAGCGTTCGTGAATGGTCGTCTCTCCGTAGCCTAATCCGCTGTCGTGCCGCGGTAAACCGAGCCCGGCAGATCGGTCCTGCTCTGGAAATTGGATGGCCGTCTGGACGCAAACCGTCATGCCATTGATTATGATAGCCGCCACACTCGAATTTACCGACACTCCAGCCCCGGAAAGCTGCCATGCTCGATGCCAGTCTGCTGCAACGTCTGAAGCAATATGATAGTCCCACCGTCTGCAACGCCGTCGAACTCTGGGACCTGCGGCCCCGCACCGCCGGTTATATGAACGAGACGATTCAGGCCTGCTTTCCCGGTATGCCGCCAATGGTCGGCCTGGCACTGACCTCGACCTTTCGGTCCGCGTTCTCTCCAGCTTCTGGAAGCGTTTATGCCAGCCTGTCCGCTCAGGTTGAACTTCTCGAAAAAGCCGAACTTCCGTCGGTTATCGTCTTTCAGGATCTCGACAGCCCGACAGCGGCGGCAACCTTCGGCGAAGTGATGTGCACCACGTACAAAGCCTTTGGAGCGGCAGGACTCATTACGTCAGGGACCGGGCGTGATCTGGAACAGGTCGAAGAACTTGAGTTTCCGGTCTTCACCTCGGGTGCCCAGGCTGCTCACGGCTATTGCCACATCATTGATTTGAATATCCCGGTCACAGTCGGCGGAATTACTGTTCGCCCCGACGAGCTGATTCACGCCGACTGCAATGGCGTTTCGACCATTCCGACAGAGATCGCAAGCGAAGTTCCCGAAGTCTGTGCCGAGATCATGCGAGCCGAGCAGATCGTGCTCGACTATGTGAAGTCGCCGAATCCAACCGCGAAAGGCTTCGACGAGGCTCGCTCGGCCTGCGGAGCAGAAATTGCGAAACTCGCTAAACGGCTGAAAGGGCAATAAGACTGCCCGAAAAAAGAAAGGGCCGGGACAGGCTTAATGCTGTCCCGGCCCTTTATAATTCAACTTCGATCAGGCCACCTCGGTTGCCTTCATTCGCAAGGCGTTGATCAGGCGGTTGATGGTTTCATCAGCTTCTTCGCGAACAGCAAGCACGTTTTCGGATTCAACCGCAGCATGGTGCGCATCGATCCTGGCCGCCCAGGTTCGACAGCGTTCCTTCAGCCATTCACGATCTTCCGGAGCCAGCGCCGTGTGCGGAGCGTTCAGCAGCGTTTCACAGCCGTGTCGGAACTGGGCCAGTCGCACCTTGAGATCTTCGGCAGACTCGGGTCGCTTGTTGAACCAGGCCGAGGCCATCTCGGCGAGCTGATTCAAATACTCCGATGGCGTCTGTGAGTCATCGAAGCCGGCCGGGTTATCGAATCCCCAGGTTGAGGCGATCATTGTCGGGGTCACGCCGGGTTTGTCCGGTTCGTTGTCTTCGGCGACCTGGTTAACGGGAGGAAGATCCGGAGTCTGATACCAGACTCCCACCGAAACCAGAACGACAAGGGTCGTCACCGCCACAATCCAGCCGGCAATTGTTCTCGAAGACGAAGCCGCCTTAACCGGTTCAAGAAGGACCGGAGCTGACTTCGGTTCCGACTTCCGTTTTGCTTTGGCGACCTGTTGCGGAGCCGGCGTTTCCGATTCCAGCAGGCGTTGCCAGTACCGCCCTCCGTGAATCAGCACCAGTTCCTGCAGGTCAAGCAGCAGGGCAGGGCAGGTCAACAAAGCCGCACACTGGTCGTAGTCGAGCGCCCGTAATCCCGATTCGAGAACCGAGTCCCGACGATCCCCCAGGATCTCGTCGAGGGAATCGACATCGAAGTCCGGCGGATTGAGGTCTTCGGCCACATACTCGAGTTCGGCAACAAGCTGAGCGAGGTGCAGATCGACCAGTTGACGATCCAGCCAGGTCGCGAGTTCCTGCCGCGTATCCGGGATATTGAGAATCTGAATGGTCATGACGCACCTCGATCGAGTTTTTTGCGAACACAATCCCGCAATTTGCGAATGGCGAAGTGCCGCAATTTGTAAATCCGCGGCTTGCTGACGGCTTCCAGTTCCGGGGCCTCATCGTCCCCGTCGAGCACCGCGACTTCCTTATCGAGAAGACGCTTTTTGCAATCCGACAGAGCCCGCATTTCCTCCGCGGCAACCAGATGGCTGAGAGGACTGGAACGACGGTGGCAGCTCGTTTCCATCGGCTGGCTGTCCAGACTCGGCGTGTTCTCACCTCTTCGTCGATGAAGATCGACCGCCAGGTTTCGCGCGGTCTGGCAAAGCAACGCCATGACGTGCTGTCCGTTGTACTTCCCCTCGCGGAGCTTGGGCAGAATCTTCAGCCAGACCTGCTGAGCCAGGTCGAGCCCTCGAGATGCATCACTTCGTGCGCAGCAATAGGCCATCAATGGCCTCTGGTAGCGACGCACCAGTTCTGACTCACTGCTGGAGTCGCCCTGAGCGATCGCGACCACGATGTCGTCGTCGGAAATCTGATCCATGGCACGAATGTTCATAACGCCTATTTTTGTAGGATTTCGGCGATTTTTCAACTCCCGTGCCCAGGGCCGGCCTGCATCAGATTTCAGAAACACCTGCGACATCGTTCGAGCTCAACTCAAGAATCTGCCTGTGGTTGAGAGGTGATCGTCACCTCACAACCTTCGGCCCCGTCAGTGAAACGGACGACCGAGTCGAATCTTCCCCCTGAATATCAAGAGAATCTCGCGGTGGTCTCGTTCCGCCGCCCAATGCGAAACCAGGCAAACTGGAGAAACCCTGCCATTCCTGACGACAGCGTCGGTTATACGCATTGAGATCACCGTGATTGCGATAGAGATTGTGCCGAAACTTGCCGAAATAACGATTGACGGAGTTACAGGCGGTAACTCCGCGTCCGGAGACGATCTGGAAGCACGGAATTCGAGACAACCAGTGCAGGGAACACCGTCGATCGTTAGAGGTCGACAGTGAGACGGGGCGGGAGAGTCAGTTCATGAGTGTCAACGTGCGTATCATAGCGATCCTCTTGCTCGCACTCGTCTGCGACTCCGCCCAAGGTCAATACGGCCCCTCGATGACGCCGCCGCCACCAGGCTACCCAACGCCTGCGGGCCCCGGTGCCTATCCGATGTTTTTCGATCCCGGATATGCTCAGCCCGGGATGGCTCCCGGCGCGCCGTTTCCTCCGGGTCCGTATGCGCCCCAGGAATACTGGCCGGACGCGAACGCACCAGGTTATCTGTACCGGTCATCGCCCCATTTGCAGCAGAGCCCGCAGACGCCATCCCGGTCCCCTCAGACGCAGACGCCGAGGACCGACGGACAGCGTTCGACCGGAGAAGACCGCGACGACGATGACGACGACGACGATACCGGAACCGCCAACATCAACGATCTGCAGAACCAGAATAGCCAGTTCAACGGGCAGAACAACAACGCCAATAACAATACGAACCTGCAGACGGCACAGGGCCCGTCGACACAGTCAACGGCCCGCCCGAACATGATCGGGGATTACCGAGAATCGCCGTTCTTCTACACCAACGGTTTCAATAACGTTACGCTGCCGCAGCAGGGGATCGTTCGGCTCGACTTCAGTCAGAACACCAATCCGATTCCGCAGGACCGCGTGTACCTGAACTATCATCACTATCGCAATGCATTTGGTGCTCAGGCAGGTGTCATCGGTAACGATCGGCTTTTCTTCGGAACGATTGAACCAGCCGGCGGAATCGCTGACTCGATCCTGATCGACAGCATCAGCCGGGCTGAGTACAACCAGATCCTCACCGATGTCATGGGAGACGAATCGGAACTTGCCGAAGAGCTCTCCACAATCTTCGGCTTCGACGTCTTCGATCCCAACGCCTTCCTCGATTCCGACGCCCTTGTTGCTGACGGATTCGATTCGGCCAACCTGGACATCTTCTATCTCGGCTTCGAAAAGACCTTCGCCAATGAGCGAGCGTCGTTTGAAGTCCGTCTGCCCGTGTTGTCCGCTCCCAACCAGGATCTGGATGCCCGCCAGGACAACCTGCAGAGTCTGAACGGCTACAACATTGAAATGGGCAACATGTCCCTGTTGCTCAAGACACTGCTCATGCAGGATTACACCGGAACATTCACGGTTTCCGGCGGTTTCGGACTGACAATTCCCACGGGGCCGGACTTCCGGATTCGTGACGCGGACGTGCTCATTCCCGATCAGAACAATGTCGACGATGCGACTGCTCTGTCCAACCTCGGAGCAACGCCACCGAACTTCATTTTCGCTCCCAGCGACTACATCGTAGCCGGGGGCCCAACAGGACGACAGATCCGCCTGCCTGGTAACGATATCACCGTTCGCAATGAAGCCGTGCTGTTGACTCCGTTCCTGGCATTCTCTCAGCAGTTGAACCGGAAGCTGTTCACGCAGCTCTACTTCCAGGGAGATTTCGTGGTCAGTGAGAACTCTCTGACGCAGCCGGACGGCGAAACGGCAAAGATCAAACAGCAGGACACGCTCAAAGTCGACTACCAGCTCATGTACTGGTTCTTCCGGAAACCGGATCTGGTCGGCTCGAACACTTACTACATCAATGGACTGTGTACGGAACGCGTGGAAGGGTGTCACTTCAAAGGACTCGCCGGCCTGCTGGAATTGCACGGCACGACCGCTCTGATTGATCCTGATACCGCTGGCTCGGAAGAGCTGCTCACCGATCCCCAGTTCATCTCGGGGAACTATGATCTCGAACTCGAAGGTCAGAACCTGGCCGGACAGCAGGTCGACTTGAAAACGGATCGCTTCTTCTCAAGCAGCAACAACAATCGCCGCCTCCGCTCGTTGAACCTGACGAGTGGTTTCCAGGCCGACTTCGCCGATGGTGGAACGCTGACTCTGGCCGTCGCCGTGCCGCTCGTTCAGCAGGCCAAGGGCGTCAATCTGTTCGATCACGAATTGATCATGCAGTACAACTTCTACTATTGATCCTGCTCTCCCGCCGGACTCTTCTCTGAGTTCAGTCTCTCCTCAACAGAACGAAACCAGATGACATGGCCACGCAGTTTTGCGTGGCCATGTGGCGTTTCAGGAATCGGGATCTGTCTGCCATCCCGCAGTGTTCGGCCATCCCCCAATGTTCGGCCATCCGATGTCGGCAATCTGCGTCCTTTCCCAGAATGGCCTCAGACGATCCCGTCAGATTGAGTCGGTGGCACAGACATTCTTCAGTCGTTGCCAACTTTGTCAGAACACCCCCTGTGTCACCGGCTTCGCCGCTCTGATCGCACTGCTCTCAGGAGCCCGAGTTCAACGCTCTTCGGGCCGATTTGCCTCTTAGGGGATCAATCTTCCCAGAACACCGCGCATGCAAAAAGGCCATCGAACTGAATCGATGGCCTTTGCGAGAATCAAACGGATTCGTGTTTACTTCTCTTCCCCCTTGGGGATGTCGTTGGGGAGCGGCTCGATGGAGATGTCATCTTCGGCTTCAGGCACCTGAGGCATCTTGCTTGGAGCAGGGAAGGCATCTTCGGGAATGTCTTCCAGATTCTCTTTGCGATCTTCGTCCTTCAGCAGCGAGTACTGAGCACCATCTTTCCCTTCGAGATCGAAGCGTCCCCAGTACTTCCGCTGATACGGATTGTAGTAATACACGTAACGCGGACGACTCGGATAGTGGATGCAGTAGTGGTAGCGGTAGCCGGTGTAAGTCGGTCGTGGCTTGTAGTAGTACGAACGGACGTAGTAACGCTGCTGCGGTTTGTAAGTCCAGCCACCGTAATACTGACGATAGCCATCGAAGGCTCGAGCTTCTTTGACTGTGGCGGCACCGGCAGCCGCCACAACGGCGATCCCGAGAGCCAGAACAAGATGTTTTGTAGCGTGTGTCATGATTCTGATCCCTTACCTGTTTCGACTGAGTTGTGAGAGGCTTCTAACACCAGGTCGGTGCCATTGACACCAGCAGAACGGCTCTCGAAGAGACTTCTTCCGATCATTCACAGAAAAATTCCGGAGTTTTTCCGGAAAAGCTATCGCGACCGTCCCCAGACCGATCCAGAGGTCGCTTTTTCATGTGTATCGTCTGTGGACGGAATAATCAATCTTTTACTGAACGGGGGACGAGCCTTTTCACGAGTCGGCTTTTCAAGCTTCGCGATGTCTCCCCAGACGATTTCCTTCAGAAGTCCAGAAAGTTGCGGAAAAGACTGGAAGAAACCGGGAAGTCGCTCGTTCCTCAGGAAATTGCGTATTGACAATTGGGTTCTCGCCCAAACGTCTGTTAAATTGAAGTATATCGAGTTCAATGAACAGCGATTCACCTTGACGAGGACGGAAACGATGAGCGGATTCACGCATCAAGTCTTTGGCCGGCTCGTTTTGCTGGGACTGGTCTGCCTGGCAGCGCCCCCCGCAATGGCCGAGGATGACGCCAAAATCGCGGGCGAGGCCTTCGCGGTCTTCAAAGCGAAGTGCTATGTCTGTCACGGCGGTGAGGAGACGTACTCCGGTTTACGAATCCTCGATGGTGATGTCCTGTTCGCAAATCGAACCGGGAAAGCCTTCGTCACGAAGGGGGACGTCGATAACTCAAAAATCTGGGAAGTGATTCAGGACGACAACATGCCTGTCTCGCCGGATGACTATGTCACTCCCGTCCCATTGAGCGACGACGAAAAGGCCACGATCCGAAAATGGATCGAAGGCGGGGCGCCGATGCCGAAAGCCGGCAGCCAGCGAGAGTTCATCTCCAGGGTCCAGGTTCTCGAATGGATCGACGACGATACCCGCCGCCTCGATCGTCGCGACAGACCGAATCGCAAGTACCTTTCGCTGGTGAACGTGCACAACAACCCGAACGTCACCGACTATAACCTTCGTCTTTATCGAGCTGCTCTTTCGAAGGCGTTAAACAGCCTCAGCCTGTCGGATCAGATTGAAGTTCCCGAGGCAATCGACGAGCACGAAACCGTTTTCCGCATTGACCTGGATGATTACGGCTGGACCGTCGAGAAATGGTCGACCATGCTCGACAACTATCCGTATGGTTTCTCGCCGGACTCAAGGCACAATGAAGAACTGGAACTCTTCCGCCTCATCGAGCAGAATCTGGGAGCGAACTTCGATCGTTTCCCGACCGTTCGAGCCGACTGGTTCATCGCACGTGCGACCCGTCCGGAACTCTATCACATGTTTCTGGACATTCCCGATAACGTGTCCGTCCTTGAACAGCGACTGGGCGTGGATCGGGAAGACGATCTCGAGAACGGCGATTTCGTGCGGGGCGGTGTTCTCGTCAGTGGAATCTCGAGCCAGAACCGCATCCTTGATCGTCACAGCTCAAACTTCGGTTCGTACTGGATCAGCTACGACTTCGAAATCGAAGCAGGGCGGGGCAACATCTCCCGCTTCCCGCTGGGGCCGGAGCACAACGATGACACATTGAACCGTTTTGCTTTTAAACACGATGGCGGAGAAATCGTGTTTCGTCTGCCGAATGGTCTGCAGGGTTACATGCTGACCGATGGAGCAGGGAACCGGATTAACAAAGGGCCGACGACGATCGTGGCCGACAACTCTCGTGTTTCTGGAACCACTGAGATCATCAACGGCCTGTCCTGCATCACCTGTCACAAGCATGGGATGAAGCCCTTTGACGATGTCGTCAGCTTCACACACGGGGTGAGGGATCCAGATGTCGTCGAGATGATCGAAACGGTTTACGATGTCGAAGCGATCCAGAAGCATCTTCGCCGCGATCAACAGGAACATCTGGTCGTTCTGAAACGAACGATTGGCCCGTTCCTGCAGATCGAAGAAGATAAGGACACTCCGATCGAGAAGTTCCCCGAACCAATCTCGCTCGTCGCCCGCGAGTACGACCAGAATATGACGGCAACCGAGATGGCCTGCGAACTGGGACTGAAAACAACCGATGAGCTTCGGCTCAACGATCCGGATCTGATCGATCTGGGACTGGGCCTGCTTCGTGACGAATTCAAAGATCGCCCCGCAGACCTGGTCTATAAACGAGCCATGTTCGATACCCTCGTGGACGGTCAATCCGTCTTTCATGAAGTGATTCGAGAACTCGGAATCGGCATCCCAATACGCCGCAGCGGAGGCTTGACGTCCGAGTAGTACGATACGGAATACTCCATCCCATTGAGATCCAGTTCACCAGCAAAGGGCTAAGTCATGCTGTCAACATCCACTCAAAAACTCTGGCACTTGCCCTGGCGTTTCGCCCTCGCAGCCGCCATTCTCGTTGTCGTGTCGCCACAGGTTTCGAATGCCCAGAAGACGACCAAGGAAGCCTGTGAAGAAATCGCCGGCCAGGTCGCCAAAGCTCTTTCCAACCGCAAGGTGAGTTCCCTGAACGTGATGGCCTTCGATGGCATCGCAGCCGGGCCTCAGATTCAGACAACGATCCGTCAACTGATCTCCGAGAAGCATGACATCGATACAAAGGACAACACCGGATATGCTCTCCGGGGACTGTGCCGAGCCTTCGCGGACGATTCTCTGAAGTACAACATCACGGCGACATTGCTCGACCAGAATTTCAACCCGGTTGACGAATTCTACATTGGCAACGCCAAGGGCGAAGAGAAGTCGAGTTCGATCAATGTCACTGTCGACTCGCGGTCCGACGTCGTGAAAGCGACCGGAACCAGCGTCGATAACACAAAAGAACTGAAGTCGGGCGGTTCCCGCGGTGATACGGAATCGAAGATCAACAAGAAGATTGTCGACTCCTACCAGGATCAGAACTCGGGCGGCTCTAAAGCAACCGACGTCCATATCGACAGTAAGTATGGCGTTTCCCCCTCGCGCGACAGCTTCTACTCCGTCAAGCTGTTGGTCAAGCAGCATGGGAAGTTCATCGAGAAGGATGCGTACGAGCATAAAGGCAAACCGTTCGTCGATTTCGACTTCGGCGATGTCATGGGCATTCGCATCTACAATAATTCAAACGAGATCGTCGTCGTCGATGCCTCGATCGATGGCATCTCGGTCTTCGAATTCTCGGAAGTTCCGGCGTTCCGCGAGCTGCAGCTGTTCTCGATCTCGCCTCGCCGCCACCTCGATATCGTGGGCTGGCATAAGACGAACCGTGAGGTCTACGAATTTCTGGTTTCAGACGTGGAGAACAGTCAGGCTGCGAAACTGAAACGGGACCGCAATAACGTCGGTGTCGTCAGCGTCCTCTTCTATCCGGCCTGGGACAGCCCCCGGAATGAACCGGATTACCTCCTCACCAAGAAGGGGGGCGGGCAGAACGCCGGCATAGACCAGGGAGACCTGGCCGACGACAACAAGAAGGATCGGTCGCTTTACTTCGACAAAAACTCTTTGCTCGCTTCAGTCGCCATCCGCTATGACGTCATCGTCGATCACAAGGATGCGGAACTGCCCCTGAAGTAGTATTTGTTGCGAGAAGGCTCCAGACACGAAGGCTTCCTGTTGTTAGGCGGGAAGCCTTTTTTAGATCGCGATTCTTACAATTCGATCCCTTTCTCTGGTGAAGGAACACTCATGTCGTCCGTTCGAAATACGTCGCAGCTTCTGCATTGCAGTCTGAGTTTCGCCGTTGTTGCAGTTGTTGCATTCGTGGTGGCGGCACCAACCTCTGCGGAGGATGCGGATTCAACCCAGGAAAAGAAGAGGAAAACGACTCGAGAAGCTTGTGAGGAGATTACACGGCAGGTTGTTCGGGTATTGAAATCCAAAGGTGTGAATTCGCTTCAGGTTATGGCTTTCGAAGGGGTGGCAACCGGTCCTGAGATCCAATTTATGCTCCGCAAGATGCTCGCTGAACATGAGATTGACACGCGGGTCGAGTCTGGCTTCTCACTTCGCGGAGAGTGTATTCCCTTCCGAGAGGATGTCCTGAAATTCAACATTATCGCGACCCTTCGGATGCCGGGTCCGGGCGGTGGACCGATTCCGATTGATAAGTTCCAGGTCCTGAACGCTGAGAGGGAGCCTGAGACCAAGTCGGTCACAGTCGTCGTCGACTCACATACTGATGTCGTAAAAGCGACCGGTGCGAATGTCGATAACACCGACGAACTCGAAGTGATTGGATCGGCAGAAAGGCGGATCAACGCAAAACTGATTGATGTCTACCAGAGTCAGACTGCGGGCCAGGGCGATGCGAGTACGGTTTTTATTGATTCCAAGTGGGGAGTACAGCCAGAGAAGAACAGCAAATACTCGGTCAAGCTCCTGCAGAAACGGGGCAAGCGATTCGTCGAGAAGACTGCCTACCTTCATAGGGGTAAGCCGTTTGTTGATTACGACTTTGGAGATGTTGTCGGGATTCGCGTGTACAACCACTCCGACGAGATGGTCGTGATCGACGTGACCATCGATGGACTTTCGGTATTTGAATTCTCCAATCGCGATCCACGGCTCTTCGCCGTTCGTCCCGGCGAGCACATCGATATCGAAGGGTGGTACCGGACCAACAATAAGGTCAACGAATTTCTGATCGCCGATGTGCAGAGCGGCGAAGCCAAGAAGCGGCAGCGAGATTTGCGCGACATCGGCGTCGTGTCTGTTTTGTTCTATCCGGCCTGGGAACAAAAAGAGAAAGAACCACGATACCTGCTCACCCCGAAAGGAGCGGACGGACAAAACGCTGCAATTGATCTGGGCGAAGTCGCGTCCGATGATAAGGTCGACATCGAACTCTTTTACGAGCTTAAAACCCTGCTCGCCTCGATTGCCATCCGTTACGACGTTCTGGTCGACCACCAGAACGCCAAGTCACCGCAGAATTAAAGCATTCTCACGCTGCCCGGTCGTGGAATCATAATTTGCTCGGATACAAACAGGCCGTATCTGGCTGAGATCGGATCGCCTCAACAGGACGAGCCTCTCAGCCTCTATTGTCCGCCTGCCGTTTCGGATTCGAGACCTTCCGGCCGAAACAGAGGGAAAGCAAACCGCTGGCTTTCGAGTGTGCGGCTGCTGGCGAAGTTGGGGATCTGTTCGTTTCCGGAGAAGCGGGGAAGGCCATCCATGATGTAAGGAATCATCTCAGGCCATTCGACGTCGCCCTTGTGCAGGTCGCGGCGCGGATCAAATCCGTCCGACTTTCGGGCAGCCTCGAGAATGAAGTACGTGAGGAAACCGTGCCCCAGGGCCTGCTGCTCGTTCGCGAGTTCCTGTTCGTCGCTCGTCGCAGAGAGAACAAAGTACTCCTTCATGGACGCGTCGTTCGCGAATTCCCGCACACTCGACCGAGAAATCGCACGGTGACTGTGACATGTATCGAGGAGGAAAATCACGGGAGCCTGCAGATCGCCGAACTTTTCGAATTCTCGCCAGTGGATTCCCAGCCGAACCAGTTCCTGGTTGGGTTGCGTGACATTCTCGGTCACGAAGACGAAATGCTCGCCATTCTTATCGCCGTGACCGCCCAGAAAGACGAATATCAGATCCCGAACGTCGCGATCGCGAGTCCGGTTTCTCCGGATATCTGAATCGATTCGGTCGATGGCTTTCTGAACTTCATTCCGTGTCGCATCCCGGTTGAACAGACGCGAAACAACGCCGAGCTCATAGTGCGGGGAAGGCCGACGAAACATCTCCTCGATGCTGCTGGCATCGATGACTGGAAAGCGAAGGGGAGGGTAGTGACCATTCTCGTCGTAATCCTGACAGGCGAGCAGGACGAGATGAATGCGGTACTTCGGAGCATGTTTCACGTCTGGAGCGAATACGACATTCCCGGTCGCATGGACGCGGTTGTCGATAGCTCCGGTCTCATCGCGAATCAGTCCTTTGAGCCGAAATCGAGAGATCTGACTGCAATCTTCCGGCGGGAGACTGTTCCAGACCAATCGCTTTCCATACGCCGTCCGCCTCGACTCATCTGGTTCAGGAATCGGCACTCCGTCCAGATCAGCTCGCCACTCATCGATTTCATATCCCCCCTGGCCGGGATCGAAGATGTCGGCAACAACCTGTAAGGGGTCGTTAAAGTCGATCCGTTCTCCCAGATAGGGCTGGCGAATCCGAATCTCGGGGAGCCGGGCAATAGCCTCGTGGAGTTTGTTGCTTCCATTCTCAACACGCGGCTCGCCAATGGCGTCCAAGGCTCCGTTCGTGCTGCGTTCCCGCAGCAGCTCGTCGAAGAAATCACCTTCACTCTTGTCGAAATCCAGACGCAACTGAGCCGCCTTGACGATTTTGGGAGGACGTCCTGGTCCACGATTCACGAGAAAATGCACCAGTTCATCCCCCTCAAATGGCGAGGACTTGTAGAAGCCTTCCGGGGTGTAGGACACCCAGTGCAGATTCTGATCGATAAACAGGGTCGCGACAGGCTCCCAGGCCGGCGTGATGCGACGTTCCAGAACGTCCTGACCCCGCTGCCAGCGAACATACAGGTCCTCCCAGGGTTCGTGACGCCTGAGCAGGGAGACCATTCGCCGGGCTTCGACTTCTTCCCGTCCAAGGGAAGCGGAACTTAACATCGTAATCACATCGCCTGGCTGGAGATCCCGTCCAGCCGCGATACCACCGTCGGTTACTCGTCCAACCTGAAGGCGATCACCGACGAGTTCAAACTCTCCTCCCCACACAAGATCCTGCTCTGGCTGCCCCGAACCGATGCCATCCAGCGACCAGAACTTCAACGTCTGATCACGACTCGAAGAGGCCAGCAGACGGCCGTCTTTAGAACAGGCCACCGAAAGGACATCATCCTGATGATCGCGGAAGTACCGAACAATCATGGCCTCGTCGTTGGCTCGTCGTGGCAACTGATAGACATAAACGCCATGACTCTCGCGGCAGCCAAATGCGATGGCCACTGGCTCCTTCGAATCGTCTTCCGGAGGAGCAGGGATCCAGCAGTAGTCTTCCACCAGGCCCTGATCGCGACGGTCCAGAACAATTCGTGATTTCAATCCGAGCGGCCGATTCACCAGATCGATGGTCGAGACGCCGGTTGCATCTTCGGCGTCTTCGATGTTTACGGTCCATCCACCGCTGTCTCGACTGGCCTCATCAACAGCCAGCTTCTTCTCTTCCGGATCACCGGGACTCAGCCTTCCGAAAGGCGTGAGGGCAAGCTGAAGCAGACGATTCTCAGCGTTGGAGAGCAGTATCGAATAGTTCTTTCGATCAATATCGAACTCGCGCATCTGCGAGAAGACAATGTCTGTAAAGAGCTGATCACGTTTATCGACATCGACGCGATAGGCTTTGTCGTCGAGCAGATCATCGACGTTCGCCGTTCGAGCCGCCTCCAGATCGAAGACATGGAAGACACCGGGCTGGCCATGCTGGGAGACCAGGAACCGCCCGTCGGGCGAGAGCCGGCAACGGGGGATATCACTAATGTCGGTGTCATCAAAGCGTCCCACCCGACGCGGTTGGTCGCGCCCGACGTCCCAGAGTTCGAGAGCGGGACTCGAATTCAGATTGGCAATCGCGAGCCAGCGGCCGTCCTGAGACAAACTCAAATCCGAGGCAACATGATTCTGTCGAATCACTCCGAGAGAATAGACCTCTTCAGCCCCCTGAAACAGTTCGAGACTTCCGTCGGCAAAAGACACCACCCACAGGCTTTCTTTTGAAGCCTTCGAGATGGCGGCAATGTCTTCTTTGCGTGCCTCGCTGAGATCGAGCTTCGTGCGTTGTGGAGTGGCCCGCTCACGGATCTCAAAGGTGTCTTCGTCGCCGATCACAAAGTATTCGTCCGTGATGAAGCGAGCCGGTGCAAGCCGACTGCGGAACTGCGGCACTGCTTCTCGAACGATGGTCGAATCCCATCGCGGTGCTTCCCAGAGCCGAATCTCTCCGTCTTCGCTCACTGTAAGCAGGGCTTCCCCGTTCGGAGAAAACGAAACGCCGATGAGCCGTTGCCGATGTCCATTCGATGAATCGGCGACTCGTTCAGGGGGCAGTGACTGTTCCACTTCGCCCAGTCGCCGATCGATCAGGATCACATCGCCCCCCTGGCGGGCACTGTAGCCGCCGATGGCGAGATGCTCGGCTGATCCGTCGAGCGCGTAAATCGCTCCGCGATGCCCGCGCGAGATTTCCCATGGAATCGAGCGAATCTGGAAAAGCCGCAACCTTCCGAGCTCGTCTTCGTTCTGAACGGGGTCACGCTTCAACGACCAGGCTTCGACTGACTTATCAACTCCGGCGGTGTAGAGCGTGTTCCCATCGGGCGAAAAAGCAAATCCATGAGTCAACCCGGATGGACCTCTCTTATCCAGCACGAACCGAGGTGGTCCTCCCGGCATTTCCGGCTGAGGAACGACTGCTCCCCGTTCATCGCCCCGCGCGATCGCAGCAAAAGAGAAGGGGACCGCGGACGGGACCAACGTTCCCGGAACGAACAGGGCAGCGAGGATAAAACAGGGGCGAATGCAGTTCATCAGAGACTCTCCCGTCTGCAATTTGCATACGAAGGTAAGAGTCTTGATCGTACAGGGCGACCGCGAAAAACTCCATCAGAATCTGAACAGCCGTGAAGATTACCCGACTGCAATCAGACGTTGACTACTGAGGCACGTCCGTCGGCATTGGTCCGTTCGATGAGGGCACTCCCTGAGGAGGAAGATCCCCCTGGGGCGGAGAACCGCCCGGCGGCGGGGCACCGTTCGAAGCCGGTGGTCCATTCTGCGGAGGACCACTTGGCGGTGGACCATTCTGCGGTGGACCATTCTGCGGTGGACCATTCTGCGGTGGACCATTCTGCGGGGGACCATTCTGCGGGGGACCATTCTGCGGGGGACCATTCTGCGGGGGACCATTCTGCGGGGGACCATTCGGAGGTGGCCCCGGCGGTCCCTGGAAATCTGGTCCTGGCGATCCAGGAGGTGGCGGGGCCGGTTCGCCACTGGGGCGCGGCGAATCTCCGTTCATGACTGACAGCACGTAGTCCTGATCGAACTGCGAAAGCTGATTCAGCGGCACCTGAAAGTAGAGCAAACGGTTGTTGGAGACCTGAGCGTATCCCCGCATCGCTTCGATGGCGTCGAGATACAACTGATCCTCGTCGCAGAAGGCACTGCGCGGGATATCGATCCACGAAAGATCATGTCCGGGGATACTCGCTTCTCCAATACGAACCATTACGTCGCCCGGTTGCTGCGGCCCGGCTGGAGCTTCTTCGTAGAAGACCCAGAACTTTCCGCGGAAGGGAGCAAGACGTCGTCCATCGACCGGCTTAACGACATTCCAGTCGCGAGCAATCAGCCCAATCACAACGCGGTTCCCCGGCTTCACGCCGCCGATCTCTCCTCGAATCAAGGGTTCGTCATTCGGTCCCATCCAGTCACGCACAGCCGGAAACCCGGGCGGAGCATCCACCGGGACAGCAGGCGGCTCGTTTGTTACGGACATCTCACCGGGAGAGACGGAAGGGGGCGTCGCGGAGGCGACAGCTGAAGGCGGACTGTCATTGCCGGGGGGAGCCGGGGAGCCGGGAAAATCGTTTCGATCCGCTTGCGGCTGCTCAAGCACGAACTTCTGATCTTCCTGACGCAGTTCATCAATGACGATCGAAGTCTTCTCTCCATTGGTCGCCAGAACAACAACGGACTGGCCATCAAAACTGAGCACTGTTCCCGTAGCGAGCAGACGCCCGGTTGAACTCAGAAAGCGATGAGTGCTCGCAGCTTGGCCGGAGGCGACGTCGTCGGCTGAGACCTTCGCCAGCCGGTCGACTGCATCCGCTTTGGTTGCGGACTTTTCAGCAGCCGTAGCCGATTTCGTCGCCGGGGCAGGGGAATCGATCGGAGCAGGGGAGTCGGACGAACTCGATTTCGCGACCGCGTTGGCCTTTTCCTCCGCCGACTGAGCCGCTTCAGCGACCTCTTGTCCATCCGCGTCGTCGCGATCGTTCAAAACTGTAATCGCGTAACCAAACAATCCCCCAGCCATCAACAGAAGCAGCGCCGCCACGATCAGGCTCGCAGGTCCCAGAGAGGATGACTTCTCGACCGGCTGAGCAGCGACAAATTTCGCGGCTTTGGGCGTCTTCACCAGCATCTGTCGTCCGCAGGCTCCGCACTGCAATCGCATGTTCGGTTCAAGATCGGGCGGCCGCTTCAACTCGGTCCCGCAGTTTTTGCAGGTAATCGTTTTCGGATGGCTCACGACGATCTTCTCCTTCCGCTCCGACAGCTGGATCTGGGCAAGACAGGGACGACGGCTGAGTCCTCAACGCGTACAGGTTCATCCCGACAGTCTCCCGTTTCAGGAACGGGCTGCCGGGAGAAATCTTCCCTTCAGTTTACGACTTTTCTCCTCCAGTACCACAAACGAACGAAACCTGTCGATGATCGCGGCTCGGAACTTCGGAGCAGGGGGGAGGAAAAACCGCTGAACAAATTGAATTCACTGAGCATAGTGAACAATAATGAAAACACCCAGCGAGGCTCCGTCGTCTCCGACCTTTCTCAACTCCCCTCCGCGTTTTTAATAATCCGATGAGCTCCACTCTAAACCGCGACGATCGCGATTTCCTTCAGTCGCTCGGCACCATTCTCACCGACCGGGAAACTCTGGAGAAGCTTCCACGTGCCTGGCACCGCGAAGATCTGGTCCAGGATCTGGCGGAAATGGTTCTCGGCGAAGGTGCACGCTGCGCTGTTCTCACCGGCGATTCCGGCACCGGAAAAACGGCGATTGTCTACGAACTCGCTCACCATCTTGCGGAACGGGACACCGGCTGGACCATGGTCCAGATCACGCCGACCGAGTTTCTGAAAGGGACCCGATACCTGGGCGAATGGGAGACTCAACTCTCGCGCCTCGTCAATACGGTCGCCAGTCCCAAAAAGGTTGTGCTCTATATCCCGGCTTTGCATGAGATCACATCGATCGGCAAGTCTTCATCATCGGACAATAATGTCGCTTCCGCGTTGATCCCGCATATTGAACAGGGCCGAATCGTCATCATCGGCGAAAGCAGTGAAGAAGCGCTCGCGGAAGGTTTCGCCAGCAACCCTGCTCTGAAGCGTCTCTTTCAACAGCTCACGCTGAAGCCGACCGACGACGCAACGACACGCAGTATCGCCCGACGAGTGATCGATGATTGCCAGCTCGATGGTTCGGAAGCCTTTCTCGATCGTCTCGTGGAACTCTCCGAGTTCTCCCAGGCCGGGCTGGAGAATCCCGGACGGATCGTCGGACTGTTGCGACAGGTGCTCAAGAATCGCGAAGACGAGTCGAAGCTTCCCGGCGACGATGAAGTTCTCTCCGTGATCGAGAAGTCCACTGGAGTGTCGAGTCATCTGCTGGACGATCAGGTTTCCCTCAACTTGAAAGAGGTACGAGACTTTTTCGACAGCCGCGTCATTGGCCAGCCGGAAGCCGTGAACGCCGCCGTCGACCTGATCACGATGATCAAAGCCCGACTTTCTGATCCCGGAAAGCCTTACGGAGTGATGTTGTTCGTCGGGCCCACTGGAGTGGGCAAGACCGAAATGGCTCGCTCGCTGGCCGAGTACTGCTTCGGCGATGCCCGGCGACTCTCGCGGATCGACATGAGTGAGTTCGCGCACTACGACGCCTTCGAGCGACTCAACGGCGGTCGAGGCCGCCCCGGCGTGCTGACGTCCATCGTGCGCAAACAGCCCTTCTCCATCATTCTGCTCGATGAAATCGAGAAGGCACACATCAACGTCTACGACCTCTGCCTGCAGATCTTCGATGCCGGGCGTCTGACGGATGGTCAGGGGAAAACAGCCGACTTCCGTCGCTCGATCATCATCATGACATCGAACGTCGGCTCGCAGTTGTCCGACAACCCCGCCTTCGGCTTTCAGAAGCCTGATCAATCAGAATCGCTTTCGACCGACATTCATCGGGAACTTGGGCACACGTTTCGTCCGGAATTTCTGAACCGCATCGATCGGGTCGTTGTCTTCCGCCCACTGACTCGGGACACAGCCGAACGGATTGCGAGACTCGAAGTCGACCGTGTGTTAAAACGGAACGGCGTCACCGGACGGAATTTGACCGTCGATATCAATCCCGATGTCTTTCCCCTGCTCCTTCGTGAAGGCTATTCGCGGACGTTCGGAGCCAGACCGCTCAAGCGAGTCATCGAACGGCTGCTTCTTCTTCCCCTGGCTCGAAAGCTCGTGACTGGTCGCGTTCCGCCGGAGTCGGTCATTCACCTTTCCGCACGGCAACGACAAATCAGCATTGAAATCGAATCGCCTCATCGCGATGAGCCCCCCGAAAGCCCGTTTCAGATCGCCGAGCTCAACGCGCTAGATGAGATTCGCCAGCGAGTTGAAAATCTCCAGGAGCGTTCGAGCCACTGGTCCACTCGGAAAACCAATCTGCTGGCACGGACCGCGATCCCGGGCTTCTGGGATAATCGTGAAGAGGCGGCCTTCATCTCGGATCAGATCTTTCGGCTGGAGACTGCGACGCGACAACTTGGCGTTCTGCGGCGGACGATCAATCGCAAAGCGACGAGGAAGCTGAATATCGATGATCTCCATTTCTTCGAATTGCGGACGCGGCTGCTCGAACTCATCGACCAGGACAGCGAATCGCCACTGTTCGGAGACGCGTTTCTGACCATCACGCGGTTAAGCAGGAAAGGGGAGTCTCAAAACGGACTCGTCCGCATTGCGAATATGTACCGCCACTGGGCCCGCCGCTTTCGGCTGCAGTTCGAACCGCTGGCGGATCAGATTACCGAATCGCCTGCAAACGACAGCGTTACCTTTCTCGTACGTGGTTTGGGAGCGGCTGCCTATCTGAATGAAGAAACCGGGATCCACGAACTGACTCGCAAAGATGGCACGATTGGCGACAAGTATCGCGATCGTGTGAAAGTCGACGTGCTGCCGGTCGACGACGTTGAAGGGGATCTCCAGCGAGATGACATCTCCCTCGAAGTACAGCCTCTGAAGAACGTCCGTGGTCGCTTTATCGATCGTCCGGTCTGGGACGTTCGACTGGTCCACACGCCAAGCATGCTCTCGCTTCGCCTCCATACCGACGGAACTTCGCAGTCGATTGAAGAACGGCTCGTCCCGCTGCTTGCCGCGCACGTGAGTGCGTTTCGGAGCAGGGGGGCCGGCACGGCCGATGATGGCCGCATCATTCGTATTTACGAAAGCGGGCCTTCGGCGGTCGTCCGCGATCGGCGTACGGGGGCTCGTTCGGGTCGCGTCGAGAAAGTTTTCCGCGGCCATCTCGATCGCTTCCTGAAGCTGCCGTCATTCAATGGCGAAGCCGACGCCGAGAACGATCCCCAGCCCTGACCAGCGAGACGTCGAATTGAACCAGAGAGATCGCCACAGCGGACGACATAAGTCTGCGAGCTCACGAGCTCTGACTCATTCTCATACGGCATCGATCCAAACGATGCCACGTCCAATGCCAAGCCGCAATCGCGAGAGCATCGCAGTCACTTTCGGTGGAGATCGATCCGGCACAATTCGAGATTTGATCGTCGTTCGGCGGCTCTGGCAGACGAGAGATAGGAATCCGATCGTACGCCCACGCGTTCCGGCGGCCCGGTGGAGCACGCCAAATCGGTTTTTCACAATGCTCAGGCGATTTTTAATCGCGAATGATACATAACGGACATTATCGGACGTTGCATATCGCCTGGTTTTCCCGGTTCAGAGTCCATTGGATGTCCCGCTGACCGGCAACTCTTCTTCGCAGGCTCCGATGCGGCGATACCGTTGATAGCGATGTTCGGTCAACTGCTGCGGATCGATCGACTCGACGATTCGCAGACCGCGCAGCAGTTCACGTTTGAGCGTGGCTGCCATCCATCGAGGATCACGGTGTGCCCCGCCGATCGGCTCCGGAACGATGGCATCCACGATGCCGAGTTCGGCAAGATCGGAAGCGGTCAGCCGTAATGCACGGGCGGCTTTGTCGGCGTGCTTCACATGCTTCCAGAGAATCCCCGCACATCCTTCCGGAGTCATCACCGAGTAATACGCGAACTGAAGCATGCAGAGATAATCGGCGACGCCGATCGCGAGTGCACCGTCGGATCCGCCTTCGCCGATTACCGCGCTGAGGATCGGAGTCTTGAGGCGTGCCATCTCGCGAAGATTCATCGCGATGAGGCCTGCCTGCCCTCGCGCCTCAGCGGTGATGCCGGGGTATGCTCCGGCCGAGTCCAGGAAAGTGATGATCGGCAAACCAAACTTCGCGGCGAGTTTCATTGTTCGCAGCGATTTCCGATAACCTTCTGGCTGGGCCATGCCATAGCGAAACCTGTTTCGTTCCTCGAGAGTTCGCCCCTTACGGTGTCCCACGACCATCACCTTGCGTCCATCAATTCGCGCAAACCCGGTTGCGATCGTGGGGTCGTCGGCGTAGCAGCGATCGCCGTGCAGTTCGATGAACTCGTCGAAAATGAGATCAAGATAGTCGAGCGTCTGCGGCCGATGCTCATGTCGCGCAACCTGGACGATCTGCCAGGCGTCGAGGTGAGCAAAGCGTTCGGAACGAATTGTATTCAGTCGAACTCTGAGAGCGCGAATCGACTCGTGCAATTCGACAGTCGCGAACGAATGCTGTTCGATGACACGAAGTTGATCTTCGAGTTCAGCGAGGTCGCGTTCGAAAGAAAGGGGCCTGAGAGTCATCACTGCGCCCCCTTCCGATTAAGTCTCGATCAGCCGGCGACTTCGGCTCCGCCAGCCGCCTCTTCGAACATCCCGATCTTTCGGAAGCGCTCATAGCGTTGATCGATCAACTGCTGTGGAGTTTGACCGCTCATCTGGCGGAGAGCCTGCACCAGCTCGATCTTCAGGTTCGTCGCGGCCTGGCGATGATTGCGATGAGCCCCGCCGAACGGTTCGGGAACAATTTTATCGACCACGCCGAACTTCAGCAGATCGTCGGCAGTGAAACGCAACGCACGAGCCGCCTTGTCAGCGTGCTTCACATGCTTCCAGAGAATCCCGGCGCAACCTTCCGGACTGATGACCGAGTAGTACGAGTACTGCAGCATGCAGACGTAGTTGCCGACACCGATTCCCAGCGCGCCGCCAGAACCGCCTTCGCCAATCACGGTGCTGATGATCGGAGTTCCGAGCCGCGACATTTCGCGGAGGTTGTAAGCGATCTGATAGGCCTGCCCACGTTCCTCGGCACCAATCCCCGGATAAGCCCCGGCGGTGTCGATGAATGTGATGATCGGCAGATGGTACTTCGCGGCCAGCTCCATCTTCTGCAGTGCTTTCCGGTATCCTTCCGGATGAGCCATCCCGTAGTTGTGCGTATTTCGCTCTTTGAGATTGCGGCCCTTGTGCTGGCCGACGAACAGAACTTTGCGACCATCGATGCGGGCAAAGCCTGTGAGGATCGCGCGATCGTCGCCGTATGCCCGGTCGCCGTGCAGCTCGATGAACTCGTCGAAGATCAGATTTAGATAATCGAGCGTCTGCGGTCGATTCTCATGGCGAGCCACCTGGACCATCTGCCATGGGTCAAGGTTGTCAAACACCTGACGGCGCAGACGGACGATTTCGGCCCGCATGTTCTTAATTGCTTCCAGCGTTTCCTGAGATTGGTTCTGCTGGGATTCAAGGGACTCGAGGCGTTCTTCGAGATCGTGGATATCGCGTTCAAACGAAAGGGGCCGGACAGTCATTGGCGGCGGTCTTGTCTTGTTAAATCGAGGCGGCAGAAACAGTTCTGATCAGGACAGTATCGTTTTAGAGAATATCTGGCAATTCATCGGCGAATGGCAGATCTTCCGGGTTCTCCTGAGGCTTGGGCGCCGGTTTAGGAGCCGGCTTTGGTGCAGGCTTCGCGGCCGGCGGCTGACCGGGAGCAGGATTTCGCTGTTGCGGAGCCGGCTGAGCCGGGCGCGGCTGTTGAGGCTGGGGCTGCTGGGGATATTGCGGCATCTGCTGCCCGGGCATTCCGGGATACTGCATCGGATACGGCTGTCCCGGCTGCCAGCCCGGAGGTGGCTGCATGGGCATCTGTTGTGGAGGACGCTGTTGCGGTTGCTGCGGCGGCCGTTGAGGCTGCTGCGGAGCCGGCTTCTGAGCCGCGGGTTTTGCCGGAGCCGGTTTCGCGGCTGGAGGAGCCGGTTTCGCGGCTGGAGGAGCCGGTTTCGCGGCTGGCTTCGGTTCTGGGGCAGTTTCCAGACCGTCTCGAATTCGCTGTTGCCGTTCCGCATCCGATCGACTGTCGAGCTTCGAAGCCACCGACGATTCCAGCTCTTCGCGATCCTGCTCTGTCTTGGCTTTGTAGTGCTCTTCCGGATCTTCCTTGAAGATCTTCACGGCACGAAATTCAGACAACAAATCGCTGGCCGACTCCGGACGATTCTCGGGCTTTTTCGAAAGCAGACGGAACACGAATTTGTCCATCTCGGTCGTAATATTCGGATGAAACGCCGATGGCGGCGGGGGTGGCTCCTGAATATGCTTCATGAGCAAATCGTTCGGCGTGTTTCCCATGAAGGGAGGGCGGCCGGTGAGACATTCAAAGAGCATCACGCCGAAGCTGTAGAGATCGGACTGAACCGACGGCAGCTTCCGGCGAACGATCTCCGGAGCTATGTAGGTCCGCGTTCCCTGAATCAGCTTCGATTTGCCGCTGATCAGCTTGGCTACGGCCGATGGAGCTTTCGAGGAGAGCGAGAAGTCGATCAGCCGCACTTCCGTCGCCTTGGACATCATCACATTGTCCGGCTTGATATCGCGGTGCAGCCAGCCCTGGTCGTGAACATGACCAAGGCCCATCAACAGGCATTCGACCAGCTTCCGGAATCGCACGTGAATAACAAGCAGATCCCCGCGGATGATCTGCTTTAGATTTGGTCCCCCAAAGTGCTCCATCGTGAAGTACGCCTGCTTCCGCGTCTGCCGATGGGTGAAAACCTGGATAATGTTCGGATGATCGAATCCCGAGGCGATCTTGAATTCTCGCTTCAGCGTCGCCTTGGCTTCGGCGGTCTTGAAGGCTTCCTCAAGCAGAAGCTTCATGGCATACCGCTCGTTCGTCTCCTCGTCGTAGACTTCCCAGATCTGGCTGGAAGATCCACTGGCAAGCAGATTCGCCAGACGGAAATTATCGATTGTCAGTTCTTCGGACACCTTGATCACCTCGTCCGCAGCGCGACCGATGCCCTTCTTTGACTCTGCGTCCTGAACTCGACAGAACGGTTTGGATGTCGTGACTGACTGGTGAGAACTCACCGACAGCGGCGGAGACAAACCACGAAGGTGGCTCCTCACGAGAGCCAGGAGCCAAAAGAATGGATCGGCCTGGAACTTTGTGTTAATCCTTGGGACTCACCGCATTATACGAGATCGGGCAAGGTTGCTGAAAGTGACGATTCCGGGAAATGGAGCGCGCAGCAGGAATCCAAAGACCGTGTGGTGGGGTTACTCAGGAGCGCGAAGAGCCCCCCTGCTCCGAACATCCGGAACTCCCTGAGGGATCAACTGAGCGTGGTCGCTACTGCGAAGAAAGCAGGGATGCGACTTCGCGGGACGACGGCGTCCCGGCCGCGTTGTTCGGAACTGGCAGTCCGAACGAAGGAATCCAGCCGACTGGAATCGAAATTCCGGAAATCCATCGGGCTTCATGCGAAGCGAGAAACGCCACGACGTCGGCAACGTCCTGGGGATTTCCAATTCCGAGCGGATGAGCCGCTTCCAGCTTCTGCCAAGTCTCGGTATCCAGTTGCGAGCTGTGCTTGAACGCCATCGGCGTATGCACCAGAGCCGGGGAAACGCAAACGGCCCGCTGTCCATGACTGGCGATTTCCAGGGCCAGGGACTGGGTCATACCGATCAGTCCTGCCTTGGATGCGGCGTACGCGTGATAGCCCGGACAGCCGGAAATACCGAGCACGGACGCAATATTGATGATGACGCCCCCCTGCCCTGTCAGATTCGGCAGTACGGCACGGGTCATCTTCATCGCGCCGGTCAGGTTCACGTCGATCAGGTGATCCCACTCGGAATCTTCGATCTCTTCGAAGGCTTTCGAGAACTCGACCCCGGCATTATTGATCAGAACATCGACATGGCCGATGTTCTCGACGAGTTCGTGCATGAACGCGTTAATCTGATCGGTCTTCGTCACGTCCACTTCAAACCAGTGAGCCGTGACACCTCGCCGCTGAAGCCGCTTGAGCAGCCGGCGAGGCTTGGTAATCCCCACCAGAACCAGTTCTGCCCCTTCATCTCCCAGTCGCTCCGCAATCGCCCCTCCGATCCCCCGATCACTGGGGCCGGTGACGATAGCAACACTGTCGACGAATCGTTTCATAGCGGACAGGAGAGCACGGGGGTAAACAACGGGCAAAGAACCTTCGGGCACCTGCTGGAGAATGAACCAGCCAGTATACACGGGTGTCGATTATCTCCAACATATCTCTCGATAACAAGCGCTTGCTTTCAACCTTTTCCTTTTCGATAGAAAGGAATCGCCCTGACGTAAGCAGGGCAGCCTTTTCCGCGAATATCGATTGTGACGGCCGTGCCGTCTGCTGCCAGTTCGACCGGCACATATCCCATGGCGACCGACTTCTCCAGCGTCGGCGAAAAGGTCCCCGATGTGACTTCCCCAACCGCCTGACCGGCCGCATCCAGAATCGAGGCTCCCTCCCGGGCGATCCGCCGACCTTCCAATTCCAGCCCAACTCGCTGCCGTCTGGGGCCCGATTGATCGATGCGTTCCAACGCGTCCCGACCTTCGAAGTTCGACTTGTTCAAATCAACAGCAAATGAGAGCCCCGCAGTGAGGGGATCGATCTCTTCGGAAAGCTCATGTCCGTATAACGGCATGCCCGCTTCCAGTCGCAACGTGTCTCGACACCCGAGCCCACAGGGGAGAAGCGACTTTTGATGATGCGACACAAGCCGTTGCCAGCAGGCGGAGACAAACTCATGCGACCCGATAATTTCAAAGCCGTCTTCGCCAGTGTATCCGGTTCGACTGACGATGATCTCGCTCCCCTGCTCGATAATTGATCGGCAGCGGTAGTATTTCAGTTCCTCGACTCCCGGAAATTCGTTGCTCACAATCCCGGCAGCCTCTGGACCCTGGACAGCGATCATGGAAGTCTGCAGAGTGCGATCCTCCAGCATCGCATCGGGAAACTGACTCAGTCGGGAGGACCAGACCTCGACGATCTTGTCCCGGTTGGATGCATTCACGACCACCAGAAATCCGTCGGCCTGGCGATACACGAGGACGTCATCGTGAATCCCCCCTCGGGCGTTGGTTGCCAGAGCGTAGCGGATGCGATCTTCGGTCAGGCGAGAGACATCGATCGTGACCAGCCCGTTCAAGAATTCAATGGCCTGACGGCCACGAATTTCGAGCCGTCCCATGTGCGAGATATCAAAGAGGCCACACTGGCGACGAACGGCATGATGTTCGTCGGTAATGGTCGAATATTGAATCGGCATTTCCCAACCGGCGAACTCGACCATTCGGCCACCGTGCTGGCGATGCCAGTCGTTCAGAGACGTCTTCTGGAGAGTGGAAGTGTTCACAGCGAGACGCTCCTTGAAGCAATCCGGTTTGCAGGTTTCGTAAAGAACGACCGAGTCGATCCGCAGACAAAACAATACCGCGGAGACAAGTCCATTCTAACGACCGGAGAGACAGCATCGCGATCATCCCGATCGATACAATAAAAAACGCGGCGACTCAAAGCCGCCGCGATTGTGCCGACTGGTCGGCGGTGATCGATCGACTAATCGCGAGACGTCAAAACCGCCGACACATACTGGCGGTTCAGGCGTGCGATATTTTCGACACTGATGCCCGCAGGACAGGCCGCTTCGCACTCATTGGTATTCGTGCAGTTGCCGAAGCCTTCTTCGTCCATCTGTTTGAGCATGTTGATGGCCCGCGACTTCCGCTCCGGCTGCCCTTGAGGCAAGAGCGCCAGCTGCGAAACCTTGGCGGAGAGAAACAGCATCGCCGAGGCGTTCTTACAGGCAGCCACGCAGGCCCCACAGCCAATACATGTGGCAGCGTCGAATGCGAGGTCGGCATTCTGCTTCGGGACGATTGTCGAGTTGGCGTCGGGAGCGTTACCGGTGTTAACCGACACGTAACCGCCCGCCTGAATGATCCGATCGAAAGCGGATCGATTGACCACCAGATCTTTGATGACCGGGAAGGCCTTGGCACGCCAGGGTTCAATCCAGATCTCATCGCCATCCTTGAATCGCCGCATGTGCAGCTGACAGGCGGTTGTTTCGCGATCGGGACCGTGGGCCTGACCGTTGATCATCAGACTGCAGGTTCCGCAGATGCCTTCGCGGCAATCGTGATCAAAGGCGACGGGTTGCTGCCCCTCGGAAATCAGCTTTTCGTTCAGTACGTCAAGCATTTCGAGGAACGACATATGTTCCGACACATCGGCGAGTTCATAGGTTTTGAACTCTCCGTTTGCCTCGGTGTTCGGCTGTCGCCAGATATGAAGGGTCAGTTTCATGACAGTTGCCTATTGCCCTGCCAGGGCTCTGAACTTGGACTTGGAATATTCAGCAGCAGGTTGTTTTGTCCTGCTTACTTGTAGCTTCGCTGGGTAAGCTGGACGTTCTCGAAATTGAGCTCTTCCTTATGGCGGACCGGCTCCACATCATCCCCCTGATATTCCCAGGCGGCCACGTGGGCAAAGTTCTCGTCGTCACGACGAGCTTCGTTCTCCGCAGTCTGATGTTCTTCGCGGAAGTGTCCTCCACACGATTCCTCGCGTGCCAAAGCATCTCGAGCCAGCAGTTCCCCAAACTCGAGAAAGTCGGCCACGCGTCCCGCCTTTTCGAGTTCCTGGTTGAGTTCCTGTCCCGTCCCCGTGACATGGACATTTTCCCAGAACTCACGGCGAATATTGCTGATCCGGTCGATCGCCTGGCGAAGCCCGTCGGCGTTCCGGGCCATCCCGCAGTAATCCCACATGGTCACACCGAGTTCACGATGGAAACTGTCAACGGAACGGCGGCCCTTGATCGACAGCAGTTTGTCGATTCGACCTCGAACGTCCTGCTCAACGGCATCGAAGGCCGGATTCTTCGTATCGATTTTCTTCCGCTCCAGATCGTTGACCGCCAGATGATTGCCAACGGTATACGGAGCTACGAAATAACCGTCTGCCAGTCCCTGCATCAGGGCGGACGCTCCGAGTCGGTTGGCTCCGTGATCGGAGAAGTTGGCTTCGCCGAGGACGAACAGTCCTTTCAGCGTGCTTTCGAGGTTGTAATCAACCCACAGGCCACCCATCGTGTAGTGGACGGCCGGGTAGATCTTCATCGGGGTTTCGTACGGATTCTCGTTCGTAATCTTCTTGTACATATGGAACAGGTTGCCGTACTTGGCTTCGATCGCCTTTTCGCCCTGCTCTTCAATGGCTCGCTTGAAGTCGAGATAGACCGCTTTGCCTTCGCCGACGCCGTACCCGGCATCGCAACGTTCCTTGGCAGCACGTGAGGCGACATCTCGAGGCACCATGTTGCCGAATGCCGGATAACGTCGTTCGAGGTAATAGTCGCGGTCTTCTTCCGGAATCTGCGAGGGCGGACGGTTGTCATCGGCCTTTTTGGGCACCCAGACCCGACCATCATTTCGCAGCGACTCACTCATCAGAGTCAGTTTCGACTGATAGTCGCCGGACACCGGAATACATGTCGGATGGATCTGCGTGAAACAAGGGTTCGCATAGTAGGCCCCGCGTTTATAACACCGCCAGGTGGCAGTCACATTGCACCCCATGGCGTTCGTCGACAGGTAATACACATTGCCGTATCCGCCGGTGCAAAGCAGAACGGCATCGCCGGCATGGCGTTCGATTTCGCCAGTGACCATGTTGCGGGTGATGATACCGCGGGCCATGCCATCGACCATGACGAGATCGAGCATTTCCTGCCGGGAATAGATCTGCGCCTTGCCTTTGGCGACCTGTCGCATCAGTGCCGAATAAGCTCCGAGCAACAGCTGTTGACCAGTCTGTCCACGCGCGTAGAACGTTCGCGAAACCTGTGCTCCCCCGAAGGTGCGGTTGGCGAGCAGTCCGCCGTACTCACGTGCAAAGGGAACGCCCTGGGCGACGCACTGATCGATGATGTTCGCAGAGACTTCCGCGAGCCGATAGACGTTCGCTTCACGGGCCCGATAATCGCCCCCTTTGATCGTGTCGTAGAACAGACGCCAGACCGAGTCTCCATCGTTCGGGTAGTTCTTCGCCGCATTGATCCCGCCCTGGGCGGCAATGCTGTGAGCTCGTCGAGCGGAATCCTGATAACAGAACGCTTTGACGTTGTACCCCATTTCCGCGAGAGATGCCGCAGCAGCTCCCCCGGCCAGGCCGGTCCCGACGACGATGATGTTGTATTTGCGCTTGTTATTGGGCGCAATCAGCTTCAGGTTGTTCTTGTGTCGGGTCCATTTTTCACTCAGAGGACCGTCAGGAACATTCGATTGCAACACGGACATAACTTGATTTCGTCCAGGTAGTAAGAAATGACTTATCAGAGAACCTGTCGCCGAAGGCGAACGTCATCTTGCTCAACCGGGCAGTTCGCTTCGCAATGAAGCAGGCTGCCAGGCGGGAATCGTATTCATTGAATGAGAATCTGGTTCGCCATGCGCTTCCGGAGCATCCGGATTCGGAGCCGGCGGATTGTAAGGCACGAGCCAGGCATAAATCGGGAATGTGGCGAACCCGAGTCCGATAATCGTCGCAAAGACTGGCCCGAAGTTTTGGGTCAATCCGTCGTACTTCGGATGCCGCAGGCCAAGTGTCTGGAACATACTGGTCGCCCCATGCCACAGGTGCCACATCAGCAGCAGCGAACCGATCACGTAAGCAATCGCGGAAACCGGCGATCGCATAATGACGATGGCTTTGTCGTACGGCTCCAGCCCGGCGATCTTTTCCGGCATCGTCAGGTTGAACGTGAAATCGCCGAGGTGGATACAAAGAAAGATCAGCACGATGATTCCGGAAACCAGCATGTAGTTTTCCGGCGTGATCGCGTAAGGAATCTTGCGATTCGGAAGCTTCGATTTCTTCACCGCGTAACGAGTCTGACGGGCAGCTCGGTTGCGGCTGCTCGCTTCGATCGCCAGCCAGAGGTGGGCGATGAAGAGAACCAGCAGGCCAACTTCGGCGATCTTGATCAGGTATTCCTGCGAGTGCAGCGTGTGGGCGTAGTTGTTGTAGACTTCCGGCCCAATATACATCAGCAGATTGCCGATGAGATGAGCGACCAGAAAGCCGCAAAGCAGCAGGCCCGTGCAGGCCACCAGGAACTTTCGGCCGATAGATGATTTAATGGCGTTGGTAACCCAGGACATGGTCGATTTGGCGATTCAGTTGAAGGTGAAAGTCAGGCAGTCAGAACAACAAACGCGAGTCGGTGGGATAACCGGGGATGTTACCGGAATCGATGACTTTGCAGGCAGTATAGGACCTGCGATGGCGGCTGCAAACGAGGCAAAAATGTCGCAGGTTCGCCAGTTGCCGATCCTAAGGAAGCTCGCGAATCTTGAGATTGCGGAACTCGATCGGGGCTCCTTCGGATTCCAGACAAAGATACCCCTGAGCAGGCTGGCAATTGTCACCACCAGAGACTTCGCCGCCGTTCACCCACAGTCGAATTTCGCCATCGACGGCACGGATATAGTAGTGATTCCACTCATCCACGCCCTTGCTGCGATTCTCGGACGGGAAACTGCGTGAGCCGTTCGGTGAGGTCGGCGGAAAGACATTCATCTTCGTCACGCCGACAGGAAACACGTCGCCGTGAGAAGTGAACCAGTCCCCTTTCTTGCCGGTCCGCTCTTCGTACAGCCGTCCGTATTCGAGATCGAGCACCTGAACTTCAACACCGTGCGGCAAACCAGGTTTCCCTTCACGGGCCAGTCTCTCGATCGACTCGTCGGTCGCCCAGACGAATATCCCCGAATTGCCACCTGGCTTCCGGTGACACCACTCGGCGACCATCTCGAAGTTCTTGAACTTCTTTTTGGTCCGCAGCACCCCGACCGGCTTCCCGGTGCAGAAAAGCTTCCCATCTTCCCAACGCCAGGTGTCCTCGTGACAATTGACGTTGGTGAAGTCGTCCTCAGTCAGGTTGCGGAAGCCCGGTTCATCCCCCGTTTTGGCAGGATACTTCTCTTCGGCGACAACCGGCTGCATGAGAACCGCAGCCAGCATCAGACAAACCGCTTGCGCGAGGCGGCCCGCAGTCCCTGAGTGTCGAAGGTTTTTCATGTTGCTCATCCTAAAGGTTGGAACTGCGAGTCACTTGGCTAGGCGCTGGATCAGGACTTGCGTTTGTCCATCGCCCGTTTCACAGCCGAGCCCATGTCGGCCGGGCTTTCGGCAACGACCACCCCGGCGGCTTCCAGAGCGGCCATCTTTTCCGCAGCCGTCCCCTGCCCTCCGGAGATGATGGCACCTGCGTGCCCCATCCGCTTGCCCGGAGGAGCCGTCTTACCGGCGATGAATGCTCCAACCGGCTTGGTGATATGCTCGCTGATGTACTCGGCGGCTTCGATTTCCGCCGTTCCGCCAATCTCGCCGATCAGCAGAATTGCTTCGGTATCCGGATCGTCTTCGAACATGTCGAGCAGATCGATGAACGAGGTGCCGATGATCGGGTCACCGCCGATGCCCACGGCAGTGGACTGTCCAAGGCCGAGATTTCCGAGCTGCCATGTCGCTTCATAAGTCAGCGTTCCCGACTTACTGATCAGCCCGACGGAGCCCGGCTTGTGAATGTATCCCGGCATGATGCCGATCTTGGCGACGCCGGGAGTGATGATTCCCGGGCAGTTCGGACCGATCAGCGTGCAGGGGTAATCCTGCAGCTTGTAACTGACGCGGGACATGTCGAGAACCGGCACGCCTTCGGTGATGGCGACGATCAGTTCGATGCCGGCGTCGGCTGCTTCCAGAATCGCGTCGGCACAGAACGGCGGCGGCACGAAAATTAGCGATGTGTTCGCTCCGGTCTCACCGACCGCTTCACGCACCGTGTTGAAGACCGGGAAGCCATCGACTTCCTCGCCCCCTTTGCCGGGCGTCACGCCACCGACAAGGATGTTTTCATTGGGACGGAATTCGGCAGCGTATGCCCGACACTGCTGCGAGTGAAACAGACCAGCCTTCCCGGTGATCCCCTGCGTGATGATGCGTGTGTCTTCGTCGACAAGAATACTCATTCTGTAATCCCGTGAGGTCCTAAAGTCTGTCAGTCGGTCTGGGTTGATCAGTTGTTGTTAACAGGGCCGGTGAACGGGGGGTTCTCGAAAGTCTCTCCCCCATCAACAATCCGAGGATCACCGGTTCGCCGCAATTCCTTCATCAATCGATCATGCAATTGCTGACGGATCTCCTCGTACTGAGGCTGATCGGCCACGTTGCGGATCTGATGAGGATCATCGGCGAGCACATACAGCTCTTCGCGCGGGCGCTTGGCGAAGGCAAAATCGTAAAGAGGCTTCACGCTTTTTCGATTGCGATTCTCAACCAGCCAGGCCTTAGTCGGACTGGCGTCCATATCGGCGAAGGCGATAAATGTTTGATTGGTCAACGCATCGGTTGACGGGATGCTGTTGGTTTTCACTTCACCGGGATCGCCCATGGGCCAGCGATCCGGCTTGAAGTTGATAATGTAAAGGAACTCGTCGGTCCGAATTGCTCGCTGCGGATAGGTCTTCTGCCCTTCCCGAGCTTCCGCGACGTGACGTTCGCGACCGGTAATCGCCGCATGGCGGTCTTTGTCGATACGGCCTGATTTGCTGGTCGTCATCACGGGCAACAGGCTGCGGCCCGTCATCACGTCCGGGATCTCCGACCCCGCCGCTTCGAGGAATGTCGGAGCGAGATCCATCAGTGTCGTGAAGTCGGTGACCACTCGGCCGGCTGGAATCTTGCCGGGCCAGCTGGCAATCAATGGAACGTTGGTACCAAAATCGTAGAGGTTGCATTTGCCATACGGGAAACCGGGTGCTCCGTGATCGCCGCTGATGACGACCAGCGTGTTCTCGGCCTGACCCCGCTTCTGCAGGGATTCAAGAATGACTCCAACCGCGGCATCGAACGCCGCGACTTCGCCGAAGTAGTCAGCCAGATCTTCACGCACCACGGGAACGTCAGGCAGGAACGGCGGTACTTTCCCTTTCAGCGAATCGGGATCGATCCGCCAGAGCTTTTTGCCGGAGCCAGCGATCCACTTGCGATGAACGTTCGTGGGACCAAACCAGTAGCAGAACGGCTGCCCGTCGTCCCCCTTATCGAGAAACGCTTCGAAGTTCGTGCGAACTTCATCGAGCAGAGTCTTTTTGGCGTCTTCGAGTGACTTCCCGGAGTCGACCATTTTCGTGGCCTGCTGACTGAAGCCGTTGAACTTTCCGCCAGCAGGTGCAACAGCCTTCTTCCCGCCGCCGTAACCGGCATTGGGAGGACTGCCCGGACCCCAGACTTTGTACGTGAACCCAATGTGATAGCCATCGTCTTCGAGCAGCAGCGGGTAAGTCGGAATCTTCGAATCCCAGACCGCCCCCTGAAGAATGGCCCCTTGCCCTGTCCGGTAGAAGTACTGTCCCGACAGCAGCGAACTGCGACACGGCGTGCAGCTCGGAGCATTCACGTAGGCATTGGTAAAGGTCACGCCCTGACTGGCCACCCGATCGATGTTCGGAGTCTGGACCACATCGTTGAGCGTGCCGGGTCCATCGATCTCGGCATACTTGCCGGCGTAACGGCCCCAGTCGTCGGCGAACAGAAAAAGAATGTTCGGACGCTCGGCGGCATCAACGCGAGTTGACATCACCACGAAAGCGATCAGCAGCAACGCGAAGCGAATTCCGGTCTGCATGCGATTGACTCCGAACAGGGGAAACTTCTGGTTCCGACGCAGGATCACCTAGGAAATCGATCCGACAACCTTCTTGGCCGCATCGGTGAGGTCAGACGCGGTGATGATGTCCTTACCGGATTCTTCCAGCATCTGGCGTGCTTTCTCGACGTTCGTTCCTTCGAGCCGCACGACCAGAGGGACTTCGAAGCCGACCTTGTCGTAAGCAGTCATCAGAGCTTCGACGATCACGTCACACTTCATGATGCCGCCGAAGATATTGACCAGCACGGCCTTCACATTCTTGTCATCGAGAATGATGCGGAAGGCTTCGGTCACGGCTTCGACACTGGCTCCGCCGCCGACATCGAGGAAGTTGGCCGGCTCGCCGCCATGCAGCTTAATCAGGTCCATCGTGCTCATGGCCAGCCCGGCGCCATTCACCAGGCAGCCGATATTGCCGTCCAGCTTCACATAGCTGAGCCCCGCCTTCTGAGCCTTGACCTCGGCCGGCTCTTCTTCGGTCAGGTCGCGAAGCAGTTCGAAATCCTTATGGCGGAACAGAGCGTTCTCGTCGAAGGTGACTTTGGCATCAAGAGCGACCAGCTGGCCGTCGCCGGTAACGATCAGCGGGTTGATTTCGCACATGCTGCAGTCGTTATCAACGAAGAACTTGCAGATCTTCGTGAGGAATTTCTCGGCAGCACGAACAGTCGCCCCTTCCATTCCAAGAGCGAAGGCCAGATTGCGAGCCTGGAACGGCAGCAGTCCCATGTCGGCGTCGAAGTGTTCGCGGAGAATCTTCTCCGGCGACTTCTCAGCGACGACTTCGATCTCCATCCCCCCTTCGGAAGACATGATCAGAACCGGGCAGTGTGTTTCACGATCGACGACGATACCCAGGTAGAGTTCGCGGGCGATGTCGAGCCCTTCTTCGACAAACAGTGTGTTGACCTGCTTGCCTTCGTCTCCAGTCTGAATGGTCACCAGCGTCTTGCCGAGCATGCGTTCGGCGTTCTGACGGGCTTCGTCGGCTGAGCGAACCAGCACAACGCCGCGTTGATCGGGGTTATCTTTGAAAGTCCCCTTCCCTCGTCCTCCGGCATGAATCTGCGATTTGACCACAGCGAGCGAGCCGCCGAGTTCGTTGTAGGCCGCGGCTGCTTCTTCAGGTGAAGTGGCAACGATTCCGCGCGGGACCGGAACACCAGCTTCGCGAAACAGTTTTTTTCCCTGATACTCATGAATTTTCATCGCTGGGCTTTTCCTGCTCGATTCCAGAGAACGGAGTGCATCAAGTTGTGCTCCGAAGGATAATAGTTGGTCCCGTTCCGCGTTTCCAGAGACTGCGATCGGAATGGGAACGACCTCCGAAAACTCCTCCCTGCCCTGTTCGCGGGCCCGGATTCGCGTTGTGCTTTCCTCTTCACGACTGGCGAGACACACCTTCGAAGAGAAGAGCTGGAGCATTGCATAGAAGTCTGACTACAGGCGAACTACACTCCAGACTCCAATCGCTGTTCACCTGTCTCCAATCCATCAGGGAGCCCGCATGAACGCTCACGCTCGCCGTTGCCGTGTCTCATCACTGACCACCTTCATCGCTGCGTTCGCCGCCGGCTTCTTCAGTCCAGCTCCCTTCCTGTTCTCAGAAGGGTTTTCCGAAGCGACAGCAGCAGAAACCCAGAAGGAATCAAGTCCGCCCCTTGCTTTGCTCATCAGGAAGGTGCAGGAGAATGAAGCCCTCTTCGCCAACGCCGAGATTAAGTTCAAGAGGACCTATCAGCCCTGGGACCGCAACGGCGAGATCAACTGGTCGGTGAATCGTGTCGACGAAACAGTCCACTGGATTCGCACAGATGAGCGATTCTTCCTTCAGCACGAGGAACTTGCACATTGGTTATCCGGGAAAACAACCACCGAAATCCGGACCGTCGTTTATGACGGTGAATCGACCGTGGACTACTACGCAGGCAACAGCGTAAGTCACCGGGAAGGCCCCCATGAGCCGTACTTGATGCTGAGTCCACATACATGGCCCGCATGGTCGGTGGGGCTGCGAATTCCACTCTCCGTGCTGCTCGGAGGAACAGAAGCGATTCAGCAGCATCCGCGAGGCCGGCGACCGCGCGGCCCGAAGGGAGGGATTTACCAATTTGCGAAGGTCGAAGTGGAGTATTTTGGAAACGAGCAATGGGACGGCCTGGCGTGTGAGAAGGTGCTCGTGAAGCGATGGTACGCCGAGACCGGTGAGCCCCAGCGTCTATACCTCTGGCTGGCTCGAGATCGCAACTATCACTGCGTTCGGCGAATCACGGTTCTGAGTCCCGATTCAACCAGGCCCGTTTCGGAAGATCGGGTCTTAAAGTGGCGACAACTCTCCGACGCAGTCTGGATTCCCGAACATGTGGAATCGCGAACTTCAACGGGCGATAGAGAGGATGAGTATCACGTCACCCACACATTGGACCTGCAGGTCGCGTCACTAACTCCGAATGCCTCCGAAACAACGTTCTCACACCCCACGATCCCGTTGGATCTCCCGCGTTTCGAATTCGCTGCAGACGGGTCACTTCTCCGCAGCCCTGCTTCTCCTGAGCCAGTCGCCTCACAAGATGAGACAACACTTCAGGACATTCTGCTCCGACTCAAAGCGGAAGAAGAACCGTACGAAACGTTCGCCGCGACGATCAATTCGACCTATCGGACAGACGGATACGATGTGGTGGGAGTCGACAACTTCGACACGATTACCGAATCGGACGAAACCGAGTTCTCCGTTCGAATGAATGACAAGGGTTTCTCTCAGGAATCGAAGACGAGCCGAACGACCAGTGGGAGAGACACTCAACTCGATGTGACTTATGCCTGTGACGGAAAAACCTGTCGTGAGCTGACTGAGACCACTTCGAAGGGAGAACAAACCCAAACCAATACATACGGAGCAATAAAGCTTTTCGGCGTCGAGGGCGTGCCGGTGATTGCTCCGCACACGGTACTGCTCCGCACGGACAAGAAGCCGCTGTCACTTCACCACTACCTCACCTCTGGCTGGTACGACGAGCACAATAAGTATGGCATGACCGTCGACTACATCGGGGACGAGATGGTCGACGGTTTGATCTGTCACCGGATCCGATGTGCGGTCGTAATTGAGGGCCGCACGCCCGAGATGAACAGCTGGTTCGATTTATGGCTGGCGAAAGACCGCAATCTGCTGCCGATCCGTCGTGAATGGCGTTCCCCAAGACGGTCGGACAGATTGCCGTCCTCGATCAGCCGAGTTTCAAAACTCGAGAAGCTCCCGGCAGGCCCCTGGGTCCCTGCTGCATGGACATTGCTCGCATTTGATGGCGATGAGTTGCAGGGAGACAGACTCATCGTCTCCTATCGAACCGACTCGGTCATGAAAGATGTGACGCTGACCCCCGAACTTCCTTCCGAGCAGTTCGATTCTTTGTCGTTTCCTGCGGAAACGAGAATCGCTGTCTATGACTCGGACCGATCCTATCTCGGCCGCATTGAACAGGTCGCGGCAGGAAATCCGACTCTCAGCGACGAACAACTTCTGGCCATGCGACTGGAGGCGGCACAACGTCAAAAGCGAAATGACGATCGTGAGAATGCCCTGCAGGCTCTAATCGGCCAGACGCCTCCGCCACTGCCCGTCTCAGAAGAATACTGGCTCAATAGCAAGCCGATGACATGGGAATCGCTGAAAGGCAAAGTCGTACTCGTTGACTTCTGGGCGAACTGGTGTGGCCCCTGTGTTCCCTCGCTGGAGAAGCTGGCCGACGTTCATACGAAATGGAAGGAGCAGGACAGCGAGGATCGAATCATTATCGGGCTTCACCCCGCTGGCAGCGAAAAGCAGGCGGTCATCGACGCTGCGGGCAAGCACGACCTGAAGTATCCGATCTGCATCGATGCTCCTCCGGAAAACTCGACACCGGCGTGGGGAAATCTCTACGGCAAGTTCGCAGTCTCCATGATCCCTTACGCGATCGTAATTGGACCGGACGGAAAAATTGCCGCCCACGGCCAAGTCGACGAAATGCTGCTGCTCGTTCCGCAACTCGTTCAAAAAGAAGACCAGAAGCCTGAATAGCAGCCGGAGCGAAAATTGGCTCACTTGGCCCGCTTAAACAGAAGGTCTTGCGACTGCGATTACAGCCCCTGAACGATGTACTAGGGAGCAGAGCTCATCGCTGGCGTCTCCTCGGAAGAAGTAGCTTCCGTGAGTCCACTGGGGAATCGAACGGACCGGGTGTGAAACTTCAGGTCCCATGCTCCGTCATCCCACTCGAGCTTCGCCGGGGTCCATCCCTCTGAGCCTCCTGCCGGATAGCTAGGCCCCGGGTAAACGGGCCCCGAATAGACTGGCCAGGCGTAGGGATAGTTCCCCGATGTCGGAGCATAGCCGGGGATCGGAGCGGTTGAGGGCAACGGAGCCGGAGGTTTTCCGAGACCGAGATTCAACTGGATTCCTTCTACCCCGGGTTCCGCCGTGATTGCTTTCACAAGCACCTGAGATTCTTCGGCCCGGTCGATTTGTCCTTCGACGGAGACGACACCCTGCCGAATCGTCAGGGTCAGGTCCCGGCCCGAAAGTTCGCCTTGATTCAATGCGACCTTCATTCGGCCCGCGATGTTGTTGAGCATGGCCTTCTCGTCATCCGCCTGACCGGGATTTGCCGAGCATGCGAGCACGAATGCAACGACTATCCATCGCATTGAATCAAAGCTCTTCATCTCAGCGTCTCCTCAGTCGTTCCGCCTACTGGGCCACCTGGCCATTGATCAGGATGCGGCCGGTCGTGGCTCCGTTCGGGAGTGAATAGGTCGTTGTGGCTCCGTTGATCTGGTTGGTCAGTGTGGAGCTGAAGGTCACGAACGGATCGTCGGTGCCGGTGACGTTGCTCAGGATGATGCCGCGATCGACGAAGGTACTGAATCGATTCAGAGTAATCTGGTTCGAGTTCAAAGTGACTGTCGTCCCATCGTGCAGCGACGGGAAGAGGATCCCGGTCGCACCACCGGCGTAGTCGTCGACCGTGTTCTGAGCAATCAGGATATTCGAGGCTTTGCTGCCCGAGACCCGCATTCCGACGCCGTCCAGTCCGCGGAACTCAACCAGGTTGTTGCCAATCAGCAGATCCATCGGAGAGCCCGCGAGTAATTCGATGCCCGTGCTGCCTCGGCCCGTGAAGCCGAGGATATTGTCGGTAAAGACGAATGTCCCGCGGTCCGACGCGTCGCCAGTGTTGAAGGCGAAGGCCTTCTGGTTGTCGGCGTCGCCGGTCACGAGGTTCTGAATGGTTTGAGCCGAGACGGGCCCGGTCCAGTCGAGCCGGGCGGCTACGCCGTAAGCTTCGGCCAGGTCGATATCGTTTCCGCTGAAGGTGTAGTCGAGCGAAGCATCAGTCACACCGGCCGTCGTACGAGCGTGGAAGAAGGTCCGCGGCGAATCGACGATCTCGTTCCGTACGAGTCGAGTCACGTAGCCACCCGATTTGGTCACGACATAATCGATTCCGGTCGAACTGGTGATCGAGTTGTTCTCGAACATATTGTTCGTCATTCCGAACAGTTTCACGTCCGTAGCTTCGATGAAGGAGACGTTCGTACCGGTGATATAAGACGAATTGATATCGAGCACATTGGAATTGGTCACAACCGCCACACGATCGTTGTTCACGAATCGCCCGTCCCGCATTCCGACCGAGCCGGAATTAAGAGCGTAGATCGCCGTATCGGTGTTCATGATCGTTCCACCGGAGTGGTCCTCTCCGTTCCCGTACGACAGAATCGTTCCCGTGGTGTCGACCATGCGAATTCCGTACTGACCGCCATCAGCCGAGATCGATTCGACCTGAACGTTGACGTTGGAATCTTCGGCGTCGACTGCGGCAGCGTTTTCCGAGGAGAGAATCCCGTCTCGCATCCGGAACAGTGACGTCTCGCGGACGAGCACGGCTGATGCATCAGTCGTTTCGATCTCCCCATCGAAGATATCGATCAGACCTTCGTTCTCATCAAGATCAATCCCTGTCGATCCGGCCATGCCGTTGATCAGCAGATTCTCGATTGCGACGAACCCATAGATATCTTCTTCAACATCGTCGTCCGGTGTAGCCGTTCCCTGATCATCCACTGTGGTAATCAGTTCCAGCCCCTGGATCTTCAAAGCGGAGTTCGTGTTGTTGTTCAGCTCGAGATCCCCGGCGATGACCGTTTCGCCATGGCCCCGATTGATCAACATTCCGTGGCGTCCGGAGTTACTGGCCGAGATATCAGACAGCTGCAGATAGCCATCATGATCGCGGATCTCAATGCCGTTTTGGGCGGCTCCGTTGACAGTGACGTTCGTAATCAGACCATTGGTCGACTCGGCGATGTCGATGCCGTTTCCGTTGACTCCATCGATGCGAACGTTGTGAATCTCGAAGTCTGTCAGACTGTTGGCCACGATTCCGTTGTTAACAGCCCCCGGAGTAATACCGCCGGGCAGGGCCGGAGCTGCCCCGTTGTCGCCAACGATTCTCACCCCCGCGACAGCCGAGTTATCGGCCAGGATAATGGCCGGCAGACCGAGCGGGTCGCCGCCCGTTCCCGTGAAGATGACATCCGGCAGATCGCCTTCCGCCATCGTGCCGGCCATTTCAACGGTTCCGAAGTTGGTGCTGTCAAACGTGAAGTCGGTTCCTTCCCCAATCAAGATCTGGCCTTCCGCCAGATTGACGGAGTCGGTGAAGACCGAGCCTGATTTCAGGAAGATGACATCAGCACCATCGTTCTGGGCGGCTGCGATGCTCTGGAACGGATTGTCGGCACTGCCGTCAGCGGTGTCCGATCCGGTATTGCTGACGTGGCGAACCTCATAGGCCGATCCGGTTTGAGGATTGACCAGCGCAATTCCGCTGCCGATCTCAGACCGCTGACTGACGATCACATTGAAATTGGTGTCGATGAACTTTCGCAACTGACGTTCGAGGCGACGTTCTGGAACATCGTTGTTGCCGAAGCGGAACGACATGCCGAGCGTCACGTTCGTTCCGAAAGTGTCGTCGTTACTGACGGCGACCTGCCCTTTAAGAAAGGGAACCAATTCCCCTTCCACAGCCAGCTTGACGCCGTTGATATCTTCGACGTTCGAGCCGGTGAAGTGATAGTAGCTGACAATCGTTTCAAGATTGTGATCCTCGGCAAATTCCCCAGGCAGGAAGACGCCGAAGTTCACATCGGCTCCCTGCATTGCCTGACCGATCGTGTTCACCTGATCGATGACGACCTGCGTCCCCTGCATGCGAACATTGCCGGTTGTCGATTCGAGAATCTTTTCATCGTTCCCGAACGGGAAATAGAAGTTGGAGGTCACGCTGCCAAAGCGAGTCATCCCCTCCAGGCCGAGCGTCATCTGCTGATACGACTCTTCCAGCGACTGGTCGATTCCATAAGTTCCGTTAATACCGAGCAACAGAACCTCGTTGGGTTCCAGGAACCGGAAACCGGCTCCGATATTTCCGCCAACATTCCCTTCGTTGGTCAGGAACCCGCGAAGATCGCTGAAGAAGATGCGTTCGTCTTCTTCCAGAATGTAGGGCATCACTTCGACATACGTCAGCCCGGTATCCCGTCCGAAGGCCGGCATGGCGATGTGTCCGATCTGTGAATCGAACTGTATCTGAGCTTGCGCCGTATCCGTGCCCGAAAGCAGGAACAATCCGATCATCAGCGCAGCAATACAACGTCCAGCGCGAAGAATATCTGTCATGGTGGGGAGAGTCGGAAGAAAGAAGGGAGGGAGATGCCGTCCGGGGGTCGAGAAGCTCGAAGGACCGCTGTCTCCGAAATTGGGAGGGAGCGAACAAATACCCGGTGAACGCGAAACGGGTCAATCACAACCCTCCCGTGGCAGCAATTACAACAGCCGGGCCGGGCAGTCGCTGACCGTTATAAACCAGTCAAACCGCACACTGAGAGCAGCCCTCACAGCCTGCATTCCGATCGAATCTTGCCTGAAAGGCCTAATCCGCACTTTCCAATTGGATTGGCAATTGCAAGAATGACGATAATCAGGGAAAACTCAGGCGAAATTCCGCCGTGAGTCGGATTCCGGACACCATTCCTCAAGGAACGCCAGATCGCGCTCCAGGGAGTAGCGAGCGAGCCCAAAGCGTGGCTTGAGTGTCAATTCCTGAAAAGAATCAAGCCAGATGGCTTTCCAGCCGCCAGCAGGTCCCCCCTTTTCCGATTCGCTCAATCGGACTGCAGCCCCCAAATCAGGCGTATTCAACGGAGTAATAACAGGTTATGTCGGCAGTTGACGCAGAAACGAATGGAAATTTCCGTACGACCGAACAGGTGGATGCTGTCGTCATCCGCTTCTGCGGTGACAGCGGCGACGGAATGCAGCTGGTCGGCACCCAGTTCACGAACGTCTCGGCCGTCTTCGGCAACGACGTGAGCACCCTGCCCGACTTCCCGGCTGAAATTCGTGCCCCCGCCGGAACCCTGGGCGGCGTTTCCGGCTATCAGCTCTGCTTCTCCAGCTCGGATATTTACACTCCGGGGGACGAAGTCGACACACTGGTGGCCATGAACCCGGCTGCACTGAAAACAAACCTCGCCGATCTCAAACGCGGCGGCACGCTGATCGTCAATGCCGATGCCTTCGGCAAATCGGACCTCAGCAAGGCGGGTTACGAAACCAACCCGCTCGACGACGACGATGCTCTCGCCGGTTATCGCGTGCATAAGATCGACATGACCCGGCTCACACGAGATGCCGTCGCCGATCTTGGCTTGTCGCTGAAAGAAGCAGACCGGTGTAAGAACTTCTTCGCCCTCGGACTGGTCTACTGGCTCTACGATCGCGATCCTTCCACGACTCAGGAATGGGTGAAGTCGAAGTTTGCCAAACGTCCGGAACTGGTAAAGGCGAACCTGGCTGCTCTGAAAGCCGGATCCGATATCGGCTACTCAACCCAGGCCTTTACCGTTCACTACAAGGTCCCGCCGGCCAAATTGCCGCCCGGAAAGTATCGCAAAATCACCGGGAACGAAGCCGTGGCCTTCGGTCTGGTGACCGCTGCTCACGTCTCCGGCAAGGAACTGTTCTACGCCGGTTATCCGATTACCCCGGCCAGCGACATTCTGCACGAACTCTCGAAGCTGAAGAACTTCGGCGTGCGAACCGCTCAGGTCGAAGACGAGATCGCCGCAATCACCGCGACGGTCGGAGCGTCTTTCGGAGGAGCCTTCGCCGTGACCGCCAGCAGCGGGCCCGGGATCGCTTTGAAGTCCGAAGGGATCGGGCTCGGCGTGATTACCGAACTGCCGATGGTCATTGTCAACGTTCAGCGTGGGGGCCCGAGTACCGGTCTGCCCACGAAAACCGAACAGGCCGACCTGCTGATGTCAATGTTCGGCCGCAACGGCGAATGTCCGATGCCGATCGTCTCCTGCTCCACGCCGGGCGATGCCTTTGACGCCGCTCGCGAAGCGATGCGTCTGGCCGTGGAATTCATGACACCGGTCTTCCTGCTCAGCGATGGCTACATCGCCAACGGAGCGGAACCCTGGAAGATTCCGAATCTTTCGGACCTGAAGCCGATCGACTTCAAACACACCCGCGAACCAAACGGCAAGGACGGACAGTATCTGCCTTACCTGCGGAACGATCGCCTCGTTCGCCCGTGGGCCGTACCTGGAACGCCCGGCCTGGAACACCGCGTCGGTGGACTCGAGAAGTGGGACGTGACCGGCAACGTCAGCTACGATGCCGACAACCATCAGCACATGATCGACACTCGGGCAAAGAAGGTGGCCGGCATTGCCGATCACATTCCCGAGCAGCCGCTCGAAGGCCCGGAATCGGGCGAACTGCTGGTCGTCAGCTGGGGCGGAACATACGGATCGATCCGAACCGCCGTGCAGCGGGCTCAACGAGCCGGCCACAGTGTTTCGCTGGCCCATATCCGCTATCTGAGTCCATTCCCACGGAATCTGGGTGATCTGCTGAAGCGGTTCGACAAGGTTCTTGTGCCGGAACTGAACTGCGGTCAGCTGCGACTCCTGCTGCGAGCCAAGTATCTGGTCGACGCTCAGGGGCTGAATAAAATGAAGGGGAAACCATTCCTCGTCAGCGAAGTTTACGATGCCATCCTGCAGCAGCTTGGCAAAGCCTGATCGTTCCCATTACCGTACATTGATAAGACACTCAAAGTTCTGTTCTGATAGGACTTCTTCTTATGTCAACCAGTATTGACCTGCCTGTTCTGACACCCAAAGACTTCGCCAGCGACCAGGAAGTCCGGTGGTGTCCTCGCTGCGGCGATTACTCGATTCTCGCCCAGGTGAAAAAGGTGCTGCCGACTCTCGGCATTCCCAAAGAGAACTTCGTGTTCGTCTCGGGAATCGGCTGTTCGAGCCGCTTTCCGTACTACATGAATACCTACGGAATGCACAGTATCCACGGCCGTGCTCCTGCGATTGCGACCGGACTGAAGGTAGTCCGTCCCGACCTGCAGGTGTGGGTGATCACCGGCGACGGCGATGCCCTTTCCATCGGTGGCAATCACTTCATGCACATGATTCGCCGGAACGTGAATCTGAAAGTGATTCTGTTCAACAATCAGATCTACGGTCTGACCAAAGGTCAGTACTCTCCGACCAGCCCGCAGGGTAAGCGGACCAAGAGTACGCCGTACGGTTCGGTCGATGCTCCCCTGACCCCGGTTTCAGTCGCCCTGGGAGCCCGGGCTTCGTTCGTGGCCCGCTCGGTGGATGTCGACATTCAACACCTTTGCATGGTGCTTGAACGAGCTGCCCATCACAAAGGGACGGCCGTCGTCGAGGTCTATCAGGACTGCAACGTGTTCAATAGCGGTGCCTTCGATTTCGCCTCCAAGAAGGGTGAAAAAGAAGAGAACTGCATCTACCTCGAGCATGGCAAGCCGCTGATCTTCGGCAAGGATCGCGATAAGGGCGTTCGCCTCAACTCGCAGAACCAGCCGGAAGTTGTCGAACTTGGCAAAGGGATCAACGAAGACGACCTGCTCTTCCACGACGAAAAAGCTGACGATCCGACACTGGCCTTCCTGCTCTCGCAGATGCGATTCCCGGAAAGCCCGGAACCGATGGGCGTCTTCCGCGCGATCGAACGTCCGACCTACGACGACGAGGTCAACGACCAGGTGCGTGAAGTCAGCGAGAAGCTTGGCCCGGCCAGCCTGGAAGAAATGTTCAACTCAGGCGACACCTGGACCGTGGCCTGATCTGAACGAGACGACCCAATGAACAACAGGCGAGCTTTTGCAGCTCGCCTGTTTTCGTTGGAACGCTATGATTTTTAGAGTCGGCTCAGCATTCGATTTGCCGTGCTGCTCACGACATCGTCGCTGTCGCTGGACAGCCTTTCCAGCAGTTGTCGCAGTTCCGGCTGTTCCTTGTCCCCCGCAATCAACGTCGCCGTCTTGCAGGCTTGAGATCGAACCTGTGTCGGGCGAGATTCGTCGCAGAAAGCCACGGCACTCGGAAAGAACTCGGCTGCATTCTCTTTACTGCGGCCTAGAAGCTTCAGTCCCAGAATCAACTGCGAAGCGGACGTCGTGTGGTGCAAATGCTCGACCAGGATCGGGAGCAGGCCATTCTTCACCGGTCCACAATTCTCGATTGCTTCGACCGACCATTCACGGACCGTTTCATCGGGATCGTCGGTAGCTGCCAGCACGACAACGGCACCAAGCCGCGTCGTCTCCGCATCCATGGCCAGCATGCGTGCGGCCTGCTGGCGCACGGCTGCGTCAGGGGATCTCAATCGGCTGAATAAAATGTCTCCGTCGCTCATAGTCCGGCCCTGCTGATGCGTGAAAGGAGCGCGGCACTATTTTAAACATCAGGCCGGGGATGCGGAAGCAACCTCAGGTTTTGCGACAGACTGACTCCAAAATCAGAGCAGCAGGATCACCCCTTCGGTTTTCTGAATCGCCGCGTAGACCGCCAGAACCTGATCGGGCGACTGGGCAAGCGGTTCGAATGTCAGCGCCACATGTCGGCCGCCAGACGATTCGCGGCTCCCGTAGGGCGGATCGAACTCCAGATCCATTCCATCGCGCACAGCAGCAACAATATCATCCACGAAACGCTCATTCGATTCGCCGATTACTTTGAACGTGTAGTGGCAAGGAAACTCGTGAGTCGCTTCGAGGAGATCTCGAGGCGGAAGATGCGATTCTAACAATGGGAAACCTTCCTGGTTGAAGATGAGGAACGTCTGAAGCATTGTACCCGGGTCGGTCGTCGGCTGACAGAAAAAAAGTCGCTCGCCCCCAGATGAGAGCGAGCGACCGGTCGTTGTTTAACGAATGCAGATCACCTGCATCCTGCCAGCTGATTACTTACAGCATTCGCAGGGGGCACATTCGCAGGCACCGGGAGCGCAATCAACGCATTCGCAATTGTCGCACTCACAGACTTCACCACAACAGCAAAGCCCCGGGCCTCCGGCTCCAGCAGCGTTGGAAACCTGATAGTTCCAACCAAGACCACCAGCAAGCAGACCGACACTCAAAATTCCAAGAATCTTCGACATGATCATCTCCTGAATTTGCGCAGCAGTGCGCAAAGAAAACAGCTTAAAAAAGCAACTGCAACGTGCAGCTACTGAAAGCGGAAGATGACCGTCTCTTAAATAATGAAGCGGCAGTCGAGCAAATACAGCGGACGGTAAGCGTATGGCTTCGTGCGATTAACGCCGTCTACAGGACCAATGCCAGCGACGGCAACACGGGATGCCTCGACTCCAGATCCCATTGCCGGGGGCAACTCGACCAGCTGTTCCGGCAGAAGCTTCGTCACGACCGGGGCAGCCACGAGGGCCGGCACGGGAGGCATGTGCGAACAGATACACGGCGTGTCCAGTGTTGAACAGAACGAAGCGTGGTTTGCGGGAACCGACTCCGGCTGGCAGCACTGCGGTTTCGAGCACTCGGTTGCCCTGGCGGACGTCTGTTGCTGCGGGGTGTCGGCACGTTCCTCAGAACTGCAGCACGAGGAACCGGGGGCAATCGACTCGGCCATGAGACAAACGATGCAGACCGGCCGCGGAGCCACCACCTGGGTGACCAGCGACAGACTCATCAGAATGGCGAGCAGAGTATTCAACGCGTACGCCTGCATGGAACCGCGAAACAAACCGCAACCGAATGTGCGGCGAAATCCTATACGGGACCGGGGAAGCCAATCAATCCCTGATTTCCGGAATTCCGATCACTCACAACAGAAGATCATGCGATTCCAAGCTTTACAGCAATTCGACGTGCAAGTTTTCGTATCGATCCAGAGCTGTTTGCACCAGCTTTCCGCGGGAGGAGCAGGAATCACGTCTGGAACCACTGTCACCGCAACCGACTCCCGGTACAGATCAGCTTCCAGCAACCCCTGACGCAAGCTGGCCGGCGACACCCGCGAAGGTTTTTCGGCTGTGACGACGCTGGCCTGAATCAGAGCCGTGGTCACGTATTCCGAACAGTGGACCCCTTCCGCCTGTTTTCCGGTCAAATGGTGTTTGATTCCGTAAGGGCGACCAATCTGTTCTTCCAGGCTGAGCCGCAGAATGTCCAGCTGATCCTCTGAGAATGGCTTGGTCGGCTGCAGCAGCGAAATGCCATTCGGCGCACACTCTTCGAGGTACGCACAAAGGTCCGACTTGCGGACTCCGCTTCCATTGGCCGAATCGTACGTCTGCCAGTTCCCGTTCTCGTCCTTCAGCACGATACCGACATGTGTGTAGGGACTGCGGGTGAACATTTTCACTGCGAGACAATCGCCTTCGTGCATCAGCAGACAGCCTTCGGTCAGCTGGTCCTGCATCAACTCAACGACCTGAGGAACCGTCTTCTCCGAGATGACATCCCCGGCAAAGACCGGCGAGCCAGCGACTGCGAAAACGAGCGTTGTAGCGATATAAAGAATCTGTTTCATGATTTCCCTCCCTGCCGTCGAAACGTTAGCAAACGGCTCCGGTTCAGATACAATCAGGCGGAATTCTGAGTTTTTCCGGGATGGCTTTCCCTCCTGGAAATTCGATCGGGCCGTGAATTGCATTGTACTTCACTCTGATCAGCCGACAATTCCCCCCTGAAGAAACCGCCCCGGTCATAGGCGACCTGCATACGAGCAGTTCAGTAATTGGTGTCACCGACCCGTCCGCGTCGACAGTAGCGTTCAGGCAAGTATTCGATCACACGCGGACATACGGTAGAGCGATCCGCTCTTGGAATGGAGAAAGACGATGGCGGCCCTGGTCGAAATGGAACTTTCGAGAATCATCATCAGTGAGATCAACGATCAGCAGGTCATCTACCTGCACGAAGTCGACGGTGAGCGCGAGTTTCCCATTCTGGTCGGAATGTTCGAAGCGGCCAGTATCGACCGGCGGGTGCGGGGCGATGTCCCGCCGCGGCCGCTCACTCACGATCTCATCAAGAGTGTGATCGAGCACTTCGGCGGTGAGCCGCACGACATCATCATCAACAGCCTGCACGAGCACACGTATTATGCGATGATCCGCATCATGCACGAAGGCGAGTTGATGGAAATCGACAGCCGCCCGAGCGACGCCATCGCGCTGGCCATGCACTACGACCCGCCGCTGCCGATCTTCGTCGAAGGGGATGTGCTCGAAGCCGTCAGCTGATTACGACTCGCTGCCCCAGCGTTTCATCAGCTTCGTATCAACGCCAAGATGATCGCAGATCCGAACGACGATGAAATTCACAAGATCGTCGATCGATTTCGGATCGTGATAGAAGCCGGGCATTGCCGGCAGCATCACCGCCCCTGCGTCGGCGAGCCGCTTCATGTTCTCGAGCTGAATACTGCTCAGCGGCGTTTCTCGCGGGACGAGTACGAGCTTGCGTCGTTCCTTGAGATGCACATCGGCTGCTCGATGGGTGAGGTTCGCGGAGAGCCCGTTGGCCAGGCTTCCAAGCGTTCCCATTGAACAGGGACAGATCGCCATGCCGTCGGTCTTGAATGACCCGCTTGCGATCCCGGCACTGAATTCGAACTGCCGGTGATACTTCAGCTGATCGACTCGGCTTGCATCGAACTCATCACCAAGAAACGTCTCGGGGCTGAATTCATTGAGGTCGAGCGTCGTCTTCAGTTCCTGAGCGAAAACCTGCACTGCAGCCGCACTCATCGTCAGATGCACTTCGCAGTCTGCTCGCAAGAGAACGCTCACGAGACGACGGGCGTAGGCGGCTCCACTGCCACCCGTGACGGCGACGACGATTCGCTTCGGCTCTGCTGACACGTCGCAGTTCCCTTTCAGGCGGAGGCTTCCGGCTTATGAGCAATGTAGAGCGTCGCCACGCCGAATGTCAGCGGCTTGTAGCTGACCCGCTCCAGCCCGGCTTCACGCAGCACCTCGGCGAGTTTCTCTCCGTATGGGAACTCGCCCACCGTTTCGGGCAGGTAGTTGTAAGCCGACTGTGAGTTACGGGCGAAGAACTGGCCAATCCGCGGCAGCACGTTCCGGAAGTACCAGCCGTAGACGCCGCGCAGCATTCGATTGCCCGGCATCGAGAATTCAAGAATCACGATCCGTCCGCCCGGCTGACAGACCCGCTTCATTTCGCGGAGCCCTTTGAGCGTATCAGCTACATTTCGCAGTCCGAATGCGACGGAAACGATCTGAAAGCGATCGTCTTCAAACGGGAGTTCCTGTGTATCTGCCTGGTAAAACTCGATCGAAGCATCCCGTTCCGTGCGGGGAATCGATTGGATCTTGTCGCGGGCGATGTCGAGCATCTCTTCGGTGAAATCGCTGCCGACAACGGGGATCTGCTTCTTCCCTGCCTTCCAGTAGGCGATCGCCAGATCGCCAGTGCCGGTGCAGACATCGAGAATCGGGGCATCACCCTGCGGAGGTGCCTTGCGGATGGTGTACCGACGCCAGTAGTAATCGGTTCCGCCCGACAGGACATGGTTCATCGCATCGTAGCGGGGAGCGATCTCGCCGAACATCTGGCGGACCCGCTGATTGGACTTATCGATCGTGCCGGTCGAAGCTGCGGAAGGCGAAGCGGTCTGGTCGGAAGTGGGAGCTGTTTTTTCCAAGACGACGGAACTCGTTACAGTATGAGGGTTCACGGTTTTCAGTCGATTATATCAACCTGACGAAGTCTCACCATGCACCGATTTCGCGGAATCCTCGAACGGTATCTCATCCTCTGGCTTTGCGCCTCGTCGGGCGCGTTCCTGATCTGGGGCCAGACCGATCCGAATGCCGCAGCTGCTTTGAACCTGCTCAAGGTCTACACGATGCAGCCGTCCATTATGCTGGCGATGTTCTGCGTCGGCTTTCTGATCCCGGTCGAAGAGCTTAAACACGTCATCAGCGACTGGTACAACGTGCTGTTCGGAACGTTGACTCAGTACGCAACGATGCCGCTTCTCGCCTTTGGCGTCGCCGAATTGATGGGCTTTCAGGACACCACCCGAGCCGGCATTATTCTCGTCGGCTGTGTCCCCGGGGCGATGGCGTCCAACGTGCTCACGCTCACTGCTCGGGGAAACGTCAGCTATTCGATCTGCGTGACGACACTCTCGACGATTCTCTCTCCAATCGCCGTCCCGCTGCTGCTCAGTCTGCTGCTCAAGATTGATAAAGGCCCCGAACCGCTCGCGGTCTTCACCGATTTGCTGCGGACCGTCGCCCTGCCAGTCCTCGCGGGCTTCGGGCTGAAAGTGCGGCTCAAGCTGTACAACGAACGGCTCCTGGAGTTCGCCGCGATTCTCGCCAACCTGATGATTCTCTGGGTGATCGCCGTTGCGATTGGCCTGAATGCCGATCGACTTCGAGCCGTCACCGGGCCCCTGCTGGCCGCTTTGTTAACGCTGAACCTCGCCGGTTACGCGGCGGGCTGGTTTTCGGGGCGACTGCAGCGTCTTGACATCGCCCGACAGAAAGCACTGATCCTGGAAGTCGGCATGCAGAACGCCGGCGTCGGCACCATGCTCGCTCTGACCTTCTTTGAAGACACGACGACGGCCATTCCGCCAGCCGTCTACACGTTCGGCTGTATGCTCACGGGGACACTACTCGCCAGCATCTGGCACTGGCGGGCGACGGCGCGCAACGCGGCAACCGAATACGTCAGCCCTTGAGCGACTTCTGAGCTTTGCTCACGAGCACATCGACGACCTGATCAATATCGAGGTCGGAACTGTCGATGATCTCCGCGTCCTCCGCGGCTTTCAGGGGAGCGACGCCACGGGTGGAATCGCGAAGATCGCGTTCCTGCTGTTCGCGGAGGATATCTTCGTAACTGGCTCCGGACTTTTCACCGACTTCTTCGAAACGTCGCCGGGCCCGCACTTCGGACCGGGCTGTCAGAAAGAATTTGCATTTCGCATCCGGAAAGACAACCGTCCCCTGGTCGCGTCCTTCAGTCACAATCGGCTGACGTCTGGCGATGTCTCGCTGATGTTCGACGAGAATCTCTCGCACGCGAGGATAAGCAGCGACCAGCGAAGCGGATCGTCCGACCGAATGAGCCGTCAACTGTTCGGAAAGGTCATGCCCATCAATCTGCAGTCGATGATCGCGAATACAAAACTGGATCCCGCGTGCCGCCTCGACGACCTGTTCTTCATCATCGAAACTGATCCCCTCCTCCAGACAGCGCATCGCCACGGCTCGGTACATCGCTCCTGTATTCAGGAACTGAAAGCCGAGCCGCTCGGCCAGACGCAGAGCAACGGTCGATTTTCCCGTGCCGGCGGGACCGTCGATGGTGATGACTGTTGAAGAAGCTGCAGAAGTCATGGCGGCTTTCAGAACTGCACTCGGATGCTGAGATAATCACACGGCAGCGACTCAAACCGCACGGTGTCGTCTTCGATCGTCAACTCGGAGAGCGTCTTCCCCGTGAAATCGACTTCCCAGGCTTTCCTCGGTTTCCGGAACAGCGAGAAGCGAACGTTCGCATGACGCCCTTCGGTTTCCAGAAAATCGAAGCGGAAGAATCGTCCTTCTTCTGATCCCTCGACCTGCTCCTGAACGGCGTGGACCAGTCGAACATTGGGCAGATTCACATGGTAGAGCCAGGCCGACTGACCGGCGGCGACCGATTCACACGGGACCATGACCGGCGGAATTGTGACTTCCTCGGCAAAGGCCGCCGACTGCGGAGCATCGAGGCCAACATCGAACTGGAAGTCGCGGGTCGACTCGCCATGCACAACCAGCATGCTGTCGAGCATTCGCATGCCCGATCGCTGGTGAAACGGCCGATGATGCGGCACGAAGGTCAGACGATAATCTTCGTCTTCCACCTCGATCGGCCCCGTACTTTCGAGCCGTCGTTCGCCCGCATGAAACTCGCTCTGCTGCAGATGCCCTTTCACCGACGCGCCGGCTGCGCTCCACGCGAACCGCAGGGCATAGTAGGAGCGATCCGGCAACATGGCCGGCATCTGTTTCGGATCGAGCGAAACGCTAATTTCCAGGTTCCGTCGACCGCGATAAACTCGATACCGCTTCGTGAAGTTGGCCAGCACCTTTTCCCGGCTAGGATCGACCAGACGGCCACGCACTTCGATTTCTCCAACGACCGGGCCCGTGCGGGTGGTGGTAATCGAGTCAGCGATCATCTGCGAGAAACGCGGCTCCGGAGAACTAGCCGAACGAGCCACGCCGCCCCCATCGCCGTCGAGGCGATAGACGAGCCGCTCGCTTAACAGATTCTCCGTCGAACCGTGAGCCCGGAAGCGTTGCACGCCGCCCGTTTCCGGATCGATCTGCACGTGGAAGAACTCCGACTGCAGGAAATACTCACCCGCCATCGGCACTTTGGATTTGCTGGTCGTCGCCTGCTTCGCTGGCTGGGAAGCGATCGTCACGAATCCACAAGCCGGCAGCTCCACTGCAGCGTACGCGGCATCATCTTCAATCTGCAGAAACTTCACCGGTCCGCCAACCGCCGGGACTGGCGAACTCTTGTCGGAGATCGGGAACGTCATCACACGGGTGTGAGCATGAGCCAGCGGATTGAAAACGACGAAGCCAGCCGGTCCCGACTGTCGTGAAGCAATCAGACGCCCAAGCTCTCCGGCGGCCCGCTTCGTCGCACCTTCGACCTCTTCGGAAAGCGTCTTCAGTTCCGGCTTGCGCAGCTTCGGAGCCAAAGTCTGCAGACGATTCTCAAGCTCGCTCAAAGAAGAGTCTTCGTCGGACTTCTTAAACAGCTGTTGCGTCGCAGTAAGCCACGAGAGCACCGAAAGCTGATTCTGAATCTGCCAGAACGTGCTGAACCGCGTGATCGCGTCCGGCTCGTTGCGACCGGTCAGCTGATCCAGTGCAGGCGAGAAGTAGAACCGCTGTTCGTAGCCTGATGTGTGTCCGGAGTCGTCAGTCTCTTCCAGGAACTGAGACATGCCGATGAACTTGCCCAGAATCGGAGCGTAGGCCTGAACGCGAAGAATATCATTGAACCACGGATTCCGGACTTTGGGCCAGCGTGCCAGGATGGCACAGGCGAGATGATCGTGATTCATCGCCTCGGCCAGTCGTTCGGGAATCTTCAGAACGCTGCTCGCCTTCTCAATGGAAAGCGGAATCCGGGAAACCGCATGTACGGTGCTGCCACTGCGACCTTCCCAGAGAAAATGGCTCTGTTCCTCATCCGGATAGATCCCATCGTCGAGCACGAGATGAAACGCGTTCTTGATGCCGAACTTTCTGAGCAGCAGCGGCACCTGGGTTGAAAGCCCGTAGGTGGTCCGTCCCCAGACCTGCGGATGCGTTTCAAGCAGCGATTCCAGATCGTGAAGCCCCTGCTCCAGCTGCCAGCGAAGTGTCTGAATCGGCAGTAGCGGCGTCGACGTATCGTTCCGTTCTCCACTAATGAGAGCAAGCTTCCCCTCGTGCACACTCTGGCGCAGACTCGGCAGAACGTCGGGCTGGTTCTCGGTGGCCCGCTGCAGGTCTTCGCTGGAGCAGAGCAGATTGACGGTATGGTCGACCGAGGCGAGCGAATCGGCATCGTCTTTCGTGAGCCTGTCGGTCAGCAGACAGAGGTCGATGAGATGGGCATCGACCGGGTAGAACTTCTCGCGGCTCTCCAGAAGCTGTTCGCACGCCTCCTGAAAGAAGTGTTTCGCCCGCTCCATGTCGCCGCGGACCGCTTCCTCAGCCGCATCGATCAGCAGCTCGTCGAAACGGGTCTCCTGAATATTGTCGTAATGATACATCGCCTGAGACAGCAGCGATGTGAGCAGATAAACGATCCCCAGAGCCATGAAGTCGTCGGCCAGAGGAAGCGTCGCCAGAGATTCCGGCAGCTCGCCTCCTTCCGTGGCATGCGGACGATTGGCGAGTTGCTCCCGGAGTTTCGGGGTTTCAAGCAACTGCTTCAGGCAGGCCGCACGATCGGGAGTCGTACTGACGACAATCGTTCCCGCTTCCTCGGCTTTCTTCAGCCAGTCGGCGGCGACCTTACCTTTACTTGCTTCCGGGAGCACGATCACCTGATCGGCGATCGGCGATTCCAGCGCCCCGGCAGCTTTCCAGGCCGGTACGCGTCGTCCGGCGGCCAGGACAGCCGGATGGAACGCTATCGCATAAGCGTTTAGAACTGAGGCTGCATTAGTCTCGGAAGTCTCCCGGGCGACATCTTCCAGATGCCACGAAGGCAGCACGATCGTCGGTTGCCACATAACAGTCTCAAGCGGAGTGAAGGTCTGCAGAGTCAAAATCAAACTCCATGATTTGACCCGTTCGCCATGATCTGTCAACCCACTCCCATCTTTTGATGGTCCCCCAGCCGACCTTCTCTTTTGCGCGCACTCGCTGCCTAGATCCGTGGCATTTCTGAGGGAGAAGTTTCTCCTCGCCACGGGCCTGAAAACAATTTTTGAAATCGTTCCTGTGCCGGAACATCCTGTAATCAAGGCTCGAAGCGAGATCACGGCACAGACGGATGTCTCGAAACATTAGTCCGGCACACCCTTTGCTCTTCCCCTTATTCAGATGCGAAACACATTTCTCTCGCAGCCAGCCGGAGTCATCCGAGCCGCTGCGGAGACCGCATAGAAGACTCTGGAAAGTGGTCGGAGGTATGGCCGAGGTGTCCTGCGTAGGGTAATCTCGGGCGAGCGCCCATACCTTCGACCCTTTTTTTATGCGCTGCCTTGGGATTCGCTTCCTGTCCCAACTATCATCTCAGGTGTCCGCAACCTTCTCCTTCTGCACCTGATATTGAATTTGCCATGCGTGTCTGCAGTTTTGAAAGCCGCCGTCGTGATGAGATGGCCACGCTGATCCGAAAATTCGGCGGTGAGCCGACCGTCGCTCCCTCGATGCGCGAAGTCCCTCTGGAGGCTCACACGGATGCCTTCGAGTTCGCCAGTAGAATCGAACAGGGCGAGATAGAGATCGTGCTGTTCATGACCGGTGTAGGAGCCCGCACGCTCTTTGAAGCCGTGAAGACCACGGGCAGCTGGGACGCTTTTCAGAGCGAACTCGACAAGCGGCAAATCATCGTCCGTGGCCCGAAGCCGGTTCCCGTACTGAAAGACGCGAAGGTCCATATCGACTTTCGAGCCCCAGAACCCAATACCTGGCGGGAACTGCTGGAGATGATCGACAGCACGCCGATCGACGTGCGCGGCAAAACGATTGCGGTGCAGGAATACGGCAAGCCCAACGAGGAGTTCTACGCCCAGTTGAAGCAGCGGGGGGCAGAAGTCTATCCGGTCACCGTTTACGCCTGGGATTTTCCGGAAGATATCGAGCCGCTGAATGAAGCGATCCAGACAGCGTGTGCCCAGCCGTTCGACGTCGTCATGTTCACGAGTGCCCAGCAGGTCGATAATGTGCTGGAAGCCGCGGAACGACTTGGACGGAAGGACGATCTGCTTGCCAGCCTGAAGCAGAGCTGCGTTGCCTCCATCGGGCCGACCTGCAGTGATCGACTGCGGGAACACGGAATCGCCATCGCCATGGAGCCGAGTCATCCCAAGATGGCTCATCTGGTGCGTGAAGCCATCGCGCTTGCTCAGCAGTCGTCGGACGGAAGTTCCCTGGGCACCTGAAAGACGAGTTCTTTCGCTTTCGACTTCCAGTTCAACTCAGACCAGTCCTTGAGCTGATCGAACTCGAACACCGCGGTTGCGGCTGTCGGAAAGGGGCGTTCCTCTCGGGAGAGATCCGCGACGAGCGTTTCCATGCCCGGATTGTGAGCGATCACCATCAACGTCTGAGCCGAGCCGGCCGCCTGTTTCACCCACTCGAAAATCGTTTCTGGCGACGCGTGATACAAATCGTCGATGTACTCAACCGAAGGAGACTGGCCGCTCCCTTCCAGCCACAGGGCGAGCGTCTCGCGCGTTCGCTTCGCGGTTGAACAGAGACACCGATCAACGGCGATTTCCTGAGTCGTCACCCAGCGTCCCATCCGCGGGGCGTCCCGTTCTCCCCGCTTGTTCAGCGGACGATCGAAGTCTTTCAAACCGCCATGGTCCCAGCTCGATTTGGCGTGCCGCATCAGGATCAGACGGAGGGCCACGGGAATCCCTTTCTGCGGGAAAGACTACTCGTAGATCGGACAGAACGTATTGAATGCCGACGCACAGAAGTCACCGGGATCGTTGAATCGTCGATTCCGGTTCAGTCCAGAGATCGCCTGCATCTCGTCGTCGGTCAGTTCGAAGTCGAACAGGCTGAGATTCTCGGTCAAGCGTTCCGGCTTTTCCGTCTTCGGAATAACGGCCGTTCCCCGCTGGACACCCCAGCGAAGGACAACCTGTGCCGGGCTCTTGCCCGTCCGCTCTGCCGCGGCTTTCATGACTTTCTGTTCGAGCACCGATTCTTCACGGTCCGCCATGTTGAGAGACAGGTACGAGAGAGCACCAAGTGGAGAGAAGCCGGTGACGGCGATCTGTTCCATCTCGCAGTACTTCAGCAGCTTTTCCTGCGTCAGATACGGGTGCAGTTCGACCTGAAGCACGGAGGGCCGGATGCGGGCCGTGCTCAGCAGATCGCGAATAAGAGATGTCCCGAAGTTCGAGATGCCAATGTGCTTCACGAGGCCGTCATCGACCAGCTTCTCCATCGCCTTCCAGGTCTCGGCAATCGGAACTGGATTCATTTCCATCTTCGGATTCGCGGCTTCCGGATCGGAAAACCAGCCCGGCGGATAGCGTTCCTCAAACGGAACGTACTTCTGCGAAATCGGGAAATGGATCAGATACAGATCGAGGTAGTCGAGCTGAAGGTCGCTCAACGATTTCCGACAGGCGGCTTCGACATGCTCGGGAGCGTGGTAGGTGTTCCAGAGCTTGGACGTCACCCATAAATCTTCCCGGCTGCAGTCGCCGGCTTTGAGCGTGGCCTGAATCCCCTGTCCGACCTGCTTTTCGTTGCCGTAATCGCAGGCACAGTCGAGATGCCGATAGCCCCGTTTCACCGCTTCCTGAACGAGTCCGGCCGTTCGATCGGGATCGACCTTCCAGAATCCGTAACCGACCTTGGGGAGCTTATCGCCATTCTGCAGGGTCAGAGAGTCCATGGTGTTTCCTCATCGTGCCGAAGGTGAAAGTCGAAGTCTGAAGCAGTTTACTCAACTATGAACCGTTCCGTCCGCATAAGACGTGGCGTTTCAGGCGAGAACTCGATCATATACGGACAAACGGGAGAGCGATCCGCTCTAGTGTCCGACGCCCTTCCAGTCGGGAAGGTCTGCCAGAGTCGGATCAATAAACAAATGATGCCAGAGTTGCGTGGAGATGACGCCGATCATGCCCATATCGAGAGCGTACCGACCAAGTGACCGGGATTTTTGCCGCTCCAGAACCTTGATCGCTCGAGCTACTCCGGTCGGGTTGAAGTATCCCGTTTTCTGCAGCGATTCGGCACTCAACAGCTGTTGAACCCACGAAGGAGCACCGGGCCGCAGGAAGTTATTCGTCAGATGAGCACGGAACATCGTTTTCGGACGGCCGGCAATCTGAGCCGGCAGCGTGCGGGCGGCGACCTGTCGGAGCAGCCACTTGTTCTCCTTACCACGCAGCTTCATATCGATTGGCAACTGCGAACAGAAATCGACAACGTCCTCATCGAGAAACGGATAACGTCCCTCGATCGAGCTGTTCATCGTGATGCGGTCGCTCTTCCCTGCCAGCAGCAGGCCGGGCAACATGATTTTGAATCCGGCGTAAAGCGACTGATTCAAGGTCGACCAGCGTTGAATGCGATCGTCGCAGGCGCCCGGGACATCTTCATACGGCGAGTAATCATCGACATCGCGCCACATCGCGTCAGAATACAGAACCTCACGCGCCTGACCAATGAGTTCGTAGGATGTCTGCTGGGCGATTCGTGTGCCGTAGAAGGCTTTCAACGGAGCCTGATGCTTCCGGCCTCCTCCAACGACGCGCGGGAGGATTCGCCGGAACAGGCGCGCCACCGGATCGCCCGGCATGCGATACTGCTGTGCGAGTCGGAACCAGATATAACCGGCGAGCAACTCATCGGCTCCTTCGCCTGTCAGTGCGACTTTGAATCCACGCTCGTGGACGCGCTTGGCCAACAGCATCAGGCAGGCGGTCGAGGTATCGAACACCGGCCCTTCTGTCGCGACAATCTGCTCCGGAAATGCCTGGGCGATTTCGTGCTGATCGATCGAAAGCACATCGATCGGGCAGTTGAGGACCGACGCGGATTCTTCGGCCTGAATCCGCTCATCGACCGGGCCCGAGTCCTGCAGCGACAGCGAGAAGGCCTGAATGGGCTGTTCGCGGGTACGGGAAACGAGTCCTAGTACGCTGGTCGAATCGAGTCCGCCGCTGATGTAGCAGCAGACCGGGACTTCGCTGAAGAGCCGCCGTTTGACCGAGGTCGTCAGCAGATGTTCGAATTCCTCGATAGCGACATCGGGACTCGCGAATCGGCGTTCCTCCCCGGCATCCGGGAAATCGAGGTCCCAGTAACAGCGGACATCTACCCGTCCGTCCTGCACCGTGAGCTGATGCCCCGGCGGGAGCATGTGAATGCCCTCGAAGCAGGTTCGCTGATTGGGCATGCAGAAAAAGTTGAAGAAGTAATCGAGCCCCTTGCGATCGGGACGAGCCTCAACCATGCCACTGGCGAGCAACCCTCTTACTTCAGACGACCAGAGCAGCCATTTGCCGGCAATTGTGTAATACAGAGGCGAAATCCCGGCTCGGTCACGTCCGAGCATCAGACGTCGCTTTCGACGGTCCCAGATGCTCGCAGCGAACTGCCCGCGAGCTTTCAGGAAGACATCGTCACCGTGTTCTTCGTACAGGTGAGCCCAGGCTTCAGTATCGCAATGCGTCTGGAATGTATGCCCTTTGCCGAGCAACTCTTCGCGGAGCTTCGGATAATCGTAGAGCTCGCCATTGAAGGCGACCTGAATCTGGCCATCTTCGTTGCTGATGGGCTGGCGACCGTGCGCCACATCGATAATCGCGAGCCGTCGGGCTCCCAGAGCAACGCCCGGCTCCTGGAAATGATGCTCGTCATCCGGGCCGCGATGCCGGATGGCCTGGCACATCTGGGAGAGAGCTTGAGGAGGGAACTCCGGACGACCGTCGAGCGCAATCGCTCCGACAATACCACACACTTACTTGAATCCTTCCGCGAAGACGTAGTCGCGGAGATCCTGCACCGAGTGAGCGCTCCGCGAGAAGCAGCCTGCAAGGCGACAGCGTAACGAATCGACTAAACGGCGCGAAGCAGACAGGCCGTGCTTTGGCCCATTGACGTCCGATTCACACTCATTGCGATCGAGTTATGCAGCGGAATCGTCTGGTCGCGAATCACATTCAGTCGACATCCCGGGTCCGGCGTCTCGTAATTCAGCGTGACGGGCAACTCCCGGTGGTGGAGGGCCAGAATCGATCCTGCCAGTTCCACGGCTCCCGTTCCGGCATCAAACTGGCCGAAGTAACTGCCCAGGGCCACGACCGGAACACGCGATGCGTTGTCTCCCAGAGCTCGGTGATAAGACCGGGCTTCCACGAGATCGTCCCGCTGGGTGCTTTTTCCGTGGGCGTTGATGTGACCGACCTCGGACGTATCGATCCCCGTCCGCCGCATGACTGAGCGAATTGAGGCGACCAGCCCTGCCCCGTGGTTCTTCGGATCGGAACTGCGACCATCGCAACCGGAGCCGACCGCCATGATTTCGGCGTAAATATTGGCTCCACGGCGAAGGGCATGTTCGTAGCTTTCCAGCACGAAGACGGCCGCCCCTTCTCCGACAACACTGCCATCACGGTCGCGGTCAAATGGGCGACAGGCCCGTTCCGGGTCGTCTTCGCGACGAGTGAGGCTCTCGAAAGAGTTGAATCGAGCGACATCAAACGGATCGGTCGCGGAGCTGCTGGCACCGACAATCATGCAGTCCGCTGCCCCACGCTGGATCGTGCCCATTGCCTCGGCGAACGCGAGCAGCGCCGACGATTCACGGCTCGTAATTGTGTTATTGTGTCCACGGGCGTCGTGTTCGATGGCGACATGGCAGGCCGGCATGTTCGGCAGCTGACGAAGCAACCAGAGTGGAGGAATCTTCCCCATCCGCTCTGAACCCCAGCGATCGAACTGATCTTTCTGACTCCCGCCACCATCAACGCGGGCTGCGGCAACCAGTTCTTCCGGGGTCGAGGAAATATGTCCCGAGCCGAAGACGACCCCCAGACGATCAGGATCAACCTGCCCGCGGGAAAGACCGGCGTCGCGAAAACTCATGCTGGCGGCCGCGACTCCCAGCTGGACGTCGCGGCTCATCACCTTGAGGAATTTGCGGTTGTAGATGTGCTGAACCGGATCGAAGTCGTGGATCTCAGCTCCGACTTTCGACGGCAGGCGCGAAGAAGGAACGGATTTCAGGAAGCCGATCCCCGAGCGGGCGTCTTTCAGACTCCGCCAGAAGGCTTCTTTCCCGATCCCAATCGGAGAAACGACGCCGATGCCCGTAATAACTACGGGGCGCACGTGTTGCGAATTCATTGTCCAGCCTGACCCTAGCGGCATGCGTCTGCATACCTCTGCGAAACGTCTGTTGTTTCCTGACGGATCGGAGTTCCGCCTGTTTCGTGTTGGAGACTGCCGGCTCAGCCGACAGCCGTAACGGTCGCAGTCGCAATGACCCGATTGTTGGTCCCAGCAGGTCAAAGGACTACAGATGGAGCGTTAATCACCGTGGCTGAGGGACTCGCTTAATGCGAAACAACGCCAGCAATGACCAACTGATTCAGGGTGGCTCGAACGTCCTGGAAGACGACCGAGTCGAGGAGGATAGTGAGAGGGCTTCCGTGAACTCCCAGCCAAGGATTGATTCTTAACCGATGATTGGTCCGTTCCATCGATCACGAATATCTGGTCACATCCGACTGATCTACCTTTGACGCTCCGGACCCCTCCGAACCGTCAAATCTGCGATACATCAGCAGACATTGACCAATTAGATATTTCACCTCAGGTTCTCCAGTCTGTCAAGTCCAAACTTGGTGCAACCAGTGGTCTTACCACTGATTGCCACTCCCGTGGACGGTACAGATTCCCAGTCCCTTTTAACGCAGGACACAGGTCCAAAGCCGGAACTGATCGGTCAGGAATGGAGATTGGCGATTTCGGCTACGATCGATTCCGCGATCGTCCCACTCGCTGAGAGATTATAGATCCGTTCCGTCGGTCCGGTGACGTCAATTGAAATCGACAGCCCTTCTTTTGGGAGAAACTCTGGAAACCGGCTCGCCCATTCCACGAGGCTGATCCCCTTCCCCTCCAGCAGTTCATCGGCTCCCATTTCGTAGAGCTCATCTTCATCGACCACGCGATACAGGTCGAAATGGTGCAGCAGGTAGTCCCCCAGGTAGTGCTGCACGATCACATAGGTCGGGCTGTTCACTCCCTGGCTGTCGACGCCGAGTGCTTCCGCGAAGTTGCGGACAAAGCAGGTCTTTCCGGCTCCCAGCTCTCCGTCGAGTCGGATGACGAGCCCCGGCTCGACCTTCAGGGCGATCTGTGCGGCAAGACGAGCGGTTTCCTCCTCGCTGCTGCAGCGGACCTGCACCGAGTTCCTGGGGACTTCATCGTTCATCAGTTTACCTCGTCACGCCAAGTCAGGAGTTGTTACCGTCCGATTGGGCGAAGCGAGTCCGGACATGCATCCGTCTCAAAGCAAAATTCGCCTCAATGCCATCAGTCGCCCGATTTGTAACATTCTGAGTTTCGCCCGGAAAGTGCCCTCGCTATGCTGTGAAACTCTTATCAACATCCTGTGATGAGTCCCGACCACTTCCGACTTCAGACCAAGAGGACTTCATGTTCGATTCCCCGAATGGTCGCATCGCGATGATTCTCTTCGTGGTGTACCTGGTGCTGTACTCCGGCTTCATGCTGATCAATGTGTTTGCCCCCGCCATGATGGACGAAACGCCGCTGGCCGGCGTGAATCTTGCCATCTGGTATGGCTTTCTGCTGATTGCGGCGGCCATTTTCCTGGCGTTCCTTTACGGAGCCCTCTGCCGTCCGTCTTCGGAAGATCGCGACAACGCGAAAGGGGGTCAGCAGTGATTTACGAACCCTCCGTACTGGCCACGATTGTCTTCTTCGCCTTCGTCGGGATCACCCTTGGGCTCAGCTTCTGGCTGGGACGGCAGGCGAAATCGTCTCAGGGTTACTTCGCCGCCCATGGACAAATCCCCTGGTTCGTGAACGGTGTCGCCTTCGCCGGCGATTACCTTTCGGCAGCATCATTCCTCGGTATCTGCGGGATGATCGCCTTCTACGGCTACGATGGCTTTCTCTATTCGATCGGCTATCTGGCCGGTTGGATCGTGGCCCTGTTCATTGTCGCCGAGCCCATGAAACGGCTGGGGAAGTTCACTTTTGCCGATGCCCTGAACTCTCAGTTCGACTCTCCCGGCATTCAGATCGCAGCCGGGATCAGCACTCTCGTTGTCAGCGTGTTCTACCTGATTCCACAGATGGTGGGAGCAGGAGCGCTGGTCACTCCCCTTCTTGGCTTTGACCATTGGGTTGGTGTCGTCATCGTGGGGGCGACCGTGATGCTGATCGTCGTCACGGCGGGGATGGTTTCGACCACGTGGGTGCAGTTCCTGAAAGGATCGCTTCTCGTTTTCTTCTCCGCCCTGATGACCATCATGCTGCTGTCTCGCGGATTCTCGGTCGAGAACGGAGGACAGGACGGGCACGATTTCCGAACTCTCGGTCCGTACAGTCCCGGACAGCTCGCTCCTGGCGAAATGCTCGAAAATGGCAACGAGCAGTGGACCGTGGTGGACTCAACGAAAGCCTGGCAGGACACCGACTTCGTTCAACTGGAACAGAACGGAGTCGTAACTGTCTGGCACGAGGTCCCGACAGACGACGGCCAGGTCCGACTGACGGAAGCCCAATCGATCACCGAGACCAAGTCTGGGGAGACGCTCATCAATGGACTTCCCAAAGGAAAAGGCGAAGGTCAGGCGGTGCTTCACCCCACCGGGTATCTGTCGGACTTGCCAGGCGATCAGAAAGAAACTGGAGCGGTAGGCCCCCTCGGATTCTTCAGCACACTGCAGCAAAGCACGGTCATCCGCTGGCCCAAAGCGTTCGTGTTCGAAGAAGATTCCAAAACGACGGTCTATTACCAGAAACCGACCCCCGGAAGCCAGGTCCTGCGCCCCGGGGAGTATCCCGGCTTCCAGGGAATTCGCAGCGAACGACTCATCGATAAACTGAACTTCCTCTCGCTGATGCTCGCCCTGTTCTGCGGTACGGCTTCGCTGCCGCATATCCTCATCCGTTACTACACGGTGAAGGACGAGACCGCGGCCCGGAAGAGTACCATCGTCGGAATTTCCGCGATCGGATTCTTCTATATCCTTTCGCTCTATATCGGGCTGGGTGCGATGACGAGCGGAGCTCTGGACGTGACTAACAGCAACATGGCGGCACCCCTGCTGGCACGCAGCATGGCGGAATGGCTGTTCGCTGCCATCTCGGCCATCGCTTTCACCACCGTCCTCGGAACCGTGAGCGGTCTGATTCTGGCGTCGGCGGGAGCTGTTACCCACGACCTCGTGGGACGATTGTCGTCTCACAAGATGAACGACACCGAACAGGTGCGACTGGCGAAACTCTCCTCAATGGGAGTCGGTGTTGTCGCCATCATTCTCGGAATTGTGTTCGAGAAGATGAACGTCAGCTATCTCGTGGGATGGGCTTTCAGTGTGGCGGCTTCCGCCAATCTTCCTTCGCTTGTCATGCTGCTGTTCTGGAAAGGCACGACCAAGGAAGGAATCATCACGGCTCTGCTTGTCGGTATGACGAGCTCTTTGGGGTGGATCCTCTTATCGGAAGACACATTCACGCAGGTGTATGGGCTGAGTGCTGACCAGGCTCTGGTGCCGTTCAGCCAACCAGGGATCGTGACAATCCCGCTCGGCTTCCTGACGCTGATTGTCGTCTCGTTGTTGACCCAGCCGAAAAAGCAAGAGGCGGCGTAAGAGGGGATCCAACAATGAAAAAGCCCCTGCCCGCAAGTGCTTGCGAGCAGGGGTTTCTCATAAGGCGGATCAAAACGTGTCGCTCACGCCTCATTTTGTCTTTGAATTGAGTTAATCGTCGGTCGCGGAACTGATGTTGGCCGGTTTGGCCTGTTCCATTCCGTCTTCATGAGGGAAGTTGGTTCCCCACCGCACGATCTCATCGTATTTATGCTGCAGCCGTTTGGTAATCCCGGATAACTCGCTGCCTCGATGCAGGACATTGTCCTGGCAGCATTCGAGCACCCGGTCCTGAAGTTCCGCCTGCAAAGTCTTGTCTGATGTACGTGCAAAACCGCTCATAACCAGTGACTTCAGCAGCGCATCACTTCGCTCTTCGAGTTCGCTGTAATCGCCCTGGAGAGACGCACAGCAGAGCTCAGTTAACGAGTCCAAAACAGCTTCACACTGCGAATTCGTGTCACTCATTTGTCACCTTCAATCGGAGTATCGATGTCGATATCGTCGTCGGTCGTCGGATCGAGATCGATGTCTTCATCGCCCCGCTCCACCTTGGGACCTTCGAGTTCTATGCGACTGGAATCGTCGGTCGTGTCGACGCGTGCCTCACAACCGGCCATACAGAGCATTCCCAGCGCCAGGATCATGCTCGCCAGAAAGTATTGCGTCATCGGTTCACCTCGCTCTTTCTCACCCGACGGTTTCACTTGAATTGATGGAAGAACGATAACGCAAACCTCGTGCCGCCTCTTTCACCTGCGTTCTTTTTCCGAACACGACCGGTCGCGAGCCAGGAAACAAATGGCGTAACTTACTGGGAGGTCGCATCTTGAGGCGGAATATCTCGCTGAAAAACCGACGGAATTGCTCTCGCTTTTTTCTGTCTTATGGATGATCATCTATCAGCCTGGTAGGAGATCGCACTGAAATCGCTCCTCGTACCGGGCCACACGGGAGATTCCGTATGCGGAATCTTCTGAACTGTAGTGCCAATAATCATTTACGACTGAAACCGACTCCAGACGAAAGGCCAGCCCGGATGGCGGAAGACAACGCCCGAGCGATTTTTGTGTCCGATGAAGAGCGAGCCGTGGAATTGATCGCCAACTTCCTTCAGGAGAAAGGAATCGATGTCGAGATCGTCCATCATATGCCTGAATCGGATGGCATGGGCCTGACTCCGTTCGCATCGTCAGGATCGTCCAATCACCTGGAAGTGCTCGTTAAAGATGCCGAGAAGCTTCAGGATGCCCGGCAGCTTCTTACCCGCTATAGCGGCGAGATTCTTGAGCAGGCGCAGGTCGTCGATCTTCAGCCCGCCCAGGTGGTGGTTGAATGCGACGAGTGCGAACAGACAAACGTCTATCCGGGCCAGCTTCAGGGCACCGTCCAGGAATGCGAGCACTGCGGTTCCTACCTCGACGTTCCCGGCGGGGACGATCAATACGACTGGTCAGTCGTTGACGAAACGGTTGCCGAAGACGACATGGAACAGGAAGAGGATCCTGACGCCGACGCCTGGGGGTAAGGCTTCAGTCTGTCATAAAGCAGGGCGATTCTTCTCGCCTGATTGCGTAGTTGCCGTAGCGGATCGAGTAGTTCCCGTTGAACCATTCCTTTCGCTGCCGCCCAAAGTCGTCGTCGAAGCTGAAATCGGGAGCCAGCAACTCGCCGGTCGTTGGAGTGGAGAGCTCGCCATCTCGGGCCACCACGCGTCCCGCTTTGAAGACAAATCGCGGTCGCTGGAACATCTCGGTTCGATTGGACTGAGCCCGGTAGACCGTGACGTCCGCAGCCGCCCCCACTCCGAGATGCCCTTTGTGAGAGAGTCCCAACATTTTGGCCGGGGCAGCTCGCGTGATGATGGCGATCTCTGAAAGCGTGTATTCGCGATCAAGATTCCGCAATGGGGAGCGGTCAGCGAGTTGCTCGGGCATGCGGCTGATCATCTCGTCCCGGAAGCTTCGATCCATGAGCAGATGAATGACTTCGGGGTACTTCACGAATGCCCCGCCGTTGGGGTGATCGCTGCTCATGGCAATTCGCCAAGGATCCGGCATCCGCAGATACCACTCAAGACCGATGGCCCATTGGGTGGCGTGGACGAGGTTTCGATAGGGCTTGAAACGACCGGGAATAATTCCGCAACTGGCTTCCTGTTCGGTATCCGACGTGAACCAGCGGCTGCCGGTCAGTCGCGCGAGTCGTTCCGCAAACGGCGCGTCGCCCGTAATCGTCATTGCTTCGCCCGGGAGGATATGGCCGACATCGACGGTAATCTCCGGATGAGCGGCGACGTATTCCACGAGTGGCTCCACGGCGGAAGAAAACGATGCAGGATCATCGGCATCTCCTCCGTAGCTGTGGAACTGGATATGGGCAAAGTGCCCGCGGCTGCCTTCCAACGCCTGCATGGTTTTCAGGGTTGTTTCCCAGTTGCCGGGATACCCAAGGTTATTGCAGTGAATGTGAACCGGATGAGGGATGCCCAGATCATCGACTGCGCGAGCCAACCCCTGCACGATCTGGCGGGGAGAAACACCGAACTCGCCGACTGCTTCGTCGAGTTCATGCAACGACTTTCTACTGATCTGCTTCCAGTTCTCGACCCCACCCGGGTTGACGATCTTCACCCCCTGGGCATGCACCGAGGAAAGCATCCATCCGATATAGGAACGAACGGCATCGTGCTGACCGTCGCGAAGATGATCGAGCACGTAGTGGTTATTGCCGAACAGTGTCAAAAACGCTTTATCGATGAAGGGTGTCTGCGCAAACTCGTGATGGGCGAGCCGCGAAGAGAGCCCCGGGATAGCCGCATCTACGGCTGTCGTATACCCCATGGCCGCAAATAGCTGTCCGGTAGCGATACAACTGGGGACAACCGGAGCCGATCTGCCATCAACGGTGTTGGTCCGCGTTCCGCCTCGCAGACCCGCCTGAAATTTCCGGGCGTGATTCACCTTCGAACCGGCGATATGGCAGTGCATATCGACCCCGCCAGGCATTACCACATCCCCGGTTAAGTCGTGTTCGACGGTCTCTGCGGGACGGGTTTCCGGTGGAGCGACAATCCGTCCCTCATGAATCCACAGGTCTCGCACCTCGCCATCGCAACCATTGGCGGGATCGTAGATGGTTCCGTTCTTCAGGCAGTACCAGGTCATTTCAATCAATCATCTGAGACGGCGGAGGAAACTCACGCTCCGGGTGGAGTGGCCGGGGCATCGGGTGTGGCGCCGTCGTTGCGGAATTCGTTGTCGCTATTGAGCACCATAATCTTCTGCCAGATTTTCCGCGACAGTCCTGAAGTTAACGATTCAAGTTCATTCACCGCTCCGACCGCCTGGCCATCCGGGAAATTCTCAACGTACAAGGCTCCGATCTTGCCGGTCAGCGAGAGCAACTCCGTGCAGTAATCGAGATATCGTCCCAGCTCAAATCGCGTGTACTGGCGCTTCGGCGATGATGCCGTATCGGGGCCTTCATAATGATTCAGCACCCGCTCCGGATCCTTGGTCAACTGGTGCATGTCGATGATGTGAGCGATGGACCGCAGACGATGAATTGCCGTCAGCGTACGGCGACGTTTCACGCGAACTTCAACGGTGGTCAGGAAGAGAACGGCTGCTCCAATGAGAACCAGATCGTTGAAGGCTGCTTCCATCACCGTGATGAATTCGACGGCATCGGGAACCCCCTGCTTCCAGTTCAGAAAGCTGAAGCCGTACCCAGCCACGCCAATGATGCTGGCAATGATGAGATAGGTCAAAAGCCGCAGCCCCCACATCGGCCGGGCGATATCAATGGCTGTCTTGCGAGCCTCGCCGGCAATTCGCAGCAGCTCGCCGCAGACACGCGCCAGGCCGGCATCGGGAAACCGCTCTCCAATTCGCCGCTGCAACTGGGAAAGTGTCTCGAGAATCCGATCCGGATTCAGATTGTCGTATCCGGCATCCATCGAGTGCGATTTTTGCTGTGTCATCAATGGAGAGAATTGATTAAAAGGAGGCCACACTGACCGATCGGCCAGACATTTCACGACGGGATGGGCTTGATCCGGCTGGGATTCCCCGTTGTTTGCCGGACAGCACTGTATCAGAAGTCTCCTCTTGAGATAACGCAAGCGGCGGAGCCAGGCTCATGAAAATCTACGCTCGGCAAACGATTCTGACCGGGATCCTTCCCCTGCTCTTCTGGCTGACCGCTGCTGAGCCGGCTGCAGCCGATCCTTTCAAGCGGCATCGAGAGTATCTCGTCTCGGAGTACGTTGAGAAAGAAGGGATCAGCAATCCCCGGGTTCTGGAGGCCATGCGGAAAACCGAGCGGCATCTGTTTGTGCCACTTTCCGTCCGGGATCTCGCTTACACCGATCAGGCCCTTTCCATTGGCCATGAACAGACGATCTCGCCGCCGTTTATCGTGGCCTATATGACCGAGATTCTCGATCCTCAGCCAACCGATCGCGTCCTCGAAATCGGCACCGGAAGTGGATATCAGGCGGCTGTCCTTTCGCCGTTGGTCCAGGACGTCTACACAATTGAGATCGTTGAACCACTCGGCCGCCGAGCCGCCTCGACGCTGAAACGGCTCCGGTACGAAAACGTCCATCCCCGCATAGGCGACGGCTTCAAGGGCTGGCCGGACGAAGCACCGTTCGACAAGATTATCGTGACGTGTTCGCCGGAGAGCATCCCTCAGCCACTTATCGATCAACTCAAAGAGGGGGGAAAAATGATTATTCCCCTCGGCGAGCGGTACCAGCAGGTCTTCTATCTGCTGGAGAAAAAGGACGGCAAGATGATCTCGAAGCCGCTCCAGCCAACGCTGTTCGTTCCCATGACAGGACTCTCGGAGGAACAGCGTCGCGTACTGCCTGATCCTTCCAACCCTCGCCTGGTCAACGGCAGCTTTGAGAACGATGACAACGGGGACGGCTATGTCGACGGTTTTCATTATCAACGGCAGATGACCCGCATCGAAGGCGATGCCCCGGATGGCAACTACTACGTCCTGTTCGATTGTGCCCAACCGGGACAACTGGCACAGATGCTACAGGGCTTTGCCATCGACGGGAGGGAAGTGAACGAACTCCGAGTATCCCTTCAGATCCTCATGGAAGAATGGCGGATCGGCCTGAATGCTCATCAGCGACCGGGTATGGTCATTCACTATTACGACGAAGACCGTCGCCCGCTTGGTTCCGATGCCATTGGTCTCTGGCATTCCGATACCGGATGGCAGGAACTCAGTTACCGGGTCGCCGTCCCGTACAAAGCCCGCGAGGCGATCGTACAGATCGGCCTGAACGGAGCAGCCGGGAAACTGGCGATCGACAATGTCGTGCTGCGGCGATCGAAATAACTCGGAATCAGTTGACGACTTTGGCGTCTTCGAGCACGTAGAGCTGCAGCCATTCTCCATCTTCGTAGATGGGATCAAACCGTAGCGTTCCAATGACGTCGTAAGGCCGCCCCTGGATGTAGTCGGTCGTTTCTCCTTTGGCGAGCACGGTCGAGATCCGATCGTATACCTTCGGCGTGCGGCCGAAGCAGCAGATCTCGTTGTCGCGGACATGCTGGAAGTATGTAATTCCTGTCTGCGTAAGCGTCGGAAACATGAAGCCGCGAATGACGACACGCTTTCCGTCCAGACCGGAGAGCCAGTCCGGAAACATTGTCGGAGCCTCTTCGGGCACCGGTTCCATGTTCAGAACCTTCAGCAGATCGATATCGTCGAAGGTCACCCGCAAGGCTCCTCCCTCTTTCGAGAAGCTTTTTTCCGGGATGAGCAGCTTCGGCTCTCGCGGTTCCATAACGACATCCCCAGGCAACATTCCGGCTCGACTCGACGACGTTCCGACGGGCACAGGCGAAGCGGAACTGCCCGCGGGAGAAGCCGTTGACGTCGCCTGAGGCGGAACTGATACGACTGTCGTGCTGGCTGGCACCGGCAGCGCAGTTCCAACCGGCGAAGGCATGGGAGACGTGGTGCGAACCGGCAAATCCGTCGAGGTCGCCTCGGGGCGCGGATCGATACTGCTCAACTCAGGCGGAACAGCTCCGGTAGAAGTCGAACCGGAGGGATCGGGGAGGACACTGGTCGATTCCGGTCGCTCTGCATCTGCAGCGGCGTCGAACTCACGATACTGCGGCTCAGACGCAGATCCGCAGCCTGTCGTAAACAGGGCAAGACTCAGAACGCCGAGCGCGAACGCTCGCATTTGATCGCTTCGAGAGCATAGACCGGCTGAAGGCCTTCCGGCGTCGTATCGGTCGTCAGCCGCAGTGTGCCTGCGACCGCGACACGGCCCTGCCGATACGTGGCCCCTTCGGACGTTTTCATTTTGACGAGAATCATGTCGGTCGGCTTCGGTTGCCCCCCGAAGCAGCACTCGCCGGTATCTTTGAGAAGTAAGAATTCGCTCAATCCTTCGGTCTGACGCTGGGGATACATGTACCCCTTGAGGAAGATCTGCTGATCCATCAGTCGAGCCACATCAGGGTGCAGAGCCATCTGGCCTTCATGCACCGCGAACCCCTTCGCGGAGATCTCCTGCGAAAAGCTCGTGCGACGATATCCCTCGGGAACTTCGGTCGAATAAGCATAAATCTGCGATCCGACCCCGGCAATGCCAAAGCCAAACGACAGCACCAGAGCGATCAGCGCCGGCCATTTTCCGCTATACGCTCCGTCGCTGCGAACCACCAGGTTCACTGCAAACAGACTCACGATCATTCCCAGGAAGGCAATGATAATGCCAACAACGCCCAGCAGAGAGGACGCGGAGACCAGGGCCAGAACAATGGCGACAGGAACGATGACCGGCGTCGGACGATAGTCGAACTCGTTGCTCTGAAAATCCTGGTACTGAAGCGTGTTATCGCTCGCAATTGAAGACATTTGCGGTGATCCATCCAATGACAGCGGGAAAAGCAGTCGTCCGGAAAACAATTCTCGACCGAACAGTGAGAGGCGTTAGCGGCACCAACCTGAAGCCACGGCTCATTTTACGCATCGGCAGCGGCGGCATGCAACGACTTTCAGGCTCTCAGAAGAATCCTACGCTGAATCGGCCCGGATGTTGGAAAAATTGTTACATCTCTTGCAGTTTTGCCGCTTTCCACCATGCCGGGATGCCCGAATGCAGCGTCATGCGTCCCCAGGAGACACCTGGGGAGCGGGCAATTTGTCGCCGCCGCTCATACTTCTGGATTGAAGAAGCCCGCCGAATACACCTCCCGAGCCACATCGCAGACATCAGAATCGATGCCTGTCTGTTCGTAGGCAGCCAGCATTTCCTCCAAATCATACTCGACGCGTTTCAGCTGGATTCGGCCAGCGTCCAACACGGCATAGCTGGCCGACAAGAGCCCGTCTCGCGGCTGCCCCACGCTCCCCGGATTCAACACTTGAATTGCGCCGACGTTGAGCAGCAACGGGCGATGCGTATGACCGACGCAGACCAGATCGGCCTGCACGTCTTCCAGCCTCTTCTGCCAGACGGCCGAATGATCCGGGACATACTCATGGAGAGGATCCCGGGGGGAGGCGTGTACGAGATGAAACCGCTTCCCGTCGAGCCGGCAGGAAACCCGCAGCGGCAATCGGCCCAGCCACGACAGCTCCTCGGCTTCGAGAATCTGCCAGTGATAATCCCGCATCCGATTTCGCAGCTGATGCCAGGGCAACTGTTCGCGGCGCGAACGAATGAACTGAGCCACTGCGTGGTCGTGATTGCCGCGAATGACGTGCGTCGCATGCTGCCTCACCCAGTGAATGACTTCACGCGGCTGCGGACCGAACTCGACCAGATCACCGAGCACAAGACAGGCGTCGAATTCCGGTTCCTGCCGATGCACCGCCTGTAGAGCGGTCCAGTTGGCGTGAATATCGGAGAGGATGAGAATCCGCATGGAGGAGGGACATCTGCTGGGGCTGGACACGAGCGCGAAAGACTTAGAGGATACTGAAGGGGCGGGCCAGAGCAATCCCCTGCCCCCGTCGATTCTCTGAAGAACCTGTGGAAAGGCCTCCGTTAGATGCTGCGCTCGACTCGAATGACGAAGATCCTGTTCACGCTCTGCTGCCTCAGTCTGCCCCTCTCCGTGACGGAAGCCGCCGATTCAGAAAACCAGTACAACGTGCTGTTCATCGCCGTCGACGATCTTCGCCCGGAACTCGGCTGCTACGGTGTCGAGCAGGCACAGTCGCCGCATCTCGATCAGTTCGCCGAGTCCGCGGTCCTGTTCCGCAAGCACTATGTGCAGGTCGCGACCTGCGGAGCCTCCCGGTTTGCGTTGCTCACCGGTCGTAGCCCGGCAAACTCGGGCGTTACCCGTTCGAATTCCGCCGCTTATTCCGGCAAGACTGCGTTCTCACAGGAACAGCAGCCCGGCGCCCAGACGATGCCGGAACTGTTCCGCCGGTCGGGCTATCACACCTGTCTCATCGGCAAGATTTCCCATACCGCAGATGGGCGGGTCTACGAGTACAACGGAACCGGTGATGGTCGCGATGAACTTCCGCATGCCTGGGACGATCTCGCCACGCCGCTGGGCGACTGGGAACGGGGCTGGGGCATCTTTTTCGCATACGCCAACGGGCGGCATCGTGAAAGCGGAAAAGGCGATAAGGATCTGATGGAATTCGTCGTTGAGAACGATAACGATCTGCCGGATGGACTGATGGCCGAGACCGCCATCGAGAAGCTGCAGAACTATGCGAAGTCCGACCGGCGATTCTTCATGGGCCTCGGATTCTTCAAACCGCATCTTCCCTGGGTGGCTCCCGAACAGGACTGGAACGCCTTCGCCGATGCATCGATTGCCGCTCCTCAGACCGACAAAATCGACTCGCCCTTCTGGCACAAGAGCGGCGAGTTCTACAAATACGATATGCCGTTCGAGAAGACTCACCCGCTCAGCGAAGACGCAGCCGCTCAGGCGTATCGAGCCTATCTCGCCTGCGTCCGCTACACCGACCGCCAGATCGGCCGGGTGCTCAGCACGCTCGAAAAAACCGGCCTGGCGGAGAATACGATTGTCGTGGTCTGGGGTGATCACGGCTGGCATCTGGGTGAGCAGCAGATCTGGGGCAAGCACTCGCCGTTCGAAGAAGCCAATCGCAGCGTTCTGATGATGCGCGTCCCCGGCGAGAGCCGCGAGGGAGTCCAAACCGAAGCGCTGGCCGAAACGATTGACCTGTACCCCACTCTGGTGGACTACTGCCAGCCACGGTTCCAGAGGACCGAATTCCCGCTTGATGGCCTCTCGCTGCGCCCGGTGCTCGACAGCTCCGACTCAAACATCCGTGAGGCCGCTCTGAGCTACTGGGGCAAAGCGGTCTCGGCTCGTTCCGATCGCTATCGCCTGATCGTCGCCGATCCGTCCAAAGAGAATTCGCGCGTCGAACTCTACGACCTGGAGAACGATCCCCACGGAATGAATAACATCGCCGACAGCCACCCCGACATCGTCAAACAAATGCGGTTGCCCCTTAAATAAAGTTTTCATTTCCTCTGATGAATAACAAATCCATCGACCTGAGATCCGTCAGTCGTACTTCCTCCCATGCGTTGCGGCACGAGCCGTGGCTGTACGAACTCGAACTGGACGACGAAGGCTGGACCTCGATTGAGTCTCTGCTTTCAGCCCTGAAGAAAGATCGCCACGAGTGGACCGAGCTGAATGCGAATCATCTCGCTGAGATCATCGCCACCTCCGCCGAACGGCGGTTCGAAATCCAGGGGGATCGCATCCGGGCTCTTTATGGACATTCGCTGGAAGGAAAGCTGAAGAAGATTCCGGCGGCTCCTCCGGAAATCCTGTTTCACGGTACGAACCCAGCCGTGCTGCCCAATATCGAAACGACCGGACTGCTGCCGATGGCCAGGCAGTATGTGCATCTTTCAATCGATGAAGACACGGCTCGTGAAGTTGGCCGACGAAAGTGTCGAAAGCCGATCATCCTGAGAATTCGCACGCGAGAGGCTGCGGCGTCCGGAGTGCACTTTTACGAAGGAAACGACAAAGTCTGGCTCGCCGATGGTGTGCCGCCGGCGTTCATTGAGTTCGATTCCTAGCCGCCTGGATCTCGAACTCTTTAGACAATCTGGTCCGCAATCCACTTCACCAGATCACCGGCGATCTGGGACTTTGGTCCCTCCCAGTGGGCGACCGTGCGACCGGTTTCGTCGAGCAGTTCGACGGAGTTGTTTTCCGCGGCGATGGCTTCCGGGCGGTTCAGGACGATCCAGTTGCAGTTCTTGCGGCGGAGTTTCTGCAGGGCGTTTTCCCGTTCGTTCTGAGCTTCGAGAGCAAAGCCAACGATCCAGCGATGCTCTTTGCACTGGCCGAGGGCGGCGAGTACGTCGTCGGTCTCGATCATCTCCAGGAAAATGCCGTCGCCCGTCTTCGAAATCTTGCCTTTTACCCGAGCCTTCGGCTGGTAGTCGCAAACCGCGGCCGCAGCAATGACGCCGTCGCAGGCCGGGAAGAGTTCACGGCAGGTCTTCATCATCTGCTCAGTCGATTCCACGGCGTGAAACTCGCAGCCGAGCGGAGCCGGCAGAGAGACGGGGCCGCTGACGAGCACGGCTTCATGTCCAGCCTGCACAATGGCCGAGACAATGGCATATCCCATCCGCCCGCTGCTCGCGTTGGAGATGTAGCGGACATCGTCGATGTATTCCCGGGTCGGCCCGGCTGTGACCAGAATCCGCATCAGTCAGTTTCCAGTTTTTCGTCAGAAGATTTTTTGGTGTATTCCACATCGATGATCTCATTCCCCTGGGCATCCCGGCGGGGTTGAGACTGCTGGAACGGATTCGCCGTTTCGTGAAACTGACCGCCCGGTCCGCTAGTGAAGACACGAAAGGAACCGGACCGCATCAGGTACGCCTTCCCGGCAGCCCGCATCCGCGCTCGAAACGCCGGCCAGAGCAGCAGAAAACCGGTGATGTCGGTGAGGACGCCGGGGGTTATCAGCAGCACGCTGGCAATGAGAATCATCAGGCCGTCCATCAGCGAGTCGGTCGGTGGCTTGCCGGAACTCAGTTCGCTGCGAATTCGTTGGATGACTTCAAAGCCTTGCTGACGAGCCAGAATGGTTCCGATGACGCCGGTCGCAATAATCAACCCCAACGTCTCGAGCCAGCCCATCTCGTCGCCGAGTTTGAGCAGGATTGCCAGTTCGACAAACGGCACGATGGTGAACAGTAACAGCAGTCGCAAAAACACGTGATCGCCTCCTTTGGGCGAGTTCTATTTCAAACGCTCAGGACTGGCCGAGCACAGTCCCGGGCAGTTCTTTCCCATTCACGACAACGTGAACCGGCGTGTCCGGATCGGAAAACTCGCGGCGAATGATCGATAAGCCTCGAAGTTCCCGATGTCCGTCGTCGCCCGTATGAATCTCGACGGCTGAGGTCATCGTTCCCACCGATTTGTCGCTTGAGGGGTCCTGTATGGTCGCGTTCACAAGCTGGTCCGGAGTCGCATCCAGATCGATCACCTGAATTGCCCGCAGGATGCGGTTCACATGCCCGAGCGCATCGATTCGCGCAATCGGCTCCTGTCCTAGATAGCAGCCTTTTGTGAAACTGATCGCCTGTGGCGTCCGGTCAATTTCCTGGGCGAGATTGTCTTCCGAAAAGTCGGTTCCGTGCAGAGGAAAAACATTCACGACCCGCAACGCTTCGAATTGCTCCGCCGACCCGACCGGGATGTCCTCAGTCTTTAACCACGCTTCGAAATCTCCACGGGCTTCATTCGGAACACGGATCTGATAAGCCGGCTCAGAGAGCCAGTTGACTCGCCGAATGCTGCCAGTCGTCGAGGCCAGCTCGAACTCCACACAGCCGTTGACTCCGAGCTGATCGGCGTTTGGCGCGAGTTGCGTCAGTTTGTCGACGATGCCGGTCCCTGTCAGCAGGAACAACGTTCGTGAGTCGGTCGTCACACTCAGCTCGACATCTTCAGTGATGATGTACCGATCGAGATGCGGAACCAGCGTTTCGGCTGCCCCGGCGACTGTGTCGAGCACGAGCCGGTCGTCGAGTGCGAATACAAAGACATGCCCGGCTGCCCGGCCTTTGATCGACGTGATGAACGCTTCACACCCCTGCCCCGGCTGCAGCTTCCGAATGTCGTTGGAACAGAATCCGTGCAGGAAAGTCTGGCGATCACTGCCGTGAAGCGTGATTTCATCGCGGTCGCTCAGATCAAAGGCGAGAGGTTGCTGCTGAAGTTGCTCAATCGTGACAGGCATCGGTTCTTTCAGTTGTTGCTTAAATTCGTTGTTCGCGGTGCAGGGCCTTCATGCATCATGGAATCGTTACCGATTCCCGCTCGGTGTCAATTTGACGATCCGGACAGTTCGGGAATTCCGCAATGCAGGATTCTCCCGCCCTCGGCTCCTGCTCCCGGTCCGAGTTCGATGTGCCAGTCGGCTGCGGCGAGCATCAGAGGATGATGCTCGACCACGATGACGGTATTGCCCCGCTCCTGCAACGTCCGCAACGTCTGGATGAACAGCGAAACATCGGCCCAGTGCAGTCCGCTCGTCGGTTCGTCCATAATATAGACACCATCCTTGAGCTCTTCCGAGAGTGCCCGGGCCAGTTTCGTTCGCTGGGCTTCCCCACCGGAAAGCGTACTCGCCGACTGCCCGAGCTTCAGGTAGTCGATGCCGATGTCTCGATAAGGCCGCAGACACCGCTGGATCGATTCGACCTCGGACCAGAAGTCGAGAGCATCGGCAACGGTCATGTCCAGAAGATCATAAGCCGACTGCCCGCGATACTTCACCGCCAGGGTCTGGGCATTGAAGCGGCGGCCGTGACATTCCGGACATTTCACCAGTTCCTGCTGGACAAGGTGATGGCGCGTGCGGATCTCCCCTGCTCCACCGCAGTACGAGCAGGTTCCTTCGGTGGTGTTGAAGCTGAATCGCCGATCGTCGAAGCCTCGCAACTTCGCGAGCCGCGTGCGGGCCAGCATCCCTCGGATCTGATCCCATGCCCCCGAAAAGGTCGCCGGGCACGATCGCAAGTTTCCGCCTGGGGGGGACTGATCAACTATTGCGGCTCGCTGCAGTTTGCCGTCGAAGTGCAGTGAACCAAGCTGATCGTCCGCAGCTTCCGTTTTCTCGTCAAGCAGAGCCCGCTTCAGCAGAACGGCCAGTGAATCGAGAATCAGCGAACTCTTTCCGGAACCGCTCACCCCCGTCACGACGGCCAGGCTGCCGAGAGGGATCTCGACAGAGACATCATCGAGGTTGTGCAACCGGACATGTTCGAGCCGGAGGCGACCGCGATCGGATTTCGAAGAACGATCGAGTTTCGTCTGCGGATCGAATTCACCGTGGAGAGCGCGGGCGGTGGGAGTGCTGCCAGTTCTCAGTTCGGAAAGTGGTCCGCTGAAGACGAGCTGCCCGCCTCGGGTTCCGCCGCCGGGACCGAATTCGAGGAGGTGATCGGCGGCTCGGATCGCATCGAGCGAATGTTCGACGCAAACCACGGTGTTGCCACTTGCAGTCAACTGTCGCAACTGCTCCAGCAAGCGATCTGCGTCCCGGGAGTGCAGACCAGCGGTGGGCTCGTCGAGAATGAAACAGCTTCCGTGCAGTTGCGTGCCGAGACAGCGGGCCAGTCGCACCCGCTGGACTTCCCCGCCCGCCAGAGTTTCGGCACTGCGATCGAGGGAAAGATAGCCGACTCCAAGGTCGACCAGCGATTGCAGGCGAAACGAAAACGGAGCGGCAAGTCGCTCGATCACGGTTTCCTCCCGTTGCCCGACCGACAGTTCAGCGAGACGTTTCACCCAGTCTGCGGCTTCGGAAACACGCAGGCTCAACAGCCCCGGCAGAGTCGTTTCAGCAACCTGGACATTTCGAGAGACGGGGTTGAGCCGCGTTCCTGAACACGCGGAACAGGGAACTCCCTCCGATTCGTCGCTCTGCTCTTCGTCTTCCTTCTTCGCCTTGGCATCCTGCCGCCCGGTGCCTTCGCAGACCGAGCAGGCTCCGTGAGCTGAATGCCAGCTGAACGATCGCGGCTCCAGCGGCGCGAACGCCTGTCCGCACGAGGGGCAATTCAGGTCGCGATGGTAAACGTAATCAACGTACTCGCCATTCTCGTCGACCATGGCGATACAGCCGCCGTCGCCAAGTTTCAGGGCCTGCTCGACCGAATCGGCGAGCCGCTGGCGAATCTCCGGCTTGAGGATCAGCCGGTCGACGACCACATCGATATCGTGCGGTTTCGTTTTGGCGAGCGGGGGCTCTTCGGCGAACTCGACGATCTGCCCATCCACCCTCGCCCGCACGAAGCCTTCCCGGCTGATCCGCTGGAACAGTTCCTCGTGCGTTCCCTTCTTTCCCCGGACCAGCGGGGCGAGCAACTGAACTTTGGAACGTTCAGGCAATTCGAGAATGCGGCTGATGATCTGATCGCGGGTCTGGGAACGGACGGGCACCTGGCAATCGGGACAGAAGACCGTACCCACCTGGCTGTAAAGGAGACGGAGATAATCGAGCAGCTCGGTCATCGTCGCCACGGTACTTCGCGACGAGACGTGCGGCCGCTGCTGAGGGACGGAAATCACAGGCGAGAGACCGGTGATCTCGTCGACTTCGCCTCGCGGAAGCGAGGTCGAGAGCCCGGCGGAGTGGCCCGAGAGGGTTCCGAGGAACCGACGCTGTCCCTCGGCAAAGAGCGTTTCGAAGACGAGAGAGCTTTTGCCGGACCCGCTGACGCCGGTCACAACCGTTAACTGGCCATGCGGAATCTCGACGTCGACGCCCTGCAGATTGTGCGTGCGGGCGTTTCGGATTCTGATCGAGCGGGGCTGAGTGGTGATAACGAATCCTTTCCGGGTGAAGATCTCCGCGTGATCTTAGCAGCCCATTTCCACAGCGTTAATCGTCCCTGAGGGGAATTCCAAATCGGCCTCTCCGGATCGTCCCGGCCTCGTTTTCATAGCAGCAATCTGCTATCCTGCGGCGAGGCTGGCAGGCCTTCCATCCAACATCCAGCCGGGTGCCCGGCTGGATCTGGCTTGCACGTCTGTCCCGTTCCAACTATTGATTCACCACAAAATTTCCAGCAGGTCAGGCAGCCGCCCGAACTCCTTTTCTCCCGCATCGATCTGCGGTGATGATTCGGGACCGGCGCCGCTTCGCTTTGAGATCCAATCACGCATTCGTTGACAACCAGGAAATCCGAAGTATGTCTCTCGACCCTTACTCACTGTGTCCGTGCGAGAGCGGAAAGAAACTGAAGTTCTGCTGTGCCGATATCGCCAGCGATATGATGAAGGCTCTGCAACTTCACGAGAGCGGCCAGTCTCGAGCTGCACTGAAGATTCTGGAAAAACTGCATGCCGCTCAGCCGGCACGTGCCTGGGTGGCAACATCACTGGCCGGCGTTCATCTGTTTCTTGAAAACCCGGACGCCGCCCGTCACGCGCTGCGGGATCTGCTGCAGGAAACCCCCGATCATCCGCTGGCCCGCATTCTCGATGCGACGGCTGCTCTCGATGTCGACGGCTACGAAGATGCCCGTCCGACCATCCATCGCGCATTTACCAAGGGTGTGAAATACCACCCCGAGATGATCGGCAGCCTGGCTGCGGGGATTGCTTCGGCTCTTTACGAAGACGACAAGTTCGTCGCCGCCAGACAGCATCTCGCGTTCGCCATGCGGTTCGTTCGCGACGAGGACCGTCAGCAGGTCTTCATGCGACTGCTCGACTTCGATGGCGAACAGAGCGTCCCCTACCCGTTGCGTGGCGTGCACAATCTTCGCCCGCTCGACTTCCAGGAAGACGATGACAAGCTTTTCCGAAAGTCGATTGGCCTGAATGCCCTTGGCTGCTGGCATGAATCAGCTGCCGTCGCGCGGCAACTTCTCGAAGCTCATCCGGACAGTGCTGAACTCTGGTACGACATTGGCATGCTTCACGCATGGGATGGCGAACAGGCCGTGGCTGCTGAAGCCCTGCATAAGGCGGCTGATCTGGCGAAGGATCAGGAATTCGCGATCTCCTGTGAAACTCTGGCGCAGCTGTTCGACCTGGAAGCCTCGCAGACCGAGGAGATGCTGCGGCATTTCGAAGTCGAGTCGATGTCGAAACTGCTCAGCAGTCTTGATGAAATGCCCCGCCTCGTGCGAGACCATCGCAGCGATGAGCCGGATGTCGACGCGGTCACCTACAGCATTCTCGATCGAGAACCGGCGGCCGTGGCTGCGAATGAAACTCCAAGCCTCGACAGCATGCCGGTTGTTATCGGATTCCTGGTGTGTACCGACCGGGATGAGTACGGCCAGGATCAGCCGCTCTGTCATCTGGCCGTGGAAAGCGAGTCGGCCGATGAAGTTCTTACGATGCTGGACAACGTGCTCGGCAAGCCGATCGAAAAATACCGGGGCGAACAGTTCGACAGCGTGACTTATTCCCAGTGGGCCGATTACCGCGGTCTGTATCGTCAGTATTATTTTCCGCCGGAAACGCCCGCTCGGACGCGAGCTCAGATTGGCAAGCAGAACTGGGAGTCGATTCTCGAAGACAAATGGCCCAGTCGCCCGCTGCAGGCTCTCGAAGGGAAAACTCCCGCCGAAGTCAAAGGCGATGCGAACTTCACTGTTCGGCTGGCCGCTGCTCTGAACGTGCTGGACGCGTTCGCCGACCGCTATAACTACCAGATCGATCTGCCGAAGATGCGGGAGAAGTTCGAACTTCCGGCTATCGAAGCATACACCGTGAAGGACGATCAGGAACTCAGCTCCTGCGAAGTTCTGCAGATGCTGCGGATTCCAGTCGAATCGCTCACGGACAATCAGGCCGTCATGTTGTTGAATCGTTCTCAGCTAATTCAGCATGCCGGCTTCATGGAGAAAGTCCTTTCCGATGTCCTGAAGCGGGAAAATGTCGTCGATCTGCAGCGAATGCCGCAGATCTGGCACGCCTACATCGACCTGGCTCGCGACAAGTACGACCGCGACGAGGCGCTCGCCCGCATCGAGCAGGCGAAGGAGTGGTCCCGCAAGTCAGGCCAGAAGTTCGAAGACTCGCTCCAGTGGGAAATGCGTCAGTTGCAGTTCCTCGTCATCGATCCGAAGGACGAGAGCCTCCAGCCGTTCCTGAAGGAGATGAATCAAAAGTATCTTCGCAAGTTGCCTGAACTCGAAGAAGCGATCGTCGCTTATCTGCACGAACACGACATCGAGCCGCCCTGGAATCCATCAGGCGGAGTCGTCGTCGCCAGTTCCATGTCTTCAACGATCGCCAAAGATCCCTGGGCACCGGAAAGTGCTCAGCCCGCTGGTGGTGGAAAACTCTGGCTGCCGGGACAGGATTGAGTTCCATGAAGTTTACGACCCCGGCCGAGGTGATGCAGCATGCCTTGGCGCTGGCTGAACGGGGACGGGGATCCGTCGAACCCAATCCCATGGTCGGGGCCGTGATTGTCGACCGCGAATTGCGGCGGGTTTCGGAAGGGTATCACGCCCGATTTGGCGGGCCCCATGCTGAAGCGATGGCCATTGCCGCGGTCGATGAAATCCCGCCCGGCTCCAGCATCTACGTGACCCTGGAACCGTGTGCCCATCACGGGAAAACCCCTCCGTGTGCGGAAGCGATTGTCCGAGCAGGAATTCGGAATGTGGTTATCGGTTCTCGCGATCCCGCCCGCCACGGCACGGTCTCTGGCGTCAATATTCTGCGTTCAGCCGGAATCAGTGTCGAAACCGGACTGCTGGCCGATCAGTGCAAGCTGTTGATCCGTCCTTTCCGCAAGCTGAAGAAGACTGGCCTCCCTTATGTCCACGCCAAATGGGCCATGACGCTCGACGGCCGGATTGCGAGCCGCACCGGTTCGTCTCAATGGATTTCCAACGAGCAGTCGCGGGAATACGTCCATCAGCTCCGTGGCGTGGTCGATGCAGTTGTCATCGGGAAAGGAACCGCGGAAGCTGATAACCCTCGCTTAACGGCCCGTCCACCCGGACCACGAAATGCCACGCGCGTTGTTTTCGATACTCGCGCGACTCTGCGTCACGACAGTAAGCTCTTTCAGGCAGTCGACGACTATCCCGTTTTAATCGTCTGCGGCGAAAATGCCTCGGTCGACAACGTCGCCCGACTGGAACATGCGGGAGCAGAGGTCTTCCGTTGTCCTCTCGATGAAGAAGGACGTCCGGATGTCGTGCCGGTGCTCGAACACCTCGGTCAACGTGAGTTGACCAACCTGCTGATTGAAGGAGGAGCCGGTCTGCTCGGTTCGATGCTCGACCGGAACGCCATCGATGAAGTGCACGTCTTCATTGCTCCCAAACTAATCGGGGGACGCAATGCCCTGCCGTCGATCGGCGGGATGGGAATCGCCGAGATGCCGGATGCGATCCAGCTTGAACGGCTGCGTACGGACCGTTTCGGAGATGATCTGTTTGTCAGCGGCCTGATCGGCAACAAGAGTTACGATGAGTAAGCCTATGACCGTCTGGATCAACCGACTCTGTCTCTTCTGGCTTATCGCCGTGATCGGAATCTATGCGGCCTACTGGACGGACTGGATTCCGTATTGGGAAGCGGGCGGCTACGCAGGGACCGTGCTCATCGCAAGCCTGCTGGCTTTTCTTGCCCAGGGACTCGACAAGTTTCAGGCTCGCGGATCGGGACGCCGGATCCCGGAAATCTGGCTGCATCTGCTCGAACTGATCGGCGGTTGGCCGGGTGCCAACTTCGGCCAGCAACTGTTCCGACATAAGACATTCAAACCGTCCTACCGGCGGATGTTCCTCGGCGCCATCGCGATCCATATCGCCCTGCTGAGCATCTGCCTGTTTTACTTCGGCTCGACGACACCGGAAACTCCCCAGTAACGATACGGGGAACTTCATACGAAGCTAAGGAACTCTTCGATGCGATTCGCTCTCCTCGCAGCATGTCTACTTCTGTTGACCATGACGCCACTCTACGCCAACGAAGCGACTCAAGCTTCGGAACGACCGAACATCCTGTTCTGTATCGCCGATGACGCCTCCTATCCGCACATGGGAGCCTATGGCACGGATTGGGTGGAGACTCCGGGGTTCGATCGGGTCGCGCGCGAAGGGTTGCTGTTCAACCGCTGCTACACCCCCAACGCCAAGTGTGCCCCGTCTCGCGCCTGCATTCTGACAGGACGGAATTCGTGGCAGCTCGAAGAAGCCTGCAATCACTGGTGCTTCTTCCCGCCGAAGTTTGGCACCTATGCCGAAGCTCTGGAACAACATGGGTATCACGTCGGAAAAACCGGCAAGGGCTGGGCCCCCGGCATCGCCAAAGATGAAAAGGGACGCCCCCGTAACATGACCGGTAAAGGCTACGACCGACTTAAAACGGAGCCGCCAGCGAAGCAGATTTCCAATAACGACTACGCCGGTAATTTCGCCGCGTTCCTGAGGGACCGCCCTGAGAAGACGCCGTTCTGCTTCTGGTATGGTTCAACCGAACCACACCGGGGCTATGAGTATGGAGCTGGCATCAAATACGGCAATAAGTCGCTGGACCAGATCGACAAGGTCCCCGACTTCTGGCCGGACAGCACGGTCACCCGCACTGATATGCTCGACTACGCCTTCGAGATTGAATACTTCGACCAGCATCTGGCCGAGATGCTTAATGAACTCGATCGGCAGGGCCTGCTGGAGAATACAATCGTCGTCGTGACGTCTGACAACGGCATGCCGTTTCCGAGAATCAAAGGACAGGAATACGAGCTGTCGAATCATCTGCCGCTGGCGATTATGTGGCCTGCTGGAATCACGAATCCCGGCCGGAAGATCAACGATTTCGTAAGCTTTATCGACTTCGCCCCGACGTTTCTAGAAGTCGCCGGAGTGGACCGAGAGAAGACGTCGATGCAGCCGATCACTGGAGAATCACTGGTTCCGATCTTCAAGTCCGAGAAATCCGGGCAGGTCATTCCGAGCCGCGATTCGGTACTCATTGGCAAAGAGCGGCACGATATCGGTCGGCCGGAGGATCAGGGATATCCGATTCGCGGGATCGTAAAGGGGGACTTCCTGTACCTGAAGAACTTCAAGCCGGATCGCTGGCCCGCCGGGAATCCCGAGACTGGTTATCTCAACACCGACGGAAGCCCGACGAAAACGGAAATTCTCAGTCTCCGCACGCAGCCGGAACTGAAGCACTATTGGGACCTGAACTTCGGCAAGCGACCAGCCGAAGAACTCTTCAACATCAGGAAAGACCCGGCCTGCATGGTCAATCTGGCCGAGCACGATGACTACCAGACAAAGAAGACTGAACTGCTCAACGAAATGACCGCGAAGCTCAAAGCCCAGGGCGATCCCCGCATCAACGGGAACGGCGACGTATTTGATAAGTATCCGTACGCCAATCCGGGGGAGCAGAACTTCTACGAGCGCTACATGGGCGGCGAGAAGATCAAAGCCGGCTGGGTCAACCCGAGTGACTTCGAAGCCGAACCGCTGGATTGACGGGTGTTACCCGACTGGGAACGTCGATGCTCACGGGGACCAGAAGAGATTCGGGGCTTCCGTTTTGAGTTGCTGGAGCCGCTCCTGGGCATCGTCGACAGCAGGGAGGTCGGAATAGAACATCGCCGCCGCATCGATCCCCTGCTCTTCCCGCTCCTGGAGAATCGCTTGCACCTGCGGGTCCCTGGCCAGCTGCGGCAACCAGATCAGCCAGACTGCCAGGAGAACCGCGCAGACAACGCCGAGCACGATTCCTCCCCGAAGCCGGGAAGGAGCCGGTCGCACGCAGGTCTCGTGATTACTGAAGCAATTGCTGAGCGGCATCGGTGAAGACCACCTCGAACATGAGCCAGGCCATGAACAGCGTGAGGATCAGGTTGAACGACTGCCCGACAACGTAAAGCACCAGCGGTTTGCTGCCTGTCAGGAACTTCGCCAGATCTCTGAAGTTCGATTCAAGACCGATACTCACGAACGCCAGACAGAAGAACCAGCCCCGCAGCACCTTCGTGCAATCGCCTTTCATGGCATCGACGACGGCCTGCTGACTTTCTCCCATCCCGTAAATCCAGGAGAAGATCAGCGAAGCCGCCATGAACCCGAGGACGAATTTGGGGAAGCGATGCCAGATCTCAGACACCTGCGGGCGGGTCGAGGTCGAATCTTTTTCGACGCAACTGACCCAGTACACGGCCACGCCGAACGCGGTGACGCCGATCAGGATGTTCTGAATCATTTTGATCGTGACGGCGACATCTCGAGCCGCATCGCCGAGCATCGTCCCGGCCACTGCGACCGCTCCCGTGGAATCGATCGTACCACCGATCCAGGCTCCCCCCACAATCGGACTAAGTCCGATCGCTTTGATGAGGGCAGGCAGCACAATCATCATGATGACCGTGAACGAGAGCGAAAGACCGATGGCGAACGACAGCTCTTCTTTCTTCGCCCGACAGGCGGCAGCAGTCGCGATGGCGGCCGAAACACCACAGACCGACATGTCGGCCGAGATGACCATGTTGAGCGACTTCGATTCGATCTTCAGGACTTTCTGCCCAAAGATGTAGGTCGAAATCAGCACGATCGGCGTCACCACCCAGGCAATACAGATCCCGGGGACCCCAAGTGCAATCAGCTTGCTCACAAGCACTTCTGCTCCGAGCAGGACGAGCCCGGTTTTGATGAAGAACTCGGTCATCAGAGCCGGCTTTACAAATCCCGGCGTTCCGACCGTGTTACTGATCAGCAGGCCAATCCCGAGTGCCCAGAGAGCGTATTCCAGATTGTACTGTTTGACGACAACCTGCCCGGTCGCCACATAGGCGATGGTCGCGAGCAGGAACACGAACCAGTAACCACCTGCGAAGCGGACGAACGAGCGGCCCATCACCTGAGCCCCCAGCCCGAACAATCCCAGACTGACCAGGAAGACGGTAATGATCCCCTGCACCGAGTTCTTTCCCGGAGACATGGCGATCGACTCGAGTGGACTGTTCGTCCATTCGCCAGGTTTGCTGAACCAGCCTTTCAGCGGACTGACGAGTCCGTCTTCCCCACCCGCCAGGCCGAGCCCGGACTGAGTAATCAGCCAGGCGGCTGCCAGAATGATGATCCCAAGATAAATCGCCCACCAGTCTTCCGACTTGCGGAACTGTTCCGTCCAGGGACGTTGCGTGGGGGTGACGATGGTGTCGTTGTCGGGATCCTGCGAACGTGGCGATTCGTTCATCGTGAATGGTGTCTCGTGTCTGCGGGAAGGATGATCTGGTGGGATTCAGAGCCTCTTCGAAAACCCGATGCCCCATCGTCGACGGGGGCTCCAGAGGATTCCGCGGAGCTCTTACTGGAGTGTAATCCCTTTCTCCCCGATCGTGTAAGGGATAATTGATTCATCACACGGGCTGCCACGATGCTTGGCCACGTGCAGCGCCCGTCCCATCTTCATGCCTTCGCGAATCTTGCCCATCAGAATAATGGTGTTGGCATTGGAGAGGATGTCTCCTGAATCGAGCGGACGGCTGAGCAGATCTTCCAGCATCACCTCCTTCGTCGTGCAGAGGATCAGACCGGTGAGAGCCTTATTCGAGTAGGCGTGCTTGTGGACCGCTTCGGCGTTCTCCCGGTAGTGCACCCGCAGCAGATCGCGGGCAACCCATTCCGAGTCTTTCCGGAGGATCTGATTGTGGATGTATTCGAAGATCTCAAACTGAAACGATTCGCTCGGGCGGTCGGTCGGCTCAATGCCATCGACGACACAGCGACGGACGCCATGGACGAAGTTGCCATAGAAAAAGCGAATTGTGATGTCGAGCTTGCGGGTCAGGTCAGCCTGCCATTCGCGGTATTCATCCGGATCGAGATCGTCCCGCGTGACCCGGCGGCCCATGTTGAAGAAGGGATGAGCGGTGTCGAAGCGAGACTTGTCTCGGTCCCAGAGATCGTTCGGATTGGCCAGTCGTTCGAGCGGCATCTCCCGGAGATTCCAGTCCGCAATTCGCTGTGCATAGTCGGCATGGTTCTGCGAATCGCCCCGAGCCGTCATATCGAAGAAGATGCCCCGCTCTCCCTCCTGCTGAACTCCGGCGTCGGCGAACTGAATACCGAGCTGCGACTTGCCGATTCCGGTTGCTCCCAGAACAACAGTCAGCGTGCCGGGCAGAAGTCCGCCGCCGAGAAGATGATCGAGTTCAGGACAACCGGTGGAAACGCGCGAAGATGCATCGGCCATGAAGGAGGGAACTTTCGGAAACCATGTGCGGGAAGCGTTCACTGAGCGGCAGATCGTCTGCCGTACTCAGAGTAAAGCAATCCGCCTTCCGGTCAATCGAACCGAGTGATCGAGACTGCTGACGCGACGCATCGACGGGCCGTCAGGTTCAGTGCAGATCGCGAGCAGCCGAGGTATCTCCCGGGATTCCCGTAGGAACTCCCGACGCCTGCGGCGGTTCGAGGACGGTGTGATCGTCCCCCATTCGATCGTTGCTCGAAATTGCCTGCAGCGACGAAGCCACATTGGCAGGAATCCGCTGAAGGTAGTGCTTCTTCTTCGGATCCGCCAATCGGAAGCTGGCGTGGTTCGTTCGCTTCTTGATCAGGTGCTCAAAATCAAATTCGACATGCATCTCGCCGGAGGCCAGCGGGCGCAGAGCGTCGGCGAGTTCGCGGCCGGAAGCAAACCGGTCCTCCGGTGACTTGGCCATGCAACGTTCCACGATGGTCGCAACCGCTTCGGGCACGTCTGGATTCAGCTTTGTGATCGAGCGACATGGCAATGAACGATGGGCGTTGATCTTCTCGCGGGTCGATGCGCCTGCAAACGGAAGATCGCCCGTCAGCGCGAAGAACAGCGAGCAGCCAAGGCTGTACAGATCGGCTCGATGGTCGATCTTGTAGCTGTCGTAGGACTGCTCCGGTGAAATGTAATCGGCCGTGCCGAGACAGTCGTTTCCCATTTGAGCAGCCAGGCTCAACTCATCCGGATCGTCCCCCACGAAGACGAGTCCGAAATCACAGATCTTCGTGTGGCCGTCAGCCGCGACCAGAATATTGGCCGGCTTCACATCCCGGTGGATGAGCTGGTTCTGATGAATGTGATCGAGAGCGAGAGCCGCCTGAAATCCGATGTAACAAACCAGTCCGGGATCGAGGGGACCATCACGATGTACCAGTTCCTGGAGGTTGATCGATTCGAACAGCTCCATCAGGAGATATTCGACATCCGGCCGATGCTGGTAATCGAGCACTTCCACGATGTGCGGATTCCGCAGTCGATTCCCGGCCTTGCCTTCAAACAGGAAGCGGGTTCGGAGTTCGTCCTGTTCCACCCGAGCGGTCGCGGTCCGGCGGGTCAGCACCTTCAAGGCATGCCGGCTTTGCGTGCGACCGTCTTCAACAACATAAAGCCAGCCCATGCCGCCGGTACCAAGGATACCGAGAACGCGATACTCGTCGATAAAGAACCCCTGGCGGGTTTCATCGACAAGGGTCGTTTCGAGCGTGAACACGAAGCTGCCGATACGGATCTCGTCGCCGTCTTTCAGCCGGGCCGATTTGACCTTCAGCCCATTAACCACGGTGCCAATTCTTGAGCGAAGGTCCCAGATGCGGAAGCCCCGCCCGTCGAGGGTCAGCACGCAATGCGACGGCTCAATATTGCTCGCCTTCAGCTGCAGATTGCAGGAGTCGTGAGAGCCGATCAGCGTCGTGGTCCGCAAGATATTCTTTCGGACGGGTTTTCCCTGGTTGCAGCGATAGACCAACTCGGCACGGTGAAGCTGAGCGCCTGTCCGGGAAGCAGGCGTCGATGCAGCGACGTCGACCTGGTCATCCGAATTTGAAGTGTCCAATCCCTGGTACCGCCCTTTAGAAAGGTGGAAGGTTCGACAGGAGTATTCTTAGACTGGGAGCGCTCCGGTCGGAATGCGAAGACCTCGCATATGAAAACGCCTTCATATTTACCTGTCCAAGTGCGTTGAGCAAGTTCAAAACACCGAAAACACGTGGTTTCCCGGCCTTTCGCGGCCGTCCGAAACGGTAAAGACATCCGAGACCGACGGCGGCCCAACGGGTTGGCGAACTTTGATGAAACTTGAATTTAACTGTGGAAATTCCGAAGGGCCGGGAATATGCTTTAATCGACCGATGCTCGGGACTTGTCGGGTCAACTCTGCGGGTTATTCAACCCTTGCCGAAGGCGCCAGCTGAATCGTGATTGCGTGTCGCGCGCTCTGCGGGATCTTAATTCGCAATTGCCTGCTGGTGAAACTGGGCAGGCTCTACTGTTTAGTCCACTCGGCAAGATAAACTCAGATAGCTGGGCCCTCAGCTCCGAAGTTTAGACTATTTCGGCATGTCTGGCGGCCCGTCACTGGTCGAAGATAATAAGAGTGAAACGGCCCGAGTGTTTCCGGCTGCCGTATCCGTACCTTAAACGTCCCTTTGCTCGACGGCGGATCGGTATCCCGGCGTGACCACCCATGCTCGTCACGGAGCACAAGAAATCTCAACGGAAGGTTGCAATGGCAGCTTCAGCAGGAAAAGTCACCGGAGCACATATCTGGGCGTTCTTCTTTGGCGTCGCGTTTTTCGTCTTCCTCGGGTTGTGGTATATGCAACTCCGGGAACGGGAAGAACTGGTTGCGGCCAAGAAAGCGGCCGAATCGCAGGCCTCCAACGCCGATGCCGCGCTGCGGAGTCGGATCGAAGAAATCGAAGCTCTGATCAGAACAATCGGACACGAGTTCGACATTGATCAGATCGGCGTCGGCGAGCCGGGCAACAAAACCAAGGTCTTGGGCGCCATGATGGACGATATCCAGACCTATGGCGGCGACCTGGCTCAGGAAACCTATTACGCCACCATCATGAAGCTTCGCAGCGAACTCGACAGCATTCGCCAGAAGTACGAGCAGGTCGAGGACGAACTCGAGCAGCAGCGTCAGCAGTACCTCGCTCTGCAGGGTCAGTACAACACCAAAGTCGGTGAGTTCCAGACTCAGACCAATACCGCCAAGAGCGACCTGCAGGATTACGTCGCCACCTACGACGAAATGATTGGGACGAAAGATACTGAGATTTCGAATCTTCGAACTCAGCTGGCCGATGCCCTGCTCGAAGCGGAAACGGTCAAGGAAGCTTACGCTCAGCAGCTGAAAGCCAAGGAAGAAGACCTGAACAAACTCACGCTGCTTAACCAGCGTTTGACGGAACGGATCGACCAGATCGAACAGATCAGCTTCGAACGGCCGGACGGCATCATTACCAATGTCGACAATGCCACGCGACTGGTCTGGCTGAACATCGGTTCGATCGACAACCTGCAGCCGCAGATCACCTTCAGCGTTTACGACAAGAATAACAAGGGTGTCGGCCGGACCAAGGAAGACATCAAAGCTCAAATCGAAGTGACCCGCGTCTGGGAGAACCGCGCAGAAGCCCGAATTCTTAAGGCTGATCTGTATCGTCCGATTTCACCGGGTGACGAAGTTTACTCGCCGCTCTGGGAAGCTGGCCGGACCTTCTACTTCTCGTTCGTCGGTTTCATGGATCTCGATGGCGACGGCATCTACGATCGCGATCTGCTCCACGACATTGTCGCATCAAACGGAGCCGAGATCGACAACGAGGTCGGTGACGATGGTGAATGGATTGTTCATCGCGGCGTCTCGGCCAACACCAAATTTGTGGTGATTGGTGAGATTCCCGATCCGTCCAAAACCGAACGGGATGACGAGAAAGCGATCTTCGAAAAGATCGTCGCCAAGCGAACCGAACTGATCGCAGAGGCCCGTCTTCAGGGAACACGAGTGATCTCTCTGAACGACTTCCTCGCCTACATTGGCTTCAAGCCACAGCGACGTTTGTATGTGCCCGGACTGGCTGATAAGAACTATCAGCTCAAGGCCGGCTCTCAGAGTGCAGGCGTGAACGAAACGATCGGCGACCGTCGTTCAACCGGCCGCGTCTCGGACATCTTCAACACCGATGGCAACGTCGAACAGAAAGAGTCAAGCGGCCGCACCAGCGGGGCGTTCCGCTCGGGTTCCTACTAAGCTGCATCGCGCTAGAACTACAGCGAGAGTGTCTTCGGGCACTCTCGTTTTCTTTTGCGCCCAGGTTATCCCGCCCTTTGGTCGACAGTTGACGAACCTCCCGGCGACCAGCCAGAATGTCCGCCTGATCGTCGTCCGGAGACAGCCCCCAGGCTGTCCGTCCGCCCGCCTTGGATGTAATTCGTGAGTGCCGTTGAGCTTTCTGAACCTCCCTCCCCACAGCCCCTGCCGGGTTTCCGCCGCAATGCACTCTGGCGATCCATCCAGATTGTGCTGCAGATCGTCCTCGTCATCTGGCTGCGATATCGCGCCAGAGGCATGGAAAATCTACCGAACGACAGCGGTGCCCTGCTCGTGGTGAATCACCAGAGTTTCCTTGATCCCGTGCTCGTAGGCCTGCCGTTAAATCGGCCCATCAGCTGGATGGCTCGGAACACGTTGTTTCATCGCCCGCTCCTGGGCTGGATCCTCCGAAACACCTACGTTATGCCAATCAATAGGGAGGCCGCCGGCACGGAGAGCTTCCGTCTGTCGCTTGAGCGGATGCACAACGGCTATCTCGTCGGGGTGTTTCCCGAGGGAACGCGAGGCCAGGACGGCGAAATCGGTCCGCTCAAACCGGGCTTTATTGCCCTGGCTCGCCGAGCCAAAGTCCCCGTCATCCCGGTCGGCATCGCAGGATCTCACCGGGCGATGCCAAAGAGTGCCATCTTCATCCGCCCTGCCCGCGTTCGGGTCTATTTCGGCGAACCGATTCCAGTGGAAACGGTCTCGGAACTGGGAAAGAAGAACCGCGAAGATGAGTTTATCGCGTACGTCCGCGAGCGAATTATCCATTGCAGCCAGCAGGCCGCCGCCATTCGTTAGCCTCTGCTCGAACCAGAGAGCTACACGCAAGCAGGCCACAAGGGAGCAGGAGTCGATCATGAAGAATCTGTTACGCGAAGCCATGGCCCTGAACGACGGTGTGGCCTACTTCGACAATGCCGCTGTCGCTCCACTCACGCGCGCTGCCCGCGAAGCAATCGTTCGCTGGGCCAGCGATATTGCCGGAAGTGGGGACGCGCTCTGGCCCCGCTGGCGAACGGAAGTCGAAAAAACACGACGGACCGCGGCTGCTCTGATCAACGCAGAGCGGGAAGAGCTGGCTCTCACGCACAGCACTACGGAGGGAATCAACTTCGTGGCCGAAGGGTATCCCTGGAAATCGGGGGACAATGTCGTCATTCCAGTCGGCGAGTTTCCCACGAACCTGTATCCGTGGATGCTGCTGAAGTCTCAGGGCGTCGAGCTGAGGAAGATCGAAATGCCGGCCAATCAGGTCGACATTCAGCGACTCGCGGAGGCCTGCGACGAACGCACTCGAATCGTTTCGTGCAGCTGGGTCGGTTATTCACATGGCTATCGTATCGACGTGAAGGCTCTCGCCGATCTCGTCCACCAGCGTGGAGCTCTTCTTCTGCTTGACGCCATCCAGGGGCTGGGCGTATTCCCACTCGATGTCAAAGATGCGAACGTCGATTTCCTCTCCGCCGATGGCCACAAATGGATGCTCGGACCAGAAGGTGCGGGTGTGTTCTATCTCAAGCGAGAACACCTCGATCTGCTGCGACCCCGCGCGATTGGCTGGAACAGTGTCGCGACCGCCGGCGAGTTCGGACACGACTGCATGGACCTGCGAAACACCGCTGGTCGCTATGAAGGGGGAACGTATAACATGTGCGGGCTGGCCGGTTTCGGGAGCAGTCTGCAGGTCTTCGCCGACATCGGCGTGGATCGCATTTCCAGCGATCTGAAGACGTCGAGCGATGCGGTCGTGACCGCGCTACGTGAGTTGGGAGCCGTGGTCCATTCCGTGCGTGATCAGGACCACTGGTCCGGCATTATCTCATTTGACCTGCCGGATAAGGACCCACTCATGGTCAAAGAAGCCGCGAGCAAAAAAGATGTCTACTTCAACTCGCGTGGAGGCCACATTCGCGTCAGTCCGCATGCGTTCAACACGCCCAACGACATCGACAAACTGGTCGAAGTTTTGAAAGAGGCGTAAGGCCAGCCCACTCCCGGGGAGCTCGCCCTCTCGAAGTTCTTCTTAACCCGCAGCGGCCCCTGCCCAGCTTCTGGTCGGAATTCGGATCGCAGCGTTTGCGTCGAGGCTACTCGTTCCTGTATTTGGCGTGAATGCGGAACCTGTTAAGAACGTCGGTCAACTTCCGTAGAGGAAGACCGATAATCGTGGTGGGATCCTCTGTGATGACGGACTCAAACAGTCGATCTCCAGCAGACTCCCAACGATAGCCGCCCACACAATCGAATGCCTGATCCTGATCGACGTAGGCTTCGATCGCGTCCGGGGTGAGCGGTTTCATCACCATCCTGGCTTCAACACAGAAGCGAACGCTCTCCTCTCCGCTGAGAACGCTTACCGCGGTGAGCAGATAATGTGTCCGTCCCGCCAGTTCACCGAGTTGAGCGATCGTCCGCTCCCGTGTCTCGGGCTTCTGGAGAATGCGCCCCTCGATTGTGGCGACCTGATCACTGCCGATCACCACGGCTGCCGGGAACGAGCGGGCGACTGCGGCTGCCTTGCGTTGGGCAAGCTCTTCCGCGATCTGTCGTGGGGTCAGGTCACTTCGCTGTTGAATTGTTGACTCATCGACGTCCGGCGAGACAGAACGAAACGGAACTCCCAGTTGTTCAAGCAGCTGGCGGCGATAACGCGAACCGCTCGCCAGTATCAACTCCGGCTGCCGGTCCATCCCTGTTTCATTACCGGCCGAACAGCCCATCAGGAAGCCTCGCCCAGACCGTATTCTTCGATCTTCTTATGCAACGTATTCCGATTGATCCCGAGACGGGTCGCCGTCTTGGTCTGGACCCCATGGCAACTCTTAAGGGTCTGCTCGATCAGCTGTTTCTCGACCAGCGAAACAATCTGCTGGTAAAGGTCGGTCTCGTCGCCGGTTTGCTGGGCGATGCCAAGATTGACAAGTTCTTCGCAGATCGAATCGAGCGTCCGCGACTTGCTGATCCCGAGCCGAATAGGCGACAGGCCGCGAACATGCGGGGGAAGGAGATCGGCGGTGAACTCGGTACCAAGAGCCATCACAACGGCGCGTTCGACGTAGTTCTCCAGTTCGCGAACGTTCCCGGGCCAGGCATAGGTTTTCATCGCATCGAGGGCCTCATCGGTCAGCTTGAGTGGTTCCCGCTGATTCTCCGCGGCGTATTTGGCGATGAAGTGGTCGATCAGTTCGGGGAGATCCTCGGTCCGGTCCCGTAAGGGGGGGAGAAAGATCGGCAGAACATTGAGCCGATAGTAAAGGTCTTCCCGAAAGCGGCCCTCTTCTACTTCGACCAGCAGTTCGCGGTTCGTTGCGGCGACAATTCGCGTATCAACCGTAATGGTCCGGGTGTCTCCGACTCGCTCGAACTCCTGTTCCTGAAGAACACGCAGGAGCTTGACCTGCAGCGGGAAGCTCATCGAGTTAATCTCGTCCAGAAACAGCGTCCCGCCGTGAGCCGCCTCGAACCGGCCGGTCCGGTTTTCGTGAGCACTGGTAAAGGCTCCCTTCACATGACCGAACAGTTCACTCTCAAGCAGACTCTCGCTGAGAGCGCCGCAGTTGACGCGGATGTAGGGTCCGGAACGCCGGGGGCTCAATTCATGAATGGCCCGGGCGACCAGCTCCTTACCGGTTCCCGTTTCTCCGAGTAACAGTACTGTCGCTGAAGAACTTGCCACACGCTCGGTCGTGCGAAAGACGTTCAACATGGCTTCGCCGGCTCCAATAATCCCAGCGAGAGCAGGCGGACGATCGATGACGGCGTTCATTCCATCCTTTTCGAAAAACCGTAAATCACAGGTGCCTGAAGGTGTCCGAAAGAGACGCGAGCGACTCGCCTCGTCGACTCGCATATTATCGTCCCTGCATGCATGCTTTGTAGGCTATCCGACTACTTTATTGATGAATTTTCTCAAATCAACCAATCTTAACGTACTCCAACCTACACATATCGACCACGTGATGCCAACAATAACTGCACGCTGCTTAAGAATCAGGCACACATCTCCCTCACGTCGAGGCGAATGCGCTCCCTGACCGTTATTGGCGATTCCCGTTCCAGTTTCCGGTGGTCCTATCGGAGCCTCTGCAAACGGGCAGTGACGTTGCGAATCTGTCGTCGGTCGGTATAACGAGGCTTTGCTTATTCTCATTCCCGGTTTCCACCGGGAGTCAAGCTGCGGTTCAGAAGGTTCGGACGTTCATGAAAGTCTTAGTCATCGGTCAGGGCGGGCGGGAACACGCTCTCGCATGGAAACTCAGCCAATCGTCGAAAGTGACGAAGGTGTTTTGCGCCCCCGGGAATGCAGGAACAGCCGAAGACGCTGAGAATGTCGACATCAGCGAAACCGATGTCGATGCTCTCGTCGCATTCGCACGCCGTGAAAAGATCGATCTGACCGTTCCCGGACCGGAAGCCGCCCTCGTGGTTGGCGTGGTCGACGCCTTTCGCAAAGCCGGGCTGACGATCTTTGGCCCGACCAAAGCCGCTGCTGCTCTCGAGGGGAGTAAGACGTTCGCCAAGCAGATTATGCGGAACGCCAAAGTGCCGACGGCCGACTACGTCACATTCGATGATCTCCGAGCCGCCAATGAATACATCAAAGAACGGTGCGGCGGCGGCCGGTTCGCATCTGCCGATCGCCCCCTGCAAATCGGCGGGGCGCAGGAAGGGACGATTCGGAAGACCAATCCGACCTGGGAGCAGCCGATCGTCATCAAGGCGGATGGCCTGGCAGCCGGCAAAGGCGTGCGTGTGTGCCACACCGAAGAAGAAGCTCTGGAATTTACACGGGCCTGCCTGGTCGGAAATTCGTTCGGGAGCGCCGGCAGTCGCATCATTATTGAAGAATGCCTCGTGGGTGAAGAAGCCAGTATCCTGGCTATCGTCGACGGAAAGACCATCATCCCTCTCGAAGCCAGCCAGGACCACAAGGCCGCTTACGACGACGATCGCGGACCGAACACCGGCGGCATGGGTGCCTACTGCCCCACCCCGGTCATCGATGACGCGATGATGGACCAGATCACGCAGACCGTCCTCATCCCCACCGTTCACGAGATGAAGCGGAAAGGAGCCACATTCAGTGGCGTTCTCTACGCCGGTCTCATGATCACCCGCCAGGGCCCCAAAGTCCTGGAGTTCAACGTTCGGTTCGGCGACCCCGAAACTCAGCCGGTGCTGATGCGTCTGAAAACCGATCTGTTCGATGTCCTGCATGCTGCAGCCTCCGGGAAACTGCGCGAACTGCCGGATCTGGAATGGGATCCGCGGCCCGCGGTCTGTGTCGTCATGGCGTCCCGGGGCTATCCGGGCGATTATGAGAAAGGCTTCCCGATCCGAGGGCTGGAACGGTCCCACGACAGTGAGAGCACGAAAGTGTTCCACGCGGGAACCAAGCGGAAAGACGGGCAGGTGATTAACTCGGGCGGTCGAGTGCTCGGTGTGACCGCTCTGGGTCAAAATCTGGATCAGGCCAAATTAGCCGCCTATGAACGAGTCAAAAAGATTCGCTGGGAAGGTGCCTGGTGCCGTAAGGACATCTCCGATAAGGCCCGGGCCCGCGTGAAAACGGACGAATAACGCCGTTGCTGCTCCCCCGGTGGAGTTTTCTGACCCGGGCGGACGACGCCGAGTCGCCCAGCTGTCTACAATAGCAGCATGCATATCGCCTTCGTAACAGCCGGTGGAGCCGGGATGTTCTGCGGATCCTGCATGCAGGATAATGCGCTGGCCCGTGCGCTGCTGCAACTGGATTGCGAAGTCTCGCTGATTCCAACGTACACTCCGATTCGGCTCGACCAGGAAGATGTCTCTCAACAACACGTCTTTCTCGGCGGGATCAATCTTTATCTCGACAATTTGATCCCCTTCTGGCGGTACCTGCCGCGATCTCTGGTTTCGTGGCTGGATCATCCCACGATTCTGAAATGGGCCAGCTCGCGGGGAGTTGGAAACGATGCGAGCTCACTGGGGCCGATGACGCTGGCGATGCTCGAAGGAGCCAAAGGGCCGATGCGTCGCGAATATCAGGAACTCGTCGACCATCTCGTCGATCGGCTCAAACCTGATGTCATCATCTTCAGCAATGCACTGCTGAGCGGCGTCATGCCGTTGCTGCGTGAACGATTCTCAGGACCGATTCTCTGTCTGTTGCAGGGAGACGATCTCTTCCTGAATCAGTTACCAGACAAGTACCGCGACCGGGCGATCGCCGCCATTCGCGAGAACAGTCGTTCGTTTGCGGCTTTCATCACCCACACGCGGTTTTACGCCGACCTGATGTCGCAGTTTCTGAAGATCGACCGCAGTCGATTTCGACAAATCCCACTCTCCATCGACGTTCGACTGCCTGAGCAGGGAACCCTGAGCCGTCCCGAAGGCTCGTTGCCGCGGATTGGCTACTTTGCAAGAATCGCTCCGGAGAAAGGGCTTCGGGATTTGATTCGGGCTGCCCGGGAACTGCACACCCAGGGGATCGAATTTGAACTTCACGTGGGAGGGTATCTGGGGGAAGCCCATCAGGAATACTTCGAGCTGAGCTGCAACGACGCTGAATTCCTTGGGGACCGTTTCCGTTACATCGGCAGCCCCGACCGGGAGGATGCGAAGTTCGCCTTTCTCCGCGGACTGACAGTCTTCAGCGTTCCGGCGAGCTACGAAGAGCCGAAAGGATTGTACATTCTCGAAGCGATGGCAGCCGGTGTTCCGGTCGTGCAGCCCAGTCGAGGAAGCTTTCCGGAGTTGATTGAATCCACGCAGGGCGGACTTCTCTACCCGGCCGATGACTGCCGTGCTCACGCTGAGATGCTGAAACGACTGCTCCAGCAAGGGGAAGAGCGTGATCAGATGGTGGCAACCGGTGCCCGTAATGTGCTCGAACTTCACAGTTCCAAGCAGGCCGCCCGTTCTCTGATCGAGATCTGTAACGACCTCGTTGGCCAGTCAGCTTCTCCGGAGTCTCGCGCCAGTTAGACGACACTGCGACGGCGAGAAACCAGACAGCCCGTCTGCAGGATCTTCGCCAGGGTCACCAGTCCGTCGCAAACAGGATGCGGATCGAGAAACCAGAATCGTTCTGCCGCATCGAGGCCTGCAATGGAACGGGACGTCCTCATCCCCTGCGCAAAATGTTCCCGCAACGACTGCCGAAAACGAAGAGGGTTACCCGGAAACTGCTCCCGCAACTCGTCCTGCTGTTCAAACTCTTCCCCAATAACGAGCCCGAAAGAGCTTGAATCGCGAAACGAATTCAGCCACCGGCTGAGGATCTGCCAGGGGGGAACGACACGCCCTGCTCCGTCATGCACGCTGACCGCCTGCCCATCGGAGTGGATTGTGCAGAAAAAGTCCGCACGGGCTTCATCGAGCATTTCGATTAACTCATCCGCCGTTCTGTTGACGGCCGCGACCGGAATCAGGGAACACGAATCGTCGATCTGCCCTGCCACCGCTTCAAGATACTCGGCGACAATGGGATTGGTGGAAGCCACGAGCGCCGTTTGTGGCTGAAGTCCGGTGAACTGTGGACGAAGGAGCTCGAGATAGCGTTTGCGGCCCGGGAAGCGGATCAGTCCTCCATCGCTTCGAGACCGGCGAGGTCGTTTCCCTGAGCCTCGTTCGAGAATTGTGTGCAGACTCTCTGCCGACAGCGGGAGTCCCCCGAAGCGAAACAGGTCCATGCCGCCAATCGAAGCAACATTGGATTCCGCATTGATGTAGACCCCCGCATCAGCCCGAAGGTGCTCGACCAGAGCAGATGTCGCCGCCGTTGTGGAGCTGCCCACATCGATTACTCGGCAGCCCTGCTCTCTCAAGGCTTCCGTCGTGAGGGCAGTCATCTCGAACGAATAGCCGTGAAGATCGTGACTCACGACGACACTCGGGCGTTTCGATTCGCCAGACGCATCGGACTTCGAATAAAACTCCCACAGGGTCTCTGTCAGCCCGGCTACGACCTGCCGGACCATGGAGCGGTTAAATTCATTGTGCATCTGGCCCCGCAACCCATCGGTCGGCAAAGCGCGAGGATGTTCCCGTCGTTCCCACCAGCCGTCGAGCTCTGACTGGGTTTCGGCAGAGAACGTCTCGACTTCCTGTCGATGGGGACAGAGCTGGCACTTCGCGAAGTGTGCCCGCAGTCGCGCCAGATGCACTGAGCGGGTGATCGGATCGGTCTCTCCGGGACAGCAATAGTTGGCATCCTGAGCGGTCCACGCCTGCAACAGGCCGGCCTGGTCCACCTCGACCGAACCGGAGGCGAGAGGCCTGTTTCCCGTTTTATGTTGTCGCAGCTGCTGCCGACTCATCCCTGACCTCTCGTGTACTCCTGTCCGACTTGAGAACGGACAGAGTCTAATGGACGAGAGAAACGGCGGAAATGCGAATTCAGCGAGTGGCCGATGTCGGCTGGGCAGGAGTGAGCGGAACCTGCGGCAATCCGGCTGGCTCGGGACCGTAAGCGGTCAGATCGATGGTGGAAGACTGCTGGGACAGTGCATTCCTGAGCTGCTCGTAAAATCGCTCAACCGTCCACTGGTCTGCGGAAATTTGAGGGACCTGCCGGACCACAGTCATGGGAAGCTCGCGAGAGCTGATACTGCGAATCTGCCCCCCGTTCTGGGTCCAGTCGGAAAAACTGAGCGAGGACATCTCCTGATCGATCGAACCCAGCCCATTGATGGAAAGCAGTGAACTCCAGCCGCCGAAGAGGTTGTTCTCTCCATCCCACCAGAGCAACTGAGTAAGGGTCCGGTGATCGAGGCCGCCGGCCAGCTGGATCATCGGCTGTTCCATCAGACTCATCAGCATGCTGTCTTCCACACGGAAATGCAGATCGATCGGCTGCCGTGGCATCGTCATGCTCAAATCGGCTCGAATCAGCCCGTAATTCACCAGCCCAGCGACACGGGAAAGCTGGACCGTAAGTTCGTCGCGGCTCGTTCGGGTGTTTTTGTCGCCGACATATCGCACCAGAGCGCCCTGCAATGTCATCAGACAACGGCTGATTTCGAGCAGGGAGTCATCGGAAGCATCCGTAGCGATCAGATCGGCTGCTCCACGAATGAAGCAGTCGTCGAACTGGACTCGCCGCTCCGGCTCGCCTGAAGACGAGTCCTGATTCATCGCATCAATCGCCTGCATGGCCGAGCGGGTCATCCGAACCACCGAAGCCTCTGCCTGATTCCGTGAATCAATCGTGATGGTCGACTGTCGGCATCGGAGCTTTGCGGCTCCCTCGACGACAAACAGCGACCACGGCTGCGACAAAGGTTCTGGCGACTCGACCTGCAGATGCACGTTATTCAAGGTTAGCGAGCCGCCGTTGACGGCGATAAAGTCACGCGTGCGTCCACTGGCGGAGAAGCCGGAAGTATTGAATTTCAGGACAAGACTCGAGTCTGCCGCACCGCGTATGGTAATTGCTTTGTCGAGTACTCGAATCTGTCGCAGTTCCTGAACCGTGATCGAGCCGCGAACGCCCAGATACTCGACAACGCCGCCATCGGGGACCTTCTCGAGTGCCGATTCCAAATCCGCAGCAGAACTGAGGACGTCTCCCTGATTCCCGATTACGCGATAAACCGGTTCGGTTGTGGCAGCCGCAGCCGGCATTTCCGAATCCTTCGCGGTCTTGGAGGTGGCGACAGGAGTCGAGGCGGCCTGATCGCTGATGTCTGCTCGCATCACGCCCAACTGCTCTTCCGGCAACTCGAACTGATCCCAGTCGATTCCGCTGTTGGAATGACTCCAGAGTCCTTCAAATCCGGGGCTGCCTGCCGCGATCTGATCGGTGATCGGCACCGGGAAGTCAGGAGAAATCTTGCGGACATCGTCCGCCGTCAATCCTTCCATTGGAGATTGAAGCTCCAGGGAGTTGGCATCAGAGGGCGAGAGGATCGGATTCCCTGCGCCGGTGGAAGAGCGAGGAGCCATAACCTCGGCTGGAGGGAGCCCGTTCGGAAAGAATGGAGCGACGTCGTCGCCGACAGTCAGCAAACTCTGACTCGCAAGATCCGGAGTCTCAATCTCGCTTCGTTCCAGAGCCCAACGGTCGAACACGATCGCCAGCACACAGGCGGCTGCAAACGTTCCGAGCCACCACCAGAAAACCCGTTGCGGGATAAAGCCGTTCCGAGATTCCGTCGCCGCGTGCCAGGTGAGTCCGTCGGGATGAACTGCGCGCAGTCCCGATTGAGCGGCCATCGCCAGCAGATCTTCGATCAGCGCCTGGGGCGACCAGTAGCGGTCATCAGGGTCGCTGGCCATCATCTTCTTCACGATTCGCGACAGCTCCCGGGGAACATTGGGATTCTTATCACGTGGATCGGGCGAAGGTTTGCCCTGGTGATCCAGCAGCTTCTGCAGCACGGTTCCTTCCGCGTACGGCGGCGTGCCGGTCAACATATGGTAAGCGGTGCAGCCGAGCGAATAGATATCGCTGCGAACATCGACACTGCGGGGATCGCGAGCCTGTTCCGGAGAAATGTAATCAAATGTGCCGAGCGTGGTTCCGGAAACGGTCAGATCAAGTGACTGTTCGTCGAGACGTTCTTTGCGAGCCAGTCCCCAGTCGACCAGCTTCGCCCGACCAGCCGAGGTCATGATCAGGTTGGACGGCTTAATGTCTCGGTGAACAACACCAGCGGCGGCGGTATGTTTCAGAGCGATCGAGATCTGCAGCAGAAGATTGATCGTTTCAAAGGGATCGATCGTTCCACGCCGGCGAATCATTTCGCGGATTGTCTGACCTTCGACGTATTCAAACGCGATGTAGTGCAGGCCATGATCTTCGCCGATCGAATAAATCCGGGCGATGTTATCATGATCGAGACGAGCCGCGGCTTTGGCTTCGTTCTGGAAACGGCGAATTGAAGACTGATCGGTAACCTGCGTCGGCGAAAGCACCTTCAGGGCGACCGTACGATCCAGGCGTTCATCCCTGGCTTTGAAAACCGCTCCCATGCCCCCCTGACCGATCCGGCAATCGATGACATATGGCCCGAGATTGAGGCCTTCCGGGAGTGTCCCCTTGTCTTCTTTGCCGGCGGCTTCGGGAAAAAGGATGCCCAGCGTTGAGGACTTTGAAGCGCTGTCATGGACTTCGGGTGCCGGTTCGGAGGAATCGTCCTTATTGGTACGAATTACGGTCACAGGGTCCAGACCCTGGCCGCGATATGCCGTACTCGGGATGTCATGGGCTGACGAAGCCATGAGGGATAGACGATCTAAAGGCGAACGGAAACTGAGGTAAGCACCGGCGACAGGTCGCTCAATACTATAAGACGGCAAACCGTCCCGCGATGTTCAGTCAATCTTCCGGCAAGCAGGAACCTGATTCCGGAAATCGGTACGCGTCAAAGAGTTGCGATGTAAGGCGTACCCGGGAAATGAGAAAAGTCCGAGGGTATTATACCAGCGCCCGAAGGGAGAAAAATACGATTCCGTTCAAAATTGTGAAATGCCTTACCATTCATGCCGCGTAGAATCGGTCATATGATATTTCCTCCGTAGTTTTCTGTCCTCCAGACAGAGTCACTACCCAGATAACCAACCCTGCTCAACTCGCTTTTCCAGCGTATTGAAGGAGAATTGAATGCTTACCCGACTCTTGCTTCTCGGAAGCCTTGTCTACCTGATCGGTTGTACCGAGCAAACGCCTGCGACTCCGGTTTCGGAGACCCCGGCGGCACAGGAGAACGCTCCGACGGTTATCCCTGCGTCGTACAAGGCGGGCGAGACGCTGACGTTTAACGTACCGGACATGCACTGCCCGTTCGCCTGCTATCCACGAGTCAAGAAAACGCTGGCCGAACAGGAAGGGGTCGAAAGCGTAGAACTGGTGGAGCAGAAGGAGGAAGCGGTCATCGACGATCCTCGAGTGATCGTGAAACTGAACGGCGATTTCAATGCTCAAACCGCCGTCGAAGCCCTGGAAACGGTCGGGTTCGCAGACGGGGTCGAGATCACCGCCAACTGATCGATGCCGCAGGTCGAAGAACGCGAGGAGCCGCCCGCCGGCTCCTTTTTCTATGCGCTTCCTTTTGTGAGACCTACTCAGCGATGCAGTAGAGATGCGACATCGTTCGGACGAAGAGGCGATCGCCCGAAATGGCGGGAGTCGCCATACACCCTTCATCGATAGGATTTTCCGAAACGAGCTCGAAGGTATCTCCCGGCTTGTAGACCATGGTGATCCCCTCCTGATTGAAGACATAGATGGACCCGTTGGCGTACAGCGGAGAAGCCGAATATTGCCCCGGGAATCGCTCCTGCCAGACCTCTTCGCCCGTTTCGGCGCGCAGCGTGGACGCGATTCCGCTGTCGCTCACGAAATAGAGATTGTCGTCGACGAAGAGGATGCCCGGCTTCTTGGGGATCTGTCGGTCGGCCGTCCATGCCACATGCGTCTCACTGATGTCGCCCGAAGCTCCGCCCGTCTTCACGGCAACCAGCCGCGATTGGAGAAAGCTCGTGCAAATAAAGGCCATTCCCTTGCCGAAGACCGGGCGTGGAACCGTCGAGAATCCCAGCTGCCCGTAGCTCGCCTTCCAGAGTTCCTTCCCCGTGGCCGGATCGTAGCCATAGAGCCAGTTTGCTCCCGGCGAGACCAGCTGCTCCTTTCCGTCGATCTCATGGATGGATGGAGTGCAATAAGCCTTCTGGAACTCAGGTTTCGGATCGAGTTCGCCCGATCGGGGCGTCTTCCAGGCGAGAGTTCCATCGTCGGCATTCAAAGCTGCAATGTACTGAGCATCGATGCCGTCGTAATGCATGATGACCAAATCCTTCCAGACGACGGGCGAACTTCCCGGTCCGTTCTGATGGTCGACATGCAGTTCCTGATTCGTCCAGATCAGCTTCCCGCTGTCGACATCCACACAGCAGGTGCCGTAATCACCGAAGTGACAGAACAGTCGATTTCCTGCAATCACCGGCGTGGGAGAAGCGTAGCTGTTGGTCGCATGCTTCGGGTTGGCGGACGGGAACTCGAAACAGACGACATCGTGCAGGAGCTTACCGCTGTCGACATCAAAGGCCTGGGCTTTTAGCGTCAAAGGCCCCCCAAACTTGATGCCGCGGGGATTGGTCTTCAACTCAGCCAGCTTCGCCTCTTCTTCCTCCGGAGAGAGGGCTTCCACGAGCGCGGTCGTTAACCAGAGTTTGCCATCGGCAATGACCGGCGAGGAAAACCCTTCGCCTTCGACAGGGACCTTCCAGCGAATGTTGGTCTGCTCGTCCCAGGTCGTGGGAATCTTTGCGTTCGGAGCATGCCCATCGCCGGCGGGTCCGCGCCATTGAGGCCAGTCCTCGGCGGCGTGCAGACGTGCAGAAACCATCAGGCTGGCGAAGAGCGCAAGAGTCAAACAAAGCGACAATGAACGAAGCGACATGGTAAGTCCGTTCTATGAGACAGCGGAAGGTACTTCGGAGTGAACTGGCGGGTCCGCTCGGGATCCAGAGCCTGTGGAAAATGCCCGGGCCGATAGACAATCAAAATAGCTTTATCTATTGTTGACATCAATCAATTCTGATGAAAACGGCTCTCTTCCCGTCCATCCTTCCGGTGAAAGGCTTTTCCATGACTGCTCCTCGGTCTTCACACACCAGTGCCAGCAACGTCTCCCGCCGTCAGTTTCTGAAGTCCACTGCTGTGGTGGCTGGAACCGCGGCCGTCAGTTCGGTCGTTCAGGCCGCGCCATTCTTCGTTCGCACGGCTAAAAAATCGGACGGCGGAGAAGTCATCATCGGCTCCGGCGAATACACCTACCGCTGTCTGCACAACTGGGGGAATGATGCCCTGCCGGCCGATCATGTTTACGGTAACGCTTCCCACGGCACGGCTGTTGATTCGCAGGGTTTGATCTACATCACCCATTACGGGAATCCGGGGTCGGTCTTTGTCTTTGAACCGAGTGGACGATTCGTCAAATCACTGGGTGATATTCACGCGGGACATGGACACGGGATTGATATTCGCAAGGAAGGCAACGAGGAGTTTATCTATCTCTCGCCCAGCGAAAGCAATCTGGCGTTCGCCAAATTGACACTCGATGGAGAAACCGTCTGGCAGCGCGGTCAACAGGAGTTGAACAAAGACAGCGGGGTGTACGACAAGAAAGGGACTCGCTATCGCCCGACGAATGTCAGCTTTCGTCCGGACGGCGGCTACTACCTCGGCGACGGTTACGGCAGCAACTACCTGTTCGAGTACGACAAGAATGACAAATTCGTGCGGGCGATTGGAGGTTCGGGGAACCAGGATGGCCAGTTCGCCACGCCGCACGGCCAATGGCTGGACGAGCGTGATGGCGATCCGAAGCTCGTCGTTGCCGATCGGGCCAACAAGCGGCTGCAGTGGTTCGACCTGTCCGGCAAACACGTGCGGACTCAGGACGGGTTTCTCTTTCCGGCCGATATCGATGTCCGGGGTGATCTGATGCTCGTTCCCGATCTGCATGCCCGAATCACCATTCTGAACGCCGACAACGAACCGGTCGCTCAACTCGGTGACGATGAAGCCTGGCGGACTCAGGTGCTCGACAAGAATACGAAAATGCGGGCTACTCCGAAGCTGTGGCAGGCTGGCAAGTTCGTCCACCCGCACGACGCCTGCTTCGATGACTCCGGCGATATCTATATCGCTGAGTGGGTCGTGGGAGGCCGCGTGACGAAACTCGAAAAGGTCAGCTGAGTTCTTTCGCCACCGGTCACACATGAAAAAGGCCATGCGATTGTGATCGCATGGCCTTTTTTGATCGCGGTGTGATTCAGCTCGCCGCTTATTCTTCGCTTTTGATCACTTCATCGGGACGATAGACCCAGGTTGGCTCTCCATCGAAACGGAATTCGAGCGAGTTGGGATCAAACTCGTCACCCGGCCGCCAGAATTTTTGCTGGATCGTTTTGCGTTCGAGTTGCAGTTGTCCGTTAGGGCCGGGAACAGCCCGATAGCCGTTTGAGAAGCCGCTCATGTAGAGGGTGTAGCGGTCGACGCCGGGATCGACACCGGCGAAGATGGCAACGCCAAACAGCGAATTGCCGTCGTTCGGTGCCTCTTCCGTCGGTTTCGGCACCGGCTGAACGATGGTGACGGAGTTCTTGTAGGTCCGTCGTTCCTTCGCGTTGATCGCCGCCTGCACGTCCGGCAGGATTTGATCATGAAAGATCTCGCGTTCCGGGGTGTCGGTCGTAACGAGCGTGAACTCCGGAATGAAGTACGGCGGGTTCGGTTCCGGGTCGATCCGATTCTGTGGTTCTGTCTCGCGGAGCGCCGGGGCGGGGACAGGCCGATTGATCGCCCGGTAGCAGAGATACAGATAGAGCTGTTCCTCCATCTGACCGGTCTGCGGATTCGGCTGATTCAACCGGATGACCCGCAACGGCTTCATGTCGACTTCCATCACCCACAGAGATCGTTGCCGGCTGCGTTCGTCCCCCTGAGTCGACGGGGAGACATTCTGAACAAACCCTTCGTTGCTCTGTGCCTGAAGTCCGGATGGGAGAGCCAGTGACAGAACGAGGAGAACCGGAATCAGTCGGAACAGCTTCATGAAGAACCTCACGGGAGGAGCGTGTGGCAGCGATCAAGCTGCCCAATAACTGGTGATCTCAGGTCGATGTCATGCCTTGTCTCGATTATCGACTGATTGCCCCCCTGGACGAGCATGCGATCCGACGACCGAGCGATCGGCACCGAGTTCCCAGCATATTTGTCAGAACAACCGACAGAAACTGAACTTCGGGCCATCGACCTGACCATTAAACTTATCATTCGAGGAACTGTCCGGTCAATATGCGGCCCGAAACGGCGTCTGCTCCGCCACGAATCGACCGCGAACAGGTGCGGTTATTCCGCCTCACAGGCGTTCGATCGTCTGAGAATTCAGTTGTGGTCGGTGTCGGTCAGCCGTTGTTCCACGGAATCGGCTGTCTGAGCGACCGCCTGAATGCTTTTTCGCAGTTCCTCGGCGTCGACCGTTCCCCGCGGGTACGTATCGAGCATCACGAAATGCGGCACCCCTTCGATTTCCCGGATCGCCAGACCGCCATGCGAGAGATCGGAATTAAGGCGAAGAGCCGATTCGTAAAAGGTGGGCGTCGCCGGGCAGCAGGTGCTGTAAATCAGCAGCAGCTGCCGATCGGATCGGTGCGAACTGCTTTCAACAAAGACTTTCTGCTGACGCCCGTCGGGCAGCTGAACCGTAAGACGATATTTCTCGCCGCAGCGAATCCAGGAGATGTCCGGATCGTGTCCCAGAGCTTCCCGAAGCAGAGAGTCGACATCCCGCAACTGGCCCAGAATAGACGAGAGCAAATGCCAGGCAGCGGTGCCATCCTGAGGACGGGAGAAGGGATCCCGCGACATCATCATGGAGACACATTCGGCGATGTTCAGCGGAATCTCGGGGCGAATTTCCCGTAACGACGGCGCACTGCCCGACAGTACGTGGTGAATTACCTCGTCGGCTGTCTGTCCCCCATAGGGAAGTCGTCCGCTGAGCAGTTGGTACAGCGAAACTCCGAGGGAATACACGTCGCTTGCGGCTGTGTGCTCGCCGTACTGCATAACTTCCGGAGCGAGGTACGGTAAAGTTCCCACGACCTGTCCGCTCATCGGCAGTTCTGGAAAATCGAGCCGTCGAGCGAGACCGAAATCGGCCAGCTTCACCGTGCCCCGATCAGAAAGCAGAATATTGTCCGGCTTGATATCTCGATGCAGAATGCCGTGGCGATGGGCGTAATCGAGCCCACTGCCGATCGATGTCACCCATTCCAGAGCCTTGATCGGGGGAATCGCCCCCTCCATTCGCAATCGATTTTTCAGCGAGCCGCCCGAAACCAGCTCCATCTCGATGTAGAACCGCTCCCGCTCTGAGCCGACCGCGTGAATGGTGACAATGTGCGGGTGAATCAGCTTGGCGGCGATGCGGCCTTCCTGCTGAACGAACTGAGACAAATGCTGCGACCCGTGGGCCGTTGTCGGCGAACTGACTTTCAGTGCGCAGGCCCGGCCCAGTTGAGAATGTCGCGCCAGATAGACCCGCCCCATCCCGCCGCGTCCCAGCAGGGCATCGCAGCGGTAGATCGAGAATCGACGTCCGATAATTTCGTCGAGGTCTTCGTCGTGCTCGTGCAGTTCGGCATCGTCGAGCTTTTCATGCTCGGAGTCGCTGAAGGAATCGAAAATGCCCTCGATAATCGCCTGGCCCCGGATCACCGTTTGCTCCAGCAGGGCGTTCTGCTCCTGACCCCGCGACGCGGACTCGGAGTTCTCAGATTTCAGTTCGGGCGATGATGAGTCGCTCTTCACGGCGGATCCCCGCTGGCGGCAGAGTAAGCAAATCCCGAGGCACTCAGGCCGTCTGGCCTCGTCCGGCTGGTCCGGACCTGTTCACTGGCCTATCATCCTACCAGATTCCGACTCTCAATACGTACAAAAAACCATGATTCATGAGAGTCATTCCGAAGCTCACGTCCGCCGTTTGTTACGCCTCCTCCCTTCGAATGTCCGCCTGTGTTTCCCATTCTGCAGACTCTCGTATCCACCGCATTCCTGGCCATCGTGCTTATCGGCATCTTCCGCTGGGGAAGCTGGGCCGCCAGCCTTGTTCGACGTCGACCGATCGAAGCGCCGCAGTGTTTCCAGAATCAGAGAGCGACTGCCCCGCAGATCCCCCCTGCTCCGATTGTTCTTGCCGTCCTCTGGTTGACTCTGCAGCTGGTGCAACAGTTTACGACGCCAGCCGCAGCCCCGGATGGTCCGGTCAACAACACGACGCCGCAGCCCGAAGCACTCATGCTGGTGACCATTGTCATCCCCGCAGCGGTCAGCGCCCTGTTGCTGGCACTCTGGAACTTCTCGAAGAAAGGGACTCCGCTGGCTGCAGTTCTTCGACCTCGATCGATCTCCCACGCGTTCCGGAATGGAGCCGAGATCTTCGTGCTGGCCCTGCCGCCGACAATGCTGCTGGGCTTCGTCTCCCTGCTCTGGAAGACTGAGGAGAATCAGCATCTGCTGCTGCAGATCATTCAGGAGAACCCCGATCCGGTTCTGCTGACGATCATTGTCGTCGCCGCGGTGGTCGTGGCTCCCATGTTCGAAGAGCTGCTGTTTCGCGTACTGCTACTGAATGGTTCGTTGCAGTTCTTCCAGCGAGCAGGGCTTTCAACGAAAGCTAATGAGCACCTGAGCGCGCTGATTGTGTCCGTGCTCTTCTGTATCGGACATGGACTCTACGATGCCCTGCAACTGATGCCGCTTTCCCTGTTCCTGGCGTGGTGCATGCTTCGAACCCAGAGCTACTGGTCGGTCGTCGCCGCCCACGGGATCTTCAACGGCAGCATGCTGCTGATGTCGATCTTCGTGCAGCCGTAGGGTGGCAAATTCCCAACCCGAAACGTAAATGAGGGCGGATTGTCCCAACCGCGTCTATCCCCCTCACTGACGTTTCGGGTTAAGAAGTCTGTTCTGCCAAACGGGCCTGCGGGCTGGAACGTCCGTCATGCGTCCCCCGTGAATGTCCGGACCGTGTAGAGATACGATTGCGTTCGCTGCTCGCGAATCCCAACCCGAAATGTAAGTGAGGGCCGATTGTCCAAGCGGCGTCCATTTCCCTCACTTACGTTTCGGGTTAAGAGGGACGAGAATGAAAAAAAGGACTCGCAGGCGTACCCGCGAGTCCTTTGATCGATTTCAAAGCCGTGACGATTAAGCGGCTGCCGAGTCGTCGATCGGAGTGATCATTTTGTCGCCGCGGACCATTTCGGCCGTGAGGACGTACTTCTTACCGTGGCCGGCTTCGGGCAGGTCGAAGAGAACGTCGAAGATGACGCCTTCGAGGACCGACCGCAGGCTCCGGGCACCGGTTTCACGCTGAGCGGCGATCTTGGCGATCTCGTGCAGAGCTTCCGGAGTGAAGTCGAGCGTGGCATTTTCCATGGCGAACAGCTGCTGGAACTGACGCACGATCGAGTTCTTCGGCTCGACGAGGATCTTGACCAGATCTTCTTCAGCCAGCGGCGAGAGCGTGCTCAGCAGCGGCAGACGTCCGAGAAGTTCCGGAATGAGACCGAACTCGAGGATATCGTCGACTTCCGCCTGAGCGAGCAGTTCGCTTCGCTGACGTTCATTCTCAGCCTGGCTGCCGGAGTTGAATCCGATCATCTTGCGGCCCATCCGCTTGGCAATGATGTCTTCCAGACCAACGAAGGTTCCCCCGCAGATGAACAGGATGTTCGTCGTATCGACCTGGATATACTGCTGCTCGGGGTGCTTGCGGCCGCCCTGTGGGGGAACGTTGGCCACGGTGCCTTCGAGCATCTTCAGCAGTGACTGCTGGACCCCTTCCCCGGAGACGTCGCGAGTGATCGAGACGTTCTGGCTCGTCTTGCCGATCTTGTCGATCTCGTCGATGAAGATAATGCCCCGCTGAGCGGCTTCGATATCGAAGTCGGCAGCGTGCAGCAGCTTCAGCAACAGGTTTTCGACATCTTCCCCAACGTAACCGGCTTCGGTCAGCGTCGTGGCATCGCCGATGGCAAACGGCACCTGCAGATGGCGGGCGAGCGTTTTGGCGAGCAGGGTCTTACCACAACCGGTCGGGCCGACGAACAGGATGTTCGACTTTTCGATTTCGACATCCGACTCATCGTTCTCGATGTTCATCAGTCGCTTGTAGTGGTTGTGCACGGCAACCGAGAGCACTTTCTTGGCCCGGTGCTGACCGATCACGTACTGATCGAGATGCGACACGAGTTCCCGGGGCGTCGGCACGCGTTTGAAGAGCGACTGAGAACCCCCACGACGCTTGCGTTCCTGGCCGAGAATGGACTGACAGAGGTCAATACAGTTCTCACAGATGAAGACGTCATCCGGGCCTTCGACGAGCGGTCCGACTTCGCGGTAGCTCTTGCCGCAGAAGGAGCAGTTGGCGTGCTTCTTGGTCCCCTGTCGTTTCCCTGCAGTAAAGTCTGTTCCGGAGGTCATTCGCAATCCTTCAAGGCTGTCGATCGTGACACAATTATCAGATCGTGAGTCGGTTCTATCCTGGAGTGGAACTGAGTCTGCTGCCTCCGATTCAGAGTCCTCAGTTCGCGTGATTGACCATCGACCATTCTAGTCGGGCGTTCGTTTTCTCTATCCCTTGAGAAGGAAAGCTGGTTGGCTACCGCTTTCCGAGCAGTCTGTTCCGCAACGCGTATACCAAACCGTGCCGGGGCGATCTGGATTGTAAAAAGGTGAAACCGATTATCGCGGCGAAGAAGGATCAGGACGTCTTATCTTCCGGCGATTCCGAACTGGCGGCCGGGACTCCCAGCGGCAGTTCCTGGCGATGAATGCGCGTTGTCAGTTGACCTTTGATGGATCGGAATTCCTCGGGCGACAGTTCGCCTCTTCGTTTCAATTCCAGTATCTGAGAGAGCATCTCGTGGTCGGTGTTCGCAGTATCGTCATCACCAGTCAGGATGGATTTAATCCACAAACTCAATCCAATCAGCAGAGCTACGACGACAGCCAGAATGACCCACTGGGTCATCGTGGCCTCGAGCAAATCAGTAAAGTTCGGGGCGGCAAGCAGGTGCATAAGCTCAACGGGCACTCTTCGTCGCAGCGGTCAGAAGCAGCTTCGCCTTGACGAAAAGGTTTCAAATTTTTTGGCGAAGATTCACGTAGAAATTACCATTGCGACCCGGATCGTCATTATTGCGGAGCCGAACGGGAATGCAATCCCGATTTCTGCCGGCCCCTCCAGCGGGCTGATCCCTGACGAAGCGACGATTCCCGCCGTGGCATTGCCGATTTGTCAGATTCCGATAGATTAGGAGCTGCACGACAGGACTACGTGAGACAGTTTGTTCCGTTCGCGGAACCGCAAGATTGGCAGAGATATGGACTTTGAACAGCGGCTGCAGAAAGCCATCGATCGCGGACAGAAACAACGACAGAACGCCCAGGAATCCCAGCAGGCCAAACTGTCCACCGAAGAGGAACGGAAATCCCTGCACTCCTCGGCTCGACTCGAACTGACCGAGCATATCGAAGTCTGTCTCCACAAACTGGTCGACCACTTTCCCGGTTTCGAGTACGAAACGGTCATGAGCGAAAAAGGCTGGGGAGCCCGCATTCGCCGTGATGATATCGAAATGAACCGTGGCTCCGCCGATCGTCTGTACAGTCACCTCGAAATGGCCGTTCGCCCCTACTCGCAGGCCGCCCTGATCGATCTGACCGCCAAAGGGACAATCCGCAACAAGGAACTGTTCGCTCGGAACCATTTTCAGCGACTGACCGAACTCGACCTCGATTCCTTCATGAATCTGATCGACCTGTGGGTGCTGGAGTTCGCCGAGGCTTACTCGGCCCAGGGCTGATACACTCCGCCCCTATCCTCGAGGTTTCGTTTTCGCCGAACCGGCCAGAGTATTGATCCATGGCAGACCGAATTAAGGTTCTCTTCACGATTGGATCACTGGCAGGCGGGGGAGCCGAGCGGCAGGTTATCCAATATCTGCGGTATCTCGATCGCGAAAAGTTCATCCCCATCCTGTATCTGCAGAAGCGGGAAGGCCCCTTCGTTGCAGATATCCCGGAAGACGTCGCAGTGCATGTGTTCGAGGAACGCGTCGACGTCCCCCGCTGGAAGCTGCCGGGATACGTCCATCGTCTGCAGAGCAAAGATCTCGCGTCTCTGGTGCAGTCGGAGCAGATTGACTGCGTGTTCGCCCTGACGATCTATTCCATTCTCATAGCTGGCGATGTCCTTCCCGATTTGAAATGCCGCTGGATCGCGAGCAACACCGCCGATCCCCGTCGCGATCTGAAGAATGAGATCAAGCGTTTCCGCACGGTCAAACGCTGGCTTCTGAAGCAGGCCTTTCACAGCGCGACTCGCGTGCTGGCGGTTTCCAGGGGCGATCGGGAAGGCGTTTCTGTCTGCCACGATGTTCCACTGGAGCAGATTCATGTGCTGCACAATTCGGTCGATCTCGAAGAACTTGATCGCATGGCCGTGGAGAATCCCCCCGACTACGCCGACGATCAATTTCACGTTGTCACGGCCGGACGACTCAATCACCAGAAGGGGCATCGGTATCTGATCGAAGCGACCCGCCGGGCGATTGACGAGCACGGGCTGTCGCGGATCAAAGTCCATATCTACGGCGATGGCGAACTTCGCTCCGAACTGGAGTCGCAGATTGAGCGGCTCAATCTCACCGAACACGTCGATCTGCCGGGCTTCACATCGAATCCATTTTCGGCCATGAAAGCTGCCGACCTGTTCTGCCTGCCTTCACTTTACGAAGGCTTTCCGCTGATTCTCCTCGAAGCACTGGCGTGCCGCGTTCCGATTGTCGCCTCGGATTGTCCGAGTGGACCTCGGGAAGTGCTTCAAGCCGGCGAATACGGCGATCTGGTCGAGCCGACTGAGATTGATGAACTGACGCGGGCGATCGTCGCGGTGGCTCATGATCCCGAGCGGCTGCGGGAACGAACGGAAGCCGGACGGAAGTTCGTCGAGACGAATTTCGATGCTCCGCAGATCGTCCGTCAGCTCGAACAGCATCTGACTGAAGTCAGCCAGACCGAAGTTCACTGAACAAGGATGGCGATCCTCGAATCGATCCGATACCCTTCAGCTCGCATTCTGTTCACATGATCCGAATAGGGAGGGCCCGGATTCATGACGATTCATGAGGGAATCGCCAGTCGTACACTGAAGCTGACGCTGATCATCGCCGTTTTCTGCAGCCTGTCGACGCGAACATCATTCGCGGAATCCGACGCTCCGGCGAGCCGCCCGAACCTGCTGATCATTCAAACTGACGAGCACCACTACGGAACTCTCGGCTGCTATGGCAATTCGATGTTCGCCGGCGAGGGATCCCTGACGCCAAATATCGATCGTCTGGCCGCGGAGGGCGCACTGGCTACCAGCTTCTACGCGACGACCCCGGTTTGTTCCCCATCGCGGGCCAGTCTCATGTCCGGCAAGTATCCGCAGGCCACTCCGGTCGTGCAGAACGACATCCAGATGAGCGGGCAGATCACCAGCTTCGCCGACGTGCTTAAATCGGCCGGTTACGCAACTGGTTACTGCGGCAAGTGGCACCTGGATGGCGACGGCAAACCGGAGTGGGCACCTCAGCGAAACTTTGGCTGGAGCGACAATCGCTACATGTTCAATCGCGGCCACTGGAAGAAGCTGATCAGTACCGAGAATGGGCCGGCCGTCGGCGGCACCGACAATCGCGGTCGCCCCAGCTACAACCTCAACAACGCCGATGAAAAGACCTTCACGACCGACTGGCTGACGGACCGGGCAATCGAATTCATTGAAGAGAACGGCGACCAGCCGTTCTGCTATATGGTCAGCCTGCCCGATCCGCATGGGCCGAACACGGTCCGCGCACCGTATGACACGATGTATTCGGCCGATGATGTTGTCATTCCGGAATCGCTCACAAATCGTCCGCGACAGATTCCGATCTGGGGCTATCCGGATCGAGGCGTTACCGCAGCCAGCCTCCGGCAGTTCATGCCCAAGTACTTCGGGATGGTGAAATGCATCGATGACAACATCGGGCGACTCATCGAACTGCTGGAAGAAAAGGAGATTATGGACGAGACGATTATTGTCTTCACCTCCGACCATGGCGACCTGTGCGGAGAGCACGGCAAGGTCAACAAAGGGAATCCCTATGAAGGCTCGGCTCGAATTCCGTTCGTGATTCGTTACCCGGAAAAGATCCCGGCTGGAACCCAGGTCGATGTCGCTCTTTCCTGCATCGATTTCTTTCCGACGATTCTGAACCTGATGAATGCCGAATCAACGGTCACGCCAGATGGCCGGGATGCAGCTCCACTCTTCACCGGACAAACGGACGAAAACTGGGACGACGTGGCGATCCTGCGAAGCACGCAGTCCAATCAATTGTGGCTCTGTGCTGTTTCCGATGATCACAAACTCGTGCTTTCCTCGCACGACAAGCCCTGGTTCTTCGACCTGCAGGAAGATCCACACGAGTTGACCAATCGGATCGGCGACCCGCAGTACGCGATGGCAGTGAGTCGACTGGCCGTGGCAATTCGCGATTACGCAAAGGAACACAACGATCCGTATGTCCGCAATTCGCGAATTCGCTACTACCTGTCACAACTCGCTCAGGAGCCGGAGCTTGTCGAGGTCGAATTTTTTATCGCCGAAGCGAAAGCCGCCGAGGGACTCATTCCCAAGGTGCTTCAGGACGCAACCCGGGAGCAGATTTACCTGCATGCTGAACCCTGCCTGAGTAATGCTCATATCGCGAAGGCGGAAAACGCATCCGAAGATCGCGGGATCGAAATGACCTTCACGAAAGAAGGCGCGGAAATCATGAGCACCGTGACCGGCGAGAATATCGGCAAACGGCTGGCGATTCTCGTCGATGGCAAACTGATCATGGCACCTTACATCCGCAGTCAGATTTCTGATAAAGCCGTGCTCATTGGAAACTTCACCGCTCAGGAGATCACCCGCATCCTGGCTTCGCTGAACGCTCCTGCCAACTGACACCCATCAGCATCAATGGATAGGTTCGTCTGGATGATCGGAAGTGTTTCCCGGCTCGGTGGACGACAATCCGCTCTGCTGGATTGAGACGGGCGTCCGGACTCGATAAAACTTCTGAAGACCTCCGCACCAACGAAACGACACCACTAGCCTCATCCGTCAGGGATGAACAGGAGACAATAATGAAAGCCCCGATTCGCGTTGCAGTTACCGGAGCAGCCGGTCAGATCGGCTACGCCATGATCTTCCGCATTGCCAGTGGCGAAGTTTTTGGTGCGGATCAGCCGGTCATTCTGCATCTGATCGAACTGCCGCAGGCACTCTCGGCCCTGGACGGAGTTGAGATGGAACTGGATGACTGCGCCTTCCCGACGCTCGCTGGCGTGGTCAAGCAGTCCAGCGACAATCTGGAAGCCGGCTTCGCCGACTGCAACTGGGTCCTCTGCGTTGGCAGTGTCCCCCGTAAAGCCGGCATGGAACGGGGCGATCTGGTCCGCATCAACGGCCCGATCTTCACCAGCACGGGCAAAGCCATTCAGGCCGCAGCCGCCAAGGACGTGCGGGTTCTGGTCGTCGGTAACCCCTGTAATACCAACTGTCTGATCACGATGGCTAATGCTCCGGACATCCCGCGCGATCGTTTCTTCGCCATGACGCGACTCGATCAGAACCGGGCCGCGACTCAGCTGGCCCAGAAAGCCGGCGTGCCGGTTGCCGACGTTTCCAATGTCGCCATCTGGGGCAATCACTCGGCTACGCAGTACCCGGACTTCTACCACGCCAAAATCAATGGCAAGGCTGCCACGGACGTGATTACCGACGAAGCCTGGCTGCAGGGGACGTTCATCGAGACCGTCCAGAAGCGTGGTGCAGCCGTCATCGCTGCCCGTGGAGCTTCCAGCGCCGCCTCGGCTGCCAATGCCGCTCTCGATACCGTGAAGAGTGTCATCCGCCCGACCGCCAGCGGCGACTGCTTCAGTGCAGCCGTTTGCAGCGACGGAAGTTACGGCATCGACGAGGGTCTGATCTTTGGTTACCCGCTGACCGGCGACGGCAACAGCTGGAAAATTGAAACCGGCTGGGAACACAACGACTTCGCCAAGAGCAAGATCGAAGCCACATTGCAGGAACTTCGCGACGAACGCGACGCCGTGAAAGACCTGCTGCCGTAATTCAGGGCGATCGATCGTTGAAGCCGACCACAGCTCGGGCAGTTGCAGCCGTCAGGGCTCTGCTGCCCGAAACGTGAACATCTGCACGGAGATCCGGGCAGGCATGATTGCGAAAACTGGTCGGTCCGTTACTATTTTTCGGAGATGACACTTCCGGCTGCCGCAGACTGCGGCAGCCACCCGTCTGCGGTCAGACCTCTGAATCAAATTCCAGCGTGATGGAAAATGAAATAGCCATGCCGGCGAAAAAAACAAAACTGGCGTCCGGGACGAAAATTCGCCTGAAGCCGGGCAGTGTCATTCCGGAAGTCCCCCCCGTCGACGCCGATCAGTGGACCGGCACCGTGGTGGAAGCCAAAGGACGCGGAGATTCGCTGCAATATATCGTGGAATGGGACGACGAAACCGAAGCTCGAATGCCTCAGGAGTTTATTCAGGAATGTGAGAAGACCGGCCTGTTCTATAAAATGGCATGTCTCCCTCATCAGGACGTTGAAAGCATTCAGTAAGGTCGAATTCCCATGAACACCACCACTTCTCTCGATTCTGTCCATCACATCGCCATCTCGGTCGAAGACATTGCCGAAGCCGTGAACTGGTACCGCGAAACCTTCCGCTGCGATGTCGTCTATCAGGACGATACCTGGGCCATGCTCCAGTTCGCCAACCTGCAGATGGCTCTGGTCGTTCCCGGTCAGCATCCGCCGCACATCGGCTTCGCCATTCCCGATGCCGAGAAATACGGCGAACTCAAGCCGCACCGCGACGGCACCCGCTCGGTCTACACCGCTGATCCATTCGGCAACGTGGTCGAGATGATGGACGATCAGTCAATCTGATCGGAGAGCTTCACCGGGGATCCCGAGATCCATGGAAGCCGCCGACCGTCCCACGATTGAATCCAATCTCCGCCGGCATGTTGATGTGCTGGCGGGTCTCATCGGCCCTCGCACGCTTGCTGAACCTGATTCAATCACTGCAACAATCGGCTACATTCAACAGCAGTGGAAAGCAGGCGGCTTCGACGTCGGTCGCGAGGAGTACGATGCCCTCGGTAATGTGGCCACCAATCTCTTCGTGGAAACCAAAGGAACGCATCGTCCACAGGAGATCGTACTGCTCGGAGCGCATTACGATACGGTCGCTACAACTCCCGGAGCCGATGACAACGCCTCAGCCGTAGCCGTGCTGCTGGAGGTGAGCCGGCTATTGTCAGGGTATTCCGGGAAGCGCACGGCTCGCTACGTCGCTTTCGCCTGCGAAGAACCACCCTACTTTCATCTCGACGCCATGGGCAGCCAGCAGCATGCCCGAGAGTGTCGGCGGAAAGGTGAACAGATCAAAGGGATGCTCTGTCTGGAGATGGTCGGCTACTTCTTGCAGGAACCAGGGTCACAGCAGGTTCCCGAAACGATTCCGAAGCTGCTGCATCGATGCTTTCCCTCTCGCGGAAACTTCCTGGCAGCCGTCGGAAACATGGCCTCGGTCCGACTCGCGATGTCATTCCGCAGAGGCTTCAAACGAGGGACGAAGCTCCCGCTGTTCTCCATCTGCCTCCCGGAGCGAGTCCGTGAAATCCGTCTCAGCGACAACAGTTCATTCTGGGACCAGAACTACCCTGCGCTCATGCTGACAGACACGAGCTTTCTGAGAAACCCGAACTATCATCAGGCGAGCGACCTTCCGGATACTCTCTGCTATTCGAGCATGACAGACGTCGTGCTGGGAGTCGCGTCGGCGATGGGATACCTGCTGAAATGAACCTGCTCACTCGGAAGCGTGAGTGAGAAACCACAGAGGCACGGAGCACACAGACGTCAGTCATCCAACCGCTCAATCGCTCTCAGCACCATGTCTTCGGTGACCTGCCCTGCCCTTTCCGGGGTGACGAACAGGCGGACCTTTTTGACGTAGTCGTCGAACTGGCGATGAGCAAGGGCTTCCACGACCGGCGAGACGGTCGCCAGCGGGCGATATCGCTGTTCCTTCGTGAACAGGACGTCGATCTTAAACTCGACTTCCCGTCGTGGGGGCGGAGCATCGATCAGGAGTTGCAGCGGCCGCAACGGAGTCTCGAGCTGTTCGTTCAGCAGCGACTGCAAACGATCCATTCGCTCGACCAGTTCCCGATAAGGCCGATAAGCCAGCTTCTCGAAAATAAGACTGTGGTCTACCGCAGAGTACTCGGCGATGCGTTTGTAGATTTGCCGGCGGGTGCCGAAGAGACCTTCCACGAGCGGCTCGCAATCCGTCCCCGCTGCCGCGGTGCGCATTTGTTCGATCGACTCCGATTCCCGCTGGCGGAAGAACGCCTGCAGATCGATGCGGTCCCGCAGTTCATAGAAGCAGCGGGCAAACATCGTCGTCGCGCTGCGGACCGCATGGTGCCAGTAAACTTCGCTGAACATCACGTAACGGGCAAAGACCATCAGCTCGGCGGCAGTCTTCCCTTTGGACGTAATCGCCAGGCCGTCTCCCGTCTCATTAACAGTCAGCGAGTTGATCAGCCGGTTGCGGTCGAAGTTGCGACCATACGGCACCCCCGCGTGCAGGCTGTCGCGATCGAGGTAGTCGAGCTTGTCGATATCGATCGGCCCCGACAGGATCGATCGCAGCAGTTTCCGTGTTGGCGAGTTCTTTTTGGCCACGAGAATATCAAGCACGTCAGCCGGATCGATGTTCCAGACCTCGCGTAGAACGCGGTTGAGTTCGGTCTCTTCGAGCAAAAAGCTGCGGGCAAACTCTTCGTGATCAGGGATCTCGGCCAGAGCCATGTCTTCAATCGGATGGCAGAACGGCCAGTGCCCCAGGTCGTGCAGCAGCGAAGAGACGAGCAGCAGTTCGCCATCGGGAATCGTGCAGAGACTGCTAAACCGCGCGTTCCTGCTGAGATGTCGAAGATATCGAACTGCGTTGTGATACACCCCGAGGGCATGTTCGAAGCGGGTATGCGTCGCTCCGGGATAGACGCGTGATACCAACCCGAGTTGACTGATATACTGCAGCCGCTGAAACTGCGGCGTATCGACAATGGCGCGAACGCGATCGGTGAACGGCACATCCTGTTCGCACGGAATGCGGATAATGCCCCGCCCCGCCTGAGAAGCCGTGATTTCGGGAAGCTGCCCGATGGTTTCCACGGACATCGCTTAATCCCCCATCATCTCAAGCATCTTGTCGGTCGTTTCCGGATCGACCTCGCGGCAGGCTTTGCTGATCGTTTCATCCCAGAACATGAGCCGCGACTGCCAGACTTCTTCGTTCATGCCTTCCGGACAAAGATGTTCGAACTCTTTGACGAGCAGAACGAATCGCAGCAGGTGCCGGAAGACGATGCCCTCCTGCTTCGTCAGGTCGCGTCCAGTAACATAGTTCTGGAAGTTGCCCCCGAACTTGAGGAGGTCGCCGACGATCCAGACCGGCAGGATATTCACGCCGTGTACGCCGGGAAACTCAGATCGGAACAGCATGTTGACCTTATCGCCGATCGGTGGCGGATAGTCTTCGTAGAGAATGTCACGCGGGTCATCGGGCGGCTGCTGCCAGATGCGATGGCTTGGCAACTGCCCCTGTTCGACCAGTTCGTGGTCGACGACGCTGCGAGCCAGTTCGCCCGAAACCAGCAGATCGACCGGCACGCGAACATCCCTCAGCATCGAGCCGGGAACTTCGAGCACGCTCTCGAGGATCTGAATCTGTTCGAACTCATCGGCCTTACCGAGCAGCTTCAGCAGATAGCAGCCGTAGACCGGATTAATGCTGCGGAACTGCAATAACTCGTCAAGACGCTCCAGCGGAACGGCCCGACGGGGAATCCAGTTTTCCTCGGCTGGTTTAGCCGCGGCTTTCCCGGGATCCTTCTTCGGGGTTTCCTTCTTCGCGTCCGGCTCGATTGCTTCCTGCAACAGTTGACCGAACAATCCGAGTCCTTCGCCGAAGCCGTCCTCGCCAGATTCAGCCTTGTCCTCTGGCTGGCTTTCCTTAACGACCTTCGGCTCGGGAGGAGGCGGGTCGAGTTCGATGAAGTCGCCGGCCCATAATGTTTTCAGCATTCGAAAAAGTTGCTTCTCGGCCTGATCGCGGGCTTTGCCTTCGAGCATGCGACGAGACACGAAGTCCCGCAAACGCTTTACATCGGGCGAATCTTTAATCAGCCACGCCAGCATCCGCCATGGCAGATGCCCCCGGCTGCTGAGGTTCGCTGGCGGTGCATTGCGGAGTTTCTCGAACTGGTCCTCGTTCCAGTACTGCCGATTGCTGTTTCGCGTCGGCATCTTCTTCTTCATTCGCTTTTTGGCTTTGATCAGATTCGGATCCTTCGTGTCCTCGGGAATCTGATCGTACTTTTCCTTGAAGCGGAGGATCTTCACGTCGTCTTCGTCCGGAATCGCAAAGACGTAGCCCACTTTATCGTACTGCGGCCGCCCTGCCCGACCGAACATCTGATGAGCCGAGCTGGCGTCGATCAGTTTCATCTTGCCGGGAGGGCCTTTGATCAGCGAAATGAGCAGCACCGAGCGGGCAGGAAGATTGATCCCGGCCGCCAAGGTCTCTGTGCACATGCAGACGGAGAGCAGCTTCTCCTGAAACAGTTCCTCGACGATGCGTCGATACTTCGGCAGCACGCCGGCATGATGCACGCCGACGCCTCGCATGAGGATCGGTTTCAGCTTCGGCCCGGCTCCCTGTGACCAGTCGTATTGTTCCAGTCGCTTCGCCAGTTCGGCCTGACGTTCTTTCGTGACCAGCCGTTTCCCCTTCAGCTGCTCGGCAATGGACCAGCACTGGGAACGATTGAAGCAGAAGACGAGAGCCGGAACGTAATTGGTCGCGTCATCGCCGGCGGCCATGATTTCGAGCTGCTCATCGAGCATCTGATCGGGCACCCAACGGAAGTTGAGTGGTACCTTGCGATCTTCCGACTGAATCAATCTCAGCTTGCGGCCGTGCTGATTGCGAAGCCACATCAGAAACTCAACCGCGTTTCCGACCGTGGCCGAGAGCAGCATCAGCTTGACGTGCTGAGGCAACAGACCGAGCGTAAGTTCCCAGACCGCTCCCCGTTCAGGGTCGTTGAAGCTGTGGAACTCGTCCATCACGACCGCGAAGGTCTCGTTGAAATCGTGACCTTCGGCGTCGAGAAGACGATTCAACAGAATTTCCGCGACCACCACCAGTACTTTGGCGCCCGGGTTGACCTTGCGATTTCCGGTGACGAGTCCAACGTCTTCCGCCGCGAATCCCCAGCGAATGGCGGCATGCTGGATCTCGTTGAATTTCTGTTCGGTCAGCGCAATGAGAGGCGTCGTGTAGTAGGCGACTTTCCCGGTCTGCAACGCCTCGAAGAGCGCGGCTTCGGCGATCAGCGTTTTCCCCGTTCCGGTGGGAGCACAGACCAGAATACCCTCTTCAGAGGTGAACCAGGTGAGCAACGCCTCTTCCTGAACCGGATAGGGTTCGTACGGAAGCTGCTCCAGATACGTGGTCGCCAGTTCGTCGCGATCAACTGCCTTGCTCATGGTGACGACCGTACTTCCTGTTGTCGGGTTCTTCGCGGTGAGAAGGAGCAACCAAGATTCTTACGCTGATCTCCACGCGTGGTACGGCTTCTTGTATGCCCCGCATTACGGCGGCGAAATGCCGCCGCCATGAAGTCTGCCGAACTAGACCGGCACCGCGACCTGATCCTGACGTCGGTCCAATGCGGCCTGAATAAAGCCCTGGAACAGCGGGTGTGGTGCGAGCGGCTTGGAGTGGAATTCCGGATGGAACTGCACCGCGACAAACCACGGATGATTCTCGACTTCGACAATTTCCACCAGTCCGCTGTCCGGGTTGGCTCCGGCGATACGCATGCCGGCCTGCTCGATGGCTTCGCGGTACTCCGGATTGAACTCGTAGCGATGGCGATGACGCTCTGACACTTCCGACTGCCCGTAATGCTGAGCCGACAGACTGCCGTCCATCAGGGTACAGGGCTGAGCCCCGAGCCGCATCGTGCCGCCCTTGTACACGATCTTCTTCTGTTCTTCGAGCAGACAGATGACCGGATTATTAGTACTCGAGTTGAACTCGGTGCTGTTCGCATCTTCGTAGCCGCAGGCGTGACGAGCGAACTCGATGACCGCACACTGCATCCCCAGACAAATGCCGAAGTACGGAATCTGCCGTTCGCGTGCATAACGGGCGGCTCGAATCTTGCCTTCAATACCTCGCATGCCAAAGCCGCCGGGAACGAGGATGCCATCGACACCACGCAACAGGAGTTCGGGATCTTCTTCTTCGAGTTCGTCGGCAGAAACACGCTTGACGATCACTCGCGCCCGGCTGGAGAAACCGGCGTGGTCGAGGGATTCGTAAATCGACTTGTAAGCGTCGCGATGTTCGATGTATTTCCCGACGACCGCGATCGTGACTTCATGCTCGGGATGCCGAATGTTGTGCATCAGTTGCTTCCAGTCGTCGAGCTGACACTGGGCCTGAGGCAACTGCAGTTTGTCGCAGATCAGACGATCGATTTTATTCTCGGCCAGGCCGAGCGGAACTTCATAGATCGACAGAGTCTTGTCGACTTCTTCGATGACCGCGTTCTTTTCCACGTTACAGAACAGGGCAATTTTCTCGGCATTATCGCGACCGAGTGGACGTTCGGTGCGGATGACGAGAATGTCGGGCTGAATCCCGATCTGACGCAGTTGACCGACACTATGCTGCGTCGGCTTTGTTTTGAGTTCGCGAGCCGCCTTGAGGTACGGCACCAGTGTCAGGTGCAGAAACAGGCAGTTCTCCTTGCCAACTTCAAGCGGCACCTGGCGGATGGCTTCCAGGAACGGCAGCCCTTCGATATCGCCGACCGTGCCGCCCAGTTCGGTGATGACGACATCAATATCGGGACCCGCCTGCGAGAAGATCGCCTCTTTGATCTCGTCGGTAATATGCGGAATGACCTGAACGGTGGCCCCGAGATACTCGCCGCGACGTTCCTTATCGAGCACGGCTTGGTAAATCTGCCCCGTGGTGTAGTTCGACGAACGGGACAGCGGGCTGCTGGTAAAGCGCTCGTAATGGCCGAGGTCGAGATCGGTCTCGGAACCGTCGTCGAGAACGTACACCTCGCCGTGCTGATAGGGGCTCATGGTTCCCGGATCGACGTTCAGATACGGGTCGAGTTTCTGCATCCGGACCTTGAGGCCTCGACGCTCCAGAAGAAGGCCAACCGACGCCGAGGTGAGACCTTTTCCAAGAGAACTGACCACACCACCGGTCACGAAAATAAACTTTGTCATCGCCTGTTTGCTCTGGGGAGGAAGGAAGAAAATCTGATGGGAGGGCGCAGCCGGACGCGGTCCGGCCGAGATCGCTGCGCACTCAATCGACGAGCGGCATCGCTCAGCGGGTAGTGTATCTGTTTGCCGCCGCTCAGACCAGCGGCTCAAAGCTGGAATCGGAAAGTCATTTGGTCGCATGAAATCGGGCGACAAATGCTTCGTAATCCGCGGGCGTATCAATACCTCGCGATGCGTCGGACACAACCGTCACATGAATCTGGGCGCCCGCCTGCAAAGCTCGCAGCTGTTCGAGTTGCTCGATGGTTTCGAGGGCGGCGGGGGGCATTTTCACGAATGCCTGCACAAACTCGGCTCGATATGCGTAGAGCCCGATATGCTGCAACCAGGGTGTTGGCTGCTGAGGGCTGGCTTCCTCGAACCATTCGGCGGGGTCTCGATCGCGAGAGTACGGAATCGGAGACCGGCTGAAATACAGAGCCGCTCCGTTCGAAGCACAGACGACCTTCACACAGGCGGGATCGTGCAGCTGATCCACAGTTTGGATCGGGTTGGCGAGCGTCGCCATTTCATACTGTTCATTCTTCTCGAGCGCTTCAATCACCCGATCAATATGTCGGGGATCGATTTCGGGTTCATCCCCCTGGATGTTGACGGCAATGCGGCATTCGCTGTTGAGATTCTTCAGTGCCACCGCGATGCGTTCGGTGCCGTTGGCGCATTCGCCTGTCATGCAGACTTCCGCACCAAAATGCTGACACTCTTCGGCGATTTCAGTGCTGTCCGTGGCGACGATGAGTCGATCGAGCCGCTTCGCTTTTTGAGCCGCCTGCCAGGTGTGTTCCAGCATCGAACGCCCGGTTTCCCGCAAGAGCAGCTTTCCGGGCAACCGCGTCGACTTCAAACGAGCCGGAATGATTCCCACAACTTCCATTTGTGATTGTTCCTGTGATAAATTCCATTCGATCCAACGAAGATCGGGTGCCATAGCCAACACTCACGCAGGCCTGCTGAGGTCTGACTTTGCAGCGTCTTAAAAAAGGGATGGCTCAGAGTTTAACTCTGAGTGGCGCAGCCACAAGCGGCTTGTCTGCTCACACTGCAGATGAGTACGCGATCGCCGTCAGTTCTGCTCTCAACGGGAACTGGCTTAACACCACTCAGGACACGTCTCCTATTGCTTCGCAACACAGAGATGAATCCCTGTGCCAACCTGTTGGAATTGGTTCGATTTCTTTCGAGACATTGCCAACCGGCGGCGATTGTAGCAATCACTGGAGCGGCCCGATATGATCTTACAGCAACGAAGGAGAATGCGTCGATCTGAAGATGCTCGCAGGATCCGATGACGTTTTGAACCCAAGACTCACGAGGAACACCCATGAAGCTCTGCTCTTCACTGCTCGGCTCGCTGCTGCTGGGCGCATTACTGGCGATGCCGGTTCAGGCGGAACAAAACACTCTGACCGAAGCCGAAAAACTGGCTGGCTGGGAGCTGCTGTTTGACGGAAAATCGGCCGATCAATTTCGGAACTACAAATCCGACGGCCTCAGCGCCGGCTGGGTTGTCGAAGATGGGGTCCTGACCCGTAAGGACAAGGGAGCCGGCGACATTATCACGAAGAAACAGTACGAATCGTTCGAACTGTCGCTTCAGTACCGCATTTCCAAAGAGGGAAACAGCGGACTGATGTTCCACGTTCAGGAAACGGAAAGCCGTCCGTGGCAGACGGGGCCTGAGATTCAGATCCAGGACAATGTCGACGGTCACGATCCTCAGAAAGCCGGCTGGCTGTATCAGCTCTACAAGCCCGCTCGGGCACCGTGGCAGAAGAAAGCCGAAGACGAAGCCGGTCTCGATACCGAGCAAATTCTCGACGCCTCCCGCCCTGCCGGCGAGTGGAACGAGATCTATCTTCGTGTCACGCCGAATCAGTCCGAAGTGATGATGAACGGCGTAAGCTATTACCGCTTCCAGAAAGGGAGCGACGAATGGAACAAACGGGTCGCCGAGAGCAAGTTTTCCGCCTATGAGAACTTCGGCAAGCCGACGACCGGACACATCTGCCTGCAGGACCACAACGATCTGGTCTCGTTCCGGAACATCAAAATCCGTGAACTGCCCGCCGAGAACGAAGTTCCCGATCCAAGTCACGGCAAGCTGAGCGTCAAACCGGTCAACGCCTTCCCGGATCTGACCTGGGAGAACTGGGATGCCGTCGACGAAAAGGGCAAAGTCCGCCCGCTGCGTCCGATCGTCATCACTCACGCCAACGACGGTTCCGGCCGGATGTTTGTGGCGACCCAGCACGGGACGATTCATGTCTTCCCGGAAGGTGGCAAAACGAAGCAGACCATCGAATTCCTCGATATTGAAGAACAGGTCGCTCCGTACACCGCTCGGGGAGCCAACGAGGAAGGTTTCCTCGGACTGGCGTTCCACCCGAAGTACAAGGACAACGGCAAGTTCTACGTCTACTACACGTCGGCGGAGAAGGCACACACCTCGGTTGTTTCGGAATTCAGTGTCTCCAAAACCGATCCCAACAAAGCCGATCCGAAATCGGAACGTGTCCTCTGGACGCTGGAGCAGCCATTCGCCAATCACAACGGCGGAACGATCGCTTTTGGGCCGGACGGCTACCTCTACATCGGACTGGGTGACGGCGGCAGCGCCAACGATCCGTTCGATAACGGACAGGACAAGAGCACCCTGCTCGGTTCACTGCTCCGCATCGATGTCGACTCCCCACCCAGCTATCAGGCCTACGGAATTCCGAAGGACAATCCCTTCGCGAAGACTGATGGTCAGAAAGAAATCTACGCTTACGGATTCCGCAACATCTGGCGGTTCAGCTTCGACCGTGAAACCGGCGATCTGTGGCTGGGTGATGTCGGACAGAATCTGTGGGAAGAAATCGACGTCGTCGAAAAGGGAAAGAACTACGGCTGGAATCGCTACGAAGGAACCCATCCGTTCGGCAACCTGCCCGCCGAAGATGCTGAGGATGCCGTGGCTCCGGTCTGGGAATACGACCACCAGGTCGGCAAGTCGATCACGAGTGGCTACGTCTATCGTGGCCCGAGCGTGAAAGAACTTCAGGGCAAGTTCATCTACGCCGACTACGTGACCGGCAAACTGTGGGCCCTCGACTACGATGTTGCCAACAACAAGCTGAAGGGCAATTACAGCATCGAATCGGACAAGATGCCGGTGCTGACCTTCGGTGAAGACGAAGACGGAGAAGTCTACTTCTCCATTGAAACCGCCAACGGCCGCGGCATCTACAAATTCGCCAGCAGCAAGTAACGCGGTAAAAATCTGATCACAGGAACGCTGGGATCGGTCACCTGGCCATCCCAGCCTCTTTTCAGAAAGCGCAACAAAAAAAAGCATCGCCAGAAAACCTGACGATGCTTTTTTAATGGAGTGCGGACGAGAGGAGTCGAACCTCCACTCCCGTAAAGGAACACGGACCTGAACCGTGCGCGTCTGCCAATTCCGCCACGTCCGCAGAGCAAGGTGGGGCATGTCGCCCAACACCAATTTATGAGCGATATCGCTCAAAGGCAAGGGAAGTATACCGAGATCTGTTACTGAGACAAGTATCGGCGGGATCTGTTCGGGGCTACGAAGAAAATTCGAGGAATTTCCCGTTCGACCGCGATCGGATTACTGAATCTGCGTTCGTCCCGTCCGATCGGCAGAAAACGGAAAAATCGTTCAAAGTCTAACACCGTCAGGCCCCTAAAAAGGACTTCGACACATGAAGCGTCGACAGGCACTCTCCACGATTCTCGCAGCAGGTTCGGCCTCCATCCTCCCCCGGATGACAACCTCGGCTCCCCAAGTCGCCGCGAACGACCGCGTTCAGGTGGGGGTGATCGGGCTCGGATCGAGAGGCTTTAATCTGCTCGATGACCTGCTGGCACTGCCCGATGTCGAAATCACGATGATCAGCGATCTCTACAGCGAGCATTACAGGGATCGAGAATGGGGTAAAGGGCCTCGCTATGGTCACGAACCAGCGAGAGAGAAGATTCAACAGCACGCCAACCGACAACGGAAAAGCGGGACCGCGCAGCTATCTCGGAATCTGACAACGACGCTCGCCGCCTGGAATCCGCAGGCATTGGAGGGCCTGGACGCGGTGGTCATTGCGACCCCCGATCACTGGCATGCGACGCTGACGCTTCTCGCGTTGAGGAATGGGAAAGCAGTCTACTGCGAGAAGCCGGTTACTCACACCTTCGCGGAGGGACAGGCTGTCTATCGGGAAGTGGCGAAACAGAACGCGGTTTTTCAGACCGGCTCTCAACAGCGTTCGGAAGACGTTTTTCAGCGAGCAGTGAATCTGATTCGGAATGGTCACCTGGGAAAGGTCACTCGGTTCGAAGTCGGCCTGCCCCCGGGCTACGATCAGGCACAGGGCGATCCCACAGTAACCGAACCTCCTGAGGGCGGGTCATACAATCTCTGGTGCGGACCAGCCGAGCCTCTCCCCTACATGCGGGCCCGGCATCATCGCTGGTGGCGTGGGCATCGTAACTTTGGCGGCGGTGTTTTGATGGACTGGATCGGGCATCACAATGATATCGCACACTGGGCACTTGGCTTCGAGACCTCAGGCCCTGTGAAAGTGGAAGCAAAGAACTGGGTGATGGCCGAGACGCCGGTTTATAACACGCCACACCGTTACGAGATTGAAAGCACATATGCCAACGGGACGATCGGCGTTGTCTCAGATCGCTTTCCCATCGGCACACGTTTCGAAGGCGAGAATGGCTGGGTCTTTGTGACGCGAGGCAAGATTGAAGCGTCCAGTCAGCGATGGCTCGCAGCCGATTTCGAAACGGGTTCCCACGATGTAATGCGATCGCCGGGGCACATGCGAAACTTTATCGATGCCGTTCGCTTCGGTAAGCCCACGATCGCACCGGCAGAGCAGGCTCATCGTTCGATTACGCCCGGCCATCTCGCGTATGTCTCGCATGCCCTGCAAAAGCCGCTGCAGTGGGATCCGGAACGGGAGGTCATCGCTGGAGATCCGGCTGCCGACAAGTTGCTCAAACAAAGTCTTGATCGGGACCCTGCCGAGTGGGACTTTGCGGATGAGGACTGAAGATTGCTGGCCAACTGGATCTCGAATTCTGGCCAATTGCCGGTAGAATGGAGGCAGCAACGCCCGAAGATTCCACACTCGAGCTCAAGCGATGGAGGAGAATGAGATGGCCCAGACTTCCGAACAGCTGACTTCCAGGAAATGCGTCCCCTGTGAGGGGGGTGTCCCCAAGCTGACTCAGCAGGAAGCCGAAGCCCAGGTGAACCAGCTCGAAGGATGGTCCATCTGCCACAACGGCGAACGAATTCGCAAGGAGTGGAAAGTCCGAAACTTCATGGCCGGGATGAACTTCTTCAACGAAGTTGCCGAGGTCGCCGAGACCGAAGGACATCATCCCGATCTACGCATCTGGGGATATCGCAACGTCGAAATCGAAATCTGGACGCATGCGATCGGCGGGCTTTCCGAGAACGACTTCATTCTCGCCGCCAAGATTGACCAGCTTCCCGTCGAACTGCAGGGGAAGTAGCCGGCGGCTACTCGTGATCGGGATCGCCCAGTTCGCGAAGATACTGGGACAGCTCGGTTTGGAGTTCGAGCAGCTTCTGCCAGCTGGGCCATGGAAGTCGCGCAGCCGAATCGTCGAGCTGATCTGATTTCGCTTCGCCGTTTCCCGCATTCATCTCGCGCGACTGCAGGATCTGCAGGAGCGAGTTGTGCACATAGGCCAACAGATCGGACAGTTCACTGCGTGAGTGCAGCGTGGTCAGGTCGGGCAGCGGAGGACGGCCACCGGGAAACGGAGCAGCGGGATGCCCGTGGTCATCGAACAGCCCCATCGTATCGAGACTGGCCGCACCGTGTTCGTCCTGAGCAAGATCGGCATTCGCGCCCGGCAGCGTGTTGCCGGTGTCAATCAGCCGATGCTGTTCCAGCGACTTGCGATGAAGCTCATCGCAATGTTCCGAAATCTCTTCCGGGGACCCGTAAAGCAATACGCAGCGGCCAATGGTGATGAGATCGCCGGGACGAAGGACCGTCATCTGGACCGGGAGACCGTTCACGCGAGTGCCGTTGGTACTTTGCAGGTCGGTCAGAATCACCCGATCACCGTCCTGCTGGACCTTCACATGGCAGCGACTGATGCGCTCATCGTTGAGCTGAATGGCGTTCTCTTCTTCACGACCGATCGTAAAGGGAACTCGCAGGCGCGGGTAGCATTGACCACGCTCAAGTCCCTGAATGACCTGTAGCGAAATTGTTTTCATCGGGTTGGCTTTCACGCGTTTCGATACAGCGTCTGCTCGCCCAGCGTGTGGCTTCCCTGATCAGCAATGATTTGACACGAAGGCTGAATGGTGGACGGGCGTGCCAGAGAACCCGATTGAAGAGACAAGCGGCAGATCGCAGACAAAATCAGCTGAGGGCGGCAAGCGGATTCCGTAGCCGATCGCTGCCCTGCTCTCTGGACTGCAAACAGAGTAACCCAGATCACGCCAGTCGGCTACTCCGCATCCGGGTTTTTCCGCACTGATCGGCTTCCGGACGGAAGGCTGTGCGACTCAGTTCGAGATCAGCGACTGCGAACGAACCAGCGGTTCCTTCGGTGAAACCACCGTTTCGACAGCGGAAGCGGGGGCTTCGACCATCTGATCGAAAAACGCCGTCAGACGCTGGTCATACTGCTCCGGATCGCGGGAACGGGCCCCATTATGAGCTGCTCGCGGCACCAGCCAGAGATCTTCGCACTGCGTGCCGAGCATGTTCTGAATCCGCTGCGAGATTGTCGTCGGGACATAACTGTCGTTCATACCGGCGATCAGCAGGACGCGTTTACCACGAACTTTGGTGAATGGATCCGACGAATTCAGGTAGCGGCATCCCTTACGGAACTGCTGAGCCCAGAATGCGGCTTTGAGCGTGATATAGATGTGCCACATCGACCCCCGCATATTCACGATCCAGCCCGGAACGATCAGACGGACCCAGCGGTGGATATAATGGGCGATCAGCAGGTCGTTGGTGTAGGAACTGTCCGCGGCAATGAAGGTGATGTCCCGCAGCGCCGATGCGGCCATCAATGCCACCGAGCCCCCGCGACTGACTCCAAACACGCCGATCGGCAAATCGCTGAAGGCAGCCTGATCGCGAACCCAGTCGAGTACGGTCTTCAGATCTTCAACTTCGTATTCCGTAACCCAGTGCAGCGAATCGTACTTTTCAAGTCGATCGCTTTCACCCTGATTGCGGAAATCAAAGGAGACAACGATATAACCGGCATCGATCAGCCCCTGGCAATATCGCACGGCCGACCAGTGACTGGCGATTGTTTCCGGGCAAAACACGACCAGACCGCGCGGCTCTTCCCCTTCCGGGTGATAGATGCTGCCGCGAAGCGTCAGGCCATCCTTTGTGGTCGCTTCGAAAGGCGTCGCCTGCTTTTGCGGTTCGGCGGGCTCAACGCGGAATGGCGGCATGCGGTCGAGCAGTTCCATCCCTTTGCGACCGTAATAGACGCGGGACGCCAGGTCGACAACGACGAACAGCACCAGAGCGCCGATGAGGATCTCAAAAAACATATGCCTGTCCTAAGGCCGATCCCCTGAGAGCTGTTACGCTCTGTGGGGTCTGCAGACGTCAAATTGTCACTGGAACCGAGTCTGTGCGAAAAACGGTCGGAGGCCTGTTCCCTGTCCAGAGTCGAATCTGGTCCGAACCAGTAACCGGTTCGCAGGTGAACACTGCCATACCTTCCAGCTTAACACACCAGTCCGGAAGCCGATACTAACCGGTGAACTTGCGGAGGATTAGCGAAACGTTCTGACCGCCGAATCCAAAGCTGTTCGAGAGAGCGAAATTTACTTCGGCTTCGCGAGCGGCGTTGGGCACGTAATCCAGATCGCAATCTGGATCGGGCGTTTCGTAGTTCATCGTTGGAGGCAGGATATTATCGCGGATGGCCATGAGGCAGGTAATTGCTTCGACACTTCCGGCAGCTGCGATGAGGTGTCCCATCATGCTCTTGATGCTGGAAACGGGGGTCTTTGCAGCTGCGGCTCCCAATGCTCCCTTAATCGCCATGGTTTCGACTTTGTCGTTAACGGAAGTACTGGTCCCGTGCGCATTGACATAATCGATCTGGTCGTTGTTCAACCCCGCATCCCGCAGAGCCATCGTAATGCAGCCGATTGCCCCTCGACCCGACGGATGAATGTCGGTAATCCGATAGGCGTCGGCTGTGCTGCCGTAACCGGCGACTTCGCCGTAAATCTTTGCGCCGCGTTTCTTTGCGTGTTCGATCTCTTCGAGAATCAGCATCCCGGCTCCTTCGCCCAGGACGAAGCCATCACGATTCTTGTCGAACGGTCGAGATGCGTGCTGCGGATCGTCGTTGCGAGTCGACAGAGCCGTCAACAGGTTGAAACCAGTCACGCCGAACGGGTGAATCATGCTGTGTGCTCCGCCGGAGAGCATCACATCGGCTTCACCACGACGGATCAGCTCAGCGGCTTCGCCAATTGCCTGACTGGAGGCCGCACAGGCGGTCAGACAGTTGAGATTCGGCCCCTGAGCATTAAACAGAGCCGCCAGATGCCCGGCGGGCATGTTCGGTTCCTGCTCCACTTCAAAGTACGGATTCAATTCCTGCAGACCGATTTCGGTGAATCGTTCGAGGTCGATTTCGCCATCTTTTTCCGAGCTGGAAATCAGTTTCATGAACAGCGGGAAGTCCTGCTGCCCTTCCCCGGCTCCGAGATAAATTCCGAACATGGTTGGATCGAGGTCCAGGTCCATGATGCCGGAATCTTTCACAGCCTGACTGGCTGCACCAATGGCGAACTTGGTGTTGCTCGTCGACCATTTGTAGGTCGAAGGATCACTGACGTAGTCGCCCAGGTTGAAATCTTTGACTTCGGCGGCGAACCGTGTCGGGAACGACGACGCATCGAAGTGGGTAATCGGACCGATTCCGGACTTCCCCTGCAGCATTGCAGACCAGACCGTCTCGACATCTTTCCCCAGCGGTGTCACACAGCCGATTCCTGTGATCACAACGCGTCTTTTCATTGGATTGCCAGCAATCACGTTTGCCCCTTCAGATTGGCAGTTCGCGGAGTCGACCTGTCCCGGAGTCGAGTTACTTCCGCCATTTTAAGTAGCCGACCGGAGCCGGCAACCAGAATTCCGTCTGCAGAGTCTAACAGGACCGACCGTCAGGCGTCTGCATTGATCGCTTCACTCACGCCGTCGACGTCCAGAATGCTCATCAGCCCCATCGAGAAGACAAAGTTCTTCTGATCGACCGACTGGGCCATCGAAGAGTCCATCGTATCGAGATGGGCGAAGATGATTTCGCCTTCCGCGACCAGTCGATCGCCGATGTGAGCAGTGCAGTTGACACGGCCGCCCTCGTCGTTGGCTTCGAGCAAATCGACATGGTACCGCAACTGGTCGCCCGGGCAGGCATAGCTGGCGAACTTGATCCGAGGGACCTTCGCCAGCACAACAATGTGTTCGAAATTGAACTTCTCTCCGAGCAGGATTCCGCCGGTCTGGGCCAGTCCCTCGACAATTAGCGAAGCCGGCATCACGGCGAAACCGGGGAAATGATCGTGCAGATGTTCTTCCGCGAGTGAAACGTTCTTGATCGCCGTGGCAGACGTGCCCGACTCAAATTCCACGAATCGATCGACCCAGAACCAGCGCATGATTGAATGTCCGCAGCAGCAAGGAGAGAAAGAAAACGGGCGAATCCGCCCCGGCGAGGGTTGCCAGCGCAGGCAACCATTCGCGGTCGGACGAACAAACGACACGAACCTGGCAACTGATTCGACTCAGTGCCAGGCAAAATTCGACGTGCCGTTTATTCGGTCCAGGTACGCATCGCCTGCAAGTAAACCGCGTTGCTGCTGCACGCGGCCGGGCAGGCCGTTCCGTCAGGCATTCACTTTGCGTTCGATGAAGTTGCAGATCATCTGAACGGTGAACAGATTCTGAATATTTTCGACCTTGGGATCTTCGGCGAGCTGGTCGACATCGGCGTGCGGCATCTTGGCACGCAGTTCGTTCAGACCGGCTTCGGTAACTTTCCCGTCCTGAACAAAGCCGGAGTCAGCGGCGGCGAGGTTCTCGGGGAAGAGTTCTCCGCGAGGAATCTTGATGTCGAACGCTTTTTCGAGGCGGAACACGATGTCGAGAAAGTCGATCGATTCTGCACCGAGGTCGCCGACCAGAGTCGCTTCCGGCGTGACTTCATCGTCATCGACACCGAGAGCGTCAATCAGCGTTTCCTGTACTTTTTCGTAGATTTCTTCGTTAGAGGGCATTCGTAAACTCTCCCGGGACTGCCAGAGATTCAGTTGGACTCTCACGGATCGACAGCGCAGACCGTTATTCCCTGTCTGCGTCGCGGCACCATGCCGTACCAGAACCGTTACGCCCACTGAAGGCAGTCATCGTCTTCGCTCACTCCAGTAACCAGCCAGGGACACGATTTCAGCGGTGAGCGAACTGAAGACCGTGAACAACCCACATATCACACCGGTGCTTCCAGCCAGCCGGCGTTTCTCCGTTTCCGGAACTTCGTATTGGTCCTCACGAAGTCCAGCAACGAAGCCATATTGTAACAGTCGGGAAAACGAAAAACGAGTTTTCAGATCCCGCCGAGCGTCAATCCTCCGTCGACTGTGAGGATTTGCCCGGTTATATAAGATGCCTCATCGCTGGCCAGGAACAGAGCCGCACTGGCAATGTCTTCCGGCTTTCCGAGACGACGCAAAGGAATCGCCTTCTTGATTTCCGCTTCAGCGGCATTGCGGACAGCCACGGTCATATCCGTTTCAATGAACCCTGGAGCGACGGCATTGACAGTAATGCCGCGGCGTCCCAGTTCGGTTGCCATACAGCGAGTCAGCCCCTGAACGCCCCCTTTACTGGCGGCGTAGTTGGCCTGCCCCTGGTTGGGGAACTCGGCGGCAACACTGGACATGTTGATAATTCGTCCCGCCCGCTGCGACATCATCGGACGCGTCACCGCGCGGCAGAAGTAGAACACACTGTTGAGGTTCGTGTTGATCACGGCGAGCCAGTTCGACGGATCCATCGTCGCCAGCAGACCGTCTTTAACGATCCCGGCGTTGTTCACGAGGATATCGAGCCGTTCCCACTGATCGATCAGCTTCTCGACCAGGGCGTCGACCTGAGCCTGATCGGAGACATCGCACTGATGAGCGGTGACGGTCTTGAAGCCTTCACCTGCCAGCGTTGAGACGACGTCTTCCGCGGCTTCTTTGTTCGAATGGTAGATGAAAGCGACTTCAGCACCTTCACGGGCAAATCCTTCGACGACGGCCCGGCCAATTCCCCGACTGCCACCGGTCACCAGAACTTTTTTGCCTTCAAAACGCATTCTGTACTCTCCAATTTCGATATCTGGTCACCTGCCCGTCTAACGGCAGGTCTTCTGGATTTCTCTGATCTGTATATGGCCTGTTCGGCTTGGTTGGCTCAACCGGGGGGTCTTGCGGGTTCGAGCTCCCGGGCCATGACTTTTTCACTGGTAGGATCTCTACGAACAGTCGACCGTTCCCGCTCCTCGCTCCAGTGAAAGCGGACTTGCCCGACGGACCGTCTGAACTGCGGAAATCTGGGACGACTCTGCGGCTAGTCCTGAGACTGCATCAGGTGAGGTTCGGAAACTCGCTCAAGTTCCGACCAGGTGGCTTTCATATGGTCAATCAGACGCCGATCGTTTTCCGCAAAGCGTTCATCACGATCGCCCAGATTGAACTGCTTGAGCACGAGACGAGCACTCACGACTTCCGTATCGCCAACCGTGCCCTGCGCCTTAAAGGTCCATCGAGGACCGTCTTCCTTATGCTTTGAAACCGTGACCCGGAGCTGGTCGCCAGGGGCGACAAAGCTCTTGAAACGCAAGGCTTTGGCTTCGTCGAGCAAAATCGTGCTGTACGCGAAGTCGGTGCTCAGCCGCATGACCCAGGCACTGGTCTGGACGAGCGTTTCGAGCATCATCACGCCGGGCATAACGGGGAATCCGGGGAAGTGATCGGCGAGATATTCCTCGGCTCGCGTCAGGTTCTTGACGATGGTCATTCCGGAGCCCGGTTTGAGCTCTGTCACGACGTCGATTAATGAAAATCTCACCAGGTTCTCCGCAGGATGACCCTACACATGTCAAGGGAATCGAGTTACATTGATTTGCGACACAATAGCCCTGCTGACCACGGGATTTCAATCGATATCGAGCGACCTGTCGGAAATTACACCCGATAGGAGCGATGAAATCGGTCCGTCCGTCCTCTTTAACTACACCCCTGTCCATCAGCGTTGCCGCTGAGTCAGGATCTCCGCCCGATTGGATCTGCGATCGCTGGTGACGCCATGCCACAGACGTACCCCTGTCGTTTACGCTCTTCCCGTTTCCTGGCCTCTGTCACGCTGCTCCTCGGTGTCGCTCTGGCTGCCGGCTGTGGGGGTGGCGATGATTCGTCCTCAATTCCGCCCCCTGCTCCGCCGAAGCCGGCAGCTGTCGCGCCCCCTCCGGCCCCGGTAGGTGGTCGCGAAGGAGGAAGTGGACGGAAACCGAGTACTCCCAGGGCGACCCCGAAACCGGCTGTTGTCGAAGTCGACGAAAAAGACCGCGACAATCTGTTCATCGAGCAGCCAGAGGGAGGAAACTATCTGGCAATGGCCGACACGGCGGAGAATCGGGGGCGGAACCCCAACTATGTTCGGGCGGTCCCGCGACCTGCCGAGGTTCAACAGAACGAATTCCGAATTGAAAGTACGCCGCCCGATGTGACTTCAGGTCGACGAGGTCGGTTCACCCTGCCGCAGCGATTCGTGGAACTGCCTGAGTTTGGGTACGACGCATCCGGCTGGCCGAGGCGAATTCGGTGCGAGGCCGACCAGTCGGTCATGGCTTACATCCCGGAAGGAGTTTTCATTCAGGGGAAGAACGGCGCTGCAGCGAACGCTGGCCCTGAAATATCGGCTTATCTCTCCGCCTATTACATCGATATTCACGAAGTCACGAACGAGAACTTCCGCAAGTTCCGTGAATTTATCGCGCAGACGAGCGACCGGGGACCTCAACCACCGTTGAGTGAGAATGATCCCGCGGAGTATCCGGTCGCCGGCATGCTCTGGCGTGACGCGGTGGCCTATCTGGAAGCAATCGGAAAAACGCTGCCGACCGAGGCAGAATGGGAGAAAGCCGCGCGAGGAGCGGGTGGATTCGACCATCCCTGGGGATTCGGTCGGGCCGCCTGGCACGAGCCTCGCGACCTGATGCAGAAGTCGCCCATCATGGCCTTTCCAGCCGATCGCAGCCCCTACGGGGTCTTCGACATGGCGGGCAATGTGAAAGAATGGTGCTCAGACTGGTATCATCCCGAAGCGTACAAGCTGGCCGTTGACGATGCCGGTCAGGTTCCCCGCAACTGGACTGGCCCCAAAAGTTCGGAGCCAAAGTTCACACGAGTCGTCAAAGGCAATGGCCCGAATTGGACGGTGTGGCATCGCGAAGGTCTGGGCATGAGCGATCGTAGTCCGAACGTCGGCTTTCGTGGCGTTCTCCGCATCGCATCAGATACCACTCAGTAGTCCCCGGAGCATGACGGGACTTGTAAGGCGGAGGGACTGCCGCAGATCGTTTCGAACGCACGGCTAATCAGTCGACGAGGCGACTGCTTGGACGGCGGATGATCTCTGTAAAGATGTCGGTAAGCCGCTGTTCGTACTCCGTCGGATTCCCCGATCCCCGCGCGCTCCGTCCGTTATCGTCGGTCAGCCCGGTACGCGCAATGCGGTCCATGAAGTCGTAATCGGTGCCGAGTCCCATCCCGACCGGGAACAGCATGCCATCCTCGTTGTAGAATTCCGCGGTCTGCATCAGCACGGAGTTCAACCACGGATAGAGCGGATCGTAGAATTCGGGGCTGGGGTTATCGACGATGTACTGACTGATCTCGGCGTCCGGCGTCTGCCAGGCGTTGGGAATTCCGTCCGTGAGCAGAACGATGACTTTACTGGAGAACCGTCGTCCGCTGCCTCCTTCCGAAACCGGTTTCAGGTGATCACGCGCCAGTGCGATCCCTGCTTCCATTGCCGTCGTGCGTCCGATATCGCTGGTCGCCTGCAGACGTGTGCAGGCCTGCATGGCGAGCTGATAGTCACCGGTCAGCGTCTGGGCGATCTCCGGCTGATGGTAACTGTCGAGGCCATCGTAAGTGATGATCGAAACCCGGTCCCCTGCCCCCATCGTCAGTCCGGAATTCATTTGCCGAACGACTTCGATTGCCGCAATGAGCGAACGACGAACTGCGTGCATCGGTTGCGTTCTCGGTGGAAACGAGAATGTCCCCCCCGCTGTGGCTTCCCTGTGATATCGACAGTACGGACTGAGCCGCGATAGTGGGACCTTGCCGTCGAGCCGCTCGTCGGCGTTGGTCGAATTACTGTATTCCGGCGATCGATCCCGTCCCCAATCGAGCAGAAACTGTGTATAGGTGATGTAGCCAATTTGATTTCGCCATTGCCGCGGCAGGCTGCTTCTTGCGGATGGAAACGCGAAGCGATTCGGGTTGTTGAAGTCGTCGATTCGATCCCCGTCCTGCGACGCGGGGACCGTGACACGGGTGGTGCGCCCCTGCCGGGGTGTTCCCAGCGGAGCACTGGCCGTCTGCACGGTCATCTGGCCGGTGATCAGTCCCCTGATTAACGAGTAGTCTACGGCTGCGAGACTTCGAGTCCAGTCCGGAAGACGCAACTGGCCAATCGGTGGACTCGGAGGCGGAGGCGGACTCGGTGTTCCTCCACCTCCACCGCCGCCACCACCACCTCCACTCGAAGGCGGACTCGGAGGATTCTCGCCGACGGCACGCGCCTGGATCACGTAATCGAGATACTTTTCCCAGTAGCCGTAATGCGTGCCGGAGTCAGCCGGTGGATCGGCATTGGGCATCACGCGGGCGATCTGATTGTCGATCATCCAGCTGTACGCTTTCTGCTTGCGGATCCGCTCATCGTCGTCGTTGCTAATACGATACGCACTCGAGATCGCCCGTTGTGTCAGAGGACCGTCATCGACTGTCATCAAGGCATAGGCGTAACTGTCGGAAGGAACGCCAAGCGGAGCGCCGAGATACTCGATTGTTCCCGGATACGAACCGAAGCCCAAGTCCTGGTACAAGTCGACCATCAGGTCTGAACCGGCTGTCGGGAATCCTTCGGAGCTGAGTAGATCATCGATAACTTCAGTCGCCCAGCACGGTTCAGTGTCGTCGTTCATCGAGCCAGAGAGGTCGACTACAAAGGCGATATCACGCGGATTCATCATGGCAATTGCTTCGGCCTGAGCCGACATGCGGTGCTGATTGATGACCGGGCCAAAGAACGTGGGATAATCAATCTTCCGAGCCGTGACACGCACGGCATTGGCGGCCGCATTGTTGACGGTGAACGTTCGAGTGGCTTCGTCGAAAATGCCAAACTCGATATCGGAATCCTGTAGAGTGACGCCGACGTTGGCGACCCGATTGGCAGCCGCGAGGTCTTTCGCCATCTGACGTGCTTCTGGAATTCCGATTCCGAGCTCCTGCACGGAGGCCAGAGCTGAAGCATCGGCCGTGGCCTGCAGCTCGGTCTTCATCACCGCCAGATAGCCCAGGTCGACCGTGAAGGCGACGAAAGCAAAAATGACGACCATCATCATGGCCGCCATCACGGTGATCACTCCGCGACGTGATCGCGGTGGAACGGGAAGTCTTTCGCGACGGTTCAAAGCAGAAGTCTTCATTCGTGCCTCATCGTGGCCAGGCCCTTCAATGTCAGACCGTTCAGAAACTTCCCGCTGATGTAGCTGAGATCGTTAAACGGAACGCGAACATCCACGGTGACGAGATCCCCCTGATTGGCGTTCGCGAGAATATTGTTGGGATTGGTGTTCCCCGGTCCGGGCGTGATCGAGATATCGACCTGAACCGAAGCGGCGGGAACACGGCAGGTGTCGCTTACGAAATCGCGGACGGCTGCACGTACAAGCGTATTCGTGGAGCCGGTCAGAATCGCCTCACGAGCACCTTCGCGAGCTGCGTTCACGACGATCTGCGTGGCCATCATGCCCCGGCCGAATTCAATGATCCCCATGACGACCAGCATGAAGACGGGGAGAACCATCGCCATTTCGACAACAGCCGCTCCACGCCGCTTCCGAGACTCTCGAGATGCAAGTCGTCTGAACATCGCCGGCTTCGCATGAATGGGACCGAGAACGCGGGCCGTGCAGCGTGGTCACAGATGCGACCTATCGAATACACCTCCGCTGAGTGCGGAATAGCCCTTCAACACAACGGTAGGTTATGCGCATGGCAGCGAACGAAGAGTCGCCCGACTGGTGGTCGAATGTCGCCGGGTCTTCAGGCGAAGCTTCCGGTTTTCGCGAATGTAGCGGTTGGAAGGGCGGCTGAGTCAGCAGTCCGCCTCACGGATCAGCTGCTGGCGCTGCGGTATCGGCCGATTGACCAGAGAAAGACGCGACGGGAGACGAAGAAGAAAATAATCGTCGAGACGACCGACCAGACCGCCAGCCAGGAAGGTTCGAGAGTCATCGAGAGCAGAATTCGAGCCGGGACCGTGACGACCAGCAGAATCGGCAAAGCGTAGCTGAACATCACCCGCAGGGCTTCGGCAACTGCATCACCGGTATAAATCTGCTGCGGGTAGCGGGCGAAGACAGTGACGTAGAACCAGAAGTCGTACAAGCCCTGGTTCCGGCCGAACCAGACGCTCGTGCTCGCGAGAATGATCATCAGGCAATAGAAGAAGAGCACGCCGGTGGCGATCAACAGCAGGTACATCAGCACATTCACGGCAATCACCGGTCGGCCGAGTGTGGAGATGGAATAGGCCAGAAGCGCCCCAGCAAGCAGGACCTGATTCATCATCGCCAGATTCAGCTTCTCGACCGAAATCAGAAACTGCGTATCGATCGGCTTGAGCAGAACGAAGTCGAGATTGCCCGTCCGGATCAGCTCGCTGAAGTTCGCGCAGTTCGGCATGAACAGGCTCTCGATGATCGCGTTGATCAGCATGCCCGTCGCCATGAAGCCGAAGTACTCGGCCCGGTTCCAGTCGGCGATCGAATCGACGTTTCGGTAAATGATCTCGAAGAGAACCAGCTGGGCAGCGAACCAGAAGCCGCGCGTGATCACGGTAATGAGAAAGTTGCTGCGAAACGACAGTTCGCGAACGACCGAGTTCTTTGCGCAGCGGAGCCATACTCCGAGATAGTCGGGACGAAAGCGTTCCGGGCTCGACTCAGCCGATGACATGACTCTACTCAGGAAAGATGGACCTGACCGCTTCCGGCTGCCACTTCACCGAGACGGAAACATTCAATGGACTGCACGGAGAGGGTCTGCTCGACCTGATCTGCGACTTCGCTGTCGACGACCAGAACCAGTCCGATCCCCATATTGAAGACGCGGAACATTTCGTCGGTGGCGACGCCGCCCAGTTTCTGCAACCAGGACATGACAGTCGGAACGGACCAGCTGTTTCGCTGCAGACGGGCATCGACCGAATCGGGCAGTACCCGAGCCAGGTTTTCCTGCAGACCGCCGCCGGTGATGTGAGCGATGGCGTGCACGTGCGGCCGCAAGTCGGGCACGTCGAAGACCGATTGCACGGCTTTCACGTAGATCTGAGTCGGTTTCAGCAGCACTTCGCCCACGGTGGACTGCAACTCGGCGACGTCATCGTTCACCGTGAGTCCAGCATGTTCGAAGACGACCTTGCGAATCAGCGAGTACCCATTCGAATGAAACCCGGTTGAAGCGAGTCCGAAGACGACATCGCCTGGTTTCACTTTGTCGCCGGTCAGGACTTCTTCCCGTTCGACAACGCCGACACTGAATCCCGCCAGATCGAAATCACCCCGACTGTAGAGATCAGCCATGATGGCCGTCTCGCCCCCAATGAGGGCCATCCCGGCCTGTTTGCAGCCATCGGCGATACCGGTCACGAGAGCTTCGGTCAGCGTCGGATCATCGTGGCTCATGGCGACGTAATCGAGGAAGAACAGCGGCAGCGCACCGGTGCAGAGGCAGTCGTTGACACACATCGCAACCAGATCGATGCCGATCGTGTCGAACCGATTCGCCAGCTGAGCAACCTTGATCTTGGTGCCGACTCCATCGGTCCCGGAAACCAGTACCGGATCGCGATACTGGCGCCCTTCCGAGAACAGGCGGAACAGACCGGCAAAGCCCCCCGGAAGCGGCATCACGCCGGGAGTGGTCGTCCCCTGCACCAGCTTGCCGACACGACGCATCGATTCTTCGTAAACGTCGAGGTCCACTCCAGCGGATTTGTAATCGAGTCCGGACACGTTGCTCTGTTCCCTGTAACTATGCCGTAGGGTGCGTCTTGACGCACCAGAATTCGCGGATCGCATTTGGGTGCGTCAAGACGCACCCTACTTCAGTGAACCTACACTTCGAAGTTGTCGGCTTCGAGGTAGGCATCGATGACGGCTCGTTCGCCTTCTTTGCCCTTCATCGAGTTGCCATGCTCCATGCCGACGATGCCGTCGAAGCCCTTGCTGTGAATGTGCTTGAAGACGTTGCGGTAATTGATTTCCCCCGTTCCCGGTTCCTTGCGGCCCGGGTTGTCGCCGACCTGGAAGTAGGCGACTTCCTCCCACGCATGGTCGATGTTCGGGATCAGATTTCCTTCGGTGATCTGCTGATGATACAGGTCGAACAGAATCTTGCAGCTGGGGCTGTCGACTGCTCGGCAGATCTGATAGGCCTGCGGAATCTTGTGCAGGAACAGTTCTGGATGATTCGCAAAGTGATTGAGCGGCTCCAGAACCATGATCAGCCCGGAGGGCTCACAGATTTCCGCACAACGCTTCAGGCCTTCGACCACGTTGGCTGTCTGATAGCCCATCGGCAGTTTGTGATCGAAGATGCCCGGCACCACGGTCACCCACTTGGCGCGAACCCGCTTGGCCAGTTCGACCGACTTGCGAAGGTCTTCGAGATAGACGTCCTGGAATTCTTTCTTGCCGGAAGCGAAGGTCGGATCTTGGAAACTGCCAGTCGCGACGAAGACGCCCATCTCCATGTCGAGGCGTTCCATCGTTTTGGCGATCAGTTCCTGCTCTTCCTGCGGACGGGAGAGCATCCGGTTGTCTTCGAGAGCGCGAAAACCCTCGTCGTGCATGAACTCGAGTTGAGCGACAAGGTCGTCCCCGGCACTCTGGCGGAACATGCCGAAGTGCGGCGCGTATTTCAGCTTGAAGCGACTGTCGGAAGACTTCGTGGAATCTTCGAAGGCACCGAAGGTCGATTTGGCAGCCAGCGTTCCACAGGCCATGAGTCCAGCAGCGAGCACATCGCGGCGTTGCATCTCAATTCTCTCCTTGTTGGTAGCTCAATCAGAAGCTCGTTTGCCCCATCCCGGTCAGATAAAACGCCCGGGGAGCCGGTGTCTGCAACAACTCCTGCAGGATCGAGCCTTCCGAACGCATTTTCGCGGTCCCCATCAGGACGTCGACGAGATTGGGGGGATAATCGTATTCAATCACGCGGATGTTCTCATTGCCGAGTTCACCGGCGAGCGTCGCGATCGTTTCATCCAGAAAACTGATCTGATCGATCATGCCGCTGGCCATCGCCTGATCAGCCGTAAAAATGCGGCCGGTCGCGATGGCTTCGATCTCCGCCCGGGTCAGCGAAGGACGCCCCTTTTCAATCACGCCCAGAAACTTCTGGAAGGCGTCGTCCATAATCCCGTCCCAGACTTCTCGATCCCGTTCCGACAGTGGACGGAACGAGCTGAGAGAGTCTTTGAACTCCCCGGTCTTCAGCGGCTCGGACTTCACTCCGACTTTGTCAGCCAGTTCGGTGAGATTGTAGTGCGGAATAATGACACCGATGGAACCGGTCCAGGTGGTCGGCTCGGCAAAGATCTTCCCATTCTTGCCCGACCCCATGGCGATGTAGTACCCGCCGGAAGCCGCGATGCGGCCCATCTGAACGTAGATCGGCTTCTTCTCAGCGAATACGCTCAGTTTGTGATAAATCTGATGGCTGTCGGCAACGAGTCCACCGGGACTGTCGACGACGAGGACCATGCCTTTAACGTCGTCGTCTTCGGTGGCCTGATCGATTTGCTCGATGAACTGCTCGGTGAATGGCGGCATGATCGTCGTATTCACACGAATGACCGCGATCTTGTCGGTGGCCGTTTTGTCGCCCGAATAGTAGCGTTCGAGCGGACCTTCCATGTCGCCAAAATAACTCTCGTTCGACGACATCAGCGTGAAGTTGAGCAGGACGGAAAAGAGCAGCAGGAACCCGAGGAGACGCAGTCCCCAGCGGGAACGGGTCGTCGACTGAGCTTCGATCACGAGGCGAACAACCTGTTCCCCATTTCGTGCAGTCACCTCCGGCTGCTTGTTTCCGGAATCTGGTTTCTCATCAGCCATGGTCTCTCCGTAGGAATCGGAAGCCTCCGTTAAGCGGGCTTCGGACTGGGTTATAGGCATTCTGCAGGCGGACTGCAATCATCGCATTTTACGCAGGATTCCCGCTCGGAGCGCCTTCTTGAGGAAATCCGGACGATTTTTCGAAAAAAACCGAAAATCGGCGTCCCTGTTGCAATCTCAGCTCCGCTATGCGTCCTGGGGAACAGCGATGCGGGGGGCGAAACACGCGCCAGACTCCGTTGTTTCCACAGGAGAATGATTCACTGGACGCGTAAGAAGGAAGGCGAAGCAATGAACATCAAATCCACACTGGCCGTCGTCGCGGTGCTGGGACTGGGACTGGCATTTGCGCCGAGTTCCGCACAGGCCGGCGGCGTGACTTTCAGTTTCGGTTTTGGAAACCACGGCCATCACCATTATCACCCCGGCTACAGCAGTCGATATCGGAACTATGGCTATAGCCCTTATCGAGGTTACGGCTACAGCCGCGACTGTTACGGCCCCGGCTACCGGTATCGCGTGCCGACTTACGACTATCACCCGGGACGCCTCGAACACCATGGCGACCACCTGCATTATTATCCGGGACACTATCATCGCCGCTGGTAAGTTTTGACGCGTGTTTTCGGTGATCGAAACGCATTCGGGCAGAAGTCCGGATGCGTTTTTTTATGCGCCCCTCCCGGACGCCCCCCTTCGACTGTTTTCTCCTCGCAGATAAGGCGATTCCTGAAACTTTCGAAAAAACAACAAAAACAATGTCCCCTGCCAGACCCCGATTCCGCTTTGCAACCAGAAGGCAACGGAGCCGGTCGGAGTCGATCGGGCCCGCCTTCCTCAGCTAGAAAAAATGGGCCATACGAAAGAAGGCGAATGATGAATACACGGACTCTTCTCGCAGCCGTTGCCGTTATCGGAGTCGGACTCGCGTTTGTTCCCGCCGCGCATGCCGGCGGTGTGAGCTTCAGCTTCGGTTACGGAAACTACGGCGGCAATTACGGGGGATCTTCGTACTACAACCGCGGTTATAACCGGAGCTACGACCACCACGGACACCACGATCATTTCGATCGGGGCAACCGCAGTTATTACGGCAACAGCCGCCAGTTCCAGGACTATGGGCGGTACAACTCGTACGATTACTCGCGTCGGAATTACTACAGCCGAAACAACAATGGTTGCCAGTTCCAACCGCGTGTTGATCATCACGGCGGCCACCACGGCCGACATTGGTAAGACTTGAGGCCGCACGGTCCCCTGAATCCAGCCGATGCTTCCGAATCTCACGGAAGCATCGGCTTTCTTGTTTTTGTGCCCTGACCTTGCCCCGACCCGAGGAAGTGGGTTTGATAATGTCTGCAGAGACCTCTCTCGCAGCTACGCGGCATACTTCACTTTCTCAGGACGCCTCTCATGGATTCTTCATCGCCCGGCTCAATCAGTCTCATGATTGATCAGTTGCAGCAGGGAGAAACGGCTGCTCAGGCGGAGCTCTGGAATCGCTATTTCGAGAAACTGGTTCCCCTGGCCCGCAAACGTCTCGGTGGCGCTTCGCGGCGAGTCAGCGATGAAGAAGATGTCGCCCTGAGTGTGATGAACAACTTCCTCAATGGAGCCGCCCGCGGACAGTTCCCGCATCTCAAAGACCGCGAGAATCTCTGGGCGCTGCTCATTGTGATGACGCAACGAAAGGTGACCGATCAGGTCCGACATCAGCTCGCGCAGAAACGGGGCGGCCGGAATGTGCGTGGAGAGTCGATCTTCATGAAAGCGGGCGACGCCGGTGCGAATGCCGGCTGGGATGTATTCCTGGGCGAAGACCCGACACCCGAAATGATGCTCGCGCTCGACGAACAGCATGCCGCTCTCATGGAAGACCTCGGCGACGACACCCTTCGTGAAATCGCACGGCTCAAACTTGAGTCTTACACCACCGAAGAGATCGCTGAGAAACTGGGCGTGACCTCCCGAACGGTGAAGCGGAAAGTTGCGCTCATCCGCGAGAAGTGGCTGGCGTATGGTGATGCAAACTTCGGTCCAGCCGAATGATCAGAGCCTGGGGACGACACCGCCACGATTCCTTCCGTCCCCTCCTTGCGGTATTCTGCAGAAAACCGGGAGCGCTGTTCCCTGCTGAATGTCCTCTGTGTGAATTCTGCTGCTGATGAACTTGCGGACTTTGTTGACTCCCGGTGAAGCCGATCATCTGGCCGTCGTTCGCCGGCCCGTCATCGTCGTCATGCTGCTCAGCCTGCTCATCGGAGCGGGGACGCTTGGATTTCGCTATTTTCGGGACTCAAGCTGGCTGGAGTCGGTCTATCTGGCCGTCGTCACGCTGACCACGCTCGGCTGCCGCGATCCGGCCAACAACTCCACGACCATGGCGTTCGTAGTCGTGTATCTCGGTTTGGGTCTGGGGCTGTTCAGTTACAGTCTATTCACGCTCGGGCAAAGCCTGCTCGATCCGCAGTTTCGTCAGTTCTGGAAGCAGCGACGCATGTTGAACCGTATCGACGCGCTCAATGACCACCACATCGTCTGCGGTTTTGGTCGGATGGGGACAACCATCTGCGAGTATCTCGCGCGGAAGAGCAAGCCGTTCGTCGTGATCGACACCGACGTGGAAGCGCTCGAAGCTCGATGCACGCCGAACAACTGGCTCTACATTGTCGGAGACGCCACCGATGACGTCCATCTGCACCAGGCCGGAATTGCGCGGGCCACTGCTCTGGCCTCCGTGCTTCCGTCAGATGCCGACAACACCTACGTGGTCCTCTCGGCTCGCATGCTCAATAACGAACTGCAGATTGTCGCCCGCGCCAGTGATGACAAAGCGATCGAGAAGATTCAGCGAGCCGGAGCCACGAGGGTCATCAGCCCCTTCAGCAGTGGCGGTACCAAGATGGCTCGCTTCATGCTCAACCCCTCAGTGGAAAGCTTCGTTGAAGTCGCCGATGAACACGACTCCGATCTCGAATTGGTTGATATCCAGGTCAGCGAGGGAAGTCCGCTCATCGGTCAGCGTCTGGCCGAAACTCGCCTCGCCGAACGCGGCGTCATGGTCCTCGCCATCCGTCGCAGCACCGGCGAACGCCTCATGCCTCCCCCCGGCCCCACCGAAATCCAAGCCGGCGATAACCTGTTCGCCTTCGGCCATGCCGACAAAGTGGCGACAGTGATTGCGGAGTGCGAGGGGAAGTAAGGTCGTTACGGAAGTAAGACCCAGTAGGTTCGGTGGCTTCCGCTTCGCCGATCATAGATTTTAAGTGAATTCCAGCCGTTGAACGTGTTCTCCAAGACCTCGGTCGACGTCGATACGCTATTGCCATTGACCTCGGTGATGACGTCATTACCGGCGGAGAATCTATACTTGCTCCATCGGCCGGAGCCGTTCCCTGCGTAGAGGCTTCGGTTTCGTCCTACGTTCAACACGCGAACTCCCGTGTACGTGGTGCCGTTTCGAGTGAATGAGTGATTGTTGTCAACGCTGATCCCAATCGCTGGCCCCCGTCTCCCTGGAACAAGATTTGGTGCCGCAACCTGGGGATCGTCCGGCGGAAATGGTGGCTGTGCCATTGCAGCAGGACAAACCACAGTTATCAGGACGAGAACGCACAAAATCGAATTCCGAAGCATTGATGATTTTCTCCCTGGGAAGGAATGACCGCGAGTTTCAACTCCTGCGACATTTCGATATCGGACGACGTAGCTCTACGAACACGATGTCATGCTCCACGCTGGCCGCCCCTCTTATAGAACGTTGAAGATTGCCCAGTTCTCACAGGGTTTTCTCGTCGAATCGATAAAATGACGGACTCGACCGTTCTCGTCTGATCGAATGGGTATTCGCGGTGCCAAGATTGAACTTCGCGTTCGCCCGCCGCTTTCCGTTAAAGCAGCGTGTCCTCGCGAACTCGTACTCCCCAATGATCTTCACCACCCGCAAGCTCGGGCGGCGTCGACAACCGATCGTGAAGCTGGTGCGGTCTTGGTCTTTCGGAGAAAAAGATCACTTGGAGATCTCGAACCTAAGTTCTTCCGACTCATCATAGACTTCAAATGAGTGTTCGATTCGGGCATCCGACAGGTGATGCGAAAGCTCCTTCACGAACTCGATTACCTCCAGCACTGAGCCAGCCACGCCACCATTCAGTAGATGCTGAATTCCTTCATCGAGCGGAGTGGATTCAAAGTCACACTTCTGGTTCGAGAAATGCAACGTTGATGCACCATTGTAGCCGGAAACGTAAATGTATGCGTTTTCATTCCCGATCATATTCTGGACAGTTTCCAGCACAGGCTGCATCCCATCTGGGGCAGCAAAACTGCCGTAAACCCTGTTTCCGCAGGGCAACAACTCGTTATTTTTCTTCATGTAAGCGCCGGCGTTGTTTTCGACGGTTCGGTTGTGGGCGCTCGTCTGGCCTCGTTACCACTGAAACACCCATCTTGAAATCACACTCGCTGGAGATTTACACCCTCCAGCAATGAACGATATGCGAGATAAACTCCTACCAACATCCGATCCCGTTCGAATATCTTTGGGGAAGTTCTTCGGCGACGATGTCATCGTTCATTTGCGAGTTCATCCGTCGATTGTCTCAATTCTCAGTTGCTCGAACATGTGAGACTGGTTACTAACGGCACGAGATGACACTTCAATCGCATTCTTTCCAGACAGCTCGTAGTAATCGCCGAACCGCTCAATACAGTGCATCCATTCGATCAATCCGTTTGTGTCCTTATGGAGCAGGTCGGAATAGAGAGTGTCGATTGGCTCGAAAACCTCAAGGTTTATCAATCGCCCCTCACATCGTGTGAACTCAATTGAGTCGAGGATCAAGTGCATCCGAAGACAGATGTCGGGCAGATCCTCATCCGTCAGATTCGTGGGATTCAGAGCAGGTCGAATCATCCGCCCCTCGCACGTCAGACTTGAGGCCAGCCAGTCGCAACTCATCGGAGTCCACTCCTCTATTCCCCAATGATCTTCACCAGCACCCGCTTCCGCCGCTTTCCGTCGAACTCGTAGTAGAAGATGTGTTCCCAGGGGCCGAGGTGAAGTTGGCCGTTGGTGATGGCGACGACAACTTCGCGGCCCATGATCTGGCGTTTGTGGTGGGCGTCGGCGTTGTCTTCGCCGGTTCGGTTGTGGAGGTAGCCGCCTTTGGTCGGATCGCTGCCGGGATTAAACGGGACGAGTTCTTCGAGCCAGCGTTCGTAGTCGGCGTGCAGGCCTGATTCGTTGTCGTTGATGAAGACAGAGGCCGTGATGTGCATCGCATTAACGAGGCACAGCCCGTCCTGCACACCACTTTCCGAGACCAGCCGTTCGACATCACGATGCAGCGACACAATCGCCCGCCGCTGCGGGATATCGAGCCAGAGTTCCTTGGTAAGAGTTTTCATGAGCTGCGGGGCACTCCTGTGGACTGTGGAGTAGCGATATAGACAAAGAAAAGTTGACCGACAAGCTCATGATGTCGGATCTGAGAAGTCGGAGCAAGGTTCGCGAACGGAGAGGCATGCTTTTGCGTGCGCATGCCCTCAAAAGAGTCGACACAGGTACCATCAGAGGTCTTCTTTGACTGGCTCCGGTCGGTTCCGCTAGATACGCCAATGAGGTTTGAGCCATTCATCGAGAACGTTCATTGGTGTGAAGGTGTGCTGGCTCCCGACAAAACCAGACTGGTCGGGATACCCAAGACTAACACGACCCAGATGACTAATCAGCAGCGACAAGAGTTCTATCCCCAAAAGCCGCTGAAGCCAGAATCACTGACTCTCAACATGCCGGTCTTCAAACCATTTCAGCCTGCTCAACTGCCGAAGTTCAAGACATTCAAATCGGCGCAGCCCGCCAAAATCGTGTTGCATGCAGGAGCTCAGTAAACGATGAGGGTTCCATCTGGAAAGTTTCCTTCCCAACCACACGGAAAATGCCCCTTCACATACCAGTATCCTTGACTGGCGTAGAACCCCGGCTGGTAAACATCTGAGTATTCAGCTTCCATGCAAAGATGCAGAACATCCCACTGCACGGTATCCTCGAATACCTTTGGAAGTTCGTGTTGAAGGATGATAGGTGCGATTTTCTTACGAACAAGCAACTCGGTGACAGGCTTCAGGGAAGCCACAATGTCATTCCAATGGTTCAGGCTGCTTGGTGATCGTTCTTGCAGCCGTTCTCGATACTGATTTGCGGCTTCGAGGCACAAATTCTCCCATTCGATAGCGTCACAATGTTCCAGTGCCTCTTGCCACGATGACAGGACGATTGCATTTTCAACGTCGTTTACTCCGACGTTGGCGAACCAATGAGCATCTTCCAGTTGCTTCAGCGTTGCCAATGTTTGAGATTTCAGGTCATTGCTCCTCTAGCTTCCCCAAACGCCTTTGTAATTTCGGCAAAGACCACTGGCATTCCCATCGCCAGCATTGGCCTCAAGTCTGACTCGCCGGTTTCTTGAAGCGTCCCGATGTAATCGTCACCCCAATAGACTCCACCCCCAACCTCTCGCTTTGTCAGAAGCCGTTTCGACTCCGAGATTGAAAACCACGGTAATTCAAATTGGATTTCTGCCGACCGGAAACGCCAAATAGACTTTACTCGATACTCCTGACGACTGCTCGATAACCACCATCTACTATCTCCGAAACACGAAAAACACCGCACCGGCCAAGCAGAAGGCGGCCCACAGGTAGTCGAGTTTGATCGGCTGTTTCATGTAGAAAATCGCGAAGGGGATGAAGACGCTGAGGGTAATGACTTCCTGCAGGATTTTCAGCTGGCCGAGGGTGAGCGTGGTGTAGCCGAGGCGGTTGGCGGGGACCTGGATCAGGTATTCGAAGAAGGCAATGCCCCAGCTGACGAAGACGGCGATCAGCCACGGCTTGTGATTCAAATTCTTCAGGTGGGCGTACCACGCGAAGGTCATGAAGACGTTGGAGAGGATCAGGAGGAGAATGACGCGAAGCAGCACCGACACGTCTGGACTTTCGGAGTGAGGGAGGGAATCTGTTGAAAGAATGCTCTGGCCGAGCCCGTGGCACACTTGGAAGAACGGTCTGTGAGCCACTGCTGGCCTAGAGCAGATTGCACTTACGCGTAGCGGTAGCCGCTGTGGCGGATGTAGTTGATGAATTCAGCAGGCGTGAACTCGTCGAGCACCTTGCCGCAGTAGTTCCACAGGCTCTCCATGGTGCGTCGTCC
>Ga0310345_10000098_pt1 | contig 177468 bp, 159 predicted proteins | sample HC15DNA20500_MG_FD_204667 | JGI IMG/M metagenome (GOLD analysis project Ga0310345, IMG submission 204667) | Marine microbial communities from station ALOHA, North Pacific Subtropical Gyre - HC15-DNA-20-500_MG | ecosystem: Environmental > Aquatic > Marine > Oceanic | place: Pacific Ocean... | reverse complement strand
GCCAGCTCGCGCGCAGCGCGAGCGCGAGCCGCAGGGCCCCCAGCGCCCCGTCGCTGGGGTCGCGGCGCGAGCGCGAAGCGCGAAGCGCCGGCGGAGTCGGGAGGGGGGCCCCATTGGCGCTTTGCCCAATGGGGGGAGGGTTTGCACCAAACCCTCCGAAAAAACTCAGCATCCCTCGCCGGTGAAATTGGCCATGAACGAGGGACCGCGGCCCACGTCGGTCCGGACGGGGATGAAGGTGCCCGAGCGGGGGAACGACGAGCAGTTCACGCCGGTCGGCATCGCGCCCATGTCCACGAGGTCGGGATCGCCCGGCGAGACGGCGCGCGGCTGGAGCACCACGGTGCTCGGATCGGTCACCGAGTAGGTCGCGCTCGCGATGTCCTGGACCGACCGGATGATGTCGTGGACGTTCTTCGCGATCTGGATCCAGTGGTCGCCGTCGAGGACGCTGCGCGCCGAGCTGAAGAGCCCGGCGACGTCGGCGAGGAGACCGGGCAGGTTCGGGTGGATGAAGATCACCCGGTAGCGGGTCTCGTCCGGATCGTCCCAGTGATTGCCGGAGATGGTCCACGGGTTGCCGGGCGCGAGGAACGAGCAGCTCGCGCCGCAGGCGAGGTCGATCTCGGGTGCGCCGAGCTCCGGCGGCAGCAGCTCGTCGATCAGATCCGCCAGGATCATCTGGATGACGTTGTCGCGGATGACGGTGGCCGCCTTCTTCAGGACCGCTCGGTAGCTGTAGGTGCTCAGGAATTCCTGCACCGCGATGCTGACCAGCGCGCCGACGAGGGTGAGCCCGCTGCCCGAGGGCGCGACGTCGGCCGTCTCGAAGACGGTGGCGAGGTACGCGCTGCCGTCGCGCAGGCCGGTGGGCACCTCCTCGCCGAGGAGGGCGTCGAGCGCGGGCATCGACGCGAGGGTGGCCGCCGGCGACGGGCTCAGCCCCTCCATCACGGTGATCGCGTCGCGCAGCCGCGTGGCGGCGGCGGTGAGGTCCGCCTCGTCGGTCGGGCCCAGCTCGCCGCTCGTCGGGAGGTCGGCGAGCGCCGCGCGGTGGGCCGCGCTCGCGTCCGCCACCTCGGTGAGCGCGCTGGCCCACGCCGCGTCGTCCGGGCCATCCCCCAGCCCGGCCGCGGCGACCTCGTCCGCGGTGGGCCACGGGAACGTCGGCACCAGGGTCTGCAGCCCGGCGAAGCGAGCCAGCTCCAGCTCGCTCGCCGCGCGGAGCTCCACGCCCGCCGCGCGCACCGCCGCCTCGTCTCCGGCCCGCGCCGCCTCGACTCCGTCGTCGATGCTGCGCTGGATCACCGACGCGTGAGCGGCGAGCCGCACCACGTCGCGGTCGATCCCCTCGAAGGCGACCTCGACCCGCTCGGTCCCGGTGAGCCCGAGGCTCTCCGACCGACAGGTCACGACGTACGCGCCGCGGCTCGGGAAGGTGAAACGAGACGGCGCGACCTCGCTCGCGTCGGGGGCGTCCACCGAGACCACGAGATCGCCGGGATCGGGCAGGCGCGCGCCATCCGCGTCGCGCGGGACGCACGTCACCGTGAGCTCGGTGAGCTGCTCGTTGGCGCGCTCGACGATCGGGCGATCGAGGAAGACCTCCATGCGCGGCGTCGGCGTCGTGGGACCGCCGTCGGGCGCGCTCGCGTCCTCGTCGACGCCAGCGTCGCTGGGTCCCCCGTCCGGCGCGCCGCCGTCCATCGGGCTCGGTCCCCCGTCCCCTGCGTCGGGCTCGGCGCGCCCTCCGTCACAGCCCCAGAGCGCGAGCGAACAAGCCAGGATGATCCAGCGCACGTGTCCTCCCATCGAATTCGTGTACAAGAGGCGCGTCATGGCGAGCAAGGGACGCCCCTACCGCACGGTCGAGCACGAGGGCTGGACGATCCTCGTGGGACGCAGCGCGAGCGACAACGACTACCTCACCTTCAAGGTGGCGAAGCCGCGCGATCTCTGGCTGCACGCCGCGGGCGGGATCGCGGGCAGCCACGTCGTCGTGCAGAACCCGGACGGCGCGCCGGTCCCGCAGGCCGTGCTCGAGCGCGCGGCCGAGCTCGCGGCCTGGTACAGCAAAGCACGTGGCGCCCCTCGCGCCGAGGTGCACCACTGCCAGGCGGCCCACGTCTCGAAGGAGCGAGGCGCGCCGCGCGGCCAGGTCCACATCAAGAAATTCAAGCGCATCAAAGTCGTCCCCCGAGGGGTGGACGCCGACGAGTGACGCCCGGCGGGGATGAGATCGCGTGCCCCGGAGTGGCAGGGGCGCGTGGCCGCGTAGCGCTTCGCCTCGTGGGGGCAATCCCCCTCTTTCTTTCCTCGCGAGGAGCCGTTAGACCGGTGCGCAATGCGCGTACAGCTCCTCGTCCTCCTCTGTCTCTCCCTCACCGCCTGCCAGGGCCGCGTCGTGGTCACGCAGCCCTCGACCGGAGGTGAGCAACCGATCGCCGACGCGGGAACGATGCCCAGCGGCGACGCCGGCGACGTGGTCGAGCCCACCGACCCGCCGCCCACCGATCCGCCGCCCACCGATCCGCCGCCCACCGATCCGCCGCCCACCGATCCGCCGCCCACCGACCCGCCGCCCACCGGCGAGTGCGTCCAGGCGCGCCAGCTCTGGTCCGACGGCTTCGAGTCCGGGGACTACGCGATGTGGACCGGCCGCGACTACGGCACCGGCTGGGGCACCGACTGTCAGCAGACGGGCGTCACCACCGAGCAGGCGCGCTCCGGCCGCTTCGCGAACCGCTCCGTCATCCAGTGCCGCAGCCACACCGACGTTCACCGCGGCTACGGCGGCGTGCAGTTCTCGGGTGACAGCCCGCTCCCCAACTACACGAACACCGGCGAAGGCATCCAGGCGCCGAACGGGGTGGTCAACACCTTCTGGATCTGGCTCGACGCCAGCTACGACTTCGGCAGCGGCCGCTGGCTCAGCCTCTGGACCGCCAACGGCTCCTGCGACTGGTCGGAGCGGGTCATCACGCTCGGGCTCGAGAACGCCGAGCGCCGCCTCACCCCCGCCCACATCGAGAACACCGGCGGCCGTGTCATGTGGGAGGCGGGTGCCCCCTCCGTCCCGCTGCGTCAGTGGGTGCGGGTCACCGTCTACGTGAACTACCACTCGGGTGACCTCCACGTCTGGCAGGACGGCGCGAGCGTGCTGCACGCCACCTTCTCGCGGCCGAGCACCGACATCTGCCAGTGGCACTGGGGCGCCTACGCGAGCGGCGACAACACCGACGTGACCCTCTTCGAGGACGACAAGTCCATCTGGAAGCTCGACGAGGCCTGGACCGACTTCAGCCGCGAGCCGTGGCTCGACGAGGGCGTCGCCATCTGCGAGTGACGCCCCACGCGCATATGCGCTAAACCGAATATCACCCCCCATGCGGTACGCGTGGGGGGTGATGCTCGTTCTGGAGGCGACGTTGGCAGACGGATACCTGGAGGCGCTGGAAGAGACCGTGAGGGCGCGGGTGCTCCCGGAGCTCGAGCGCGTCCCGGCCGAGCGGCGCGAGGAGCTGACGCGGCTGGCCGCCTTCGTCCGGAGCCGGACCGACGCGGGGGAGCGGGCGCAGCTCACCTTCATCTGCACCCACAACTCGAGGCGCAGTCACCTGGCTCAGGTGTGGTCGCAGACGGCGGCCGCCTGGTATGGCGTGGAGGGGGTCGAGACCTACTCCGGCGGCACGGAGGCGACCGCGTTCGACCCGCGCGCGGTCGCCGCCCTCGAGCGCGCCGGCTTCGCGGTCGGGCGCCCGGGCGGCGACAACCCTCGCTACGCGGTCCGCTTCGGCCCGGCCGCGCCGGAGATGTTCTGCTTCTCGAAGGTCTACTCGGACCCGCCGAACCCCCTCGAAGGCTTCGCCGCCGTCATGACCTGCACCGCCGCCGACGAGGCCTGCCCCATCGTCCATGGCGCCGCCCTCCGCGTCTCGCTCCCGTACCTCGACCCCAAGCAAGCGGACGACACGCCCGAAGAGGCGCGCCGCTACGACGAACGGAGCCTTCAGATCGCGGCCGAGATGTTCTATCTCATGAGCCGCGTGTGAGAGAGCTGGTCGACATCCACAAGGCGCTCGCCGACGAGACGCGCATCCGCATCCTCAGCCTGCTGATGGAGCTCGGAGAGCTCTGCGTCTGCGACGTCGAGACCGGCCTGGACATCACGCAGTCGCGGGCCTCGCGACACATGACCCAGCTCCGGCAAGCCGGCCTCGTCGAAGACCGCCGCGACGGCCAGTGGGTCTACTACCGCATCGCCGAGTCCCTCGCCCCGGCCGCCGCCCACGCCTTGACCGGCCTGCGCGAAGCCCGAGAAGGCGACGCCGAGCTCGCGCGCGACGTGAAGGCCACCAAGAAGGCCCGCCGCAGCCCCTGCCGCTGACGCCGATCTTCGCGGCGCCCCGGGATCTCTGCCGAATCGAGTGCCTCCTCGAATCTCTGCCGAATCGAGTGACTCGTGGCGCGCTCGAATCGGCAGAGATCGCGCGAGCCGCCGGAGCTCCCGCTGGGGTCGAGTCGACGAACGCCCCCTCGGGAACGAGCCCCCGCATCTCTGCCGAATCGAGCCCCGCTCGGCGACCGGCTCGCCCTCTCCGCATCGAGTCAGGCTGCTGCCGCCCGGGCGCCGGCCGCCCTCTGCTGGGGATCGAGTCGACGTCCGCCCCCGCGCGAAAGGGAGCCCGCGTCTCTGCCGAATCGAGTGTCCGGCATCGTCGAATCTCTGCCGAATCGACTGCCTCGCGGCGCGCTCGAATCGGCAGAGATCGTACGAGCCCGCCGGGATTTCTCCGCTGGGGACATCTCGGCCGAATCGAGTGACTCGTGGCGCGCTCGAATCGGCAGAGATCGCGCGAGCCGCCGGAGCTCCCCGCTGGGATCGAGTCGACGAACGCCCCCTCGGGAACGAGCCCCCGCATTTCTGCCCTCTCCGCGTCGAGTCAGGCTGCTGCCGCCCGGGCGCCGGCCGCCCTCGGCTCTCCGCTGGGGATCGAGTTTGTCGTCCCGCGCGAAAGGGAGCCCCGCGTCTCTGCCGAATCGAGTGTCGAGAAACTCGCGGCGCGCTCGAATCGGCAGAGAACCGCGCGAGCCGCCGGGGGCTCCGGACCCCCTCGGGAAGGAGCCCGCGCATCTCTGCCGAATCGAGTGCCTCGAAGCACACTCGAATCGGCAGAGATGCGGCGAGTCCCCGCGGCGTGTGACTTCTCCTCTGGGGCGTCTCTGCCGAATCGAGTCGCGCTGCGCTCGCGTGGCATCTGCCGACCTCAGCTCTCCGCCGAGGCGAGTGCCGCCTGGCGCGCTCGATTCGGCAGAGATGGCAGCGCTGGGCACCTCGCGAAGGGAGCCGCGCGCGTCTCTGCCGAATCGAGTCGGGCCGACTGCCGCCCGGCTCCTGCCGGCGTCCTTCTCTGCCGAATCGAGTGCCGCGCGGGGGCACTCGATTCGGCAGAGATCCGCGCGACCCGGATCAGCGAGCCGTCGCGCGCAGAATGCGAGGGCCGACCGACGGCGAGCGCGAATCGCCACGGCAGCTGCGACCGGGTCGGCCCCGGAGCGCCGCGGCACTGCGGGCGGCGCGGCGAGGCGTCAGGCCGCGCGACGGACGGCCGGGCCCGGGCGTCGGCGGGGATCGAGCCGACCTCCGGCGCGGCGCCAGCCGACGGACAGGAGCCAGGACTCGGGGCGCTTCGCCGGCGAGGCGCGGGAGGGCAACATCGTTGGCGTCGTCCGTACCGCGCGGGTCCAGCCGTCGAAGAAGTAGCCGGAGCTGAGCGGGTCGACCCAGGCGGGGTCGGCGGGGGCGACGCCGTGGCGGCGGGCGTTGCCGAGCACGTAGGCGATCGCGTTGCGTACGGCCCGGGGCGTGGTGAGCGCGCGGCTGTGGTAGCGGTCGGCGAAGACGGTGCCCTTGCGGCGCATGACGCGGTTGACCATGCGCGCGATGCGCACGCTCAGCCCCTGCATGCCGCGCGCGAGGAGCTCCGCGTCCTCCGCCTCGACCAGGAGGTGAAGGTGATTCCGCTGAATGGAGAAGTGCACGATGCGCACCCCACCGCGAGCGTTCGCCTTCGCGATGATGTCCCAGAGCCGCGTCGAGAGGCGCCGGCCGCGCAGGCTCCAGATGCCGCGCATGACCTTCAGCGTGACCAGCACGGGGTGCCGCGCCGCGAAGCGCTCCCGCGTGGTGTGAGGGACGCCCGCCTTCTCTCCCTTGGGTTTGCGACCGGCGCCCTTCCGCGCGCCGCCGTGTCTGAACAACAGGAGCGTGCCTTGCTCCGCCCTCTTCCTGCGCATGCCCGCACGGACGCAAAGAGCTCCGCGGGACTGACGCCAATCACGAGCAAAGATGCGGCGACGCCGACTGCATCTCGATTCGGCAGAGATCCCCCGTCAGAACCCCGCAGGCGGCACCCGAAAGACCACCCCACGGTAGGCGACGTTCTCTCCGGCGGGGCCCACGAGGCGGACGAAGCCGAGGAAGATCTGGCTCACGTCGGGCTCGGGCTCGACGCGGGCGCTGCCGCGGGCGACGAGCTCGACGCAGACGGTGGCGCCAGCGGGGACGTCGCGGAAGGCGTCGGACGCGCCGAAGGCTTCGCAGCCGAAGGGGCCGGGGTCGGTGCGGAGCGCGACCTGGTCGACGAAGAGCGCCTCGGTGTCGACGGAGTCGCGGGCGCCGTCGGCGTACGCGGGGCGCAGCTCGCGGGCGGGCGCGTCGAGGGTGAAGACGAAGGTGACCCGGTCGGGGTCGGGCGCGGCGCCGCGGGCGACGACGATCGAGTGGTCGACGCGGCCGCTCGGGCTGCGCGACGCATCGGTGACGTCGCCGGCGCAGCTCGGGTCGAAGGAGGGACACGCGGCGACCTCGACCAGGTCGGGCACGCCGTCGCCGTCGGTGTCGCCAGAGCTGCGAGAGCTGCCGAGGGCGCGCTCCTCCGCGTCTTCGAGGCCGTCGTTGTCGCTGTCGAGGTCCCACATGTCGGCGACCGCGTCTCCGTCGGTGTCGACCGGCGCGGTGCCGAGGTCCGCGTCGCCCGCCTCCTCGGCGTCGAGCCAGCCGTCGGCGTCCGAGTCGAGCTGATGGAGGTCGGGCACGCCGTCGCCGAGGACGTCGAGGGGCTCGTGGCCGTCGCGGACCGTGTCGCCGTCGCTGTCGGGGTCGCGCAAGCCCACGAGGCCGTCTCCGTCGCCGTCCTCGAGCGCGCCCGGGAAGGCGAGCTCGGCCGCGTCGGGCATGAAGTCGCCGTCGTCGTCGGGATCGATCCGGTCGGGCGCGCCGTCTCCGTCGGTGTCGCCGTCGTGCTCGTCGGCGTCCAGGACGCCGTTGTCGTCGCTGTCGAGGTCGACGTAGTCGGCGTCGCCGTCCCCGTCGCTGTCGGGCGGCTCGGGGCCGGCGCCCTCGATCGCGTCCGGGATGCCGTCGTCGTCGCTGTCGAGGTCGAGGCGGTCGGGGGTCCCGTCGCCGTCGGTGTCCCGCGTCTCGCCCTCGCGCACGTCGGGGATGCCGTCGCCGTCGCTGTCGGACGACGCGTCTCCGCCCGCGTCGGGGATCGAAGCCGCCTCGCACCCGAGGAGCAGCAGCGCGAGCGCGATCCGTCGCTTCATGCATCGAGGATAGCCCCTGGGCTGGCGGGCGGCGCCTTCGTTCGCGATACTCCGCCCCCCGATATGGCTGCCAAGGATTCTCGCTACATCGTCGGCGTCGACCTCGGGACGACGCACACCGTCGTCGCCTACGTCGACACCCGACAGGGCCCGGACGCGCCGATCGAAGAGCTCGCGATCGACCAGCTGGTGGCGCCGGGCGAGATCGAGGCGCGCCCGCTGCTGCACTCGCTCCGCTACCACCCGTCCGACGGAGAGCTGAGCGCGGACGATCGCGTGCTCCCGTGGCCGACCGAGACGATCGACGGGGCGCCCGACGGCGTGGTCGGCGAGCTCGCGCGGCGCCTCGGCGCCAAGGTGCCGGGACGCCTGGTGGCGAGCGCCAAGAGCTGGCTGTCGCACCCGCAGGTCGATCGCACCGCGGCCATCCTGCCGTGGGGCGCGCCCGACGAGGTGCCGAAGATCTCGCCGGTCGACGCGAGCGCCAGCTACCTCGCGCACGTCCGGCGCGCCTGGGACCATCACTTCCCGGACGAGCCGATGGCCTCGCAGACCGTCGTGCTCACGGTGCCCGCGTCGTTCGACGAGGGCGCGCGCGCGCTGACGCTGCAGGCGGCCCGCAAGGCCGGGCTCGGCAAGGTGCGGCTGCTCGAGGAGCCGCAGGCCGCGTTCTACGACTGGCTCGGGCGCCACGAGGATCGCATCGACGACCTGGTGCAGCAGATGCACCTCGCGCTCGTGGTCGACGTCGGCGGCGGCACCACCGACCTCACGCTCATCCAGGTCGAGCTGCGCGAGAGCGGGCCCCGGCTGACGCGGGTCGCGGTCGGCGATCACCTGATGCTCGGCGGCGACAACATGGATCTCGCGCTCGCGCACGACGCCGAGCAGCGCCTGAAGTCCAAGGACAAGCTCTCCGCCGGGCAGTTCACCCAGCTCATCCAGCAGTGCCGCACCGCCAAGGAGAAGCTGCTGGCCGAGGACGCGCCGGAGAAGGCGAAGGTCACCGTGCTCGGCGGCGGTCGCAAGCTCATCGACGGCTCGCTCGCCACCGAGCTGACCAAGGCCGAGGTCGACGCGCGCATCCTCGACGGCTTCTTCCCCGCGGTGGATCCCGACGCGCGACCGGCCAAGAAGCGCGGCGCCATCGTCGAGTTCGGCCTGCCGTACGTGGCCGACGCGGGCATCACCCGGCACGTCGCCGCGTTCCTCGAGCGGCACTCCGACGTCGCGAGCGAGGCCTTCCCCGACGGCGTGCTCGCCGAAGGCGCGCTCCCGGTGCCCGACGCGGTCCTGCTCAACGGCGGCGTGTTCAAGGGGCACGCGCTGACCGAGCGCATGCTCGACGTGCTCGGCGGCTGGCGCGGCGGCGCTCGCCCGATGCGGCTCGAGAACCCGGCGCCGGAGCTCGCGGTGGCGCGCGGCGCGGTGGCCTACGGGCTCGCCCGGCGCGGCATCGGCGTGCGCATCGGCGGCGGCTCGGCCCGCAGCTACTACCTGCTGCTCGGCGACGCCGGCGAGACCCCGCGTCGCGGCGTGTGCATCCTCCCGCGCGGCGCCGAGGAGGGCGAGGAGGTCGTGCTCGGCAGCCGGACCTTCAACCTCAAGCTCGGCAAGCCGGTGCGCTTCCCCCTCGCCTCGAGCACCGGCGAGGCGGTCCTGCACCGCCCGGGCGACCTGGTGGAGATCGACGGCGGGCACTTCCAGGAGCTGCCGCCGCTCGCGGCCGTGCTCGAGGACGAGCGCGGAGAGGCGGGCGCGACCATCCCGGTGCGGGTCACGAGCGCGCTGACCGAGGTGGGCACGGTCGAGCTGAGCTGCATCGCGGCCGAGGGCGCCGAGCGGCGCTGGAAGCTCGAGCTCCAGCTCCGCGGCGAGGGGTCGAAGGACGTCGCCGCCACCAAGGTCACGCAGCTCCACCCGCGCTTCGAGGAGGCCACCGGGCTCGTCAAGGCGGTGTACGGGAAGAGCAGCGCGAAGGCCGAGGGCGGCAAGCCCCAGAAGACGCTGCGGAGCGATCTCGAGAAGACCCTCGGGGCGCGCGAGACCTGGAAGACGCCGCTCCTTCGCGAGCTCTGGGGCGCGCTCTTCGCCGGGACGAAGCGGCGCCGGCGGAGCAACGATCACGAGCGCGTCTGGTTCAACCTCGTCGGCTACACGCTCCGGCCGGGCTTCGGCTACCCGCTCGACGACTGGCGGGTGAAGCAGCTCTGGGAGCTCTACGCGCAGGGCGTGCAGTTCGCGCCCGAGGCCCAGAACTGGAGCGAGTTCTGGACGATGTGGCGGCGGGTCGCGGGGGGGCTCGGCGCCGAGGCCCAGACCCGGATCCTGGACGACCTCAGCTACTACCTGCACCCGCCGACGCGCCGTCCGCGCAAGCGCCCCAAGGGGCCCAAGATGCAGGGCTACGACGACATGGTCCGGCTCGCGGGCTCGCTCGAGTTGGTGAGCGCCGAGCGCAAGGTGGAGGTCGGCCGCTGGCTCGTGACCCGGCTCACCGAGCACGACGAAGGCGACTACAGCTGGTGGGCGGTGGGCCGGCTCGGCTCGCGCGTGCCCTTCCACGGCAGCGCCCACAACGTCGTGCCGGTGGACGTCGCGACCGAGTGGGTCGAGGAGCTCCTCGACGTCGACTGGGCGTCGAGCGAGAACGCGGCCTTCGCCGCCACCCTCCTCTGCCGCAAGACCGGCGACCGGCAGCGCGACGTGCCCGACGACGTGCGCGCCGACGTGATCGCGCGGCTCGAAGCCCACCAGGCGCCGGCGAGCTGGGTCACGATGGTGCGCGAGATCGCCGAGCTCGAGGCGGCCGACGAGCGCCGCATCTTCGGCGAGAGCCTCCCGCCCGGGCTCGTCCTGGTCGAGTAGCGCGCGCTGGCCCCGGACCCGGGGGCCGCTCGCGCGCCCCGATTTGACCAGAATCACCGAATCGGTCATAGAGTCACCATGGCTCGAATGAGCGGGCGGGAGCGGGAGAAGCGGCTGCTGGACGCGGCGGCGGCGCTCTTCGTGCGGCTCGGGTACGACAAGACGTCGGTGAGCGACATCGCCAGGGAGGCGGGCGTCTCCAAGGGCGCCGTCTACCTCGCCTTCGAGTCGAAGGACGCGCTCTTCGAGGCGCTCCTCCTGCGCGAGATGATGCGCTTCTCGAGCGCGTGGGCGCGAGGCGTCGAGGCGCACCCCCGCGGCGGCACGGTGGGCGCGATGTACGAGGTGATGCTGCGGGCGCTCGACGCGAGCCCCTTCATGTCGATCATCTTCCGGCGCGATCGGGCCGTGCTCGGGCGCTACCTGCAGCGCCCGGGCAACGTGTTCCAGCGCTACGCCGCCGGGCAGCCCACGCGCCACGAGGCGGTCGTGCTGCTCCAGGAGGCGGGCGCGATCCGGCGCGACGTCGACCCGAAGGTCGCCGCCCACCTGATGAACATGATCGCCTTCGGCCTCGTGTCCCTCGACGACGTGGTCCCGGCCGCCGACATCCCCGAGACCGACGCGCTGGTCCGGGGCATCGCCGACTTCATGGACCGGGCGCTCACCCCGGAGGACGGCGGCGACTCGGAGGCGGGCAAGCGCGTGATCCGCGAGCTCTTCGAGGGCGGCCGCGCCGCCTTCGAGGCCCTGATGGAGGAGCGACGATCGTGATCGAGGTCGACGGCTTGACGTTCACCTACCCGAGCGCGGGCGCCGAGACGCTGCACGGGCTCTCCTTCGAGATCGAGGAGCAAGAGATCTTCGGCTTCCTCGGACCCTCGGGCGCCGGCAAGTCGACGACCCAGAAGATCCTCATCGGCCTGCTGCACGGCTACGCGGGCCGGGCGACGGTGATGGGCAAGGAGGTGCGCGACTGGGGGCACGCCTACTACGAGCACGTGGGGGTGAGCTTCGAGCTGCCGAATCACCACGAGCGCCTGACCGCGCGGGAGAACCTCGCGCACTTCGGCGCGCTCTACGCGCGGGAGACGGTGCCGGTCGACGAGGTGCTCTCGTGGGTGGGCCTGGACGACGCGGCCGATCGGCGGGTGAGCGACTTCAGCAAGGGCATGAAGATCCGGCTCAACGTCGCGCGGAGCCTCCTCCACCGCCCGAAGCTGCTCTTCCTGGACGAGCCGACGAGCGGCCTCGACCCGGTCAACGCGCGCAACGTGAAGGACCTCGTGCGCCGCGTGCGCGACCAGGGGACGACGGTGTTCGTCACCACCCACGACATGGCGGTGGCCGACCAGCTCTGTGATCGCGTCGCCTTCATCACCGACGGCCGCATCCGCGCCCTGGGCGCGCCCGACGCGCTCAAGAAGAAGCACGGGCGACGCGTGGTCCGGGTGGAGGTCGAGGGCGGCGAGGTGATCGAGCGGCCCCTCGACGGGCTCGCCGACGACGAGGTGTTCCAGCGGGTGCTCCGCGAGGCGCGCGTCGAGACGATCCACAGCCAGGAGACCACCCTCGAGAACGTCTTCATCGAGGTCACCGGCGAGGCGCTGACGTGAGGCGCCTCCTCGCGGCGATGCGGACCGACGCGCTGCTGCAGCAACGCAACCAGCTCTACGCGATCTCCGTCGGCGTGGCGCTGGTGACCGGAGGCGCGCTCGCCTGGCTCTCGCCGGTGGACATGGTGCACCGCACCGTGCCGATGACCCTCCTGCTCTTCGTCGGCGGCTCCACCCTGCTCTACGTCGTCGCGATGATCCTGCTCGAGCGGGCGCACGGGACGCTGTCGGCCGCGGTGGTCTCCCCGCTGCGCCCGGCGGAGTACCTCGCCTCCAAGGTCCTGACCCTCGGCGCCCTCGCGACCCTGGAGGGCGTGCTCATCGCCGGCGGCGCGCTGCTGGTGCTCTCGCGCGAGGGCGACGTGATCTGGCCGCGCCCGCTCCCGTTCGCGGCGGGCCTCGTGGCGCTGAGCGTCATGCACGTGCTCGTCGGCGTGATCCTCGTGGTCCGCTACCAGCGCATCATGCAGGCGCTCCTGCCGATGGGCGCCATCGCCACCGTGCTCCAGCTGCCGGCGTTCTGGTTCGTCGGCGCGCTCGACCACCGCGCGTGGCTGCTCATCCCGAGCGGCGGGCCCACCATGCTCGTGCGCGGCGCCTTCACCCCGCTCACGCCCTGGGAGTCGACCTACGCGGTGCTCTTCACCGCCCTCCCCTGCCTCGCGCTCGCCGTCTGGGCCCTGCGCGCCTTCCACCGCCACGTCGTGCTGGAGGGGCGATGACGCTCGCCCGCCTCGTGCTGACGCTCGGGCGCAACGACGTCCGTCTGATCCTGCGCGATCGCATGCTGGTGATGCTGCTCGGCATGGCGGCGCTCATGGGCCTCGCCGCGCGCTTCGCCCTCCCCGCGCTCGACGCGTCGCTGGCGGCCGGCGGGGTGCTCCCGAGCGACACCGTCGAGCTCCGCTTCGCGGACACCTACCCGGTCTGGACGGTCTTCATCGGGCTCTGGCAGGCGTCGCTCCTGCCCGGCACCGCCTTCGGGTTCATGCTCCTCGACGAGCAGGAGGACGGCACGCTGATCGCGATGCGGGTCACGCCGGTCCCGATGGCCCGCTACGTCGGCTACCGCGTCGCCCAGCCGGCGCTGCTCGCGCTCATGTTCGGGCTCGCGCTGCCGCCGCTGATCGGTCACGCGCCGATCGCGGCCTGGCAGCTGATCCCGATCGCGCTCGGCGCCTCGCTCACCGCGCCGCTCGCCATGCTTCTGCTGGCGTCGTTCGCGAACGACAAGGTCCAAGGCCTCGCCTACACCAAGTTCGGCGGCGTCGCGGGCCTGACGATCCTCTTCGGCTGGTTCGCGCCGGAGCCGTGGCAGTGGGGGCTCGGGCTCTTCCCGCCGTTCCTCGTCGCCAAGTCGTACTGGATGGCCCACGCCGGCCACGGGCTGTGGTGGGCGCCGCTCCTCGTCGCCGTCGTCACCCAGCTCGCGCTGCTGCGCTGGCTGCTCGGCCGCTTCGCGCGCCGATAGGATCTACAGCATGTCGAGCGCCGCGCGGGCCCAGTCGGCGTCGACGCGGCGGATGAGGGCCCGAGCGCTCCGCTGCACCGGCGGGTGCTCGTTCCAGATCGCGACCTCGAGGAAGCGCAGCGTCTCCGCCGGATCGTCTCGCCCCTCGAGCCGGGCCCGGCAGTCGGCGCAGAAGAGCGCGATGGTGTCGAGCGAGGGCTCCTCGCCCGGCGCGGTGTCGTGGGGACGCAGGTCGCCTTTGCCCTCGCAGAGCTCGCACTTCTTGTCCGCGCGGCGCGCGAGGTCCTTGCCCAGCAGATTGATCGCGTCCAGCCGCGCCTGATGCTTCTCTCTTCCCTTGGCCATCGCGCGGGAGCTTACAGGCGCGTACGGACGGAAACGAACGAGCCCGACGCGAACGCCGGGCTCGAGACGCGAGAGGAGCGAGCCGTCAGCGCTGCGCGACCTGCTCCGGGCCGTCCACCAGGTCGGGGTGCACCTGGGCGAGCGAGGCGTCGACGTGGGTGACCAGGGCGGACGCGCGCTGCTCGATCCCGGCGAGGCGGCCGGAGAAGCGCGCCTCCTGCGCCGAGGCGAAGCCCGGGTGATGCGCGGCGTGCACGTTGAGGCCGCGGCGCGAGAGCCCGCGCGCCTGCAGGCTCGCGGCGAGGAGCACGTCGAAGCGGCGGGGCGCCAGCGTCCGCGCGACCGCCTGGGCCTCGGCCTCGGTGGCGAACTCCATGCGCTCGGCGGCGGCGACCTCGGCGTCGTAGCGGTCGAAGGCCTCGTCGAGCGCGGCGGCGTAGCGGTCGTCGTCGGTCACGCCGTGGGCGTAGGGGCTCTGCGCGAGCTGCGCGCCGCAGCCGGTGGCGAGGAGAACGACGACGGACAGGGCGGTGACGGAGCGGTTCATGGATGGCCTCCCAGTGCTCGCTCTCGCGAGCGGTTCGGGGGAGCCAACCGTGCCGGATTCGGCGGCCATTCAAGCCATGGGGCGTGCGCCCTGTAGGCCAGTGGCTTTGCGTCCGCGCCTTTCGTGCGCGGTTGCCTTTTCGACCAGCTCCCAGTTCGTGTCAGGTGACACCAGAATACGCATATTCTGGATCAATGCAATGGTGGCGGATCAATTTCTGGGGGACGGAAACGAAAGAGCCCGACGGAAGGACCGCCGGGCTCTCTCGGTGTGGGCTGGCTCGGCCAGCCGATCGATCACTGCACCACGATGATCTCGCGGTTGTCGTCATCGACGAGGTAGAGGGAGCTGTCTCCGTCGAAGCCCATGCCGTAGTTGCTGCTCGAGCCGCCGACGTCGACCATCAGGTCGGCGAACGGGGTCGCGGTGGCCGGGTCGCAGACGTAGTAGATCTCCTCGTACCAGCTCTGCACGTAGAGCACGTCGAAGGTGCCGTCCATGTCGAGGTCCTCGCCGTACACGTCGTTGGTCGTCGAGGACATGTCGAACATCGTCGTGATGTCCTCGAAGGCGCCTCCGCCGACCGGCACGCGGCCCAGCCGCTCACCGGTCCCGCACGCGAGGTAGTAGTAGGTGTTGTCGCGCGCGATGGCGGTGCAGTTGGCGACGCCGGGCACCGTGAGCTCCAGCGTGGCCGCCTGCGGCGCCGACATGCCGATCGGCACCGACCAGATCTCGGTGCCGGTAATGGTCGACGACTCGTCGGTCACCAGGAAGATGCGCCCGAGCGACGGGATCGCGGTCGCGCCGCGGAAGTCGTCGTTCGGAGCCATCGGGAAGGTGGCGTAGTCCTCGACCAGCCAGGTGAGCCCACCGTCGGTGCTGATGCGCCAGACGTGGCCCATCGTGCCGGTGGTGGTGGACTCGATGGCGTAGATCTCGGCGCCGACGATCACCGCCTCGTACCCGAGCTGGCTGGTGGTGAGACCGGCGAGCGCCTCGACGTCCTCCACCGGGCCGCCGGCCTTGGGCACGCGGTAGAAGTCGCCGGTGCCGCCGAAGTAGATCCAGCCGGTCGGGATGTCGTCGGCCACCACCCAGTACTCGGTGAAGCTGCCGAGCCCGGTCGGGATGCGCGTCTCGGTGGTGCCGACCATGCCGCCCATCCCGGGCGCGCAGCTCGGGTTGGGCACGGTGAAGCTCCACGTCTCGGTGGCGACCGGCGCGAAGCAGGTCTGCGACTCCATGCCGCTCACGGTGACGGTCACCGTCTCGCCCGGCATGAAGGGGGTCGGAGCCACGGTCATGACCGTGCTCGCGGTGTTGAAGGTCACCTCGGTCGGCCCCATCGAGAGGTCGTAGGTGACCGAGGTGCCGCCGCTGCCGCTGAGGCTGATCGTGCCCACGGACTCGGAGACGGCGCTGTCGAAGGTGACCTCGAGGGACGGCGACAGGGTCGGCGCCGAGCCCATGTCGGGCGGCGAGACCATCGTCACGACCGGCGACGGCACCGACGAGCAGGCCGTCGTGGTCACGTTGACGGTGACCGGGTTGTCGAGCGGGTTGCTGCCGCTCGTGGTGTCCACGAGGTAGACGTAGGCCGTCTCGCCGGTGCGCAGCGAGAAGCTCGACAGGTCCATCGTGCTGGCGCTGAACTCCGAGGCGCAGGCCAGCTCCGGCGTCGGCATGCCGCAGGAGGCGGAGACCGACGCCGCCCAGCGGGTGCTGGTGGGCTTGTCGAAGCTGATGTCCACGATCTCGTCCGCGGCCGCCGTGTAGGAGAACACGACGTCCGGGCCGTCCGAGTCCGCGGTGGCGCAGCTCGGGCGGGTCGTCAGGTAGTCGTTCGTGGTCGCGAACCAGCGCGCGGTGTTGGCGCCGGTCGTGAGCACGATCTCGTTGCCGCAGGAGTCGCCGCACGGGCCGGTCCCGCCGCAGCTCGACGCCGCGGTGGTGAACGACCAGGTCGGCGACGGCACGGGCACGTCGCAGATGACCGCCTGCACGCCGGTCCAGCTGACCGTGTAGGTCTCGCCGGGGGTGAGCTGGGTGGTCGTGTCGATGGTGAGCGTGGTGCTCGAGCTGTCGAAGCTCACGTCGGGCGACGTCGCGAGGTCGAAGTCGATGGTCCCGCCGCCGCTGTCGGTGAGCGTGACCACGCCGGTGGTCTCGACGATCGGCGCGTCGAAGACGACCTCGAGCTCCTGCGCGAAGTAGCCGACGTCGGTCGCGCCGTCGGTCGGGCTGAGCGACGTGATCGCGGGCGGCGGCGCGCTGGCGCAGGCGGTGGTGTTCACCGTCACCGTCAGCGGGTCGTCGAGCGGGTTGGTGCCGCTCGTGGTGTCGGCGAGGTAGATGTAGGCCGTCTCGCCCGCGGACAGCCGGAAGATCCCGGACATGGTGGCGGGGGAGAAGTCGCTGATGCAGACGAGCTCGGGGGTCACCGTGCCGCAGGCGGCGGTGGACACCACCGAGACCCAGCGGGTGCTGGTGGGCTTGTCGAAGACGAGCTCGATCGACTCGTCCATCGTGGCCGTGTAGCTGAACACGAGGTCCGGGCCGGCGCGCGAGGTCGACGTGCAGCTCGGGGCCGACGTCAGGTAGTCGTTGGTGCTCGCGAACCAGTCGATGGTGTTCGGGCCCATGCTGAGGGCGACGGCGGTCGCGCAGTCCTCGGCGACCGGAGTCGTGCACGTGCCGCTGTTGCAGCCCTCACCGGCCGGGCAGACGTTGCCGCACGCGCCGCAGTTCATGTCGTCGTCGAGTAGGGGCAGCTCGCAGCCGTTGCTGAAGTCCATGTCGCAGTCGCCGAAGCCTGCGTCGCACATGGCGATGGTGCAGCTCGACGCGGCGCAGCCCGCGATCGCGTTCTCCGCTTCGCAGACGATGCCGCAGGCGCCGCAGTTGTCGGGGTCGGTCGCGGTGTCGATCTCGCAGCCGTCGCCGCTCGCCTCGCCGAGGTCGGCGTTGCAATCGGCGAACGCGCCGTCGCAGGCGGTCCGGCAGCGACGCGAGGCGCAGAGGCCGATGGCGCCGTCGGGCGCGTCACAGGTGAAGCCGCACGCGCCGCAGTTGGCGGGGTTGTTGTCGAGGTCGACGCAGGCGCCCTCGCACTCGGTCAGGCCGAAGGAGCAGGTGAGCGCGCAGGTCCCCATGTCGCAGACCTCGCCCGCTTCACAGGAGGTGCCGCAGGCGCCGCAGTTGCTCGGATCGCTGCCGGTGTCGACGCACGCGCCGCCACACTCGGTCTGGCTCTCCGGGCAGACCACGCTGCAGGAGCCGGCGACGCAGGTCTCACCCTGTCCGCAGGTCTCGCCGCACGCGCCGCAGTTCTGCTCGTCGGTGTCGAGGTCGGCGCAGCGGTCCTCGCAGGCCTCCTGGCCGCTCGGGCAGACGAGCGCGCAGGCGCCGTCCACGCAGGCCTCGGCCGTGCCGCAGACGTTGCCGCACGCGCCGCAGTGATCCTCGTCGCGCGAGGTGTCCACGCAGGTGCCGTCGCAGCGAGTCTCGCCGCCGGTGCAGAGGCGCGCTCCGTCGGGCTGAACCAGCCCGCCGTCCGGCACGCCGCCGCCGCCGTCACAGCCCGACAGCGCCACCACGGACGCGACGAGCAGGCTCATCCAAAGCTTACGGGTCATCATCGTTCTCTCTTCGTTCCAGGTTGAGCGCTGCGCGGTCATGGCATCACCGTCACGGTGACCTCGAGCGGGTTCTCGAGGGGGTTGGCACCACTCGCGGTGTCGACGACGTAGAGGTAGACGGTCTGCCCCGCGGTGAGGCTGGTGGTCAGCTCCATCGTCGTGCTGCCGAACTCCGACGCGCAGTCAGCCTCGGGGGTGGTCGTGCCGCACGCCGACGTCGAGATCAGCGCAGCCCAGCGGGTGTTGGTCGGCCGGTTGGTCAGCGCGAAGGTGACGGTCTCGGCCGCGGCGGCGGTGTACTCCATCACCACGTCCGGGCCGTCCGGCGAGGTGAAGGTGGGCGTGCAGCTCGGGCCGCTCCCGGCGAGGTAGTCGTTCGTCGTCGCCATCCACGGCAGCGTGTTGACGCCCGCCGAGAGGGTGAAGGCCGTGGCGCAGTCCTCACCGGTGTCGGTCGTGCAGCTTCCGCCGATGCAGAACTCGCCGGCGGCGCAGGCCATGCCGCAGCCGCCGCAGTTCAGCCGGTCGGCGTTGGTGTCGGCCTCACAGCCGTTGGCCGCGTCCATGTCGCAGTCGGTGAAGCCCGGGAGGCAGGCGCCCCGCGTGCACTGACCGGCGGCGCAGGTCGCGGCGTCCTCGGCGTTCGCGTTCGTGCACTCGCGGCGGCACGCGCCGCAGTTCGCGATGTCCATCTCGAGGCGCGTCTCGCAGCCGTCGCCGCCGGCGGTGGCGAGGTCCGAGTTGCAGTCGCCCTGGAGGTCCTGACAGAAGGTCTGGCACTCCCCGGCGACGCAGATGCCGTCGGCCGCGAAGGCGACGTCGCAGACGGTGCCGCAGGCGCCGCAGTTGACCGGGTTGACCGAGAGGTCGACGCAGCTGCCGCCGCAGTCGGTGAGGCCGGCGCCGCAGGTGACGGCGCACTCGCCCATCATGCAGACCTCGCCCTCGTCGCAGGCGGCGCCGCACGCGCCGCAGTTCGACGGGTCGCTCATCGTCAGGGTGCACTGACCGTCGCAGACCTCCTGGTCGGGCAGGCAGCTGACCTCGCAGCTCCCGCTCGAGCAGACCTCGCCGGCCTCGCAGGCGTCGCCGCAGGCGCCGCAGTGCGAGGGGTCGCGGTCGACGTCGGTGCAGGCCCCGTCGCAGGCGGTCTGGCCCTCGGGGCAGACGAGCGCGCAGGCGCCCTCCACGCATGAGAAGCCGGTGTCGCAGGCGTTGTCGCAGGCGCCGCAGTGCTCGCGGTCGCTCATCACGTCCACGCACTCGATGCCGCACTGGGTGTCCCCGAAGTCGCAGTTCGCGACCGACCCATCGGGCCAGGGCTCCCCCCCGTCACAACCCGGCGACAGCAACAGGACGACCGGCGCGAGCCGGACCAACCATCTTTTCATCACACACACCTTCCACTCCCCGACAGGGGAGGATGTCAGCCAAAGACGTCAGCCGCGTACGCGGCGAGCGCACGCGCGCACTTGGGTCATATCCTCCACACACGTAGGCGCGTGTCGCAGATCCAAGTGAGCGATCTCACGGGCGAGAGGTTCCGCTGCCCGGGCACGCGGCTCGCTTGTCGGCCCCGGAGGCCGACCCCACCCTGCTCTTCGGAGGCGCCATCGCGACCCGCGATTCCGACGCCCCATCCCCGCGCCGCGGCCAGGCTCGAGCCGGCTGAACGGCGCCCGCGCACCGGTGCGCCCGACGGAGCCAGCCGTGACCCCCACCCTCGCCACCCTCCTCCTCATCACCTTCGCCGTCAGCGTCCTTTCCCTCGTAGTTCTGGGCTGGGCGGTCTGGCGTCACCACATGCGGTGGGGTCCGGCCGCGGCGCGCGTCATCTTCGGCCCGCGCGAGGAGGGCATCCCCGAGGAGCCGGCGGTCCCGGCGGGCGAGGAGAAACGCATCCGCCCCGAGGCCGACCTCGACTCGCTGCCCGAGGCGGCGCGCGAGGAGCTGCTCGACCGCGCCGAGGCCGATCGCTCCTCGGCCGCGCCGGTGCTGCTCTTCCTGCTGAGCTCCATCGTGTGGCTGGTCGTCGGCTCGATCGTCGGCGTCGTGGTCGCGCTCAAGTTCACCTTCCCCGACTGGCTCACCGGCTCGGCGCTCCTGACCTTCGGGCGGCTCCGGCCCATCCACCTCAACGCCGTCATCTACGGCTGGCTCTCGATGGCCGGCATCGCGGTGATGCTCTGGCTGCTCCCCCGCGTGCTCCGGACCCGGCTCCGCGGCACCTGGTGGGCGGTCACCGGCGGCGTCATCTGGAACGTCGCCGTCACAGCGGGGCTCGTCGCGCTCGCCTTCGGCTGGACCGACGGCCTGGAGTGGATGGAGATCCCATGGGCGATCGACATCCTCTTCGTGCTCGCCGGCGGTCTGATGGCGGTCCCGCTCTTCGCGACCCTGAAGCACCGCCGGGTCGGCCACCTCTACGTCTCGGTCTGGTACTTCGCGGCCGCGCTCGTCTGGTTCCCGATCCTCTTCGTCATCGGCAACTGGCCGAACCTGCACTTCGGCGTCGAGCACGCGGCGGTGAACTGGTGGTTCGCCCACAACGTGCTCGGCCTGTGGCTCACGCCGATCGGGCTGGGCGCCGCCTACTACCTGATCCCGAAGGTGCTCGGGAAGCCGATCTACTCCTACTCGCTGTCGCTCGTCGGCTTCTGGGCGCTCGCCCTGTTCTACAGCCAGGCCGGCATCCACCACCTAATCGGCGGCCCGGTGCCGACGTGGCTCGTGACGCTCTCGATCGTGCAGAGCGTGATGATGGTGATCCCGGTCATCGCGGTCGCGATCAACCACCACGTGACCATGGTCGGGCACTTCCGGGCGCTCCGGCACTCGCCGACGCTGCGCTTCGTGGTCGCCGGCGCGATGATGTACACGGCGGTCTCGTTGACCGGCTCGCTGCAGTCGCTGCGCTCGGTCAACCAGCTGGTGCACTTCACGCACTACACGGTCGGGCACGCGCACATGGGCGTCTACGCCTTCGCGTCGATGATCGTCTTCGGCGCGATCTACTTCCTCGTGCCCCGGGTCACCGCGCGCGAGTGGCCGCGCCCGGCGCTCATCTCCTGGCACTTCTGGCTCAGCTTCCTCGGCGTCGGGCTCTACGTGGTCGCGCTGACCATCGGCGGCGTGCTGCAGGGCCTCGCAATGATGGACCCCGACCTGCCCTTCATCGAGTCGGTGCGGGTGACCCTGCCGTACCTGCACGCCCGCAGCGTCGGCGGCGCGATGATGACCGCCGGCCACCTCGTCTTCGCCTACCACGTCGCGGTGCTCGTCCTCGGGCGCGGCCCGGTCCGCCAGGAGGCGCCGTGGCGGCCGAAGCTCTCTTCCCTCTCCAACCCGGAGATCGCCTCGTGACCCGCGTGTTCGCCCTCGTGATCGCGGTGACGCTCATCCTCGCCTTCGCGGCGCTGATGCTCGTCGTCCAGCCCTACTCCCAGCTCTCGCGCGTCGAGCCCGATCCCGGCTCCGCGCCCTACACGGTCGAGCAGGCCCGCGGCCGCGACCAGTACGTCTCGCTCGGCTGCGTCTACTGTCACACCCAGCAGCCGCGGGACCGCGACTTCGGCACCGACGACGAGCGGGGCTGGGGGCGCGTGTCGACGCCGGCCGACTACCAGTGGGACTACCCCCACCAGCTCGGCACGATGCGCACCGGGCCCGACCTCTTCAACATCGGCGCGCGGCAGTCGAGCGAGGACTGGCACCTCACCCACCTCTACCAGCCGCGCGCGGTCTCGCCGGGCAGCATCATGCCGGCCTTCCCCTTCCTCTTCGAGGTGAAGGACGAGGCGGGCGACGACGACGTCGTCGTGCAGGTGCCGCCCGACTACGCGCCCGCGACCGGCGTGGTGGTGGCGAAGCCCGAGGCCCTCGACCTCGTCGCCTACCTGATCTCGCTCGACCACACCTACCCGTCGGCGTGGCTGGAGACCGAGGAGGCCGCCGATGAGCAGTGACGCCGTCAACGCGCCGACCCGGCGCGAGAACCCCGACCCGACCGAAGGCGCGGGCGCGATGCCGAAGTGGTTCCTCGCCTTCGCCTTCGCCCTCGTCGCCGCCGGCGGCGTCTACCTCTACCTCGAGGTGCCGAAGGACGGCGCCGGCTTCGCGGGCGACTCGCGCACCGTGCAGATGGCGCCCCCCGAGGTGACGGGCGCGTCCCTCTACGCCGTGCAGTGCGTGGCCTGCCACCAGCAGACCGGCCTCGGCGTCTCCGGCGTCTTCCCGCCGCTCGGCGGCTCGAGCTGGGTGACCGAGGACCCCGAGACGCCGGTGCGCATCCTGCTGTTCGGCATCCAGGGCGCGATCGAGGTCGAGGGCGAGATCTACAACGGGCAGATGCCCGCGTTCGGGCACCTGAGCGACGAGGACATCGCCAAGCTCGTCAGCCACATCCGCACCTCGTACGGCAACGACGCCGGCGAGGTGGAGCCCGCGCTCGTGACGCAGCTGCGCGCGGAGCTGTCCGACCGCGACGGCCCCTGGCAGGGCGGGGGCGAGCTCTCCGCCGCGAGGGAGTGATCGATGCGCGCCGCCACCTTCGCCGTCGGGGGGATGAGCTGCGCGGGCTGCGCGCGGGGCGTCGAGCGCGCCCTCGGCGCCGACCCGGGGGTCCGGCGCGTCGCGGTGGACTTCGCGTCCGGCACCGTGCGGCTGGAGTGGGAGCCGGACGAGACCACGCTGGAGCCGGCGTTCGAGGAGGCGGCGCGCGGCGGCTTCGAGGTGCGCCCGCTCGAGGACGACGGAGAGCGCGAGGCGGAGCGCGAGGCGCAGGCGGCGCTGACCCTTCGGCTCGCGCTGACCGCGTTCTTCGCGATGAACGCGATGCTCGCCTCGCTGCTCCTGTACCTCGACGCGTTCGCGGACGAGGGCCCGGAGGCGGCGCGCTGGACCGCGCTCTTCGCCGGCCTGATGGCCACCCCCGCGGTCTTCGTCGGCGGCTGGCCGTTCTTCCGCAAGGCCGCGCTCGGCCTGCGCACGCGGGTGCTCGGCATGGATCTGCTCGTCTCGATCGGCGCGCTCGCCGCCTGGACGACCTCGGTCGTGCTCTGGCTCCGCGGCGACAGCGACGTCTACTTCGACACCGCGGCGATGATCGTGCTGTTCCTGCTGGTCGGCCGCGTGATCGAGCGGAGCGCCCGGGCTCGCGCGCTCGACGCGGTGCGCAGCCTGCTCTCGCTCGCGCCCGATCTCGCGACCCGCGTGGTCGGCGAGCGCGAAGAGGAGGTCGAGGTGAAGACCCTCGCGATCGGCGACCGGGTGCGGGTGCGCGCCGGCGACCGGATCGCGATCGACGGCCGGGTCGTCGAGGGGCGCGCCTCGATCGACCGCGCGGTGCTCACCGGCGAGAGCGAGCCGCGCACCGTGCGCCCGGGCGACCGGGTGGAGGCGGGCGCGATCGATCTCGACGGGGCGCTGCTGATCGAGGTCGAGCGCCCGGTGGGCGAGCGCGCGATCGACGGGGTGACCCGCGCGGTGCAGGAGCTCCTGTCGAGGCGAGCCCCGCTCCAGTCGCTCGCCGACCGGGTCGCCTCGGTGCTCGTCCTCGGGGTGCTCGCGCTCTCGGCGCTCACCGTCGGGCTGCACCTCGCGCTCGGGGCCGGGGTGGTGACCGCCCTGCTCCACGCGATCGCGGTGATCGTCATCGCCTGCCCGTGCGCGCTCGGCCTCGCCACCCCGATGGCGCTGGTGGTCGCGGCGGGGAGAGCCGCCCGCGAGGGCATCGTCTTCCGGGACGGAGAGGCGATCGAGCGGGCGGCCTCGGTGCGCGCGGTCTCCTTCGACAAGACCGGCACCTTGACGGCGGGCGCGCCGCGAGTGCTGCGCGTCCTGACCGACGGCGACGCGGCGGAGGTGCTCCGGGTCGCGGCGCGGGCGGAGGCGGGCGCGCGCCACCCGATCGGCCGCGCGATCGTGGAGGCCGCGGGCGGCGCGACGGCCTCGGGCGAGACCACCGTGGTGCCGGGGCTCGGCGTGCGCTGGATCGGCAGCGAGAACGGCGAGGAGGTGCTCGTCGGGCGCGCCGAGCTGCTGCGCGAGGCCGGCGTCGAGGTCGGCGCGAGCTCCGCCCGCACGGTGGCCCACGTGGCCCGGGCCGGCGTGTGGCTCGGCGCGATCGAGCTGCTCGACCCGCTCCGCCCCGGGAGCGAGGGCGCGGTCCGGGCGCTCCGCGCCGAGGGCATGGACCTCGAGATCCTCACCGGCGACGCGGAGGCGCCGGCGCGGCGGGTGGCGGCGGCGGTCGGGATCGACGCGGTGCACGCCGGCCTGCGCCCCGAGGAGAAGGCGGCGCGGATCGCGTCCCGCCCGGCGCCGACCGCCTTCGTGGGCGATGGGGTCAACGACGGCCCCGCGCTGGCGGCGGCTCACCTCGGGGTCGCGGCCACCGGCGCCACCGACGTCGCCCTCGCCACCGCCCAGCTCGCCCTGCGCAGCGGCGGCGTCGAGCGCCTGCCCCGCGCGCTCGGGCTGGCGCGCCGCACCGTGCAGGTGATGCGGCAGAACCTCGGCTGGGCCCTCGCCTACAACGCGATCGCGCTCCCGGCGGCGGTGCTGGGCCTCGTGCACCCGGCGGCGGCGGCGCTCGCGATGGCGGCCAGCTCGATCTCGGTGGTGCTCTCCTCGCTCCGCCTGACCCGCGCGTGACAGGAGCCAGCGGGAGGTGAGAGCCTCTCCGCGTGGCGAAGCGGATCGGAGACGCGCGCTGGATCGGGCTCATCCTGGTGAGCGCGGCGGTGGCGGCGCTGCTGCTCGTGGTGGTGATGCGCCGGCAGGACACGCCGGCCCCGGAGACCCAGCCGCGCCCCGAGGCCGCCGCGCGCTACGCCGACATCGACAAGATCGACGTGCACGTGCACGTGCCCGCCGAGCGCTACGCGGAGGCGGCCGAGGTCTTCGCCCAGCACGGCGTGGTGCTCGCGCTGAACGCGTCGGGCGGCCACCCGGGGCGCGGGCTCGACGACACCGTGCGCGCCGGCCTCGGGATCGGCGGGCGCATCCGGAGCTACTGCAACCTCAGCTTCGGCGGGGTCGAGAACGCGAGCTTCCACGACTACGCCATCCGGACCCTGCGTCAGTGCAAGGAGGACGGCGCCATCGGGCTCAAGATCTTCAAGTCGCTCGGGCTCGGCGCGGAGCTGTCGGACGGCAGCCTGCTCCGGGTGGACGACCCGCGGCTGGACGTGGTCTTCGAGACGGCGGGCGAGCTCGAGCTGCCGGTGCTGATCCACGCGGGCGATCCGCAGGCCTTCTTCCGGCCGCCCACCCGGGACAACGAGCGCTACGAGGAGCTGCAGGCGCACCCCGGCTGGAGCTTCCACGGCGACGAGTGGCCCAGCTGGGAGGAGGTCTTCGGCCAGTACGAGGCGCGGATCGCGCGGCACCCGGGCACGAAGTTCCTCGGCGCCCACTTCGGCAACGCGCCCGAGGAGCCGCAGCGCGTCGCCCGCATGCTCGAGCGCTACCCGAACCTCTACATCGAGACCGGGGCGCGCATCCCGGAGATCGGCCGGCACGACGCGGCGCGCATGCGGGAGCTGTGGATCCGTCACTCCGACCGGATCCTCTTCGGCACCGACATCCAGATGGGGAGCCAGAGCTGGATCCTGGGCAGCGCCGGAGCCCGGCCGGACCCGCCGTCGCGCATCCCGATCTTCTACGAGGCCCACTGGCGCTATTTCGAGACCGCCGACCGCCGCTTCGCGCACCCGACCCCGATCCAGGGAGACTGGACGATCGACGGCCTCGACCTGCCCCGCGAGGTCCTCGAGGACCTCTATCACCGGAACGCGGAGCGCCTCTTCGGCTTCACCCGGCGGGGAGAAGACGAATGATCGCGAGCAGTTGAGGGAACGCTCCCCGATGGGGACGTGAGGCGGCTCACCGGGGAGGCGCCGAGAATGATCGATTTCGGTGCCGGCGGCGCACGGGTGGGGTGATGACGCTGCGGTTGCTCGCGCTGGGTTCGGCGCCCGAGTCCAGGCATCCTGGGCCGGTGGAGGTGACGGATCCGCTCGCGCGGCTGCTGTCCGAGGCGGCGTCCGGGGACCGGGTGGCGCTCTCCCGGCTGCTGCGCGCGCTCGGGCCGCAGGTGCTTCGGGTGGCCCGCGGGGTGCTCGGCTCCAGTCACCCCGAGGTCGAGGACGCGGCCCAGGAGTCACTGGTGGCCATCGCCGGCGCGATCGGGAGCTTCCGCGGGGAGTGCAGCGTGAAGCACTTCGCCTGCCGCATCGCGGCCCGGAAGTGCGTCGCCGTGCGCCGCCGGGCCAAAGCGCGGGACGAGCGCCGCCGCGAGCTCGCGTCGATCCCGCCGCCCCCGCCGGCCGCGCCGACCACGCCGGCCCGCATCCGCCGCGAGGCGCTCCGGGCGCTGCTCGAGACGCTGCCCGAGGAGCAGGCGGAGACCCTGGTGCTCCGGGTCGTCATGGGCTTCTCGCTCGCGGAGGTGGCCGAAGCCACCGACGCGCCGATCAACACGGTTCGCAGCCGGGTGCGGCTGTCGAAGGAGGCGCTGCGCCGGCGCATCGAAGAGGACCCGGCGCTCGCCGAAACGCTCGAGGTGGGAACGTGACCCGCGTGGACGTGCATCCGGAAGATCTCCTCGACGCGGCGCACCGCGGCGAGCTCGACGACGCGCAGCGCGCGCGCCTCGCCCAGCACACCGCCCACTGCGCCGCCTGCGCGGCCGAGGTCGCGCTGATCGACGACTTCGACGTGCTCGATCAGCCCGGCGACGAGGCGCTCATCGATCGCCTCGTCGAGGGCGCCATCGGTCAGGCCCCGCCGGTCGAGGCCCGCCCCGCGCGCAAGAAGGCGGCCGGCGCCGGTCGCACCATCCTCTACGCGGTGGCGGCGTCGCTGCTCCTCGGCGCGTTCGGCGGCGCGGCCGCGGCGATGTTCGCGATGTGGCCGGCCCGGGTGGCCGAGGAGGAGCCGGCGCCGGAGCCGACCGTGACGCTTCCCGAGGAGGAGCCGCCCCCCGCCCGCCGCGCGCGTCGCCGGGTGGTCGAGGCGCCAGTCGAGGAGGAGATCGTCGAAGAGGAGATCGTCGAGGAGGCCCCCGAGCCCGAGCCGGAGGCGCGCCCCGCCCGGATCCCCTCGGCCGAGGAGCTCCTCGCGGCCGCCAACCGCGCCCGCCGTGACCACCGCTACCCGCAGGCGGTGCGCCTCTACCGTCGCCTCCAGACCGCGCACCCGCGCTCCCGCGAGGCCGCCCTCTCCCACGTCACCCTCGGCCGCCTCCTCCTCGACGGCACCCACGATCCCCGCGGCGCCCTCCGCGAGTTCGAGCGCTACCTCGCCCAGGGCCGCCACCGCGTGCTCGACGAGGAGGCCCGCGTCGGCCGCGCCCTCGCCCTCATGCGCCTCGGCCGCCGCGAAGAAGAGCGCCGCGCCTGGCGCGAGCTCCTCACCCACCACCCCGACACCCTCCACGCCGAGCGCGCCAGCAGCCGCGCCCAGTAGCCTCCGGTCTCCTCGGAGGCATGTTGGCTCTCGCAAAGCCGCCAAGCCGCAAAGGGGAGCCGGGGCAGCGGGATGGACGCTCGCCGCTGCTCGGCTCACCGCTCGTCGATGCGCTTCGGTGGCAATTGGTTTCTCGCAGAGGCGCAGAGGCGCAGAGGTGGAGCGGGCGGCGCGCGCGTTCGGGGACGATCCCATTCGAATCATCGAGCTCCGGCTGCCTCCACCACCCGCTTCGGAGGCAAGTTGGCTCTCAGAGGCGCAGGGCGTTCGGGGACGATCCTATTCGAATCATCGAACTCCGGTTGACTCCGCCGCGCGCTTCGGAGGCAAGTTGGCTCTCGCAAAGCCGCCAAGCCGCAAAGGAGGGGCGGGGCAGCGGGATGGACGCTCGCCGCCGCTCGGCTCACCGCTCGTCGATGCGCTTCGGTGGCGATTGGTTTCTCGCAGAGGCGCAGAGGTGGAGCGGGCGGCGCGCGCGTTCGGGGACGATCCCATTCGAATCATCGAGCTCCGGCTGCCTCCGCCCCGCGCTTCGGAAGGCAGGTTGGCTCTCGCAAAGCCGCCAAGCCGCAAAAGGGGGGGGCGGGGCAGCGGGATGGACGCTCGCCGCCGCTCGGCTCACCGCTCGTCGATGCGCTTCGGTGGCAATTGGTTTCTCGCAGAGGCGCAGAGGCGCAGAGGTGGAGCGGGCGGCGCGTCGAATCATCGAACTACGGCTGACTCGACCACGCGCAGGGGGACCATCTTCCCCATGTCCCCGAACCGCCGCGCGACCCCGCGGTCGATGGGGAAGACCGTCCCCAGGAGTGCGATGATTGAATAGGATCGTCCCTGTTCTTCTTGGCCCCCCGACGTCGTCCCTGTTCCCTTGGACCCCCAACGTCTCTGCGTCTCTGCGCCTCTGCGAGAAATTTGTTGCCCTGGAAGGTTCGTAATCATCTCCAGGCTCGCGGCTTCGCGAGAGCCTCGTGCTGCTGAAGCGGGGCGGGCTCGCGTATGATCGGGGGGTGTCGGGTGGAGTGAGTCGGTGCGCCGGGATCGTGACGTTTCTCGTCGTCGCGCTCGTCGGCGCGCCCGCGAGCGCGCAGCCTCGGGCGGTCGACCTGGTGTTCATCGGGGACGCCACCGACGCGAGCGGGCTGACGCTGGTGCTCACCGAGCTGCTCGACCGGCTCGAGGTGGAGCTGCGGCGGGGGCCGATCCGCACCGCGCTCGACGCGCGGGAGGTGCTGACGCCGGACCCGGAGGCGGCGCCGGCGCTGGCGCGGGTCTGGATCGAGGCGGGCGAGGAGCGGACGACGCTCTACCTCGTGGACGGCGACTGGGAGCGCATCCTCGTCCGGCACGTGCCGCTCGAGGACGGGCTCGACGAGGTGGGGCGCGAGCAGGTGGCGCACATCGTCTACGCGGCGGTCGAGGCCCTGATCGCCGGCGCGCGCATCGGGCTGACCCGCGACCAGGCGCGACAGGAGCTCGGGGTGCCCGCGCCTCCGCCTCCGCCCGAGCCGCCGCCGCCGCCGCCCGAGCCTCCCGAGCCGCCGCCCGAGCCGCCGCCGCCTTCGGAGCTGTCGGGCGACGTGGCGTTCGGCTACCTCGGGCAGCTCTTCGCCGACGGGGCCACCCTGCGACACGCGGTCGGGGCGCGCGGGGCGCTGCTCGTGGGCCGGCGCTCGCCGCGGCTCGCGCTCTCGTTCGCGGTCGACTTCTTCCCCACCACCGGCCACGAGGGCGCCGGGGTGCAGCTCGGCCTGCGCTCCTGGGTCCTGCGCTTCGAGGCCGGCGTCGACTTCGAGCTGAGCGAGAGCACGAGCGTGCGCGCGACCGGGGGCCTCGGCGTCGACCTCACCTCGGTCGAGCCCGCCGGCGCGGGCGACGCCCCGATCCGGCTCTCCGAGGCGTTCGACGCGGTCGGCCCGCTCCTCGTCCTGCGCGGCGGGGTGCACCAGCAGATCTGGGAGTGGCTCGGGGTGAGCGGCGGGCTCCTGCTCGACGTCGACCTGGTCGACGCGCGCTACGTCGTCGCCGGCGAGGACGGGGACCTCCCGGTGGTCGACCCGTGGCTCGTGCGCCCCTCGCTCTGGGTCGCGCTCGAGGGCCGCTTCCGTTAGACCCACGGCATGCAGCGATGGATCGGACGCGCCTTCCTCCAGACCGCCGCGCTCCGCCGGCGCATGCGGGGGCCCGTGCGCGACGCCTGGCCGCTCGAGCTCGAGGCGTGGACCCGCGTCCTCCATCACTACGGCAAGCGCTCCACGCTCATCCCGCTCGCGCTCCAGCGGCGCGCCCTGCACGCGCTCGTGAAGCCGCCGGCGGCGAACGCGTCGGTGACGATCATCCGCACCGAGGCCAACGGCGTGCCCTGCGCCTGGTTCCGGCCGCGGGGCGCCGACCCGGATCGCGTGCTCGTGTATCTGCACGGCGGCGGCTACTCGATCGGCTCGATCGAGACCCACCGCGAGTACATCGCGAAGCTGGCGCGGCGGACGAAGATGCAGGCGTTCGCGGTCGACTATCGGCTCGCGCCCGAGCACCCCTACCCGGCGCAGCTCGACGACGCGCGGGCCGCGTGGCGCTACCTGCTCGACGCGGGCGTCGATCCACGGCGCGCGGTGATCGCCGGCGAGTCGGCGGGCGGCGGGCTCACGCTGAGCACCCTGGTCGCGCTGCGGGACGCGGGGGAGCCGCTCCCGGCGGCGGCCTGCGTGCTCTCGCCGTGGGCGGACCTGACGCTCGAGGCGGCGTCGCTCGCGGAGAACGAGCGCTACGACTACATCCACCCTCGCGTGCTGGAGGTCTACGCGCAGCGCTTCGTCGGCGCGGCCGAGCGCGACCACCCGCTCGTGTCGCCGCTCTTCGCCGACCTCGAGGGCCTGCCGCCGATGCTGATCCAGGCCGGCGACCTCGAGACCCTGCGCGACGACGCGGTGCGGCTGGCCGAGCGCGCGCGGTCCGCGGGCGTCGACGTCACGCTCACCGTGTACGACGACATGATCCACGCCTTCATGCTCTTCGCCGGCGTGCCGGACGCGAAGCGGGCCACCGACGAGATCGTGGCCTTCGTCCGGCGTCACACCTGACCGGTCAGTCGCCGGTCTTGCGCTGGTTGAGCAGCCGGCCGAGCGCGGCGTAGCCGCTGAGCGAGCCGAGGCCCATGTTCGAGTCCTTGCTGGACTCCTTGGGCTTCTCGCCCAGCAGCACCGCGCGGAGGCGCCCCTCGGAGTGGAGCTGCACGATGTGCGTGAACCCCCCGATGTAGGTCTCGTCCAGGAGCACGAGCGGGAACGCCAGCGCGCCGTGTCGGCGGCTGATGGCCTCCTGCTCGTGCCGCTCCTTCACCTCGACGGAGTCGAAGGAGATCCCGTTCTCGGTGAGGATCTCCTCGACCTGCTCGCAGAACATGCAGCCCGGGCGTCGATAGACGACGACCTGCCCCACCTCATCCCTCCAGCGGAACCTGCGAGGTCTCCGCGAGGCGAGTCATCAGGTTGTAGAACGAGATGGTCATCATCAGCTCGACCACGCCGGCCTCGCCGAACATCTCACGCGCCTGCTCGACGGTGTTCTTCTCGGCGCCCACGCGCCCGGTCATCTCGTCGGTCATGCGGATGACGATCTTCTCCTCGGGGGAGAAGACGTCGTCGGGGATGTCCTTCTGGGACACGCCCTCCATCTTGTCGGCCTCGAGCCCGATCTGCTCGCTCTTCGGGACGTGGATGCTGCGGCAGTAGGCGCACCCGTTGAGCTCGGCGGTCCGGAGCACCGCGAGCTGCTTGAGGCGCATCGGCACCTTGTACTCCTGCGCCACCGCGCCGGCGAGCCCGAGGAAGGGACCGAGCAGGTCCTTGCAGTTGGCGATCACGCGCGCGAGGTGTGGGACGCCGCCCATCGCCTGCTGGCACATCGCGTAGATCTGCTTGAGGTCTTCGTCGGCCTGTTCGTCGGTGACGAGCGAGAGCGTCGGGCTTCGTTCCACTTTGTCGGTTCCCTTTCGTGCGAATCCCCCCGCACCGCCGATCCATCGTACGGCGCGGGGGGACAGCGATTCAAGCGTTCGTTCTACAGGCGGTTCAGGAACTCGATGAGGTGATCCTGACGCGACGCCGGCAGGCTGGCGAAGCGGTCCCGCGCGTTCTGCGCCTCGCCGCCGTGGGCCAGGATGGCCTCCCGCACGCTGGCGGTCCGGCCGTCGTGGAGGAGCGCGTTCTTGAAGCGCAGGCCCCAGAGCGGCGTGGTCCTCCAGCGGCGGCCGTCGGCCCGCGCCATCACCCGGCCGATGGTCGTGCCCCCGTTGTCGGCGAGGGTGTCGCCCATGTCGTGGGTCAGGAGATCGGAGTAGAGGTGCGCGTCCCGGTTCTCGAGCTGCGGCACCCGGATGAAGCCGTCCTCGGTGCGGAGCCGGTAGACCGGGCCGGTGCGGAGGGTCGGCGTGTGGCAGCTCGCGCAGCCGATGCGGTCGAAGAGCACCTCACCCGCGCGGGCCCGGCCCCGGATGGGGAGGCGCGGCGGCGGCGCGACCAGCGCCTGGAAGGCGTAGAGCGCGAGCGAGTCCTCCTCCTCGTCGTCGTTGGGGATGGAGTCGGCGACGTCGCACCCGGCCGGGAGCTCGTGGCCGAAGCGCAGCCCCTGCGGAGTGAACTCCTGGGGGAAGAACACCGTCGAGACGCCGAGCTCGACGCCGAAGGGCTCGGCCGAGAACTGGCTCAGCGTCGCCGTCTGCGACTTCCAGCCGAAGCGGCCCACCCGGACGGTGCCCCGGATGTGGAGCTGCGGGTCCGCCGCGGTCGGGCCGGCGGCGCGCGCCTGCATCTCGCGGCCCCAGTTCGCGACGCCGTTGACGCCGTCGCGGCCGAGGGCCTGGTTGCGCAGGATCTCCTGGTCGGGGATCGCGTCGATGAGGCCGAAGCCCCAGACGGCGGGGGTGTGGCGACGCGAGATGACGTTCGCGTCGGCCGGCAGGGTCTCGCCGGTGATCGTGCAGGCGGGGTGCGTGCCCGTGATGTCGCGGTGCTGGATGATCGGCCCGCCGAGCTCGCGCATCGGGTCGTAGTAGCCGTGGTTGTCGTAGCCGAAGTGCGTGACGTCGAACTCCGAGCCCACGCCGTTCGGGTCGGGGCCGCCGGCCGCGCCGGTGAGGCCGCCGTGGCAGGTCTGGCAGGCGCGCTCGTTGTAGACGGGGCCGAGGCCCTCCTCCGCGGTGTACTCGTGGAAGAACGCGTCGCGCCCCTCGTCGAAGAGCTCCTGGAGCTCCTCGCTCAGGCCGGGGAGCGGGTCACCGGCGGCGTGGCGATCGCCGCGGTGGCGGCCGCCGCGGTCGGCCTCGACGGGCTCGGCCGCCTGGAGCGAGACCAGGCTGGCGACGCCGAGCGCGACGGCGGGGACGGTGGCGAAGCGGAGCAGCTTGTTGGTGAACGTCGTCATGGTCAGCTCCCACTCCCGCAGAGGTGACGGCGCGACGGCGGCCACGGGTCCAGCTGCTCGGACACGCCCGAGATCGGCGTGATCGTCCCGAAGTTCCGGAAGTCGAGGCCGTAGCCCTGCGGGACGACGCTCGGGTACATGTTGCCCCACGTGATGAACGTGTTGTCGCGGTAGGCGAGCTCGGCCGGCTTCGGGTAGGGCTCGGCGCTCATCGCGATGCCGATGCCCTCGCCGTTCCAGATCGACTCGAGGAAGTAGTCGAACGACATGAACATGTCGTCGGGCAGGCGGGTCTGCGTCCAGTAGTTGGTGAGCGCGTCCGGCTCGCAGATGTCGAACGGGTGGATGGTGTTGACCACGCCCGGGCTGCCGGCCGCGTCCTCGATGCGGTCGAAGCGCAGCGTGAAGTGCAGGTGGCCGGTGCCGTCGGGGTTGCCCTCGAAGATCGGCGAGCAGACCATGCGGATCGCCGGGGCGGGGGCGGTGAAGTAGGTGCCCTCCGCCGGGAACGGCCGGTCGCCGTGCGGGGCGAAGTCGAAGCGCGTCCCGAGGAACTGCAGCGTCGTCGCGTCGTAGTAGAGCGTCTCGTGGTAGCGGCCGAAGACCGTGCCCATGAGCCACATCTGCCAGCGCGCGTCCTCGACCCGCATGAACTGCGGGTTGAACTCGGTGCTGTCGTCGAAGCGCTTCTCGTAGGTGGGCCGGTAGGGCAGCCCGACGAAGTCGGCGTAGACGTCGACGGTGTTGCGGGCGCGCGAGTAGACGATGCGGACCGTGGCCGAGCCGTCGATCTGCGACTGGTCCTGGATGCAGAACTCGCCGGGCAGGCAGAAGTTCAGCGTCAGGGGGATCACGAACTCCCCCTCGTCCGGATCCGCGTAGGTGTATCGGCCCTCGATGTCCGAGACCCCGTTGGCGATCTCGGGCGGTGTGACCAGTGGTTCGGTCCGGGCTCCCACGTCCCCCGTCTCCTGTGCGCAGCCCATGGCCGCGATCAGGCAGACGAGGCTCGCGGCCCGTCCGACCCCCACGCGAGGTCGGTCGTGTCGTCTACTCATGCGCGCTCCTCCCACTCCAATCGGCACTTCACCAGGTTGGGAGATCATCCCTGCTCCGTGAATCACCCCTGGGGGTTGTAGGAGAGTGTGTGTTTTTGTCCCGGCCGCGATCCGCGTCTGCTATCCTCGTTCGTGGGCGCGGGGGACAGCATCGAAGTGAGGCACGCATCGTGTCCGTGAGTCACGTCGGCAGTTTCCTCATCGCGGATCCTGACCCGGAGACCGCCGAGATCCTGGCGTCTCTGTGCCGGAAGATCCGCAAGGCGCGCACCGTGGAGCGGTGCGAGGACGCGCTCGAGATCGTCGCGGGCGACGCGCGCCTGACCGGCCTCATCATCGAGGAGGACCTCCCGGACGGGCGGGGCACCAAGCTGCTCAAGGAGCTGCGGAGCAAGCGGCCGATGCTCCCGGTGCTGGTGCTCACCGCCAACACGTCGCCGGACGTCATCAACCGCGCGCACCGCTACCGGGCGGAGTTCCACGCCAAGCCGACCCGGCGGCGGAGCCTGCTCGGGTTCCTGCGGCGCGCGGTCGCCTTCGAGCGCGTGCCCGACCACCGCATCTCCTGGCTGCTCGAGGAGACGGTGATCCGCTTCAAGCTCTCCCCCCGCGAGACCGACGTGCTCGCGGCGGCGATCGCCGGCACCTCGCGCAAGGAGCTGAGCGATCAGCTCGGCACGTCCGAGAACACCATCAAGTCGGTGGTGAAGGGCGCGCTCCGCAAGCTGCCGCACGCCAGCCTCGACGACGCCGGGCGCGAGATCCTGCGGCAGGCGCTCGACGGCAGCCACGCCACCACGCTCCAGGATCTCTACGAGATGCGGGAGACCCCGATGCTGCCCGGGCCGCCGACCATTCGCCCGCCCACCGCGCGCGACGAGGAGGAAGAGTGACCGTCGACTGGAGCGCCGTGCGCGGCGAGTTCGCCGCCCTCGCGGACAAGACCTTCCTGGACGCGGCCTGCGTCAGCGTCGCGCCCCGCCGCGCCACCGACGCGCTGGCCCGCTTCGCCGAGCTCACCGCGACCTGCCCCTTCCGCTCGGCCACCGAGGCCCACATCGCGATGGACGACGCGCGCGCCGCGGTGCGCCCGCTCGCGGCCCGCATGCTCGGCGCCTCGGCCGACGAGATCGCGATCGTCGAGAGCACCACCGAGGGCCTGAGCACCCTCGCCCGCGCGATCGACTGGCGCGACGGCGACCGGGTCGCGCTCAGCTCGCTCGAGTTCCTCCAGGTGGCGATGCCCTGGGCCCAGCTCGACGGGGTCGCGCTCGATCCGATCGGGCACGAGGGCGGCGTCTTCGGGGTCGACGAGGTCGCCCGCGCGATCGGCCCGCGCACGCGCATGGTCGCGCTCAGCTCGGTGCAGTGGAGCCACGGCTTCCGCTGCGACCTCGACGCGATCGCCGCCCTCTGCCGCGAGCGGGGGGTGTGGCTGGTGGTCGACGCGGTGCAGCAGCTCGGCGCGTTCCCGATCGACGTGTCGAAGACCCCGGTCGACGCGGTGGTGGCCGGCGGGCACAAGTGGCTCAACTCCCCGTTCGGCGCCGGCGTGCTCTACGTGCGGCGCGAGCGCCTCGCCGAGCTCGCCGTGCCGCTCGGCGGCTACCTCAGCCTCACGCCCCCCGACGGCGGCTGGGGCACCTACTTCCAGACCCCGTCGATCACCCCCTTCCGCGACTACCGCCTCGTGGAGGAGGCCCGCGCGCTCGAGACCGGGGGCACCGCGAACTACCCGGGCGCGGTCGCGCTCGCCGCCTCGATGGGCCTGGTGCTCGAGCTCGGCCAGGACGCGATCGCGGCCCGGATCGAGGCGCTCACCACCCGCGCCATCGAGGGGCTGACCCGGCTCGGCGTCCGGGTGGTCACGCCCACCGATCCGGCCCGGCGCGCCGGCATCGTCACCTTCGATCTCGGCGAGCCGGCCGCCAACGAGGCCTGCATGAGCGCGCTGCTCGACGCGTCGGTGCTCGTCTCGGTGCGCTACACCGACCGCGTCGGCGGGGTGCGCGTGTCCTGCCACTACTTCGACGACGAGGGCGACGTCGATCGCCTACTCGACGTCACCGCCCACCACCTCGGCGGCTGAGACGCCCGCCGGCGCCTCGTGCACCGCGCTCACCGGACGGGCCCGCAGCTCGGCCGGCAGCGGATCGAGCAGGTGCCAGAGGCGGAGGTAAGCCGCGCGCTGCGCCGGCGCCCGCGGGTCGAGGCGATCGAGGTGATCGCGCACGTTGCGGGCGAGCCGGCGCGAGACGGTCGGGTGGTCGCGCTGAGGCGGCCGGCACCAGCGCAGGTCCTCGGCCACCGCGAGGGTGACCGCGTCGCTCACCGCGGCCGCGACCGCGCGGTGATAGCGGCGGGTGACGTCCTCCCGGCCGGCGGCGAGCACGTCGTCGAGGGCCTCGGCGCAGATCGCGGCGACGGTCATGCCCTGGGCGTGCACCGGGTTGAGGGCGCAGAGCGCGTCGCCGACCGCGAGCAGCCGGCCCGGCCAGGCGGGGTGCGCGTCGACGTGCCGCTGCCGGGTCTCGGTGTCGCGGTAACACCAGACCGGCGAGATCGGCTCGGCCCGGGACAGCGGCGCCCACAGATAAGGCAGCGATCGCGCGAACGCCTCGAAGCCCGCCGGATCGCGAGGCGGCGCGTCGCCGTCCGCGCCGACCAGGGTCACGTAGTCCCAGTCGGTCTCGGTCGGGTAGACGATCACCCCGCGGGTCACGTCGGGCGGGCGGGTGACCCCGAGCAGCGCGCCCCAGTCGCGCGAGAGCCCGCGGTAGTGCCGGGTGGCGTAGGCGCGCCCGGCCCGCACCCGGGTGGTCGGCGGCGGGTCGACGCCGAGAGCCGCGAGCCAGCGGGGCAGCGGCGTGCCGCGCCCCATCGCGTCGATCACCCAGTGCGCGGGCAGCGGGCCGGCGCCGGTGCTCACCCCGGCCGCCTCGCCGCGCCCGTCGAGCAGGAGCCCGCGCGCCCGGACGGCGCGCTCCAGCCGCACCCGACCGGAGCACAGCACCGCGGCGCGCAGGGCGTGCTCCAGCCGGTCCCGGCTGCACGCGAGCGAGGCCACGCCGCTCGGCTCCCGGGGCAGCCAGCCCTCGTCGAACACCGCGAAGTCGCGGCCCCAGTCCACCCGGTGCACGCCGTCCGGGCGCAGCGCCGGCTCGAGCGCGGGGAAGAGCCGCTCCAGGATCACCAGGCCCCGCGCCAGCAGCGCGTGGGCGTGACGGGCCTGGGGCGTGCCGGCGCGGGCCCCGGGCTCGAGCGGCAGCGCGTCGCGCTCCAGGAGCGTCACCCGCAGGCCACGCGCGTCGAGCACCCGCGCGGCCATCAGCCCCGAGATGCCCGCGCCGATCACGATCGCGTGCTCGCCGGGGCGCATGGGGCCAGCCTCCGACGTGGAGCCGCCGACGGGAATCACCCCCAGGGGTGGGACGTGAACGGTGTAAGGTTTTACCCGGGGCGAGACACGCCGCGGCACAACGCCCCGCCGTGGCGAGGCCCCCTGGGGCTCACGCCGGATCCGCAGCGCGCGGGGCCGCGGCACGGCACGTGCCATGGAAGGGGTCGTGACCTCATCATCCCCCATGCAGCCGGGCGAGATCGTGGCCGGGCGCTTCCGCATCTGCGGCACGCTCGGGCGCGGCGGCCACGGCGAGGTGCTCCGCGGCGAGCACGTGCAGCTCGGCTACCCGGTGGCGCTCAAGATGCTCGACCCGGAGTACAAGCACGACGACGCGATGCGCGAGCGCTTCCGTCGCGAGGCGATCTTCGGCGCGCGCCTCTGCACCGAGAACGTCGCCCGGGTGCTCGACGCCGGCGAGACCGACGACAGCATCCCCTTCCTGATCATGGAGATGATCGAGGGGCCGGACCTCGCGACCGTGCTCGACCGTGAGCGGACCCTGCCGATCGCGGCCGCGGTCGATCTCGGCGTGCAGCTCTGCGCGGCGGTCAGCGCGCTCGAGGAGCACGAGCTGGTGCACCGCGACATCAAGCCGAGCAACGTCGTGCTCAAGCGCGAGGCGGACGGCCGGGTGATCGTGAAGCTCATCGACCTCGGCATCTCGCGCGACGCGAGCGAGGAGGGGCGGGTCGAGACCCTGACCGCGGCCAACACCATCGTGGGCACGCCGCAGTACATGGCGCCCGAGCAGATCGAGGCCGGCGTGCTCGACCACCGCACCGATCTCTACGCGATCGGGGCGGTGCTCTTCGAGGCGCTCGCCGGCGAGCCGCCCTACGGCGGCAAGACCCCGCACGCGGTGCTGGCCCGCGCCCTGGCCGGGGAGCGCGAGGACCTCGCCAAGGCGCGCCCCGGGGTGCCGGAGCCGCTGGTGAAGGTGATCGAGCGCGCGCTCGCCTTCGATCCGAGCGACCGCTTCCCGGACGCGGCGGCGATGAGCCGGGCCCTCTCGAGGGCGGCCGAGGAGTCGGAGCTGCCGCGCGGCGCCCGGGCCTGGCAGACGGTCGAGAGCGTGCGCGAGGAGCTGGCCGGCGAGTCGCGCCGGAGCGCGATGAGCGACACCACCGATCTGCTCGCCTCGAACGTCGACCCCTTCGAGAAGACCGGCGAGCGGCGCGGCTTCCGTCACTGGGACTGGGTCGCGGCGGTGGTCGCGCTGGTGATCGCGGCGGTCTCGCTCGGCACCTTCTTCGTCGACACCGGAGAACGCGGAAGGGGCGAACCGCTGAACAAGCAGTCCGCCCCTTCTTCGGTCGAGGAGTGACGACGGTCAGTCGCGCGCGCGCTGCACGATGGTGTCGGCGAGGGACATCGCCGAGTCGGCGTCCTTGCCGGCCGAGACCGCGGCGACGACCAGAGCGCGCCAGAAGTCCTTTTCGCCTCCGCCGTTGAGCGCGACGCCGGGCGCGCCGATGCCGGGCGAAGGCGCGCCGCCGGACGACGAGCCGGCCGAGGGGGTCGGCGCGGCGGCCGGGCCGGAGCCCTCCGACGACGAGACCACCCGGGGCGACGGCGCGGAGCTCTCCTCCTGCGGCTCCTCGTCGAGCGGGAAGCGCTCGGCCGAGGGCGACGGCGCGGGGGCCGGGGCCGGACCGGGCGACGGCGCGGGGGCCGGAGCCGGGCCGGGCGAGGGCGCCGGAGCGGGCGACATCTGCGCCGGCGAGGGCGCGGGGCCCGGCGACGGCGCGGGGGCCGGCGACGGCGCGGGGGCCGGGGCCGGCGACATCTGCGCCGGCGAAGGCGCGGGGGCCGGGGCCGGGCCGGGGGCCGGGACCGGCGCGGGGGACGCCTGCATCGGCGACGGCGCGGGGGCCGGAGCCGGGGCGGGCGCCGGAGCGGGCGCGACGGGCGCGGGGGCGCTGGGCCGGGGCGGCAGCGGCGGGGGCGCGGACGGACGCGCGGGGGGCGGGCCCGGGGGCGGACCGGCGGCCGGGGCGGGCGCCGGGGCGCTCGGCTCGGGCATCGGCGCCGAGGCGGGCGGGCCGGGCGGCGGCGCGCCGGCGCCTGCTCCCGCGCCCTCCTCGAGGGTGAGGATGAAGTCACCGATGTAGATCTTGTCCCCCGCCTTCACGACGAGCGGGGACGTGATCTTGCGGCCGTTGACGTACGTGCCGTTGGTGCTCTTCAGATCGACGACGATGAACCGGTTGTCCTTCAGGACGATCCGGGAGTGACGCTTGGAGACGTTGCCCTTGGGCAGGATGATGTCGTTGCCCTGAACGCGACCGATCGTGACTTCGTTCTTGTCGAAATCCAGCCGTCGCTGGGCGCCACCCTTTTCCGTGATGACAACTGCGAACATGGGCTCCTCTGCCGCCTCTCTGGGGTGAATCGCGTGATGGGGACCGCGATTTGTGGGGAAGCCGGGGCGCGCCGCTCCCGGTCCGAGCCTGGCTCGGGGCCGTATTGAACGGGGCCGAGGGCGTTTTCGTCAAGCCTCCTGCGCGACTTCTCGCCCCCCGAGGGCTGGACAGGCCGCCCGGCCTCGCTCATCCCAGGGTCCGTGCAGGTCGAGATCGAGAGCGCGGAGGCCCTGGAGACCCACCTGAGCGAGGTCGGGCACCTGAAGAAGGTCGTCGTCCAGGGCCTGGATCTGGAGCCCCTGAGCGATCGCCTCCTCCGGGTGAGCGGCGCGGGCGCCGTCTTCCTGGGCTGCCGGATCGCGGCCCCGGTGGCCGAGCACCTCCGGGCGAGCGGCGCGGTGCTCTTCCCCGCGCTGGCCGACCGCCCCTACCGGCCGTACCGCCCCAGCCTCTACAGCCCCGAGGAGCTGATGGAGGGCTACGAGGAGGGCCGGCCGGCGAGCTTCTGGGAGTCCTCGCGGGACGCGCGCATCTACGACCGCTACGTCGCCTTCCGCGAGAGCGACCCGCCGCCGATCCTCGAGGCGCTCGCCCAGCGCCTGCACGACCACGCCATCGACGACGCCAAGCACGAGCTGCTCCGGGGCCGGCGCCCGGTCGCGGTGATGGGCGGCCACGCGATGGCGCGCACCGAGCCGGCCTTCCGGGAGGTCGCCCGGATCGCCTGGCGGCTCGCCCGGCGCGGCTACTTCCTGGTCAGCGGCGGCGGCCCGGGCGCGATGGAGGCCTGCAACCTCGGCGCGTGGCTCTCCCCGCACGACGAGCCGGCCCTCGACGACGCGCTCTCGGTCCTGGCCGAGGCCCCCGGCTACCGGGATCCGGGCTGGTTCGACACCGCGCTCGAGGTGAAGCGCCGCTACCCGGGCGGGGCCGAGAGCCTGGCCACCCCGACCTGGTTCTACGGCCACGAGCCCACCAACCTCTTCGCCACCCACGCCGCGAAGTACTTCTCCAACAGCCTCCGCGAGGACGGCCTGCTCGCGATCGCGACCCACGGCGTGATCTACGCGCCGGGCAGCGCGGGCACGATCCAGGAGGTCTTCATGGACGCGGCCCAGAACCACTACGGCACCTTCCGCCTGGTCAGCCCGATGGTCTTCCTCGGCCGCGAGTACTGGCGGACCGAGCGCCCGGTCGCGCCCGTCCTGGAGCGCCTCTCGGCCGGCCGCCAGTACGAGCGCCTCATCGGCTGGTGCGACGACGCCGACGAGGTGGTCGCCTTCCTGGTCGACCACCCGCCCGTCCCCTACGAAGGGGGCTCGTGACGCCGCGCCTCCGGCCCTAGAGATGGGTCGTGAGGCGCGAGCTCGGAGCCCTGCTGACGGCGACGGTCCTGACCGCGGGCCCGCTCTGGGCCACCTGCGCCAGCGGCTCGCCGCTCGCCTGGGCCGCCCTCCTCCTCGGCGCCCTCCCCGCCGCCCAGCTCCTCACCGCGACCACCTCGGCCTGACCGAGTCCGCTGCAGGAGCTCGTCGAATCCGCTCACGTGGCGTGCACACCGCGTGAGGCGGCTCAGCCGGCGGCGGCGAGGCTCGGCAGGACGCGGACCGGGCCGGGGTGGGCGGCGGCGCGGAGGGCGGCCACCTGGGCGACGATGTCTTCCGCGCGATAGAGGGCACAGCCGGCGGCGCGGCCGCGGCGCTCGAGCCACTCGGCGGCGGTCGGCACGCTCCCCACGACCCGGTGCGGGAACGGGGGGCGGGCGAGCAGGTTCAGGCCGGTCGCCACCGCGCGCACCATGGAGGCGCGGAAGCCGGTGCCCTCGCAGACGAGCGCCGACGAGTGCACGAAGCCGCCGCCGCCGGCGAGCACGTCGGCGAGGACCGCGCGCGCGCCCGACTCGGGCGGCGCGGCGCCCTCGCAGACCACCCCGAGCAAGACGCCCGGCTCGCCGGCCGCCCGCGCCTCGTCGACGAGCCGCCGGAGCCGCCGCGCCGCCGGCACGGTGGTGGCCCCGCGCCAGACGTAGAGCACGGCTCCGCCGCAGCGCCCGAGGGCGTGGTCCGGGGTGGTCTCGGCGATCTCCAGGAGGGTCGTGGTCGTCATGATGGCGCGTCCGTCCCGCCAGGTACGGCCAGCGACGCCCTGGATTGAGGAGCGGCTCCGAATTCGCGCTCGTGGACGCCACCACGACGGGATCTGCGAAAAAACGCAGCTTGGCTCCAGCTGCGCAGAGAAAAAGGTCCACGAACGCTGTTCGGCTGCGACAACGGAAGCTTCGAAGCCGTTTTCTCGCTGTTCGGCTGCGATTTCGAAGCTTTTTTGCTTCTGGAACGCAGCCAGCCAGCGATTTTTCAGCTTCGACGCTTCCGGATCGTCGTGCGCCAGCGATTTTGCGGCGTGAACGCTCCTGGAACGCAGCGGGTCTGCGATTTTTCGCGATTCACCAGGAAACGCGACGTGACCAGCGCGAGGAGCGCCAGGATGGCCCAGGGGGAGGCGGGCGACGAGGGACCCGCCGCGACCGCGCAGCCGGCGGCGGGGTCGGGGGCCGGGAGGGCGGCGCAGAGGGCGCGGTCGGGGTCGAGCGCGCACCAGCGGCGCAGGGGGACCTCCACCCGCTGCACGCGCTCGGCGCCCTCCGCGTCGGCGCGCGCGTCGACGACGAAGCAGTCGCCCCGCCGCACGTAGTCCTCGGCCCCCGAGACGAGCAGGCCGACGAGCGCGCCCTCGTCGTCGAGCACGCTGCCCCCCGAGTGACCGGTGAAGCTGTCGGTGCTCGCCAGGAAGGCGCCCTCGCCGGCGGGGCCGATCACCGCGCCGCCCGCGTCGACCTTGAGCGGGATGCCCGAGCCGTAGCCGAGCACGGTCACGCCGCTCCCCACCGGATCGTCGGGGCGCGGGCTCACCGCGACCGGCTCGCGATCGACCGCGGGGCGATCGAGCCGGATCAGGGCGAAGTCCTCGGCGGGGTCGAGCCGCTGCAGCAGCAGCGCGCCGCAGCGGTAGACGTCCGCCTCGTCGACGGTCGCGAGCACGCCCGGCGCCTCGTAGAGGTAGTCGAAGACGAAGGCGGTCGCCGCGCAGGCGGCGGCGTCGGGGACGCAGTGGCCGGCGGTGAGCACGACGTCGGGCGCGATCAGGGTGCCCGAGCACCAGGCGGCCGTCGGCTGCTCGGTGAAGCGCTCGGTGGCGCAGAGGCCCTCCGCCTCGCCGAGGGTGTAGGTGTCCGGCAGGGCGTAGCGGTCGCCGGCGCGGACGAGCGCCCCCTCGTCGAGGAGCGCGACCGAGGCGCCGCGGGCGATCGCGGCGAGCGGCGGCGGCGCCTCGAACAGCTCCCGCCGGTCGTCCTCGCCGTACACCACGGCCGCCTCGCCGCGGGCGAGATCCACGGGGGCCGCGCACGCGACGAGCGCGACCCCCGTGAGCAGGATCAGCCCCCGCACCGTCACCGGGCCGCGGCCGTGTACTCGAAGCGCAGGAGGATGTCGCGCACCCCGGTGAGCTCGAGGCCGCCGTCTCCGGTGGAGGCGCAGGCGCCGCTCACGTCGCACACGTCGTAGCGCAGGGTGTCGGCGGGGATGAAGAGCGCGTACTCCCCGAAGAGGCCGCGCCCCGCGAGCCCCGCCTGGACGCCCTGGTCGTAGCTGGAGCGCTCCAGGTCCGCGCGCGACGCGTTGGTGGCCGTGTTGTTGAGCACGAGCCGGGTGTAGGGGTCGGCGAGGTCGGTCGGCACGTCGATCGAGCGGGGCACCTCGGCGTCGAGGAAGAGGTTCCTCGACGGGTCGAAGCGGGCGACCTGCTCTCCGTCGGCGCCCGCCGCGCACCACCCCGACGAGAAGCGGTTGCGCTTGAGGAGGTGGACCTCGGTCTGGGTGCCGCCGGGGTTGAAGCCCTCGTCGCCGACGACCGCGGCCGCGACCGACCAGAGCCGCTCGGCGCAGTTGCTCTCCGAGAAGCCGCTCGACCCGAGCCACTCCAGGGTCCGCTCGGGCGAGCTGAGCTCGAACGGGATCAGCTGGCCGACGTACGCGTCGCCCTCGTAGTGCGCGAAGCGCGGGTCGGTCAGCAGCGCGCGGAAGCGCGTGAGCGGGTCGAGCCGCGGCTCCGACGGAGGCAGCTCGGTGCGCGACTCGACGGCCAGGATCTGGTCCCGGAAGCTGACCACGCTGACCGTCGTCGCCGGGGCCGAGCCGTGAATCCGGCGGGTGGCCAGGTTGGCGGCGAGCTGGGCGCGGACCTCCTCGAGATCGTCGGGGCTGTCCGCGGTGAGCACCTCGCCCCGGAGCGCGCCGAGGGTGAGCTGCTGCTCGTACTCCGCGGCCAGCACCGCGAGGTAGGCGAGCCGCCGCGCGAAGCGCATCGTGTTGCGGTACGACGTGATCTCCGAGGAGAGCCACGGCGCGCCGCGGAGCGGCTCGACGTCGAACGCGCGCTCCACCTGGATCGCGCGCCGCCCCTCCCGGACGAGCCGCTCGATCTCCGTCTGGGCGTTGGCCAGCCGCAGGGTCTCGCGCGCGGCCTCCTGCAGCGCGGCCCGCGCCTCCGCGGCGGCGGAGTCCAGCCCCACCCGCTCCCGGTCGGCCCCGAGGAGGCAGTCGCGGTTCTGGATCTCCCGGCGGATGCCCTCGACCTCCTGCTCCATGTGCCCTCGGTGCTCCGCGATCTCGGCGTCCACGAAGAAGGCGGCGATCTTCACGCCGGCCCCCGCGACGGCGAGGGCGTTGGCGCCGTGTCGCCACTTCGTGGCCTGCTCTTCCGCGTCCACGTCGTCGGCCGCCGCCTCCATCAGGTGGCGCTGCGATCGGCCCCGAGCTTGCTGCGCCGCGCTGCTGAAGCCCTCCGCGGCCGCTCCGAGGATCTGGGACCACATCCGGAGCGACTCGGTCGCGTCCTCGAAGCGGTGCACCGCCTCCTGGACGCGCATGCGCTCCTCGTCGACGAGCGCGCACCGGCTCGTCGCGATCGAGTAGGCGTCGAGGTGCTCGTCGAAGCGCGCTCGCGCGGCCTCGAGGCGCGACCGGGCGGCGCGCACGCCGAGGAGCGCGTCGCCGAGCTCACCCTGATAGCAGGCCGGATCGTCGGCGACGGGGTGACCGTCGAGCGAGCGGCCGGGTTCTCGTTCGGCGATGAAGCCGCAGTTCTCCCTCGCCCGCGCCAGGCGCCGTGCGTCGACGTCGGGGTCCTGCCGGGTCATCGTCACCGCGCCCTGGGCCACCCGCTCGACGCGGCCCGAGAGGAGCTCGAAGGCGCTGTGCTCGAAGCGCGCGCCGCCGACGTCGATCGCGAACCGCGACCCCTCGAGGGCGGTGACCGAGAGGTGCCACTCCCGCGTGCCCACGTGCGCCTCGGCCGCGCCCCCCGGGGGGAGCACCGCGCGGCGCAGGGCGTCGTTCAGCGCGGCGGCGGCCGACGCGTCCAGCACGCCGTCGCTCTCGTGGTAGCCGAGGCCCGGCGGCGCGGGGGGCCCGCGGTCGAAGCACGCGTCCTCGCCGCGCCGGGCGGCGCAGGGGAGCGCCCACATGACCTGCGCCACCACGCACAGGTGCTCCTCGATCTCGTCCGCGGTGGGCGCCGCGTGGTACGGCGTGCTCGGCGCGGGGAGCGAGGCGCACTCGGCGACGTCGCGCCGGATCATGCAGTCCCGCGGATCGATCGCGTCCCACGCCGCGACGACCGCGTCGGCGTAGGCGTCGTGGCTCGCGAAGCCGGCCGGGTCGGGCAGATCGTGCGGGCAGCGCGCCTGGAGCGGCGCGTCGAAGCGGAGCACGAGGTCTTGCACTCGCCGGGCGCGCTCGACGTCCGACACCTGGTTGCGGAAGCTCGCGTCCTGGTTCGCCAGCCACGCGTCGCGCGCCCGGGTCAGGGCCGTCTCCGCCCGCCCGATCTCGGTGGCGAGCCATCCGTCGCTCGGCGAGCCGGCGAGGTAGTCGGTCATCGCGAAGGCGCGATCCGACGCGTCGGTCGCGCCGGTGTGGAGGTAGATCGGCACCTCGCCGTCCTGCAGGCCGAACTCGTCCCGGCCGCGCTCCACGTCCGCGATCTGGCCGAGCAGCTGCTCGTAGCTCCGCTGGAAGCGGCTGAAGGCGCCGGTCACGCCGGGGTCGGACGTCCAGGTCGGGTCCGCGCGCTGGGCCTCGGCCGCCCAGCCCGAGGCGATCGCGGCCAGCGCGAGCAGGCGCCGGGTCGAGCGGCGCTCCGCCTCCGACACCGTCGGCGCGCGCCTCGCGGCGATCGCCAGCCGCTGCTGCTCGCGCAGGCTCTCCGACTGGAGCGACGCCTCCGCGGCGAGCGCGCGGAGCAGGGTGATCGCGATCGAGCGGTCCCCCGCCTCGGTGGGCGCGCTCCCGCCGACCGCCGCGTAGGACGCGGACGTCACGCCGAGCGGCCCGAGCGCGGTGAGCGCGTCGCCGAGGCGCGGGGTCAACAGCTGGACGAGCATCGGCGAGAGCCGGGCGCGCCACGCGCCGAAGTGGTCGGCCGCCATCGAGCGCTCGTCGCGCCCGAGGATCGCGTTGGAGAGCGCCTCCGCGTGCACCGCGTCGGTCGCGAGGAAGGTGTGGAGCTCCAGCCAGCGCTGCACCGCGCGCCGGAAGAGCGCCTCGCCCTCCCAGGCGCCGCCGTCCCGCTCCGCGTCGGCGAGGAGCCCCATGACGGTCAGGGCGCGCGGCAGGTCGACGCAGGCGCCGCTCCCGATGGGCGCGCCGTCGCGCGAGAGCGGCACCAGGTCCTCGGCGCACTGCTCGAGCACCGCGCGCAGCGAGCTCTCCCCGTCGAGCGCCCGGTCGGCGCGCACCACGTAGGGGTGGGTGAAGCCGTCGCGCCCGCCCGGCGTGCAGGCGAGGTCGGGCAGGGTCGGAGAGACCGTCACGCCGTCCTCGAGCGTCGCGCCGGGGGAGCCCTCGGTGCGGCACGCCGCGTTGACGGCGGCCTCCACCGCGTCCGCCCCGATCAGCGAGCCGTGATCGAAGCGCGCCTCCACCGGGCCGACGAGGTGCGCGTTGAACGCCCCCTGGCTCGGCGCGACGCCGGGCGGCACGGCGGGGGCGGCGCCGCCCGGAGGCCCGGCGACGCGCTCGAGGTCGAAGCGGAACCGCAGGACCGGATCCCGCGTCGACACGCCGGCGAGCGAGAGCCGCACGTCGAACCGCCCCGCCTCCGGGGTCAGCCAGTGCACCTCGACCGAGGGCTGGGCGACGAGCTGCATCTCGTGCGCGGCCGGGCGCTCGGCGCCCGCGAAGAGGTAGGCGGGGATCTCCATCGCGCCGGGGAAGCCGTCGCGAGGCGCGCTGAGCCGACCGACCACGCGACCGTCGTCGCTGAACGCCCCGGTGGGATCGTCGATCACCAGCACCTGGTCGAAGCCCACCGCGCCCGGGTGCAGCGTCAGGGTCACCGGCACCGGGCTCAGCGCGAAGTCGCGCTCGCCCGAGCCCTCGTGACCGGCGGCGATCAGGGTCGCGGTCCCCGCGTAGGTCCCGCCGCCCTCGATCGCGCCCCACTCGACGCCCGCGAACACCTCGCTCGAGAGCTCGGCCGCGATCGAGAGCGGGATCCCGAGCCGGGGGATGACGCGGATCTGCGCCATCGGCTCGACGGCGTCGCCGGTCGGGCGGACCTGGAGCGCGACGGCCTCGTCGCCGACCGCCGGGAGCACGCACTCGCGGCCGAACGCGTCGGGCGCGCACGCGATCTCGACGCCGCGGGTGGCGGTGACGCGCAGGTCGTCGGCCTCGCCGAAGCGCCGCCGGATCGAGATCTCGGCCGTCGCGTCCGGCGCGAGCAGCTCCACCCGATCGACGTCGGCCTCGAGGCCCGACGCGTTGGAGACGCGGTGCTTCAGCTCATCCGCGCCCGGCGCCTGGCAGCGGCCCGTCGCCCCGCACACCTCGCCGTCCGCGCAGTCGTCGTCGGCCAGGCAGTCGTGGGCGCAGCGCTGGAACTCGCAGTAGGCGCCGCAGGCGCAGTCGTCGTCGCGGATGCAGTCGCGGGCCTCGTCGAGGCGCGCCGGATCGGGGGTGCAGGAGAGCGCGGTGACCACGCCGGCGTCGCCGGGCAGGTCTGCGTCCGGGGTCCCCGCGCCTCCGTCGCAGCCGACGGCGAGCAGGGCCAGCGCGAGCGCGCAGGGGAGGCGGCGCGCCATCACTCGGTCCTCATGATCTTGAGGAGGCCGTAGTACTGCGGCCGGTTGTCGAGGGTGACGGTGTGCTCGTGCTCCCCGTCCTCCAGGGTCACGTAGTCGACCGACTCGTCGCTCCCGCCCCAGTCGTTGAGCGACATCGCCCAGTGCGGCGCGCGCGACCAGCTCGGGTTGGCGTTGATGACCTGCCAGGTGTCCTGGTGCCAGCAGCCGGTGCTCGTGCAGTACCAGAACTGGTTGGTGCCGTCGCGGTCCTCGAAGCGGCCCCACTGGTGGCGGTGGCGGCCGTCGCGGCTGGTCGTGACCGAGACCGAGTGCGAGCCGCCGGTGCTGCCGATCTCGTCGACGCTGCCGACCGAGAGCACGAAGCGATCTCGGAGGTCCGGGGTGTGGGCCGGCGCGAGGGGCCCGCTCGTGATCGGGTCGCCGTTGCAGACCTGGAAGCCGTCCGGCACCGGCGCGCCGCTCCCCGGCGGGCGCCACCAGTCGAGGATCCCGCCGACGGGCACGCCGTCGAGCGCGTCCCGGGCCACGCGCGCCACGTCGGCGGTGTCCGCCTCGATGGCGTACGGCGCGGCGGTCATGCGGGTGCGCCCGAAGCTCTCCTCGGCGCCGCCGACGATCGCGCGGACCTCGACCCAGAGGTTCCGGTGCTCGCGCACCGCGGCGGTGCAGTCCGCCGAGAGCGGGACCGAGAAGCGGCCGCTGGTGGCGTTGACCGTCTGGGTGACGGTGCAGGCGCAGCCCGCGAGGCCGGCCACGTCGTCGCCGCAGCCGGAGGCCACCTCGGACAACGTGAAGGTGCCGGCGGTGGTCGCCTCGGAGAAGAGCGCGACGAGCACCTCGGCGCTGCCGTCGTAGGGCACTCCGTCGCGCTGGAGCGTGCCCTCGTAGACGAGCGCGTTCTCGTCACTCGGGATGCCTTCGGCGTGGGCCCACGGGCGTCCGATGCACACGGCGACCGCGGCGAGCGCGCACGCGGCGAGGAGGGTGAGTCTTCTGTTCACGGGTCTCTCCAGGGCTTCTTCGGGTTCGAGGTGAGGTCCGGGCGATCAGGGGCGAACGCCGCCGGTCATGCGGAGGCGGCCGGAGGTCCGGGGCGCGCCGCGCGAGGTGATGAATCCGAGGTGGCCGTCGAGGGCGAAGACGCGGCCTCCGGCGCCGCGCACCGTCCCGCCCACGCTGCCGGCGCGGAGGCCGCCTTCGACGAGCCGCAGGCCGGTGGTCGGCACGACGCAGCGGGTGCCCGAGCAGGCCCCGCCCTCCCCGCAGGCGGCGCCGGGCATCTCGACGCAGGTGTTGACGAGCTCCCCGGCGGTCCCGCTGTGCCCCTGACAGACGAGCACCGGGCAGGTGCCGCCCGGGCTCGCGCAGACGAAGGGCTCGTACGCGCAGAAGCCCTCGTCGGAGCAGGCGGCCGCGATCTCGCACGGGCGCTCGGGGCAGTCGGTGAGGTCCTCGCAGGCCACCCGCACCGGCGGGCCGGCGTCGGTCCCCGCGTCGGTCGGGAGCCCGGCGTCCGGGGGCGGCGGGGTCGAGACCCCGGTGTCGACGACGACTCCGGCGTCGGCCGGCTCGGGCGGCGATCCGCAGGCGAGCGCGAGGGAGACGAGCAGCGGCCCGAGGAGGCGCGCGGCGGAGGACGAGGGGCTGACGAACGAGGGCATGGGCTCTCCGGCGAGGGCGGTCGATTCCGTCCAGCCGGGGTATCAGCGGCGCCCCGAGCGCCCGTCATAGGCGCGTCATAGCCGTATGACGGCGCCATGACGGTCGGCGCGCCGGGCCCCCGTAGGCTCACGCTCATGAAACGAGCCCTCCTCCCCGCGCTCCTCGTCGCCCTCCTCACCGCCTGCGCGCCGCCCTCCCCGGCGGTGACGAGCGTCGCCACCCGGATCGCCGCCCCGGCGCCCGAGACCGTCGAGGCGGAGGACACGGAGGCGGAGGAGACGGGGGCTGAAGAGGCGGAGGCGCAGTACGCCGGCCCCGAGGTGGTCGAGTGCGGCTGCGGCTGCTGCGGGGGCGCCGCGCTCGAGGTCCGCTGCGTCGCCACCGAGGCCGAGCTCGAGGCCAAGCGGCGGGAGCAGCGGGCCGCCCGCGCGCGGCCTCGTTGCCGGGCCGCGGGGTGCTCGCCGAGCGGCGTCGCCTGGCGCCTGTGTCAGCCCGATGTCTGACCGGCCGCGATCACGCGTGGAGCGGCGGGGCCTCGAGGCTCTGGGTCCCGTCGACCCGCAGCAGGAGATCGAACAGGCCGTCCGACGAGAGGGGCTCGCCCCCCTCGATCTCCGGCAGCGGCTGCACCAGGGCCCGCAGCTCGGCGATCGGCTCGGGGTGCGCGAGCACCGTCTCCCGCAGCGCGGCGGACAGCCGCGGATCGGTGTCCCGGTACCACCAGGCCAGCGCGCAGGCGGCCTCGAGGTGGGCGCGCTCGGAGCCCGCGGCGAGGCAGGCGGCGACCGCGCTCCGGGTGGCGCCGCGCAGCTCGTCCTTGCTGCCGCACATCGCCTCGCCGATCGCCAGCCAGACGCTGGTGCTCGCGACGCCGGGCCGGAACTCGAGCTCGCCGAACCCCGCCCGCGCGGCCCGGGCGCGGTGCCGGGCGTCGCGGGGCCGACCGGCGACGAGCGCGGCGCAGGCCCACGCGTTGAGGTGGTTGTAGAGGTCGGCGCCCCCGTGGACGCGCAGCACCGCGGCCGCGCTCGCGAGGCGCTCGAGCCCGCCGCGCGCGTCGCCGAGCAGCACCTCGCAGAGCCCGAGCACGCCCACCGCGGCCGCGCTCTGCCGATCGTCGCCCATCGCCTCGAGCTGCTCGACCGCGAGCCGGAGCTCCTCCCTGGCGCCGGCCAGATCGCCGCTCTCGTAGAGCGCGGTCGCGTACCGGTAGCGGAGCTCGGGCGCGCTCTCGAGCCCGTGGCGCTCGGCCAGCTCGAGCACCTCCCGGGCGAGCCGGCGCGCCGTGTCGGGGTGGCCGAGGTTGCGCTCGACGAAGGCCTGCGAGTCCTGCGCGAGCACGAGGTCGTCCACCGCCTCGCTCCGGCGCGACAGCTCGACCGCCCGCTCGAGCAGCGAGCGCGCGAGGTCGCCGTCTCCGACGATGAACGTGACGAGCCCCGCGCAGGCGAGGGTGCGGCGGGTCGCGGCGGACGCGGGGTGCTGGGCGAGGAGGGCCTCGCTCGCCTCGCCGAACCAGCGGGCGGCCTCCGGCAGCCAGCCGAGCCGCCGCAGCCGGGCGGTGAGCCCGACCACCGTGTCGGCGATGAGCGGCAGGTCTCCGTCCTGCCACGCGCTGCGCCAGGCGTGGCGGAGATCGTTCTGCTCCAGGTGGGCCTCCTCGGCCGGGCACTCCGGCCCCGCGAGGAACCACCGTCGGTGGGCGACCCGCACCGAGCGCGGGGCGGGGTGCGTCTCGCGCGCGTAGGCGGCGACGATCGGCAGCATCGTGTAACGCGCGCCGGCCGGGCTCAGCAGCGAGCGGGTGACCAGCGGGTCGAGCTGATCGGGCGGGACCCCGCAGACCTCGGCCGCCGCCTCGGGGGTGAACGGGCCGCGGAACACGGTGACCGCCCCGAGCGCGCGCAGGGCGTCGGGCTCGAGCCCGTCGACCGCGCTGCGGAGCACGGTCTGCATGCTCGCCTGCCGGTCCGGCACGTCGGCGAAGGGGCTCGAGAGGGACAGCCCGCCCCGCAGGGACGACAGGATCTCGGCGCAGCTGCTCTCCAGGGTGCGCGACGCGGCCATCTCGATCGCGAGCGGCAGGCCGCCGAGGGACGTGCACAGGTCCTCCACCAGCTCGGGTGGCGCCTCGAGCTCGGGCGCGAGCTGCCGGGCGCGCTGGGTCCAGAGCGTGATCGCGTTCGCCGTCTCCAGCCCACCGAGCGAGCGCAGGTGCTCGGCCCGCAGCCCCAGCCGGCGGCGGCTGGTGGCGAGCACGTGCAGGCCGCTCGCCCCCCGGAGCAGCGCGTCGATCACCCTCTCCGCGCCGTCGACGTGCTCGAGGTTGTCGAGCACCCAGAGCACCACGCGGCCCTCGAGCCACGCGAGCAGCTCCGCCTCGGTGTCGGTGGTGCGCCCCTGCAGCCCGAGCGCGGCGCGGATCGCGACCAGCAGGTCGGCTCCGGTCTCGCACTCCACCGCGCTCACGAACCACACGCCGTCCCGCCAGGTGGGAGCGCTGCGGCGCGCGACCTCGATCGCCAGCCGCGTCTTGCCCGCGCCGCCGAGGCCGACGAGGGAGATCAGCCGGGCGTCCGGCTGCCCGAGGTGATCGAGCAGCCAGCGGGTCTCGTCGCGCCGCCCGACGAGCGGGCTGACCGGCGCCGGCACGCGGAGGGGCGAGACCCGGACCTCCTCGGGCGTGTACTCGTGGTGCACGAGGGACTGATAGAGCTCCTCGGTCGCGTCGGCGGGCGGGCGGCCGGTGCGCTCCAGGGCACGCGCGAGCGCGTCGTAGGCCTCGACCGCGTCCACCTGCCGGCCGGCCCCCGAGAGCGCGCGCATCTTCAGGCGCACCCCCGGCTCGTGGAGCGGGTCGTGCTCGAGCATGCGCGCGGCCAGGTCGAGCGCGTCAGCCCAGCGCCCCTCGCGCACGCTCCGCTCGCCGAGCACGCCGGTCGCGCGGAGCAGCCCCTCGGCGCGCCGCCCCCGCTCGCGCGCGATCCCCTCGCGGGCCTCCCCTTCCGGCAGCGCCTCGCCGCGGAGCAGCGGCCCCTGGTGAAGGCGCGTGGCCTCCTCCAGCCGCTCGAGGCACGGCAGGCAGGCGCAGACGTCCACGTGCTCGTGGGCCTCCACCGCGTCGAGCAGCGCGTCGAAGCGCCAGACGTCCACCTCGAGATCGGGCCCGGGGTGCAGCGTCACGTGCTTGCGCCCCGCCTCGATCAGCGCCTCGGCCCGCTCCCCGTCGCCGATCGCGCGCCGGAGCCGGTAGAGCACCTCGCGCAGCCGCCGACGCGCCACCCCGTCCGGCTTCTCGGGCCACAGGAGCTCCGCCAGCCGCTCGCGGCTCCAGGCCTCGCCTCGATGGAGCGCGAGCCACGCCAGCAGCAGCTCCCCGCGCGCGTAGCCGGCCTCGAGCGAGCGACCGTCGGCGAGGATGGCGAGCTCGCCGAAAAGCCGCACCCGGACGTGCACGGCGGCGAGTCTACTTCAGGCCCCGGAGCCTGGGGAACCGAAAGTCAGGACGGCGGGACCGTGAGCACCTTGCTCGAGAAGTCCTCGTTCGAGCCGGTGAAGAAGGTCTGCGAGTCTCCGACCACGATGACCTCGCCGCCGGAGAGCGCCTGGTAGGCGGCGCCGCTGCAGCTCAGCCAGGTGGCGGGCTCGATGACCTCGAGGCTCTCACCGGCGGGCTGGGAGAGCGACGCGACGGCGAGCGGATGCGAGGGCGCGCCGCACGGGAGCTGGCCGGGGAGCGACTCCTCGGCGAGCCGGACGCCGACGCCGAGCTGCTCGAGCAGCGCGTCCACTCCGTCCTGCGACTGGAACCCGGAGTAGCCGTCGATGGCCGAGAAGCCGCGGTCGCCCACGACCACCAGGCGTCCGCCGCCGCTCAGGTAGGCGGTGACTCGCTCGACGTCGGCGGCCGACGGCAGCGCGGGCTCGGCCTCGTTGGCGTAGGGCATCACCCACAGGAGCACGCGGACCCCGTCCGGGTCGGACGGCCACTCGGGGCCGGACTCGAAGGTCAGCCCCTGGGCCTCGACGAAGGCCTCGAACGAGTCGGACGGCGGCGCGAGGTAGCGGTTCGCCCCCGGCGGGACGCCGCCCGCGGCCCACGTGACCACCACCCGATCGCGCGACGCGAAGCCGGCCGGTCCGGCGTCGACCGTGGACCCCGCGTCGCCGCCGCCGGCCCCCGCGTCGGCGCCGCCGGACGGCCCCCCGTCGGTCCCCGGCGACACGCGCCCGTCGTCGCAGCCGCACAGCGCCCCCGCCAAGCCCAGGACCAAGCCCATCAGGGCGCGCGTCGACCTCGCCTCACAGCCTCGCATCGTCTCTCCTCCGATTGACGCGCCAGGCTACGACGAGCGCGCCGAGAGCTTCCCCGCCGTTCAGCGGGCGGGGCCGACGTAGGTCCAGCCGTGGGGGGCGGGGTCCTCGCGGATGACGCCGTCGGCGAGGCTCATCGAGACGTAGCGCTGCTCGTGGGGCTGGCGGCGCATGAGCAGGATGACGGCGCGCGTCGAGCCGGGCGTGGTCAGCTGATAGGTGCGCCCCTGGTCGTCCACGAGCGAGGCGTGCCAGACGCGCCACGCGGTGGGGTCGCTCCCGTCTTCCGAGAAGGGATAGTTGGCGCGGATGTGCGCGAGCGCCGGCTGGAAGCGTGGGTCGGCCAGGGCCGCAGCGACGTCGCGCTTGGTCTTCTCCTGGGCCGCGTTCTGCGCCTCGACCCACTTGCCGGCCCGATGCCAGCGCCAGCCGAAGTAGAGGACGAGCAAGAGGAAGGCTCCGGCTCCGATCCCGATGCGCGCGAGCAGGTCCATGGCGGCCAGCCTACTCCGTTTGCGTAGCTGTGGAAACGGGCTTTCGCCCGTCGTCTATCGAGTGCTGACGCGTCGCGCTGCCCTACCTCCGCCCTCAGCGGCTCGGGGCCTCCGCGAGGAGGTCGAAGACGGTGCCGCCGCTTCGCTCCTCGGCGAGCTGGCGGCCCCCCGCGAGGAGCCACGCGCAGAAGGCGACCTCGGCCACGACCGGGATCAGGTAGGCGGCGGCGAAGGGCTCCTGGAGGTCCGGGGCGACGACGTGGATCGCGCCGCCGACGAGGTAGACGACGCCCGCTGCCGAGAGCATGACGCCGAGCCAGGCGGGAGCGCGCCGGGCGCGGACGAAGATCACGCCCAGCAGCACGCAGCTGACGCCGAAGAAGAAGAGCCCGAGGTCGTAGCCCGCCGCGTGCGACTCGAGGAGGTGCGCGACCAGCGCCGCGTCGGCGCCCGGGGCGCTCGCGAGGGTGACGGCGCCCTGCAGGCTCGACAGGTTCAGCCCGAGGATCGCCGCCTGGGTGAGGCGGAAGACCATCGCCGACAGGGCGAGGCGCGGGCTCAGCGGCCGCAGCAGGATGAACAGCAGCGCGGCGAGCCCGACGTCGCTGAGGGCCATGACCATGTCGCCCAGGATGCTCAGCCGGAACGGGAGCTCCGCCGCCGCGATGCGCGCCACGGTCTGGCTCGCGTCGCCAGCCCCCTGGAGAGGGCCGCGGATCAGGGCCTCGCCCCCGATGCCCAGCGCGATGATGACGACGTAGAGGAGGCCGGCGATCCGGGCGAGGCGGGCGGTCGAGGGGGTGGTCTCGGGGGCGGTCATGGTGGGTCCTCCAGGGTCGAGTCCCGACCATGCCTCTGCGTAGCTGTGGAGAAAACCACCAGAACCGCACCCGCTCCATGCGTTTACGCATGACCGCTGGGGTCGTCGGGAGGGTCCGGTGTAGGGTCCCCATCCAGCTTCTCGATGGCCCCTCGACTCGCCTGCCCGGAGAGAGACGACCCATGACGGACGCGGTGGATCTCTCGACCCTGCTCTCGGAGCTGGCGGCCCGGTTTCCGCCCGAGCACCCGCTCGCGTTGCAGCCCCCGGCCGGTGACGACGCGTGGGCCCCGCTGGCGGCGCGGTTCCCGGGTGGGCACGCGCGTCGCTGGTACGCGGCCACCGATGGTCAGGCGAACAGGCTCCCGGCGGTCGACACGCACACGTTCTGCTCGCTGAGCGAAGCGCGACGGGCGCTCGAGATCGCCGACGCCATCCGCGCCGAGCCGGATGGCTACTGGGTCGAGCCGCACTGGCTCGCGATCGCGGCCGACGGCGCGGGCCAGCACCTCATGATCGACGACCGGGACGGCCGCGTCCTGAGCGTCGCGCACGACGACGACCACATCGACGTGCTGGCCGAGAGCCCCGAAGCTTGGCTTGCGTCCTTGCAGCGCGACCTCGACGAAGGCGTGCTCGTCGTCGACGCCACGTTCGGTCTCATCGACGCGGCCGAGCTCGCCGGGATCGAGGCGCGTCGCGAGGCCCGGCGCGCCCGAGACGAGCCCGGCCCCCTCCCCCTGAAGCACAAGATCGGGCTGACCGTCTGCCTCCTCGTGATCGTGGTCTTCATGGCCGCTCTGATCTGGCTTCTCGAGACGAATCGCTGACCACCTGCTCACTCTCGGGGATGCGTCTCCCGAAACATGGGGCGCGCCCTGATGCGCTCCACGTAGGCCGTGACCCGGGGCGACGGCGACGGGAGCAAGCCGAACGCGACCGAGAACTCGAGCATCCCGCCGAACACCACATCGGCCGCGGTGAACCGCTCGCCGAGCGCCCAGCCGGTCTCGGGGGTCATCGACTCCACCGTCGCCAGGCAGCGCTCCATGTCGCCCCAGCCGGCCGACGAGGGGGAGAGGCCGGTGACCTCGTGCTGAGCGAGGGTCAGGAGCGGCTCCAGGGTCTGGCCGGTGAAGAAGAGGTAGCGGTAGTAGCGCCCCCGCGCCTCGGTGCCGGGCGCTGGCGCGAGCCCGACCTCGGCGTGCTTGTCGGCGAGGTAGGCGCAGATCGCCGCGGTCTCGGTCACGACCACGTCGCCGTCGACGAGGGCGGGCACCTTGCCCATCGGGTTGATCGCCCGGTAGGCGGGCGCGTGGTTCTCGCCGCCGTGGATGTCGACCTCGACCTGCTCGTGCGGGGCGTCGAGCTCCGCGAGCATCCAGTGCGTAGTGACGGCCCGGCTCATCGGGTTGAAGTAGTGCTTCACGTGTTCTTCTCCTTCGCTGCCTGAAGCGGCGCAGCGAACCTACGCAGCCCCTCCTGTCAGGGCGCTGTCAGGAGATCCTCCTGCCAGGACGCTGTCAGGAGCAGCTGCTGGCCCCTCTTACACGGAGACGTCAGAGGCCGCGCCCGCCCATGGCGGGCGGGGGCACGGCACCCCCGTGCCCAGCCCCTCCGGGAGTCGCTTGATGTTCGAGCCGCTTAATTTCTAGACAGGTTGTTATCGATGCGCTACGAAATCCCTCCATGACTCACGATCCAACCTCCGCGCCGCCTCCGCACGGGTTCGAGGAGGCCTTCTCAGCTCAGGTCGTCGACCTCATCAAAGAGGCGTTCGAGGTCGCCTACGACGATGCGAGCGAAGACTACGATCCGGACGAGAAGGGTAGCGATGCCTTCCTCTTCGGGAGCTCCATCTACACGTTCGCTCGGCACCAACTCGTGCGGCTCATCGAGGAACGTGGTGCCGGGCTAGGACTGAGCGTGCTTTCGATCCGGCCACGGTTCGTCTTCGCGGTGGGCCGCTTTCGAGCCTCGTTCTATCGGGTCGGAGAGCGTGCGGGAGAGTCAATCTCAACCTCGCTACCCCGGAACCGCCGCGGAGCCCCCGACATGGTGGAACCGCAACTAGTCCTCCCTGGCGAGCAGTTCCAGCCGCGTCCCGCGGATGTCCGCGACGCTCGGAACCTCATTATCGCGCACCACGGCAATCCCGACGACGGACTCCAAGCGCTTCACGCGTGTGTTGGAGTGCGCAACCAGGACGAGTCACTGGTGCGCGGGTGGGCCTTCGCGCGGGCCATTTGGATGGTCGAAGATCACGAAGTCATGCTGCCACTAGCTCCGAGCGAACTGCCAGACGAGACGGTCGAGGAGCCCGTGGTGCGCCGACGTTTCGTCGACGAGACGGACGAGTCGGATGCGCAGGGGTGACCTCGGCGCTCCAGTCGGACCGACCGACCTCCACACGGCCGCGTCGCGATTCCAACCCACTCGACTCACCCTCGCTCGCGAGAGATTGGGGCTGACGAAGAGCGCACTGGCGTCGAAGATCCGGAAGACTCCAGCTGCGGTCTCGCAGTTCGAGTCGGGACGGGCCAGACCGGATGCGCGCACCGTAGGCCTACTCGCGTTCGCGCTCGGAGTCTCCCCACCCTTCTTCACCGTCGGAAACGACGCCCCCCTTCCCACCATCGACAACTGTCATTTTCGAAGCCTGCGATCGGCGTCGCAGCGAGACCGCCGGCAGCTCCTGGCGACAGCCAGCCTTCGATCCCAGATAATCGAGGCATTGGGTCGTCATGTGGATTTCCCGCCCGAGCGTGTTTCTGAGGTGGCCTCAAGCGTAGTCGATGTCGCGGAGATTGAACGATGCGCTGTTGAAACCCGTAGGGGTTGGGGACTAGGCATGGGCCCGATACCCAACGTCACCAAACTGCTAGAGAGTCGCGGCGTAATCGTCTCCGAGATTCCCGCTGAGTGCCGCAAGGTCGATGCATTCAGCACGTGGCACGCGGGACGCCCCCTCGTATTCCTCGTCAGTTACAAGGGTTCAACGAGTCGTACTCGCTTCGATGCGGCCCACGAACTCGGCCATCTCGTAATGCATGACGACGTGTCGCCGGGAAATCCTCTGCTCGAACGTCAGGCGAATCGATTCGCCGGCGCTTTCCTCATTCCGCGCGAGTCCTTCCTGGCCGAGTGTCCCCGGCGCATCAACTGGGGTCACCTCTACGAGATGAAGCGCCGGTGGCGAGTTTCTGTGGCTGGCTTGATACGGCGTGGTCACGACCTCGGCGTGTACTCGGAGTCTGCGTATCGGAGGGCCTACGTCCGGCTCAACGCCACGGGAGAGCGTAGAAACGAAAAATTCGAGCCGCCTGCGGAGCCCCCGACACTTCTCCGCCAAGCGCTTGAGATTGCGAACGAGGACGGGTTCCTTGATGAGATCTCAGGACTGCTGGGGCTGAGCCGAAACACGATAATCGAATTGACAGCGCGGTGAGGGAAGCAGGGGGGGTCCCCGCGTCCTGGTCGCCGTGCGCGAAGTGACCAACCCAGGCCGTTCCCTCACTCGCCGCGCTCGGCCATCACAACGCCCGAGCCGTGAGCGAACCGGCATCTCCCCTTCGCGAGATGACGACGCGGCCCCCCCGTACGCCATCTGTCGTGACGTTGCCGGCTGGCTCTCTGGAGCCGCTGTCACGCATTCAGCCTCGTTCGGCCTTCGCCCGGGTGGGTCTCGCATACGCGCGCCTTGCGAAATCAGGGGGGCAGCGAATACTCTGCGAGGCCATGCCTCGATACCGAGACGCAGCTATCGTCTTGTTGGGGAGCTTCAACCCGTCGATTTTCCAGCCGGAGTGGTTTCGTCGCCACGAACTGCTCCCTGAGGTCGAGGTTGACGCGGCGCTCAAGTCCAACGGCCAGCAGCGCATGGTCGTGAGCTCGACGATGACGAAGGTCATGTTCGAATCCCTGGAACTTGTCGTCACCGGCGACAGATGGCAGCTCAGCACCAACCGCGAAGATTGGTTCGATGACCTCGGTCCGTTGGTCCGTTCCGTGTTTCGCTTGCTTCGCCACACCCCCCTGCACGCGTACGGCTACAACTTCCACCTTCACGACAGCAAGGAGTGGTCCAGCGTCGAGGCGAACTGGCTACCTCTTGAGCATCTTCGCGCTGTATTTGGTGATTCGAGCCTAGACCGTGGCGGCTTCGCCCGCGCGCGATGGGAGTGCTTCGCGCTGACATTCAGACTCGAGCGTAGTGCCAAGGTGGATGGGGGCACCTATCTTGGCCAGAATTTCCACCGTGAGGACCTAGGGGTGGGCGTGGAGGACTTGTTGGAAACTACTGAGAACTGGTGGAGCGCCGCGCTCAAAGAGCGAGAGCGACTGAACACTCTGGTTCTAAGCGATCGGCTGGCGGATGCCTAGCTGGACGGTTTCCGGAGGCGAGTTTGGCCCGCAAGACGCAACCGCGCTTGCCGCGGCGGCGACCGTGGTGTCCATCCCAGACCACTCCAGTCCCACGAGGACGCTATCCCGCAGTGAACTTGCGGGCGGGGATGACGGGTCAAGCCTCCTTGGGCTTGATCCGAGATCTCCGTTGCCCGCTGCGGTACCGTCGAAGGTAGTCCCTGCCCTACATGCAGACCTGCAGGAGTACTTCCGCGGCGTCATCACCTACGTAGATGAAGAGTCTGTCCTACTCACAGCGGTCTCGTCCGATGGAGAGGAGAGCGAGATCGAGATCGATACCGAAAGAGTGCCCGAAAGCGAGCGCCCTTTTCTCATGGTCGATGCCCCGATTAGAGTGGCGATTCTTCGCGTGACGAAGCCCACTGGACAGCAGGTTTACCAGTCGCGCATTCGAGTCCTCAGACCAAGTCAGTGGCGACTCGACGACGATGCGGAACGCTCCGCGGCCAACTACCTCATACAGAGGATGAAGGACCTTGTCGACGAGCCGGGCTCACAGTAGCGCTCCCGCACGATTCAGCACACCGTCCTCGTCCGAGTTCGAGGTGTCCATATTCGGCCCTCGCAAGGGGGAGTGCATAGTAATGCACATTCCCGAGTACGGGTGGGCGGTAGTCGACAGCTTTCGGGTCCGGCACGACACGGCCAAATCAAGGAAGGTACCTGTCGCCAAGGCCTACCTCGAGAGACTCACTCCGGCGACAGGGTCGGTCAAGGCTCTCCTCTTGACCCACTGGCATGAGGATCACACTGCCGGCGCAGCAGAGTTGGTGGCCTTCTATGCGGATAGCCTAGAGTTTGTCGGTCTTCCCCCGGCCTTCTCGGCTCGCGAACTCGGCTCCTATGTTGCTGGTTTGCTTGGAGACGACCTCGCTGCAAAGAAGGTGCGCGATCTTCTCAGTGTTATGACTGAGTTGGACAAGCTACCAGATCTGCACCGATTGATACTCGTGGAATCCGTATCCGTCCCACTCGGCACGGCTACCTGCAAGATCGACTGCCTCTCGCCGTCCGAGAGCGATCTACGGCATCACGCATCCTCCCTAGCCTGTCTGGACCCGAAGTACACGGGGCCCCGCCCTAAGGTTGCCGATGTAAATTCCGCGTCGGTTGTGATGGCAGTCAACTGCCGAGATGTTCGCGTCTTGCTCGGGAGCGACCTCGATGTAGGTGACGGGCCGAATCGCGGTTGGCATGCAGTCGTGAAACACTACGCTCATGCCCTGGCCGCCGACCTTGTGAAGATCCCTCATCACGGAAGTAGCACCTCTTACCTCGAGGACGCATGGCGATTACACGGGAGCGAAGGACAACCCGAGGGCGTCGTGACTCCCTTCCCCGCCGCCGGAAAAGGAGAGGCCTTGCCACGACCCGAGATTCTCGAAAAGGTCGCCAAACATTGTTCTGAAGTATTCCTGACGTCTCCCGCTCCCGCTAGGGGCGGAAGGAAGGCGGGAAAAGTGGCTTCAAAGCACACACCGTTCCGCACGTACACCAAGAAGAAGGCGCTTCCAATCGAGGCACAAGGACAGGTGAGATATCGGTGGGATGGCCTGCGCTGTGTGCGGCAGGTGTTCCCGCCGGCGAGTGCGCGCAGGTAGCGAGCCTAAGCCGGAGGGCAACAACGCGGGCGTTCCCCATCAGGAGGGAACTCGCGGCGGGGCGCTCAGCCGAGGCGCTTCTCGAGGTCGGCGACGTCTTCGGCGCTGCCGACGAAGAAGGGGACGCGGGCGTGCAGGCTGTCGGGCTCGACCTCGAGCACGCGCTGGGTGCCACCCACCGCACACGGCGCCCGCGCCGACGAGGGCGGCGCAGACGAGGACGGCGGCGGGGAAGGCCGCGCGCGCGCGCGGCGGATCGGGGTGTCGAAGGACGCGGTGCGAGCGGCGAGCTGGCGGGTCGGCGTGGACATCGTGGACTCCTCGGTTGGTGCGCGAGAGCTACCTCCGGACCGGATCGCGAGCCGCCAAACGGTCATTGAACGGGCTGCCTCCCGCGGGCCTCGGGGTTGGGCTGTCGAGACGTGACGCGTCCGTCCGCAGCCGCGACGCGCGGGCATCGTCTCGCGGCGGAGCGCGCGGTGTCGTGGGCCGCGGCGACGGCGAGCTACCAGCCGGGGTCGTCGGCGTAGACGCGGACATCGTCGACGTAGAAGACGGTCGTCTCGGTGAACCCGCTATTCGCCCACCCCATCAGCTCGAAGCAGTTGATCGGCGTGGCGAAGTCGAAGCCCGCGAGCGGCACCCCATGGTTCTCCGCCATCAGCACACCGTCCTTGTAGAGGGCGACCTCGCCATCCCGGGCTTCGATGGACTCGGCGAGCCGCACGTGGAAGCCGTAGCGGACCCAGCGGCCGCGATCCTCTTCGCGAATCACCCCGGACGGAGCGGAGTGCTCGAGGTCGAATCTCGACGAGACACCGGTTTGCTCGTTGCCGTAGACGATCCGCCCCCTCGACAGGGCTCCCTCGGCGTCATCGGGATTGATCTCCATTCGCGTCGTCCACCCGCCGGGCTCCTGCCAAGAACCGTGGAGCTTGTTGTCGTAGCCGACGATCACGAACTTGTTGTTGTCGGCTCCATCGCCGTCGCGATGGTCGTAGTTCTCCGGGACGAAGAGGTACCACTCGAGCCAGATCTCCGCGGCGTCGTTCCCCGCGAAGGTCGCCCGGACCTCCGAGAACGAATCGACCCCGAGATCCTCGTTGCCGGGATATTCGAAGCGAAGCGCGTAGGTGCCGGTCCGCGCGCGCTCGTCGCTGACCCTTCTACGAACGCCGCCGTACCAGCGGCCGCCCTCGGCCCCCTCGAGATCCCCGGACTCGAACCCGTCCTGGAAGATGGGGCTCACCGAGGGAGCTCCGGCATCGACGGGTCCAGGGCCCCCGTCGTCTTCCTCCGTGGCGCGGCCGGCGTCGATGCCGACGGAAGAGTCGAACGAGCCGCCATCGACGGCCGCATCGGGCGCCGAGGCCGCGTCCGTCGCGACCTCGGCGGGCGACTCACAGGCTGCGCACAGGAGGATGAGGAGGACCGAGACGAGGGCGCGCATGGCCGGAGCGTGTCGAGCGCCGCCGGCGTCGGCCACTGATCTCTCCTGATCTGGCCATCGGAGGAGCGTCCACGCACGGCACCGTCGCCTCTCGGGACGAACGACGTAGCCGCCCGGCTCAGCCGAGGCGCTTCTCGAGGTCGGCGACGTCTTCGGCGCTGCCGACGAAGAAGGGGACGCGGGCGTGCAGGCTGTCGGGCTCGACCTCGAGCACGCGCTGGGTGCCGGTGGAGGCGGCGCCGCCGGCGGCCTCGGCGATGAACGCCATGGGGGCGCACTCGTAGAGGAGGCGGAGCTTGCCGTTCGGGTTCTTCACGTCGCCCGGGTAGGCGAAGATGCCGCCCTTGAGCAGGGTGCGGTGGAAGTCCGCGACGAGGGTGCCGATGTAGCGCTGGCCGTAGGGCTTGCCGCCGGGCGCGTCCTCGCTCTTGAGCCAGGAGACCCACTCGCGCAGCGCCGGGGACCACTTGATGGAGTTGCCCTCGTTCACCGAGTAGGTGCCGCCGCGCTTCGGGATGCGGATGTTCTCGTGGCTGAGGAAGAACTCGCCGACGAGCGGGTCGAGGGTGAAGCCGTGCACGCCGTCGCCGGTCGTGTAGACGAGCATCGTGCTCGAGCCGTAGAGGATGTAGCCGGCCGCGACCTGCTCGGTGCCCTTCTGCATGCAGTCGGCCGCGGTGCCCGGGCCGTTGCCGTCGGTCACGCGGCGGTGGATGGAGAAGATGGTGCCGATCGACATGCACACGTCGATGTTCGAGCTGCCGTCGAGCGGGTCGAACATGAGCACGTACTTGCCCTTGGGGAACTCGGGCGGGATCGGGATGATGTCCTCGTTCTCCTCCGAGGCCATGACGCAGACGTGGCCGCCCGCCTCGACGCAGCGGACGAGGATCTGGTTGGCGATCACGTCGAGCTTCTGCACGACCTCGCCCTGCACGTTCTTGCCGCCGCCGGCGCGCCCGAGCACGTCGCTCAGCCCGGCCTTGTGCACGCGCGAGGCGATCATGCGGCCGGCGAGCGCGATGGACTGGAAGAGGCCGGTGAAGTCGCCGGTGGCGCCAGGCGTCTTGCGCTGACGCTCGAGGATGTGGCGGTCCAGGGTCCAGCCGAGCTGGTCGGGGTTGGGCGGGCCCCACGAGTGCATCGGTTCCATGAAGGTCTCCGGGGGGAAGAAGGAAGGCTCAGGCGCGCCGCTTCTTCTTGGCGCCGCGCGAAGAAGAGACGGTCGCCTCTTCCGTAGCCGCGTCGGCGAGCTCCACACGCGCCTTGGGGCCCGAAGACTTCCCCTCGTCGCCGCTGTTGTCCAGCTCCACCAGCGCGCCGTACACGCCGGCGATGGCGGGCGCGAAGAGCGCCGGCAGCGCGCCGACCGCGTGCGTCCCGGCGAGGCCCGGGTACGGCACCTCGAACGGGATGTAGGTGAGGCCCCAGTAGGCGAGCGCGCCGAGGCAGACGCCGACCATGCCCTTGAGGCTGGCCTCGATCCACGCGCCCTCCGCCCACGGCGGCTTGCCCGCGAAGACCCCGGCGGTGCCGGCGGCGCCCATCGCGACGAGGAAGCCGAGGAGCCCGAGGGCCGTCGTCCAGCCGAGCCCGTACTGAAGCCCGGCCCCGATCAGGCCCCCGATGATCAACCCTTTGAGTAGCCCGAGCCCGAGCCGCTTGCCCATGCCCTCGACCTTAACGCGGATGGCCGGCCCGGGCACGCCGGATCACGGCGAGAGCGCGAGCCCGGCGAGGAGGGCGAGCCTCGGGCCGAGCTGCGCCGTGACCCGGCGGTCGTCGGCCATCGCGTCGACGCCGGCCAGCGCCGCCCCGAGCTCGGCGCCGGCGAGCAGCCAGACGCCGCCGCCGAGGCCGATCCGGGCCCGCGCCTCGAGGCCGAGCGCGACGTGCGCCGCGTCGAGGCCGCCGCCGCTCGCGCCGCCCCGCGGGAGGCCCTCGGCGTGCACCCAGCCGGCCTCGAGCCGCGGGCCGAGCTCGAAGGCGAAGCCCCGCTCGAGGTGACCGAGCCGCACCGCGATCGCGCCCCCCGCGCCCCCGAGGGCGACGTCGCCGAGCGCGTCGGCCGCCCAGCCGCCCGCGCCGACCGCCTCGAGGCCGAGCCGCAGCGGGCCGAGCGGGAGCGAGACGCCGGCCCTCAGCTCGGCGGCGGCGTTGGCGGCGGCCGGGTAGCCGCTGACCGCGAGCGCGAGGTCCACGAAGACGTCCGGCGGCGGCGGCGCGGGCGGCGGCGGCTCGGGGCGCGCGGCCGCCGCCGCGGCGTCGACCCGCTCGCGCACCTCGGCCAGCAGATCGGCGCGCAGCGCCTCGACGTCGACCGTGGGCGACGGCGGAGGAGGAGGAGGCGGCTCGGTCGCGAGCGCCGGCCAGCGCGCCCGCACCAGCTCGCTCAGCCCGAGGGCGAGCACCCGGATGCGATCGTCCGTCGGCAGCGCGACGTCCTCCGTCGCCGCGCGCCCGCTCGCGACGTGCACCAGCGTGGCGTGCACCGTCGTCGCGCCCGGGTCGCAGGGCAGGTCGAGCACGAGCCGCGCGTCCGCCGCCGCCGCGCCGGCCAGATCGCTCCCCATCGACCGCAGCTCCACCCGCAGCGCCGCCTCGAGCTGAGCCCACGGCATCGCCTCCTCGCACCCCGGATGCAGCACCCGAACCCGCGACGGCACCTCCTGCCCGAGCGCAGAGGCGGGGAGAAGAATCACGAAAGCGAGAACGAGAACGCTCCACCCACCCCGCCGTGCCCGTGCCCCTGCCCGTGCCCCTGCCCGCGAAAGCAGACGCGAGGGATTCTGCTCGCGTGCGGGCGAACGAGAGACTTGGAGGAGGCGCGGCACGATGAACTTCGGAGGCTCGGGCACGGGCACGGGCACGGGCAAGGGCACGGGGGGTGGACGGGGGTGTTCAGGGGCCGGCGAGGAAGGAACGGATCCGAGCCGTGTAGCGGCCCTCGGGGTGAGCCCGGAGATACGCCTCGGCGAGCTGACGCGCACGCTCGAGCTCGCCGGCGCGGCGGTGGGCCTCCACGCGGCGGGCGAGGAGCGACTCGCGCAGCTCCTCGGGCACGCCGAGCGCGTCGGCCTGCGCGAGGGTCCGGGCGGCGCCGGTCGGGTCGTCGAGCGCGTCGAGCTGCAGGCGGCCGAGGGTGAGCGCGGCGACCGCGGAGCGGTGCTCGTCGACCAGCCGGCGCAGCGGGGTGACCGCGTGGCGAGGGTGCCCGCCGAGGCGGGCGGTGTCGGCGAGCGCGAAGAGCTCGTCCTCGCTCGCGCTCGCCCGGGACGCCGCGCCGTGGGCCGCCTCGCCGAGCGCGGCGAAGGCGTCGCGGTAGCGGCCTCGGTCGGCGAGCGCGCGCCAGGCCGCGGCCTCGCGGGGCGGTCGGGACGCGGCGGGAGGAGACTCCTGCTCGACCGGCGCCTCGACCGGCAACTGGACCGGCACCGGAGCTGGCAGCTGCACCGGCGCGGCGGCCACCGGCTCGGGCGCGCCGACCTCGACGTGCTCGCCGGGCGCGAGGTGGCGCTCGCCGATCTCGTCGCCGCGCACCACCACGTGCCCGCGCTCCAGCTCGACCCGGACCCGCGCGCCGCGGCGCACGATCGAGAAGCGCGTGCCCACGACCTCCACCTCGAGCGCGCCGGCCCGGACGAGCCACCGCCGCGGCCCCCCCGGGCGCACGTGATAGACCGCGCGGCCGTCGGACTGGGTCAGCTCGAGGCGCTCGCCGTCGTTGACCAGCGCCTCGATCGCGGTGCCCTCGTCGAGCCAGATGGTGCTGCCGTCGGCGAGCGGCACCGCGGTGACCGCGTCCCCCTCGCCGCGGGCGGTGGCGAGCGCGACTCCGCCCGGGCCGTCGAGCGGCCCCGCGCCCCGCAGCTCGGCCCAGGCGAAGACCCCGCCGGCGGCGAGCAGCACCAGCGCGGCGGCGGCGAGCGGCGCGCGCGCCCAGCCCGAGCGCGGCGGCAGGCGGCGGCTCGCGTGCACGCGGCGGCGCACCCGCTCGAGGCTCTCGTGGTCGACGGGATCGTCGAGCAGCTCGCGGAGCGGCCCCTTCAGCTCGGTGCTCATCGCCCCTCCTCCAGGGACACGTCGATCACCGCGTCCATCCTCTTCTGCGCCGCGGCGATGCGCCGCTTGGCGGTCGCGAGCGAGCAGCCCGCGAGCTCGGCCACGTCCTCGAGCCGGTGCCCCTCGACGACCCGCAGCATCCAGGCGATGCGCTGATCGGCGGGCAGGCGCCGCAGGATTCCGTCCACCACCGCCAGCTCCGCCCGGACCTCGGGCGGGACCGCCTTGCCGGCGAGCTGCTCGAGCGCGCCGTCGTCCTCGTGCGGCAGCAGCCCGAGGGTGCGGGCGAGGCGCCGGCGCCGGATCACGCGCCGCACCTGGGTGATCGCGATGCGGCCGAGCCAGCCCCGGAACGCGTCGGGCTCGCGGAGCCGGTCGAGCTTGGAGAAGGCGTGCACGAACGCGTCGTGCACCACGTCCTCGACATCCTGCCGGCTCCCGAGCAGCCGGGTGACGAGCCCCGCGATCGGCCGCGCGTGCCGCCGATAGAGCGCGTCCTCCGCCCAGCGATCTCCGTCGAGCGCGCGGCGCACCAGATCCCCGTCCGCGATGGACGGCGTGACCCGGGGCTCGGCGGTGCGGAGGGCGCGCATGGCGATACGGTTCCACGAGCGGCCCGAAACGGCTCACATGATTTTTAGCTGAGCCATTCTCCCTGGCTCGGGGAACCGACCCGGCATGAGACATCTTCACGTTGGCTTCCTCATCCTCCTCCTCTCGGCCTGCGGCACGCGGGGGCAGGTGCTCACCAGCCCGGACGGCGGCGGCGACGACGCCGGGACCTCCGACAGCGGGGTCGTGTGGCGCAGCTGCGAGACGCTCACCGCCGCCAACGACGGCGAGGCGTGCGCGGGCGACTTCTACTGCTCGGGCCTCTGCCCCTGCGGCGGCGAGGAGATCCGCTGCGTCGACGGCCGGGTGGAGGTCACCGGCGACTGCGACGCGACGTGCCCCGAGCCCGATCACTGCGCGGCGCCCGACGTGGCGTTCGACGTGTGCGGTGGCTGCTTCGCCACCCCGGCGGGCTTCTACTGGGACGGCGCCGGCTGCGTGAGCGCGGGGCAGGATTCCTGCGAGTGCGTGGGCGAGGGCTGCGAGGGGCTGCGGCTCTACGGCACGCCCGCCGAGTGCGAGGCGGCGCACGGCGACTGTCACGCCGCGCGCTGCGAGGCGACCGGGGGCGAGTGGGACGACATGACCGGCGCAGCGGTCGGGCGCTGCGGGCACGCGGCCGGCGGCGACGGCGGAGGGCCGAGCTGCGACTGCGGGCCGGGGCGGAGCTTCGACCCCGTGATGGGCTGCTTCGACGACGCGAGCTGCGGGGTGGGCGATCTCTGCCTCGCGACCGGCGGCGTCCCGATCATCTGCGAGCAGAGCACCGAGTGCGGCGGGCCGATCATGGACAGCTGCGTCTACCGCGGCGTGGCGCCCGGCGACGCGAACGCCTGCGACTGCGGGCCCCGCGGCGGCTTCGATCCAGAGATGGGCTGCGTGCAGCCGATGTGCGAGGTGATGACCGACGAGGCGCTCTGCCGCTGGAGCGGCGGCACCTTCGACGCGCCGTGCGAGCCGACCACCTGCGGGCGGGAGTCCGGCGCGCTCTGCGCGGCGAGGGCGTGCCGGTGCGGCGAGCTCGAGGTGTTCGGGCCGTTCGGCTGCGAGCGGGCGCTCGAGTGCCAGGAGCGCTTCGAGGGCGAGGCGTGCGGCGTGGACGCGGAGACCGGCCGCTTCACCTTCTGCGGCGAGGGCTCGGCCTGCTGCGGCGGGACCTGCGTGGACGACTGCCGGGACGCCTGCGACCCGGCGTGCGACGGGGCCACCGGCTGCCTCCTGCCGACCTTCGCGTGCGGCAGCGAGGAGTGCGTGAGCGGCCGCGAGTACTGTCAGGAGACCATCCCGGGGGTCCCGGGCCCGAGCGTCTACGAGTGCCGCCCCTTCCCCGAGGGCTGCGCCACCAACGACTGCGCCTGCTTCTCCGGGCCGGAGTGTGACTGCCGGGAGAGCGGCGGCGACGTGACCCGGATCTGCGCGCTGCCGTGAAGTTGACCGAGGCCACGGCTCGGCGCAGGCTCGAGCCGTGGCGAAGCCCGGCAAGAAGAAGCTCCTGCTCGCGCTCAAGGCGGCGGTGAGCCTCGGGCTGCTCGCCTGGCTCGGCGCCCGGATGCTGGAGCGCGACGGAGTGGAGGCGCTCGGCGCCCGGCTCGGCGGGCTCGACCCCGGCTGGCTGACGCTCGCGGTGGGGCTGCACTTCGCGGCCGTCGTCGCGGGCGTCGCGCGCTGGCGGCTGCTGCTCCGGGCGGCGCGCATCTCGATGGGCTTCGGGTTCCTGCTGCGCTCGTTCCTGGTCGGCCGCTTCGTCGGCGCCTTCACCCCCTCCACCACCGGCCTCGACGGCTGGCGGCTCTTCGAGGTGGGGCGCGCCAGCGGCGCGATGGGCCGGAGCGCGGCGGCGATCGCGGCGGAGAAGCTGGTCGGGCTCGTCGGCATGGCGCTGGTCTGCGCCGCGCTCGTCCCCTTCGGGGGCCTGCGCCTGATGGGCGACGACGCGCTCTGGCTCGCCGCGCTGCTCGGAGGCGGCGCCGCGCTCGGGCTGTGGGCGATGCGCGCCCCGGCGTGGGTGAGCGCGCTCGCGGCGCGGCTGCCGGGAGGCGTCCACGCGAGGGTGGAGCCCGGGCTGACGGCGCTGCGGGAGAGCCGGCTGACGCTCGGCCAGTCCTTCCGGGCGGTGGGGCTCGGGGTCGCCTCGCACCTCGCCCTCTCGGCGGTCTTCTTCGCCACCGCGCGCGCGGTCGGGGTCGACGTGGACGCCTCGATCCTCCTGGTCGTCGGCAACGCGATCGTGATCGCGGTGCTGCTGCCCCTGTCGATCGGCGGCGTGGGCGTGCGCGAGGGCGTCGCGGTCGTGCTCCTCGCCGGCGCGGGCGTCGGCGCCACCGACGCGGTGCTCGTCGCCCTCCTCGGCTACCTCACCGGCCAGCTCCCCGCGCTCCTCGGAGGCGCCTTCATGGCCACCTCCCGCGCCGAGACCACCCCTTCGGCCGCCTGATCGCTGTCCGCAGCTGGGGCCATGGGGACGGAGTTTCCTTGTTGCCCAACTCCGCGCACCGTCCGCGCCCGGCGCCATCGGGACGGAGTTTCCTTGTTGCCGAGCCACCGGATTCCCCGGGACCGACGGCCTAGCGTGGCTCGTACCCGCGAGTCGGACCGGCCCGTCTCGCGCCAGAGGTGCTTACGGAGCGTTGGGCAACAAGGAAACTCCGTCCCAGCGCCTCGGTGTGAGGACAGAAGGGCTCGCGAGGAAACAAGGAAACTCCGTCCCAATGGCCTGGCGCCAGGCTGCTCGCCTGCCCAGCCGGCGGGTCGGGCCGCCACGCCGCGGCGAGTCACCATCCCGCCGCCGGCCACCCCCCGTGTCGCGCAGCGACACTTCCTCCTCGCCTCCAACCTCCCACCTCCCTCGTCTCCGCGGTCCCACGATCCGTAGTCGATCAGCCTTTTTGGGGCGGAGCGGCGCGTCTTCGTCGGAGCGAGGGAGGTTTTTCGGCGAATGACGAGGGGGAGGCGTCGTCGCACTCTGCATGACTCGAACGACTCTCTCTCTCGCGATCGTGGTCGCGCTCGCGGCGGCCGCTCCCTCCCTCGCCTCGGCGCAGCGATGGGGGCCTCCTCCCACGCAACCTTCCCAGGGGCGGGTGCTCGATCTGTCCGGATACCCGCACGCGAGATTGCCCCGCATCGACCCGGGGGTGCGGGTGCTCATCCTGCGCGGCAGCGCGGTGGAGCGCCTCGGCCACCTCCCGCACGGCATCCGCGAGATCGACGTGTCGGGCTCGCGCATCCAGCGCCTCGGCTACGTGCCCCAGAGCGTGCGCGTGCTCCGAGCGCGCAACACGCCGCTGCGCCGCGTGGGGCACCTGCCGCACGGGCTCGTCGAGCTCGACGTGGCGGGGAGCCGGATCGAGCGGCTCGGCTACCTGCCGCAGACGCTGCGCGTGCTGAACGTCTCGCGCACTCCGCTCCGGCGCCTCGGCTACCTGCCGCCCTCGCTCGAGGTGCTGCGCATGCGGAACACGAGCGTGGAGCTGCGGCACGTGCCGCCGAGCCTGCGGGTGCTCGACACGGGCCACGCGCGCCAGGACGATCGGCGCTGGCGCCGGCGAGCCCGGGAGCGCCGATGGCAGCGCAGCCGTCAGCGGTCGCGGGTCACCGTGCGGCGTGCGTACTGAAGCGGCCGAGCACGAAGTCCCAGCCGGGGCCGTACTGGGCGCGCATGCGCTCGGCGCCGTCGCCGTACCGCTCCCATCCGTCGTGCATCAGCGTGAGGCGGGTCCCCTCGCCCTCCGCCTCGAAGCGCGCCTCGATCGCCTGCGCGGTCTCCGCCGGGCGGCCGGGGTGCCAGGTGAAGGCGAGGCGGCCGGGAGGCTCCCACGCCGTCACCTCGCCCCACCGGTGACGCGCGTCGCCCGCGCGCTCGAGGATCACGCCGTCCTCGAAGGCGACGGTCCCCTGGGCGACGCTGTGAGACGCGAGCGGCCACCAGGCCCCGAGCTCGTCGGTGAACCGCCGGAACGCCTCGGCCGGCGGGATCGGGAGGGTCAGAGATTTCTCGATCGGCTCCATCGAGCCGCATGCATACACCAGCTCCTCGGGTAAGCTCGGGCGCATGACGGTGAAGCGAGTGGCGATCATGACGGGCGGCGGGGACTGCCCGGGGCTGAACGCGGTGATCCGGGCCGCGGTGCGCGTGGGCAAGGAGCGGTTCGGCTGGGAGATCCTCGGCGTGGAGGACGCCTTCAGCGGGCTGATCGACACGAGCTACCGGAGCCCGCGCGGCAACGTGTGGCTCGAGATGGACCACGTGCGCGGTATCCTCGAGCGCGGCGGCACCATCCTCGGCACCTCCAACAAGTCTGACCCGTTCCGCTACGTGGTGAAGGACCAGGGCGGGACCGAGCGCGAGACCGACGTCTCCGACCGGGTGATGGAGAACTGGGAGAAGCTCGACCTCGACGCGCTGATCTCGATCGGCGGCGACGGCTCGATGGCGATCGCGCAGCGCTTCGCGGAGAAGGGCATGAAGATCGTCGGCGTGCCGAAGACGATCGACAACGACCTCGCCTGCACCGACCAGACGTTCGGCTTCGACACCGCGGTCGGCGTGGCCACCGAGGCGCTCGACCGCCTGCGCGACACCGCCGACAGCCACGACCGGGTGATGCTGGTGGAGGTGATGGGCCGGAACGCCGGCTTCATCGCCCTGCACGCCGGGCTCGCCGGCGGGGCCGACGCGATCCTCATCCCGGAGATCCCCTACCGGGCGGAGCGGGTCGCCGACATGGTCCGCGCGCGACGCGCGGCGGGGAAGAACTACTCGATCATCGTCGTGAGCGAGGGCGCCAAGCCGGTCGGCGGCGAGGAGAGCATCGGCGCGCACGAGAAGGGCGCGATGCCGCGGCTCATGGGCGCCGCCCAGCGCGTCGCCGAGTCCCTCGACCCGATTCTCGACGCGGACATGCGCGTGACGGTGCTCGGCCACATCCAGCGCGGCGGCAGCCCCTCGAGCTTCGACCGCATCCTCGCCACCCGCTACGGCGTCTGCGCCGCCGAGCTCGTCGCGCGCGAGCAGTTCGGCAAGATGGTCGCGCTCCGGAACGGCGAGATCGAGCCGGTCGATCTCGCCGCCGCGGTCGCCGAGCCCAAGCGCGTCGACCCGAACGGTCAGCTCGTGCGCCAGGCCCGCGACCTCGGCGTCTCGTTCGGAGAGTGAAGGTGCGGCAAATAATGCCGCAGCTTCCACGCGCGTGAGCGCGTGAGATGGGGTGGGAGCCTGAGCCGGCTTTGCCGGTCGGGCGGGAGGGGGCGCATGCCCCCTCCGGAAACTGAGCGCTACGATCCAGAGTCGAGGCGGAGCTCGAGGACGACGTTGCCGATGTAGATCTTGTCGCCCTCCGAGAGCGGACGCGGGGCGGCGATGCGCTCGCCGTTGACGTAGGTGCCGTTGGTCGACTTGAGATCGACCAGCACCCAGCCGTCCGGCCCGGGCACGATGCGGGCGTGGCGCTTGGAGAGGTTGCAGAAGGGCAGCTGGAGATCGTTGGAGAGCGTGCGCCCGATCGTCAGCTCGCCGCGGAGCGGGACGACGCGCGGGACCTCGCCGTTCTTGCCGACGACGAGCGACGCGGGCGGGAGGTGCGCGGCGCCCCGGGCCTTCAGCGCGGCCGCCTGCGCGCCGTGCACCGCGTGGTCGCCGGCGTGGGCGCCGCCCGCGTGCATGTCCATGCCCATCCACTCGCGCTTGTACGCGCGGTAGGACTCCATCGACGGCCGCTGCTCGAGCACCACCGCCTCGTCGACCATCTGCTCGAGCGCCTCGCTGAGGAGAGAGCCGTCGTTGGCGGCGTAGCCCGGCGCCGCCTCGATGCGCGCGATCATCTGGCGCAGCGACGCGGCCGCGCCGTCGAACGCGCCGCGATCGGCGAGCGCGCGGGCCTGGGATCGCGCCTCCTCGGCGTGCGCGAGCAGGACGGCGTGGTGCGCCGGCTCGTCGAGCGCCGACGTCGCCTCGCGCGCCACCTCGACCTCGACCTCGCGCGTCCGGACCTCCGCCGCGCCCGCGGCGCGGTAGCTCACGCGCACCACGCCGACGGTCTGCGCGCCCGGCCCCGCCGCGACGTCGACGTCGAGCGGGACGACGCGGACCTTGCTCACGCCCGCCCGCGCGTCGGGCAGCGCGCCCCGCAGACCCGCGCTGGTCACCCGGCTCGGCGCGCCGCCGAGGAACCCCTCGATCTCCGTCCCGTCGGCCGGCCGCAGCAGGAGCTCGATCGCGTCGGCGACCACGTCCCCCTGCGCGCCGAGCACCCGCGCGAAGGTGTCGGCGGCCGCGCCCGGCGTCTCGACGAAGTGGTACTCGCCGGCCCCGCCGTCGGCGACCGCGGCGAGCGCCTCCTCGGCGTGGTGCGCGCCGTACCCCAGGCAGGACACGCCGACGTCGGGCCGGAACGAGCTCGTCAGCGCGCGCAGCCCCTCGGGCGACGCGGTCCCGCGGTTGGGGATCCCGTCCGAGAGCAGCACCACCGCGTGCCGCGTGTGCGTCTCGCGCGCCCCCAGCAGCTCGACCGCGCGCCGCAGCCCGGCCTCCACGTTCGTCGCGCCGTTCGCCCGCATCCGCCGCGCGCGCCGCTGCAGGGTGACCCGGTGCCCGCCCCCCAGCGGCCGCACCTCCGCCACCGTCGCCGCCTCCTCCGCGAAGGTGACCAGCCCGACCTCGTCCTCGTCGCGCAGCAGCCCCACCATCTCCGCGACCGACTCCGCGACCGCCTCGAGCGGCGGCCCGTTCATCGACCCCGACGTGTCCAGCACGAACATCAGCCGCAGCCGCGGCCGCGCCGCCTCGACCGCCATGGCGACGTCGCCCCCCACGCGCACCACCAGGTGCGTGCGCGCCCGCCCCCCCGCGGCGAGCGCGCGATGCTCCAGAGACACGTCCAGCTCGATGGGATCCCCCGACATCCCCCGAGTCTACGCCCGAGAGCCGGTTTCCCCCCGTGGTCCCGGCCCAGTTGGTGTCCCGCGACGATCAGGCGCGAGCGGCCCAGAGGCGGGCGAGCTCGGCGCGGAGCTCCTTGCCGCGGACGGGCTTCACGAGGTGGTGGTCGAAGCCGGCCTCCCGGCCGCGCGCCTTGTCCTCGGCCGAGCCGTAGCCGCTCAGGGCCACCACGAGGAGCTGGTCGCCGTGCCTCGCGCGCAGGCGGCGGGCGACCTCGAAGCCGTCGAGATCGGGGAGGCCGATGTCGAGCAGCACCACGTCGGGCAGCGCGTCCGCGACCGCCGACAGCGCGCCGTTGCCGTCGTAGGCCTCGCGCACCGTGTGACCGTCGCGCTCGAGCATCATGCGCAGCAGCTCCACCGCGTCGACCTGATCGTCGACCACGAGGATCGACAGCGGCGGCAGCTCGTCGGGCGAGGTCGCCGCCGGGGCCTGCGACGGGCGGCGCCAGGGCAGCCGCACGCGGAAGGTCGCGCCCTGCCCCGGGCCCGGGCTCTCGGCCTCGAGCGCGCCGCCGTGCAGCTCGACCAACCGTCGGGCCAGCGTGAGCCCCGCGCCGATGCCGCCGCGGCTGCGATCGAGCGCCTGCGGCGCCTGATGGAACGGCTCGAAGAGGCGCTCCCCCAGCTCGGGCGCGAAGCCCTCGCCGTCGTCGGCGACCGACAGCCGCACCTCGTCTCCGCGGGTCGCCGCCTCGACGGTCACGTGGCCGCCCGGGCCGCAGTGCTGGAGCGCGTTGCGGACGAGGTGGGTGAGCGCCTGGAGCAGGCGGGTCTCGTCGCCCTCGATCACGAGCGGCGCCTCGGGCAGCTGCACCGTCAGCTCGATCCCGCGCTCGGCGAAGGTGGTGGCCATCGGCTCCACCGCGCGCCCCACCACGGCGCCCACGTCGCAGGGCGCCTTGCGGATCGACAGCTCCCCCTGCTCCACCCGGCGCAGGTCGAGCAGGTCGTCGATCAGGCGGCGCACGTGACCGAGCTGGCGGGTGCCCACCTCGAGAGCCCGGGCCTTCGTCTCGTCGCCCTCACCCTCCAGCAGGTCGAACGCGGTCGCGATCCCCACCAGCGGGTTGCGCAGCTCGTGGCCGAGCATGGTCACGAAGTCGCGGAGCCGCGCGTTCTGCGTCTCGAGCTCGGTCGCCTGGCGTCGGAGCTCGCGGTGGGTCGCGCTCAGCGTCGCGATGCGGCGGTCGAGCTCCGCGATGCGCTCGCTCGCCTGCGCCTGGGGTCGGAGCTCCAGCAGCACCGCGGGCCCGGGCCCGACGCGCCAGCCGTCGAGCCGCTGCACGTCCTCGGCGCCGCGCCGCCGGGCGCGACGGGGGATGGGCGCGCTCGATCCGGCGCAGAGCTGGAGCCACGTGTCGAGGCCCTCGTCGTCGAACAGATCGGCCGCCCGCTCGCCCTCGAGCGACCGCCCGAAGAGCCGGAGCGCCGAGTCGCTCGCGAGCGTCACCCGCCCCGCCTCGACGAGGAGGAGCGCGCGGGGCCAGCGTCGCCAGATGGCCTCGCTCGGCGTCACCCCGGATCCTCGGCCCCGAAGTACTCGCGGCCGTCCGCGGCTCTCGCCGCGCCGTCGTCCTGGAGCCAGACCACCACCCGGCAGCCGGCCGCGCCCTCCGCGATGGTCTCCTCGAGGGTGACCTTCGCCCAGCCGAGGTTCGCGGCCGCGATCGAGCCGAAGACGTTCGAGGTCATCATGCAGAGCGCCGGCCGGCCCTCGACGTACTCGCCGAAGGGGCAGGCGCGGTTGCCGAGCACGATCTTCTCGTCGTCCTGGCTGATGACGTAGAAGTCGCCCTCGATGCGGGCCTTGAGGTCGACCAGCACGTCGGCCACCTGAGCGCGATCGAGGGCGCGCACCCCGAGCGCCTCCCGGTACTGCCCGTCCATCTCCTGGCCCATCTGCCGTCCGACCACGCTGACGAGCCCGGAGGCCTCGTCGAGGCCCACCACGTCCTCGATGGCCCCGGAGAGGTGCCGGAGCAGCTTCCGGAGAAAGAGGTCTCGCTCCAGCACGACCGGGAGGTGCTTCAGCTCGCCCATGCCCTCAATGTATCCAGCCCGAACTCGACGGCGATAGTTCCCGGTGCTTTTCTTCCGGTCCGTGCTTCGGATGATTTTCGTACTCGCGCTCTTGCTCCCGGCCGCCTCGGCCTCGGCCCACGGCCGGCCGCCGCTGATCGGGCAGGTGGCCTTCCACCCGGAGGACCCCGACTTCGTCGTCGCGCGCGCCACCTGGGGCCTCGTCCTGACCGAGGACGGCGGCGAGAGCTGGCGGTGGATCTGCGCCGCGGTCATGGGCACCGACCCGACGCGCGAGGACCCGGTGATCCGGGTGATGCCGGACGGGGCGATCCTCGCCGGGAATTTCTCCGGCATCTGGCGGAGCGTCGAGGGGCGCTGCGGCTTCGAGCAGCCGGACCCGGCGGTCGCCGACGTCTTCGTGATCGACCTCGACACGCGGCCGAGCGAGCCGGCCACCGTGTTCGCGCTGCTCACCAGCGGGGTGAACGCCGACGAGCTGTTCCGCAGCGACGACATGGGCCGGACCTGGGCCCAGGTGAGCGTGCTCGCCGACGAGGTGCTGATGGAGCGCGTGCGGCTGGCGCCGAGCGACCCGGAGCGCGTCTACCTGAGCGGCGCGATCCCGCGAGACCCGGTGACGATGGAGCGCCGCGCGTTCTTCTATCGCTCGGACGACGGGGGCGTGACCTTCACCGAGACCGAGCTGCCGCTGCTGGACGGAGAGCGGAACGCGCACCTGTTCGCGGTCGACCCCACCGACCCGGATCGGGCGCTGCTCCGCATGACCCGGCGCGCGACCGACGGCCGAGCCGAGCGGCTGCTGCTGACCGAAGACGGCGGCGAGACCTTCGAGGCGGTGCTCGAGGCGTTCGAGCTGAGCGGGGCCGCGTTCTCGCCCGACGGCGCCCGGGTGTGGGCGACCGCGCGCACCACCGACGGGCTCTACCGCTCGGACGACGGGGGCCGGACCTTCGCCCAGCTGACCGAAGGAAACTTCTCCTGCGTCGGCCACGACGGGGTGAGCCTCTGGATGTGCGTGGACGAGCTGCGCGACGACTACGCGATGGCGCGGACCGAGACCGGCGACGCGATCGACCGGGTGCTGGTGTTCGATCAGATCCGAGAGCTGCCCGACTGCCCGATGTGCACCGAGGTCAACTACGTCTGCCGGGAGTGGTTCCCGGACCTCGTCTACGACCTCCAGCTCGACGGGGGCACGGCCAGCTTCGACGGCGGCGTGACCGGCGCCCCTCGCGACGCCGCGGTGCCGCTGTCGTGCGTGGACGGCGGCGAGCCGGTGACGCCGCCGGGAGAGGGCTGCAGCTGCCGCGCGGTCGGGCGCGGGGCGTCGCCCTGGGCGGCGCTGGCCCTGCTCTTCTCGATGGTAGGACTTCGGGGTGGTCGTCGGCGCCGCTCCGCCTCATGTTTGCGGGCATGCGACCCCTGATCTTGCTGTCCCTCCTCTGCGCCGGCTGCGGCGCGGGCCGCGACGTGACCGTGCGCTTCGAGGCGCTGGTGGGCGACGCGCCCGCCCGCTGCGGCGGCACCTACGACGGGGTCGGCACGACGGGCACCCAGCTGACGGTCGGGGATCTCCGCTTCTACGTGCACGACGTGCGCTTCGTGACCGCGGACGGCGGCGAGGTGCCGCTCGCGCTCGACGCGGAGAGCGAGTTCCAGGACGTCGACGTCGCTCTCCTCGACTTCGAGGACAAGTCCGACACCTACTGCGCGATGGGCACCGAGGCGATGAACGACACGCTGACCGGCACCATCCCGGACGGCGTCGACGTCGTGGGGATCCGCTTCACCCTCGGCGTGCCGCGGGAGCGCAACCACGAGGACGTGACCTTCGCGCCCGCCCCGCTCAACCAGGGCTCGATGTACTGGGGCTGGAACGGCGGCTACAAGTTCTTCCGCCTCGACGGCGCGACCACCGGGCTGACCGAGGGCTTCCGCGTCCACCTCGGCGACACCGCGTGCGAGGGTGACGGCCGCGGCAACATCACCGGCTGCGCGCAGGACAACCGCGCGGAGATCACGCTCGACGGCTTCGACCCAGACACCGGCGTGGTGGTGGTGGACCTCGCCGCGCTCCTCGCCGAGAGCGACATGGACGCCGACCAGGGCGGGCCGCCCGGCTGCATGGCCGGCTTCGACGACCCGGACTGCGCGGCCATCTTCGACGGCTTCGGCCTCCCCTTCGGCGGCGCGCCCGGCGGGTCGCAGCGCCTCTTCCGCGTCCGCTGAGATGCGACGGCTGATCCTGATCCTGGCGCTGGTCACCGGGGGCTGCGAGCTCGGCGGGGAGAGCTACACGTGGGACCTCCCGCCCGGCTTCCCCGAGCCCGAGGTCCCGGCCGACAACCCGATGACGGAGGCGAAGGTCGAGCTCGGCCGGCACCTCTTCTACGACCCGCGCCTGAGCGGCGACGAGACGCAGAGCTGCGCGAGCTGTCACGCGCAGGGGCTGGCGTTCACCGACGGCCTCGCGCTGAGCGTGGGGTCCACCGGGGAGTCGACCCCGCGCGGCTCGATGAGCCTGGCCAACGTCGCCTACAACTCGCGGCAGACCTGGGCGAACCCGGTGCTGGTGCACCTCGAGGATCAGGCGCTGATCCCGATGTTCGGCGAGGAGCCGATCGAGCTGGGGACGGACGAGGAGGCGCTGCTGCGTCGGCTGGCCGAGGACCCGGCCTACCCGGCGATGTTCGAGGACGCGTTCCCGGGTGATGCCGACCCGATCTCGACCGGCAACGTGGTGCGCGCGATCGCGAGCTTCGAGCGCACGCTGATCAGCGGCGACAGCGCCTTCGACCGCTACACCTACCAGGGCGACGACGACGCGATGAGCGAGTCCGCGCGCCGCGGCCTGGAGCTGTTCTTCAGCGAGCGGCTCGAGTGCTTCCACTGCCACGGCGGCTTCAACTTCACCGACGGCGTCACCCACAGCGGCACCGTCGAGCCCGAGGTGGGCTTCCACAACACCGGGCTCTACAACATCGACGGCCGCGGCGGGTACCCGGAGCCGAACCGCGGGATCTACGAGCACACCGGCGACCGGCGAGACATGGGCGCGTTCCGCGCGCCGACCCTGCGCAACATCGAGCTGACCGCGCCCTACATGCACGACGGCTCGATCGCGACGCTCGACGAGGTGCTCGACCACTACGCGGCCGGCGGGCGCACCATCTCCGAGGGCCCGAACGCGGGCGTGGGCAGCGAGAGCCCGCTCAAGAACCTCTTCATCCACGGCTTCGAGCTGACCGAAGAGGAGCGGGCCGACGTGCTCGCGCTCCTGCGCAGCCTGACCGACGAGACCTTCCTGAACGACCCGCGCTTCTCCGACCCGTTCGCCGAATGACGTATCCTGCCGGGGTGCTTCGCTTCGCCCTGGCGCTCCTCGTCCTGACCGGCTGCACCCTCGATCGCGAGGGCGTGCGGGAGCCGGCGACCGACGGAGGCATGGACGCGGCGGTCCTCGACGCGTCGGCGACCTGCGACCCCGCGTGCGCGCCCTCGGAGGAGTGCCGCGGCGGGGTCTGCGTCTGCGCGCCGGGTGCGTGCTGCCCCGGGTGTGACGCGAGCGAGGCCTGCGAGGACGGCCGCTGCGTCTGCCCGCCCGGCGCCTGCTGTCCGGCGTGCGACGCGCTCGAGGCGTGCGAGGGCGGCGTCTGCGTGCCGCGGGAGGACTGCGGAGCCGTGGGCCAGGGCTGCTGCGCGGGCGACGCGTGCGCCGAGGGCGCGGTCTGCGCGGCGGGCGCCTGCGAGGCCTGCGGCGGCGACGGGGAGCGCTGCTGCGACGGCGCCGCCTGCGGAGCCGGGCTCGCGTGCGCGGACGGGCTGTGCGCGGCTTGTGGAGGCGTCGGCGAGGGGTGTTGCGAGGGGATGGTCTGCGACGCGGGCGCGGTCTGCGACGGCGCGGCCTGCGTGGCCTGCGGCGGGGAAAGCGAGCCGTGCTGCGACGCGATGACGTGCGGCGACCCGGACCTCACCTGCGCGGGCGGCGTGTGTCAGGACTGCGGGCAGCGCAACGAGCGCTGCTGCCCGGGCGACGGGTGCGTGGAGGCGGCGCTCGTCTGTGACCCGGGAGGGACGTGCCGCGACTGCGGAGGCCGGGACGAGCGCTGCTGCGCCGGCGACACGTGCGAGGTCGGTCACGTGTGTGACGGCGCGACCTTCTGCCGGGAGTGCGGGAGCAACGGCCGCCGATGCTGCGCGGGCGGCGTGTGCGGCATGGGCGAGGTCTGCGACGCGGCCGACTTCTGCCGGGACTGCGGGCGCAACGGGCAGCGCTGCTGCGCCGGGTCGACCTGTGATCCGGGTCGGGTGTGCGACGCGGCCGACTTCTGCCGAGACTGCGGGGGCAACGGCCAGCTCTGCTGCGCGGGCTCGATGTGCGACCCCGGGCGCATCTGCGACGGCAGCGACTTCTGCCGCGACTGCGGAGGCAGCGGGCAGCTCTGCTGCGCCGGCCGCACCTGCGACACCGGCCGCGTGTGCGACGCGAGCGACCGCTGCCGAGACTGCGGTGCCGCCGCCCAGCCCTGCTGCGCCGGCGGCACCTGCGACGGATCCCGCGCCTGCGTCGCGGGCACCTGCGTGTAGCCCCAGGTGAGGACTTGGGGACGGAGTTTCCTTGTTTCCTCGCGTCCCGCTCCGTCCGCAGCCTCGGCTACGGGGACGGAGTTTCCTTGTTTCCGAACGGCGTCTGGAGGGCGCGTGGCGGGACACGCCCGTGCGCGGATGGGCCGAGGAGACGCTCGCCCCCCGTGAACGCGCGGCTGGGAAACTAGGAAACTCCGTCCCAGCGTCACCGATCAGGGTTTCGGGGGGCGGTTGGGCAACAAGGAAACTCCGTCCCAGGGTCACCCGGCGCGGACGAGGCGGCCCGGGCGGGCGCCGGTGAGGCGGCCGTGCTCGGCGATGATCTCGCCCGCGACGAGGGTGGCGATGTAGCCGTCGGCGCGCTGCATGAGGCGACGGCCGCCTGCGGGGAGGTCCTGTTGGAGCTCGGGGCGGCGCAGCTTCAGGCGCTCCATGTCGATGAGGTTCAGGTCCGCGCGCTGGCCCGGGGCGATCACGCCGCGGTCGGTCAGGCCGATGTAGCGGGCGGTGTCGTGCGACTGCATCTGGATCGCGCGCTCGAGCGAGATGCGGCCGCGTTCGCGATCCCGCGTCCAGTGCGTGAGCAGGAAGGTCGGGAAGCTCGCGTCGCAGATGGTGCCCACGTGCGCGCCGCCGTCGCTGAGGCCCGGGAGCGCGAGCGGGTGCGTCAGCATCTCGTGCACCGCGTCGAGGTTCATGCCCGAGTAGTTGTAGACGGGGAAGTAGAGGAGCGCCTTGCCCTCGTCCTCGAGCATCGCGTCGTAGATGACGCTCAGCACCGGGACGCCCTGCCGCATCGCCTCCGCCGCGAAGGACTCCTGCACGGTCGGCTCGTAGTTCGGCTCCTCGCCGAGGCGGAACAGGCGCATCGCCACCATGTCGAGGTTGGCGAGGAAGAAGTCGGCGAGCGGCGGCAGCTTGCTCCCGTCGCCGGCCACCGGCTCCGACTTCTCGGTGATCATCTTCGCCTTCAGCGCCGGGTCGCGCATCGCCTTCACGATCTCCTCGTGCGGCAGGTGGCTGATCGCCTTGAAGCTCGGGAAGCCCATGAACGGGTGGAAGGTGGCCTGCAGGCCCAGCAGCACGCCGATGCCGCGGGGCGCGACCTGGCAGCGCACGTCGTAGCCGCGCGCGACCTGCTCCTCCGCCGCCTTCAGGATGCGCTTCCACTGCTTGCTCGAGTGGTCGCGCTGCATCGTGGAGATGCTCATGGGCCGCCCGCCCGCCGCCTCGAGCATCGCGATCAACACGCCGAGCTCCCGCTCGAAGTGCTCGTCGCCGTGCATGACGTCGAAGTCGCTGACCGCCTGGAGCACGCCGTGGTCGAGGCCGACGAAGGCCTCCGCGATCCCGGCCAGCTCCTCGGCCGCCGCCTCGCTCGCCGGCGTCCAGTCGCCCTTGGCGCTCCGGTGGTTGTCGCTCCGGCCGGTGCTGAAGCCGACGGCGCCCGCCTCGAGGGCGCGCCGGAGGAGCGCGCGCATCGCGGCGATGTCTTCGGGCGTGGCCGCCTCGTCCGCGACCGCGCGGTCGCCCATCACGTAGACGCGCAGGGCGTCATGCGGGACGTGGCAGAGGAAGTCGATCGCGTGCGGCATGCGATCGAGCGCGTCCATGTACTCCGGGAAGGTCTCCCAGCCCCAGGTGATGCCCTCGCTCAGCGCGCTCCCGGGGATGTCCTCGACGCCCTCCATCAGCTCGATCAGCTTCTCGTGATCGGTCGGGCGCACCGGGGCGAAGCCGACGCCGCAGCTTCCCATGGCGGCGGTCGTGACGCCGTGGATCGACGAGGGCGCGAGCTCCTCGTCCCAGGAGATCTGCCCGTCGTAGTGGGTGTGGATGTCGACGAAGCCGGGGGCGACGATGGCCCCGGCCGCGTCGATCGTGCGGGCGGCCGGTCCGTCGGCCTCCCCCACGGCGACGATCTTGCCGCCCGTGATGCCCACGTCCCCGGTGAACCGGTCCTTGCCGGTGCCGTCGACGATGATGCCGTTCGTGATCTTCAGGTCGTACATGTTCGGTCCCCTCACCGGATGAGCAGAGAGATGGCGGCTGCGATCAGCAGCGCGAAGATGGCGAGCTCGAAGCGCCGCTGGTCGACGCGGCGGTGCACCCACTCGCCGAGCGCGATGCCGAGCGGCACCGCGGGCAGCAGCACGAGCAGGTCGACGCCGACCGACGGCGCGTAGCGGCCCTCGAGCGCGAACGCGATCAGGAGGCCGGCGTTCAGGACGAGCCAGACGGAGGAGAGCGTGCTCCGGAAAGTGTGCTTGTCGAGCTGCTCGCGGCCGAGCGCGTAGACGAGGAGCGGGCCGCCGGTGGCGAAGATGCCGTGGATCACGCCGGCGCCGAACATCGCGGCGACGGACGCGGCGAGCGGCATCGGGCGGGCGACGGACGCGGCGTCGCGCTTCACCCGGAGGCGCAGCCAGAGCTCCCGCGCGGCCAGGAGGAGCACCATCACCGCGAACGCGTAGCGGAGCCCGGCGCTCTCGACGCCCGAGAACGCGAGGAAGCCGAGACCCATGCCGGCGCCCATCAGCGGCAGGATGCGCTTCAGCAGCAGCCCCCAGGAGATGGACCCGCGATGGCGCCAGGTGATGTAGCCGGTCTGCAGCATCGAGATCGGCACCGCGAGGGTGACGATCTCCCGGATGCCGAGCAGGTGCGCGCCGAAGGTGACGGCGAGCAGCATGCTCCCGAAGCCGGTGACCGTCTGCACGGCGTAGGACAGGAAGATGACGGCGGCGAAGCCGAGGAGCGCGGGATCGACGGTCACGGCGCCTCCGGGAGCAGCGCGCGGGCGATCACGGTGCGGACCGTCTCGCGGCCGGCGGCCTCGTCGATGTCGTCGGGGAAGGGATCCCAGAAGCGATGCACCGCGAACCAGCTCGCGGTCTCGGTGACGAAGCGAGCCGCGGCGACCGGGTCCGGCACCGCGCGCAGGTGGCCCTCGGACGCCCGACGCGCGATCCAGGCGGCGAGGCGCTCGTTCAGCGCGCCCCTCGCCCGCCGATACCAGAGCTCGCCGAGCTCGGGCAGGTCGAGCGCCGAGGTGCCGATGAGCTTGATCGCGGTGCGGTTGTCGGCGAGCGCCTCGTAGACCTCGTCGACCACCGCGAGCAGCTCCGCGCCCATGTCGCGCGGGGTCGCGCGGCCCTCCGCCTCGCGCAGCGCGTCGAAGCGCGCGCTCTCGGCCAGGCGCTCCCGGACGTAGGCGATGGTCGCGCCGGCCGCCGGGGTCGGCACCGGGAGCGGCGGCTCGGGCCGGTCGCGGTCGGCGTGCCGGAGCGCCAGGTCGAAGAGCGCCTCCTTCGACTCGACGTAGAGGTAGAGCGTGCCCTTGGCCACGCCCATCGCCTTGGCGACGTCGCCGATCTGGGTGCGCCGGAAGCCGCCCGACTCGATGAACACGCGCGTCGCCGCCTCCACCAGCTGAGGGAACCGCTCCCGAGGTCTGCGCCGCGCCATGGCGACGCATATAACTGACCCGTTCAGTCAGTCAAGTGGGGGAGCCCCCGATCAGGGCTCGTACACGCGGAAGACCTGGAGCATGTCCTGGGCGCGGGGCTCGGCGTGGCGCCGCGCGTAGAAGCTGGCCTCGACGCCGACCCAGCCGCGCCACTGCCCTCGGTCGTCGAGGATCTGCAGCATCGGCTTCACGTGCGAGTTGCCGTCCGGCGGGTAGCAGGTCGCGCCCTGAGCGAGGCAGGTGCACCAGTGCCAGAAGGTGTCCCGCCGGTCGAACGAGCTCATCTGCTGGATGTAGTACTGGATGGACGTGTCGCCGTCGTACGGGGCGACGCAGCCGGCGCGGCACGAGCGCGGCGACGAGGGCTGGAAGTAGGTCATGACGTAGGTCGTGGCCCCCGGACCCTCGCACCGGTCGTAGATCGAGTTTCGCCAGGTGAGATCGCTGAACTCGGAGATCTCGTCGCGTACCCACTGCACGTAGTCGAAGGCGAGCGGCCCCGGGTGACCCTGCACCGAGGACATCGCCCGGCGCGTGTCGAGCGCGGCGTCGCTGCCGGCCATGAAGCCGTGCGTCGCCTCGCGCGAGCCGCGCAGCGTGCCCTCGACGTAGAGCCGATCCGCGCTCTCCACGAGGTCCCAGGACTCCCAGTACGGCGCCGTCGCGTCGCCCCACCGCAGGATCACGACCGGCGCGCCGCCGATCACGTCCAGCTCGAAGGTGCCGGTGCGCACGTCGACCGGAGCGCCGCCGAAGCCGTCGACGGTCAGGACCTCGCAGGTCCGCACGTCCCCGGCGCCGCCTACGCAGTCGCCCGCCGGGGTGGTCCCGGTGCCCACCCGGGCGGCCGGCGCGGTCTGGCTCCAGAGGTACATGCGCGCGGTCACCGCGCCGCTCGGCTCGAACGCGTAGGTCCCGAGCCGCACCCCGTTGCGCCGCGCGGTGGTGGAGAAGCTGCCGAGCGCGACGACGAAGTGGCTCCGCCCCAGCGGGAGGCGCGGGTCGCGCGGAGGCCCGGCGTCGGGCGTCGTCGACGCGTCGAGGCCCCCGTCGACTGCTGCGTCGTCGCGGTCCGCGCCGGCGTCCCCGCCACCGTCCATGCCAGCGTCGGGCGTGGGGCTCGCGGCGTCCCGGCCCGCGTCCATCGGGGTGACGCGCGCGTCCGGCGCCCTCCCCGCGTCGACGTCGTCGCCGCCTCCACAGGCCAGGGCGAACACGATCGAGCTCAGGTACAGCCAGCGCACTCGCGCCAGGATACCGGAGCGGAGGGGCGCCCGTCAGCCGAGGCGACGGAGGAGGTCGTCCGGGCGGAGGAGGCCCCAGACCTCGTCGGCGAGCTTGGCGGCGACCTCGGCCCGGTCCTCCTCGGCGCGGCCCCACAGCGCGGCGGCGCCGATCAGCCCCGCGGCGTGGGCGGCCTCGACGTCCATCGGGGTGTCGCCGACGTAGACGCCGGGCTCGCCGTCCGCGCCCATGCGCCGGAGCGCCTCCCGGATCCCGCCGGGGTCGGGCTTGGGGTGCGGCACGTCGTCCTCGAGCACCACGACCTCGAAGCCCTCGAGGCGGGCGTGCCGCACCGTGGCCTCGTAGGCGCGGCGGCTCTTGCCGGTGACGATGCCGGTGCGCACGCCGGCGCCGTGGAGCGCCTCGAGCATCTCGGGCACGCCGTCGAAGAAGCCGCCCAGCAGCTCCTCCGCGAGCGCGTCGTAGGCGGCGACCACCGCGTCGTGGATGCGTCCGCCGTCGCGCTCGCCGTACCAGTCGACCAGGAAGCTGCGCTCGGAGGCGGGGCGCCGCTGGAGCATCTCCTCCCAGGTGGGCGGCGCGTCGAGCACCTCGGCGAAGCCGCGGCGGTAGCTCTCCGCGTACAGGGCGCGGGTGTCGAGGAGGGTGCCGTCGAGGTCGAAGAGGACGAGCTTCATGCGGCGGTGATGGCCTGGAGCTTCGCGAGGATGAGGTCGAGGGCCACCTTGTTCCGGCCGCCCTCGGGGATGATGAGGTCGGCGTAGGACTTCGAGGGCTCGACGAACTGCAGGTGCATCGGGCGCACGGTCGCGTAGTACTGCTCGCGCACCGACTCGAAGGTCCGGCCGCGCTTCTCGATGTCGCGGCGGATGCGCCGGAAGACGCGGATGTCGGAGGGCGTGTCGACGAAGAGCTTCAGGTCGAGCTGCTGGCGCAGCCGGCGCTCCACGAAGACGAGGATGCCCTCGACGACGATGACCTCGCGCGGCTCGATGCGCCGGGTCTCCTCGGCGCGGCGGTGGGTCTTGAAGTCGTAGACCGGGGTGTCGACCGCCTCGCCCTTCTTGAGCTTCTCGAGGTGAGACACCAGCAGGTCGGTCTCGAGCGACTCCGGGTGGTCGAAGTTCAGCTCGCAGCGCTGCTCGTAAGTGAGGTCGGGCCGATCACGGTAGTAGTGATCGTGCTGGATGATGGCGACGTTCTCCGGCGCGAGCGACGCCACGATCGTCTCGGCCACCGTCGTCTTGCCCGAGCCGGTCCCGCCGGCGACTCCGACCACGTAAGCCACGGGGGCCTCTTAGCACGCGATTCGAAAAAAATGTGATCTGGCCCGCAACCGCCCCGACGACGTACAGATAGAGTGCACCGTGCGAACCTCGGTCACCGCTCTGACGCTCCTCCTGCTCGCTCCGGCGGGCGCCTCCGCCCAACGCAGCCCGCTGGGGGCGGACCGCATCTTCGACGGCGCGCCGGCGACCGGAGACTGCTGGGGCAGGCCCTGCCCCACGCCGCGCAACGACGTCCGGTGGGGGCGGCCCCGCGCGGACGCGCTCCTGACCTGGGACCGGATCTACGTGCCCGGCTGGCGTCCGTCGGAGGTCGCCGGCGAGGCCAGCCGCCCGAGCGGGCGACGCGAGGCCCCGCGCCCCGGCGCCTTCCACCTGGTCTACCTCGGCGCGCTCGACGCCGAGGGCGACGTGCACGGCATGGGCATGCGGGCCGCGATCACGCTGCACGACGTCATCGCGCTCGAGCTGACCGCGGCCGGGCTCGGGGGCAGCCAGTCGGACGGCAGCGCGCGGCTCGAGACCCCGCTGCTCGCCGGTGTGCGCGTGCAGGTGCCGGTCCGCGTCCCCCTCGCCCGCTTCTACGGGGCCGCCGCGACCGGGCTGATGCTCCGGACCACCCCGCACCGCGCCGACCCGGACCCGGTGGCGATCTTCCCGCTCCAGATCGGCGCCGGCATGGAGGTCGGCTTCCCGATCTCGCCGCGGCTCGCCATCGGCGTGGTCTTCGACGTGCGCCTCGACGTGCGGGTGCCCATCGCGAGCCTGCCCGCCTCGGCGGGCCCGGCGTGGAGCGGAGGCCTGGCCGTCAGCTGGTATTGAGGGCACCCTCGCGGCGATGGCGGACCTCGTCCTGTACCAGTTCCCCGGCGCCTACGGGATGGAGAGCCTCAGCCCGTTCTGCACGAAGCTGGCGACCTATCTCCAGCTCGCGGGCGTGCCGCACGAGCGACGGCTGGGCGACCCGCGCGAGGCGCCGCGAGGCAAGCTCCCCTACGTGCGCTGGGACGGCGCGCTCGTCGGCGACTCGCAGCTGATCGTCGAGCGCTGCCAGGCGGAGCTCGGCGATCCTCTGGACGGCCACCTCGACGCCGAGGCGAAGGCGCTCGGCCACCTCCTGCGGCGCGCGGCCGAGGACCACCTCTACTGGGCGCTGCTCGCGGTCCGATGGGGGGACGACGAGGTGTGGCGCTCGAGCTACCGCGAGGCGATCGCCGGCGTGCTGCCGAGGGGGACCGGCTGGTTCCTGCCCGGCGTCATCCGGCGCGGCGTGGTGAAGTCCCTGCACCACCACGGCCTCGGGCGGCACGCGCGCGAGACGGTGGACGCGCAGGGCGTCGCCGACCTGGAGGCCATCGCCGGCGCGATGCGAGGCGACTTCCTGCTGGGCGACCGCCCGACGAGCTTCGACTGCTCGGTCTGGGCGATGGTCGAGCACCTCCGCGTCACCCCGGCCGAGCGCCCCCTCGTCGTACACGCCCGCGAGCACCCCACGCTCTCCGCCTGGTCCGAGCGCATGCGAGCCGCGCTCTCGCCCCGCGCCGCCCCCGAAGAGAGCCGGATCTCGAGATGACTCGCGGCGAGCCCGAGACCTGGGGAGACCTGCTCGACGCGCTCGAGCGGGCCCGGCGGGAGGACGACTTCGAGCGAGCGGAGGACATCCTGGAGCACATGCGCCGGGAGGCGGCCCAGCAGGGCGACCTCGGGCTCGAGGCGTCGGCGCTGTTCTACGAGGGCGTGGTCGCGGACGAGAGCGGAGACCTCGATCGCGCGGAGGGCTGCTTTCGGCACCTCGTGGACGTCGACCGTCGGCTCCACGGCCCCACGCACGAAGCCGTGGCCGACGCGCTCCACAGCCTCGGCCTGGTGCGAGGCCGGCGCGGAGATCACGCCGGCGCCGCCGAGGCCTACCTGGCGTGCGCCGAGATCCACGTCGAGCTGCAGACCACGCTCCGCGTGCCGTCGCTGATCTCCGCCGGCGACGCGTTTCATCGCGCCGGCGCCCGGGACGACGCTCACGAGGCCTACGACCGCGCGCTCCGTCTCCCCGCGCCGGCCGACGCCCCCTGGCACGAGCACGCCACCTTGCGCCTCCAGCGCTACCTCGTCGACGTGAAGCGCTTCCCCGACGCCCTCCGGCTCGTCGCCGCCGCGCTGAGCCTGCCGCTCGGACCGACTCGACCGTTTCGAGAGGCGCGAGCGCAGCTGCTCGTCGCGCTCGGGCACCTGTCGTGGGTGTTCGGGCACGACAGCCAGTGCCACGCCGCCCATCGGGCGGCCCTCACGTTCACCGAGGATCCGACCCTGCGGGACGAGGCCGAGCGCGCGATGGAGGCGGTGCCGGCGGGCGCCGCGCTCGACGGCCCGCTGGACGCCTACCGAGTCGTGTTCACCCTCGGCGACGGTCTGGCACACGTGCTCCACGCGGAGCGCGGCTTCTTCATGACCCGGGACATCGAAGCCCCGGTGCTCGGCGAGACCCTCGAGCGCGACGAGACGGCGCGACGTTTCCGACGCGCGTGACGCCCTCACATCAGGTCGCGCTCGATCTCCTCGGTCCAGGTCCTCGCGAAGACGCGCTCGTCGCGCTCGAAGGCGTCGACGACGACGTGGAGGCGGAAGCGGCGGCGGTCGGCGGTGAGCACCGAGCGGGTCTCGACGCGGGTCTGCCACTCGCCGCGGGAGAAGCCGCGGGTCGTGCGGGTCTCCCCGCGCACGCTGCCGAAGTCGTCGGCGCGAGAGCTGTACGTCTCCAGGGTGCGCTTCTCGACCTCGAGGTCGATCTCGTCGATCGCGAAGTGGCCGTCGTGGCGCACGCACTCGAGGGTGGCGGTGTCGGCCGCGAGGTCGCGGATCACGCGCCAGTTCTCCTGGCCCGGCGTGATGTAGCGAGGCACGTGCGGGGCGGCGCCCTCCGGCGCGGCGAAGCGGATGGCCGCGCTCCGCCCGTCGCGCGCGCGCACCGGCAGCAGCAGGGCGCACCGGCGGGGGTGCAGGGTCAGCGTGGTCGGCTCGGGCGGCGGCCAGGCGATCGGCCAGTACGAGCTCGAGATCGACACCCGCAGCCGATGGCCCCTCGCGAAGCGCTGCGCGCAGGCGTTCAGGTCCACGCGCACGTCCACGGGGGAGCCCGGCTCGAGCGGCTCGGGCGCCTCGGAGCCGTGGCGATGCGTCAGGTTCTGCAGGCCGTAGGTCACGCGGGTCGCGCGGCCGTCGGGCAGGACCTCGCTCAGCCGGACCGCGACCTGCGCCACCGGGCGGTCGGCGGCGACCCGGAGATCGACCCGCGGCACGCCGAGGATCTCGAGATCCTCCGGCAGCGGCTCGGACTCGAACACGAGCGCGCCCCCGTCCTCCTCGCGCTGATCGCCCGGGAGATCCGGGGTGGCCGCGTAGGAGCACCACTTGCCCGCGTACAGGCCGGTGCTCAGCGGGCTCCGGATGCTGCGCGGCGCCGCGTCGTCGTCCGGCGTCTCGTCGAGACGCAGCCCGTGCTCGGCGAAGGCGAGCGTCCGGTACCGCACCCCGCGCGAGGGCCAGCCGTCCTCGGCCACCCAGCGCCCCGGACGCTCCTCGTAGGAGGAGAACTGCGGAGGCACCCCGTCCTGCATCCAGACGCGCAGGGTCGGGCCGTCCATCGCGCCGTTCTCCTCGCCCTTGAGCCAGTGGTCGAACCAGGCGATCGCCTCCTGCAGGAAGCCGATCGCCGGGCCCGGCCGGCCGATGTGCGGGTACATGTGGCTCCACGGGCCGATGAGCCCCTTGCGCGGCACGCGCAGGCGCTCGATGAGCCGGAGGACCGCGTTGGTGAAGCCGTCCGCCCAGCCGCTCACCGTCATGACCGGGCACTGGATCGCGGCGTAGTCCTCACACACCGACGTGGCCTCCCAGTAGGGCCCGCGGCGCTGATGCCGCAGCCACGGGAGCAGCCAGGGCTCGTGGGTCTCGAGCCGCTCGCGCCACATCGCGCGCCAGCGCTCGCCGACGATCTCGGGGTCCGGCGGGCACGTCTGGTAGGCGAGCATCGTGGTCGCCTCGGAGAGGTTGTCCCCGAGCAGGCACCCGCCCATGTAGTGCATGTTGTCGCGGAAGGTGTCGTCGGTGGAGCAGACGGTGACGATGGCGCCGAGCGCGGGCGGCCGGCGCGCGGCGATCTGGAGCGCGTTGAAGCCGCCCCAGCTGATCCCCATCATGCCGACCCGGCCGTCGCACCAGGGCTGACGCGCGAGCCACTGGATGATCTGCTCGCCGTCGGCCAGCTCCGCCTCGGAGTACTGGTCGTCGATGTGTCCGCCGGAGTCGCCGCACCCGCGGATGTCGACCCGCACGTAGGCGTAGCCGTGGCCGGCGACGTAGGGGGCGTGGATGCTGTCGCGCGAGCGCGTCAGATCTCGCTTGCGGTACGGGATGTACTCGAACACCGCGGGCACGGGGTCCGTCGTCTCGGGGAGCCACACGCGCGCCGCGAGCCGGGTGCCGTCCGCGGCCGGGATCCAGACGTTCTCCAGGACGCGGACGGCGTACGGGAAGTCGCGGACGACCTTCACGCCGCCTCCCGGTGCTCCACCTCGAGCGGCAGCGCGTCGAGCAGCGCGCGGTAGCGGGTCAGGAGCTCCTCGCGCGAGTCGGCGCCCATGTAGACCGACGCGAGCACGTAGCTGTAGGCGTCCTGGTCGAGCAGGTCGCTCAGCCGGTCGCCTTCGCTCGGGGTCACCTCGATGAACGCGCCGAAGCGCCGCTCGAGCGCGGCGAGCTCCTCGTCGGTCGGCACCCGCCGCACGACCCCATCGCGCCGCACCCGGTGGAGCAGCTTCGCGGCCATCGCGTGCTCGCCCGCGCCCGGCTCGAAGCTCGGGGGCGCGCCGAGGGCGACGTCGATGGCGACCTCGTGAATGGACTGCCCGTCGACGAGCATCGCGAGCGGGGCGTGAGACTGGGAGATGCGCGGGTTGATCTCGATCAGCCGCAGCGCGTCGGTCTCGCGGTCCCAGAAGTACTCGGCGTTGAAGCAGCCGTCGTCGTAGCCGACCTCCTTCAGCACCGCGGCGGTCATCTCCTCCATGCGCCGATGGATCCGCGCCGGCTGGCTCGACGGCCACTCGAAGCGGGTGAAGACCTCGTCCTCGCGGATCATGTCCATCGTCGCGTGGAAGGTGACCTCACCCCGGAAGACGCGGCCCTCGTGCGCGATCTCGAAGCCGCCGAGGTACTCCTCCGCCAGGCAGTACTGTCCGCCGATCGCGCGGAGCTCCTCGCTGACGCCCGCCTCCTTCACCAGCTCGTCGTAGGGGCGCGCGATGCGCGGGATCGCCGCCCGGATCTCGGTCAGCGCGCGCTCGAAGCCCGCGCGATCCTCGACCCGGAAGCCGAGCTGGGAGCTGAAGGCCTTCACCGGCTTGAGCCAGAAGGGGTACGGCAGCGGCGTGCCCTCGATCGCGCGGGGATCGAAGGGGTCGACCAGCGCGAAGCGGGGCGTCTCGTCACCGAGCGCCCGCCGCTGGGCGACGCGGCTCCAGTACTTGTGCCCGCACTGCACGACCGCGTCCACGCTCGGCGCGCGGCAGCCCCGCTCGTGCGAGAGCATCGGCGCCAGGAGCGTGGTGGGGAAGTCCCAGTGGGCGATGATCGCGTCCACGCTCCCGCCGAACGCGTCGAGCTGCGCGCGCGCCTTGTCGACCACGTGCCGCAGCCGCAGCTCCTCGACGTGCACGACGTCGGCGACGTCGAGCAGCGGGATGAGGTGGAATCGATCTCCCACCCCGCGCACGGTCTTCAGCTCCTCGAAGTGCAGCTTGGTGGGGGCGATGACGAATACGTTCTTCGGTTCCTCGGTCAATCTCGTTCCTCCCGTCATCGGGAGGGGCAAAGACCGATCCGTCGCCTCCACGGCGCGGCCACGGAGCGGCGAGCGCCGGGCGAAGGCGAGTCATCAGCGCCCGGCCGGGCGTTCTGCCACGAGACAGGTCGGCGGCCCGCCGGAGGTCACGATGTGGCGGTCATGCCTCTTCGACGAGGCGGTCGATCGCGTCGTGCATGTGCAGGATGACCTGCTCGTGGGCGCCGAGACGCGGGCCCTCGAAGCCGGGGGAGCGCATGCCCCGCTGGAGCGCGATGACCTGCGCGAGGTCGTCCTCGGTGACGCGGCCGGTGCTCGGCTCGTCGGACGGACGCACGTGCGTCGAGACCCGCGGGGTCGGGCGCGCCTCGCCCTCGCGGAGGCGCACGAAGGTGAGCTGATCGAAGCTCGTGCGCTCCGGATCGCGCGGGTGCGGCCGGTGCCGGTGGAGCTGCGCGCTCGTCGGGTACACGTTGAGCGTCTGGCCGGGGAAGAGGTACCAGCTGCGCCCGAGGGTGAGCGCCTCGTCGGGCAGGGTCACGCCCTGGGCGCGCAGGCCCTCGCGGATCAGCGCGGGCGCGTTGCGCGCGTCGCCCTCGAGCCCGGCCGGGTCGGCGCCGCTCTGCTTCACCAGGTCCTCGAGCGCCTCGGTCACCTCGGTCGGCGAGACGTGAGGCCCGGGCCTCCCCACGGTGAAGGTCTGCTCGGCGTGCAGGCCGTGGAGGGTGGTCCGCACCGTGGTCTCGTCGACGCTGCCGAGCAGGTACGGGTGCACGGCGGGCACGTGGTAGGCCTCGTTGAAGAGGTCGGCGACCGTCTTCCAGTTACAGGGCAGCTCGAAGGTCTTCTGGTCGACCAGCGCGTAGGACTCGAGGCCGTAGGGCGCGAGCGCCTCGGTCGCCGGCGCGAGCCACTCGCCGAGGGACCGGTCGGGCGCCCCGAGGTGAACGAAGACCTGCCCCATCCAGGTGTCGCAGGGCAGCTCGGGCAGCCGGACGTCGCCTTCGGCCAAAGCGCCGAACGAGGCGCGCTCGGGGATCCGGGCGAGCCCGCCGTCGAGCCGCCACTCCCAGTGATGCAGCGGGCAGCGGAGGGTGGTGAGCGCGCCCTGCGGGGCGTCGACGAGGCGGCGGCCGCGATGCTGGCAGACGTTGTGGAACGCGCGCAGGGCGCCGCCCGCGTCCCGGATCACCAGGACGTCGACGTCGCCGCCGAGCCGCACGGTGACGAACTGGCCGGGCCCGGAGACGAGATCGAGCGCGGCCGCGTGCAGCCACGCCCGAGGCCAGAGCCGCGCGCGCTCGGCGGCGGCCCGGGCGGCGGACAGGTACCGATCCTTCGGGACGAGCCGGGGCTCCACCCGCGCGACAGTAGCAGCTACGCGCCGACGCGGCGGCCGAGGCGCTCGAGGCGGGCCTCGTCCTCCAGGTACGCCTCGTAGGTCGTGTTCAGGTCGTGGTAGCGCTCGCCGTCGAGCTCGATCACGCGGTCGACCACCGTGTCGACGAACTGGACGTCGTGCGAGGCCATCAGCACGCAGCCGTCGAACTTCTCGAGCGCGTCGTTGAACGCCTGGATGGACTCGAGGTCGAGGTGGTTGGTGGGGCCGTCGAGCAGGAGCACGTTCGGGTCCTGCAGCATCATGCGGGCGAGCATGCAGCGGACCTTCTCGCCGCCCGAGAGCACGCGCGCCGCCTTCTGGGTCTCGTCGCCGCTGAAGAGCATGCGACCGAGGAAGCTCCGGACGAAGTTCTCGTCCTGGTTCTCGCTGAACTGCCGCATCCACTCGACGAGGTTCAGGTCGGTGTCGAAGAAGTGGCCGTACTCCTTCGGGAGGTAGCCGAGGTTCACCGAGCTCCCCCAGCGGACCTCGCCCTCGTCCGGCTCGACCTTGCCCGCGAGCACCTCGAGGAAGGTGCTCGTCGCGAGGTCGCTCCCGGTCACCACGAGCTTCTCGCCGCGGCTGAGGTTCACGCGCACGTCCTTGAACAGGCAGACGCCGTCGACGGTCTTGCTGATGCCGTCGATGAAGAGCACCTCCTTGCCGAGGGGGCGCTCCGGCTTGAACACGATGTAGGGGTACTTGCGCGACGACGGCTTGATGTCGTCCAGCGTGATCTTCTCGAGCTGCGCCTTGCGGCTCGTGGCCTGGCGCGACTTCGAGGCGTTGGCGCTGAAGCGCTGGATGAAGGCCTGGAGCTCCTTCATCTTGTCGATCTTGCGCTGGTTGGCGTTCTGCCGCTGACGCAGCGCCATCTGGCTCGTCTGGTACCAGAAGGTGTAGTTGCCAGTGAAGAGCGACACCTTCTGGAAGTCGACGTCGGCGATGTGCGTGCAGATGCGATCGAGGAAGTGCCGATCGTGGCTGACGACGATGACCGTGTTCTTGAAGTCGAGCAGGAACGACTCGAGCCAGAGGATCGAGTCGACGTCGAGGTGGTTGGTGGGCTCGTCGAGGAGGAGCACGTCGGGCTCGCCGAAGAGCGCCTTGGCGAGCAGGACGCGGACCTTCTCGCTGTCCTCGAGCTCCTTCACCCGGAGGCCGTGCTTCTCCTCGGCCACGCCCATCGAGCTGAGCAGCCGGGCCGCGTTCGTCTCCGCGTTCCAGCCGTCGAGATCGGCGAACTCGGTCTCGAGCTCCGCGGCGAGCATGCCGTCCTCGTCGGAGAAGTCGGGCTTCGCGTAGAGCGCGTCCTTCTGCGTCATGACCTCGTGGAGGCGCGCGTGCCCCATGATGACGGTCTCGAGCGCGGGCACCTCGTCGTAGGCGAAGTGGTCCTGCTCGAGCACGCTCAGGCGCTGGCCCTTCCCCACCGAGACCTGCCCGCTGTAGCTGGTGAGCTCCCCCGACAGGCAGCGGAGGAAGGTGGACTTCCCCGCGCCGTTCGCGCCGATGAGCCCGTAGCAGTTGCCGGGCGTGAACTTGATGTCGACGTTCTCGAAGAGCGGACGGCCACCAAAGGAGAGGGACAGCTTCTCGGTGTGGATCATGACGGGCGCGCTCTAGCACGCTCGGCCGGCCGGCGCGGGCGAGCGCTTGCGCGAAGCCGCCAAACCGGTCAGTCCAGCCGCCACGACTGGAGCGCCGCGCGCTCCGGCGTGGGGCTCGAGGGCGCGCGGGCGGGGGTTGTTGGCTTGGCCTCTCGCTTGCGTGAGCGGGACGAGACCGGCCCAGAACGAGAGCAGGGGGGACGAGGATGCGAGCTCGAGGAGCGTGGTGGGCGCTGGTCGCCATCGGTTGTGGGGCCGCGCCGGTGGCGCCGACGGAGGTCGCGCCGCGTGAGCCGGCCGTCGAGGCGGCGCCTTCGAGCACGGAGCCGGAGGCCGTCGAGCACCGCTCGATGCGCATCGAGGGCCTCACCGGCAGCCTCCCGCTGCAGGAGGTCCGGCGCACCCTGGAGCCGCGGAGCCCCGTGTTCGCCGAGTGCTTCATGACCCGCTCGCGACGCCTCTCGAGCCTCTCGGGCGGCGTGCGCCTCTTCATCCGGGTCGCGGCGGACGGCAGCGTCGAGCGCGCCTTCCCCGAGGACTCGACCCTGGGCGACCGCGAGACCGAGCGCTGCCTCACCGACGTCGCGACCGACACCCGCTTCCCGCGCCCCCGCGGCGGGCCGGCGGAGGTGCGCTGGCCCCTGCACATCGACCCCGCGGGACGACACCCGGTCACCTGGGACGAGGGCCGGGTCGCGTCGATCGTCGAGCGCCGGGGCGCCGAGGCGGTGGCGCAGTGCCTCCCGGACGGTCAACACGGCGACTTCCAGGTCACCGCCTACGTGCGCGGGTCGGGCCGGGTGCTCGCGGCCGGCGTCGCGGTGACCGACGAGAGCCTCGTCGACGCGATCGACTGCGTGCATCACGCGGTGGGCCGCTGGCGCATGCCCACCACGCGGCGGACGGCGAAGGTCACCTTCACCATCCGCGGCTGACGGTCACGGCGCGATCGTCGCGGACACCCGGTCGAGGTGCCGGACGAGCGCGGCTCCGAGCCACACCGTGCCACGGCACAGCGTGGCATGGGTCGAACCCCGGGCTCTCGGTCCCGCGTTCGAGGGCTGGCAGGTCCCGGTTCGAGTGCATGTACGAGGCGTGCACGACGAGAGGAGGACCCGATGACATCCGTGCCTGCCCGTGGGACGCCGACCTCGAGCCTCCCGCCCTCGTTCGGTGTCTACCGCCCCTGCCTCGAGCTGGCCTCGGGCGGGATGGCCACCGTCTACCTCGCGCACGCGGGGGGCGTGGGCTCGGGGACCTTCGCGGCGCTGAAGGTCATCCACCCGCACCTGCTGAGCGACGCGCGCTTCGCGGAGATGTTCGTCGACGAGGCGGAGATCGCCTCGCGCATCCGTCACCCGAACGTGTGCCGGGTCTTCGACTTCGAGGTGGGGCCGCAGACCGCCTACATGTCGATGGAGTACCTGGTGGGGGTGTCGATGGCGAAGCTCCAGCGGAAGCTGGAGTCCGCGAGCGATCGGGACGCGTCCAGGGACGCCCGCATGATCTGTCGCGCGCTCGCCGACGCCTGCGAGGGCCTGCACGCGGCGCACGAGCTGACCGACGCCGACGGAGTCCCGCTCGACGTGGTGCATCGGGACGTGTCGCCGGGGAACCTCATGCTCACCTTCGACGGGGTGGCCAAGGTGGTCGACTTCGGCGTCGCCTCCGCGGCGCGCAAACGGCACCGCACCCAGACCGGCATGCTGAAGGGCAAGTTCGCCTACATCGCGCCGGAGTACCTCCTCGGCCGCAAGGCCGACCGACGCGCCGACGTGTGGGGCGTCGGGGTCATCGCCTGGGAGCTGCTGACCGGGGCGCGCCTGTTCCGCCGGGACACCGACGCCGACACCCTGCGGGCGGTGATGGACGAGGAGGCGCTGCCGCCGAGCGCCGCCCGGCCGGAGCTGCCGGAGGAGCTGGACGCGATCCTCGCGCGCGCCCTCGCCCGCGACCCCGCCGAGCGCTACCCGACGGCCCGCGAGCTGGGGCGCGACCTGGCCCGCTTCGCCAACCGGGAGGAGGTCGTCGTGCACGCCGACCTCGCCGAGTGGCTGCAGGCGCTCTTCCCCGGCGCCCACGCCCGGCAGCGCTTCGAGCTCGAGCGCGCCGAGCAGGCCGCCGAGGCCTCGGGCGAGCGGCGGCGCCCCTCGAGCCTTCCGCCGCCCGAGATCGAGCCGACCCGGCTGTACGAGCGGGTGACGCTGGCCTCGCCGCCGCCGCTGCCGACGCCGCCGCTCGACCGTCCGTCCGATCCGGTGGCCCGACCGTCCCGCGCGAGCACGCCGTGGCTGGTGGCCGGCGCGCTGGTGGTGGGCTGCCTGATGGGCGGGATCACGTCGGTCCTGGCCTCGCGCGCCGCCGCCGTCACGCCGCCCGAGACCCCGGCCCCCGACATCCCGGCGGAGCCGCCGCCGACGGTCGAGCCGACCGCCCCGCCTCCGCCGACGCCGCGACTCCAGCTGCAGGCGGGCGTGGGCGTCGCGAGCGGCCCGTACGTCATCGAGGTGGGCGAGGCGGAGGGGGACGCGCTGGTCCTCCGGATCCGCCGGGAGGGGGTCGAGGCGCCCCTCGAGCGCGCGGACGACGGCGTGCTGCGGGTGCGTCGGCGGGCCCCCGTCACCGCCGAGTGAGACAAACGCCTACGAACAAGACAGAAATTAGCCGACACGGTCATTCTCCGCTCGTGTAGGATTCGAGACTGCGAATTCTCACTACTCGATTGGGGGCCCCTCCGTGCCGCGATCTCGACCGTCTCTCTCCGTCTGGAGCTCACTGCTCGCCCTCGGGGTCCTCCTCGGGCCGGTGGCCAGCGCCCACGCCGCCGACCTCCTCTTCGTGAGCGATCGGGCCACCGACACGAACATCGCGGCGGCCCTGATGGCCGACGGCCACGACGTCACCGTGGTGACCGGGGACTTCGCCTCCGGCGCGAACCCCACGCTGACGGGGAGCCTCGGCGCCTACGACGCCGTCTTCTGGAGCGCGACCGGCGGGGGCTTCGGCTCGACCCACGACGCGGCCACCTTCACCGCCCTCGACGCCTACGTCGCCAGCGGCGGCTACGTCTTCGTGACCGGCTACGACTCGATCGCCTCGCCCACCGACCCCAACCTCATCGCCTTCCTCGGCGGGAGCGGGTCGCGCGACGTGCCGTCGGCGCCGGGTCCGATCGTCACGGCGGCCAACGCGCTCACGACGGGCATCGTCGACATCCAGGGCGTCACCCCCACCGGCGCGTCCGGCGACCGCGACGCGCTCACCGGCCTCGGCGCCGACACGGTGAACGTCTGCGCGTCGTCCTCGGTCGCCGGAGAGGCGCAGTGGAGCCTCCGCACGCCCGCCGGCGGCGGCGGGCTCATCGCCTACGTGTCGAACGGAAGTGCCGGCAGCAGCTCCACGCACCCGTCCTGGACCAACACCGCCTCGGGCGGCGCGGGCGCCTACAACGCGGCGCTGCGCAACTTCGCGTTCTGGGCCTCGAGGGGCAACTTCCTCTTCGTGAGCGACGCCAGCTCGGACACCAACGTGCCCGCGGCCCTGACCGCCGACGGCCACACCGTCACCACCGTCACCGGCGACTTCTCGGGCGGCGCGAACCCGACGCTGACCGGCGACCTGAGCGCCTACGACGCCGTCTTCTGGAGCGCGACCGGCAACGGCGTCGGCGCCAACCACGACGCGGCCACCTTCACCGCGCTCGACGCCTACGTGAGCGCCGGCGGCCGGGTGTTCGTGACCGGCTACGACTCGATCGCGTCGCCGACCGACGCCAACCTCATCGCCTTCCTCGGCGGCTCCGGCTCCCGCGACGTGCCGGGCGCCCCCGGCGCCGTCATCATGGCGGCGAACGAGCTCAACACCGGCGTGGTGGACATCCGCGGCGTCACCCCCACCGGCGCGGCCGGCGACCGCGACGCGCTGACCGGCCTCGGCGCCGACACCACCAACGTCTGCGCGAGCGGCACGGTGGCCGGCGAGGCGCAGTGGAGCCTCCGCACCCTCGGCATGGGGCTGGCCGCCTACGTCTCGAACGGCAACCCGGGCACCTCGGCGCATCCGTCGTGGACCAACACGGCGGCGGGCGGCGACGGCGCCTACAACGCGGCGCTGCGCAACTTCGCCAAGTGGGCCGCGGTGGCCGGCTTCGGCAGCAGCGGGCTGCCCGACGGCGACATGTGCATGGCCGACACCGACTGCGGCAGCGGCTTCTGCGTGGACGGCGTCTGCTGTGACAGCGCGTGCGGCGCGGGCGCGACCGACGACTGCCAGGCCTGCGCGATCGCGGCCGGCGCGGCGGCGGACGGCGTCTGCGGCGCGGTCTCGGCCGGCACCGAGTGTCGGGCCTCGGCGGGCGTGTGCGACGCGGCCGAGACCTGCGACGGCGCCGCCCTCACCTGCCCCGCCGACGCGTTCGCCGCGGCCGGCACGTCCTGCCGCGCGGCCGCCGGCGCCTGCGACGCGGAGGAGACCTGCGACGGCGCCTCCGCCGCCTGCCCCGCCGACGGCTTCATCGCCGCCGGCACCGAGTGTCGCGCCGCCGCCGGGCTCTGCGACGCCGCCGAGACCTGCGACGGCGCGACCGCCGCCTGCCCCGCCGACGGCTTCGTCGCCGCCGGGACCGAGTGTCGCGCGGCCACCGATCTCTGTGACGCCGCCGAGGCCTGCGACGGAAGCTCCGCCGCCTGCCCGGCGGATGGCCTGGTGGCCGCGGGCACCGTCTGCCGCATGCCCACCGATCTCTGCGACGCCGCCGAGGCCTGCGACGGGAGCTCCGCCGCCTGCCCGATGGACACGGTGGTGGCCGCGGGCACGACCTGCCGCCCGGCCGCCGACGTGTGCGACGCCGAGGAGGCCTGCGACGGCGCCTCGGTCGCGTGCCCGGCGGACGGCGCGCTCGCCGCGGGCACGGTCTGCCGCATGGCGGCCGACGTCTGCGACGCCGACGAGGCCTGCGACGGAACCTCCATCGCGTGCCCGGCCGACGCCTTCGCGGCGGCGGGGACCGAGTGCCGCGCCTCCACCGGCTCCTGCGACCCCGCGGAGAGCTGCGACGGGGCCTCGGCGGGCTGCCCGATGGACGCGCTCGCCGCGGACGGCGAGGCCTGCGACGACGGCATGAGCTGCGTCGAGGGCGAGGTCTGCGCGGCCGGCGCCTGCACCGGCGGCGAGGCCACCGACTGCGACGACGGTGACGTGTGCACCGCCGACATGTGCGCCGAGCCCGACGGCTGCTCGAACGAGCCGATCGCGGGCTGCTGCGTGGCCGACGTCGACTGCGACGACGGCGACGAGTGCACCACCGACAGCTGCGGCGGGGACAACACCTGCGCCAACGACCCGATCCCGGGCTGCGGCGCGACCGACGCGGGCACCGACGACGACGGCGGCACGACCGACGGCGACGGCGGGGTCGGCGGCGGCGACGGCGGGACCACGCCGCCCACCACCGGGGACGGCTGCAGCTGCGCGGTGCCGGGCTCCCGTTCGGCGAGCGTCGGCGAGACGCCGGCCCTCCTCGGCCTGCTGCTCCTCGGCTTCGTCCTGCTCGGTCGGCGCCGCCGGCGCTGACCCGAGATCCGCTCCCGGATGGAGGCCCGCGGCGCTCGCGTCGCGGGCCTCTCCCTTTCCGTCGGGAATTTGACCGTCATAAACCCACGGGCTACCGGAAGGGGTCGGCACCCCCCGGACGTTCAGCCGGGACGGGTGTGCAGGATCCCCGGGGGACCGGGTTTCGGACGGAGCGCGAGATGGGCGAGAACGACGCGACGTTGCAGGACTACGGCCCCCCGGCCTCGATGCAGGAGGAGGTCGTGGCCGACCCCACCCTCGACGAGACCCACCCGCCGAAGAAGGCGTGGACGCCGAAGCGGGCGCTCCTCCTGGCGGCCAAGATCGGGATCAGCGTCTACGGCCTCTACGCGGTCTGGACCAAGGTGCTCGCCCGCGACGGCGCGGAGCACGTGGCCCAGGCGATCGGCGGCCTTCACTGGGGCTGGTTCGCGGGCGCGATCGCGATGCAGCTCGCCGCGATCGGCTTCGCGATCCTGCGCTGGCGCACCGTGCTCGGCGGCCAGGGCATCGACGCGACGTGGCGGTTCATGTTCCCGAGCTTCATGATCGGCCGCTTCTGGGGCGCCTTCACCCTCGGCGGCCTCGGGCTCGACGGCTGGAAGCTCTTCGACGTCGGCTACCACACCAAAAAGTGGGCGCGGCCCATCGTGGTCGCCGGCACCGAGAAGGTCCTCGGGCAGCTCGCCTTCGGCCTGGTGGTCATGGGCGCGAGCGTCTGGGGACTCGAGTTCATCGGGCAGGACGGGGTCCTGCTGATCAACCTCTTCTTCCTTCTCCTCGTCGCCACCGGGCTGACCTTCCTGGCGAAGCCGACGCTCTTCCAGGTCGCCTTCCGGCTCCTGCCGCGCCAGGTCACGCCGAAGCTGCAGACCCTGATCGACGCGGTCTGCGCCTACCACGGCAAGTGGGCGCTGCTCGCCAAGGCCACCGGCTACGGCGTCGCCGTCCACGCGTTCAACAACCTCATCTACGTGTGCGCGGCGCGCGCGCTCGGGGTCGAGCTCAGCGCGGGCATGATCTTCTTCGGCAGCTCGCTGCAGATCATGGTCACGCTCGCGCCGATCTCCATCAACGGCGTGGGCCTCCGCGAGGCGGCCGCGGTCGCGCTCTACACCGCGGTCGGCCTGAGCGAGACCCAGGCGGTGCTCATCCCCACCGTCGGCTTCGCGGCCGAGATGATGGTGAGCATGACCGGCATCCTCTTCCTCTTCGCCCGCCGCTTCGGCAAGGTCGAGGGGCTGACCGTCCACGACGCCGACCGCGAGGACAAGTACTACGCGTCGCTCGAGGAGGTGCCGCGGGAGAAGTGGCCGAAGCCGCTCCGCGGCCTGACCCTCGGGCTCGGCGCCGGCCTGCTCGCCGGCATGATCGTCGGGCTCGCCGAGGGCGCGGTGATCATGGCCGACGGCGGCGGTCGCGTGGGCTGGGGCGTGATGGCGTACGGCGCCGCGGCCTACGGGCTCTTCTGCATGCTCGGCGGCGCCGCCTTCGGCCTGGCCAGCGCCTGGCTCGGCCGCGCGATGCAGCGCGAGGCGGTGCCGGAGCCGCAGGCCTACGCGCGCCTCACCGCGCTGATCGTCGCGGTGTTCGGCTTCGCGCTCGGCGCGTTCCGGATCCGCCGCGACGTCTTCCACGAGGAGTTCGGCTTCAAGAGCAAGGAGATGCTGCTCGTGCTCGGCGGCTGCTTCCTCGCCGGCGTGCTGATCTACTTCCTGCTCTCCACCGCGATCCGGCTCTGGACCAGCCGCAAGGTCGGCGGCTTCATGCTGAAGGCCTGGGGCTCGCCCGCCTTCGTGGCCCTGGTGGTCGCGGGCGTCGGCGGCTCCGCCGTCCTGCTCGGCCCGCACGCCGAGGCGGAGAGCGCGGTCAGCCGGCCGGCCTCGCCCGAGGGCGCGCCGAACGTGCTGCTCATCGTGGTCGACACCCTGCGCGCCGATCACCTCCCGGGCTACGGCTACGAGCGCGGCTCCACGCCGCACCTCGACCGCTTCGCCCAGGATGCGGTGCGCTTCGATCAGGCGTTCGCGAACGCGAGCTGGACCCGGCCGAGCTTCGCCTCGATCCTGAGCGGCCGCTACGCCTCGAGCCACGGGGTGATGGGCAAGCCGGACGCGCTGCCGAGCGAGGTCGTGACCCTGCCGGAGGCGCTGCGCGAGGGCGGCTACGCGACCGCCGGCTACGTGACCAACTTCAACGTCGGTCCCTACTTCAACTTCCAGCAGGGCTTCGAGCAGTACACCTTCCTGGAGCCGGAGTTCGTGCTCGGCGCGGACGACGCGGCGGCCAAGCTGCTGCTCGTCCAGTTCCTGCGTCAGCGCATCGAGAGCTACCGCGCGGCCCGCGGGCAGGTCGAGCCCGGCACCGCCTACCAGGACGCCGAGACGGTCAACCGTCACCTGGTCTCGTGGCTCGAGCACGAGGCGCCCGCCGACGACCCGTGGTTCCTCTTCGCCGGCTACATGGACCCGCACGACCCGTACTTCCCGCACCCCTACGACGGGACCGGCTACGCGCGCGCCGCGCACCAGCACCCCGACGTGGAGGAGGCGGACGTGCTGCGCGCCCTCTACGACGGCGAGATCACCTACTGGGACGAGCACTTCGGCGCGCTGATGGACGATCTCCGCCGCCGCGGGCTCTACGACGACACGATGATCATCATCACGTCGGACCACGGCGAGGAGTTCGCCGAGCACGGCGGCTTCTGGCACGGCACCACGCTCTACGACGAGCAGGTCCACGTGCCGCTCTTCGTGAAGCTCCCCGGGAACGCCCGCGCCGGCACCCACGTCGGCCACTGGGTGCAGAGCATCGACCTGATGCCCACCATCCTCCGCCACATCGGGATCGACGTCCCCGAGGGCGTGCAGGGCGGCTCGCTCGACGAGGGCACCGACCGCGTCTACGCGGAGGAGAGCCACGAGGGCAACGTGCTCGAGAGCGTGCGCGAGCGCCGCGACTTCGAGGAGCTGAAGCTCATCACCGCCAACCCCGGCAACCCCCGCGGCCTCGAGCCGGTGGAGCTCTACCGCGTCGCCGACGACCCGGGCGAGCAGGAGAACCTCGCCGAGCGGCAGCGCGAGCAGGTGACCTCGCTCGTGACCTCGCTCGAGGAGGCCCGCGCGCGCGCCGCCGAGGGCGCGGTCGAGGGCGCCGAGGTCCACCTCGACAGCGAGTCTCGCCGCAACCTCTGCCAGATCGGCTACATCGAGGCCTCCGAGTGCTGCGAGCAAGGCCTGCTCAGCGGCGCCGCCTGCGAGTGACGAGCCGGCCCGTCGAAGAGCGAGCCTCCCGGGGTACCGGCCCGTCGGCTTCCCGAGAGCCCCGGCGCCCCTGCCGCCCGACCCGTCGAAGCCGGATCGGGCGGTCGCCTCATCGTCAGCTCACTTCCGAGCGATGCGCTCCGGCAGCCTCGTGAAGCGCCCGATGGTGTTCAGCTTGTTCTCCTTCATTCGGGGCGCGAACGACACCCAGTTGGAGAGCATGTCCACCTCCTCGAGCACGATGGTCCGATAGGGAGTATTGGCGGGGATCACGATCCAGTCGTCCTCGCCCAGCTCGACCTCGTGTCGCCGGTTGTTCTGGATCCACTCCATCCTGACCCTCCCACGCAGCACCAGCCGGACCTGACGGCCGCTGTGGTAGTGGAAGTGGCTCTCGCTCTTCTTCATGCGCAGCCGCCCCTGCATGTCGCAGATCTCCGTGGAGTACGGATAGAAGAGCAGGTCCGCGGTCTCGTTCACCGACGAGCCCGTGCGGATGTTGGGGAACCCCTGCTTGCTGTGGTGCACGTCGTTCGAGGTGATGATGTACGCGGCCTGGTACGACCCCTGGTTCTTGACGAGATGCTCCTCCCCGTCGGCTTCGACGACGATGTCGCCAGCCATGTAGTTGATCATCTCCTTGAAGCCTTCGTCTTCCATCTCCTTCTCGCGACGAGCGAGGGTGTCGACGAACGAGATCTCGGGCTGTGTCATGTCTTGTTCCTCCGTGTCGTGGGTGCATGCCGTCGAGTCGACGACGCAACCCTTGCGATGGCACGGCCCATGCCATCGCTCGACCGCGAGCGGTTCGAGCGGCTTGGGGACTCAGAACGACGTGCGCACGCGCGCACGCACACGTGCGCGCGAAGCTGCGTCAGGGGCCGAGCAGATCGCCGACGACGGGGAGCCCTCCGCGCGGCTGAGTCGGGGCTTCGGGGGCCGGCTCGGGCGTGGGCGCGGGCTCTCGGGCGGGCGCTCGTTCGCGGGCCGCGGCGCGTCGGGGGGCGCGACGTGGACGGGGGGCGGCGACGGGCTCGGGCGATTCCGTCGCCTCGGGCTCCGGCGGCTCGGGCTGCGTCGGCTCGGGCGTGGGCAGCGGCTCGAGGGTGACCAGCCGCGGCGGGGGCGCGTCGGTGAACGTGGTCTCGAACGGGCGGTGCGCGGCGGCGCGGACGACCAGGGTGTGGCGGGCGCCGTCCTCGGGCAGCTCTCGATCGAACGCGCCGGTGCCGACGAGCTCGCCGTCGAGCAGGATCTCCGCCTCGACCGGAGAGGTGGTGACCGACACCGGGTAGGTCGCGTCCTCGCCGAAGAGCGAGGCCACGGCGAGCGCGACGACGAGGAGCGGCACGCCGACGGCCGCGAGCATCACTCCGCGAGACGTCCCCTCGCGGGCCGCGGTGGGCGCGTCGTCGTCGCGGGGCTCGAGCCCGGCGCGAGTGGCCGGCCCCGGCCCGCGGGGGTCGAGGTCGGCGAAGCGCGTGCGTCCGGCGTCGGTGGCGTGCGGGAGGAGCGCGTCGGCCAGCTCGAGCGCGGTCGCGTAGCGGGCGCCCGGGTCGCGCTCCATGCAGCGCAGGATGATCTTCTCGAGCGCCCTCGGGAGCTCCGGCGCCAGCTGGCGGGGCGGCGTGAGCTTGCCCTCCGAGACCGCGTGCAGGATCGCCAGCGGCCGCTGCGCGCCGCCGAAGGGGCGCTGCCCCGTGACGCACTCGTAGAGCATCACCCCGAGCGCGTAGACGTCGGCGCGGCAGTCGACCTCGCGCGCCGCCTCGATCTGCTCGGGCGCCATGTAGAGCGGCGTGCCGAGCACCTCGGCCGTCCCGGTCAGGCCCAGGGTGGCGTCCTGGAGCTTGCTGATCCCGAAGTCGACGACCTTGGGGTGGATGGCCCCGGACGGCAGCCGGGTGAGGAAGACGTTCGAGGGCTTGAGGTCCCGGTGCACGATGCCCGAGCGGTGCGCCGCCTCGAGCGCGGCGGTGACCGGCAGCAAGAGATCCACCGCGTCGCTCGGGGTGAGGGCGCCGTGTCGCTTCAGGTGCTGCGCGAGGTCCTCCCCCTCCAGCAGCTCCATGACGAGGTAGGCGTAGCCGCGCTCGAAGCCCGCGTCGTGCACGCCGACGATGTGCGGGTGGCTCACCTTCGCCACCGCGCGCCCCTCGCGGATCATGCGCTCGCGCAGCACCTCGCTCCGGCTCAGCCGCGGCTCGAGCACCTTGAGGGCGACGCGCTGCCGGAGCCGCTCGTGGCGCGCCTCGTACACCACGCCCATGCCGCCCTCGCCCAGCGTCGAGACGACCTGGTAGTTCCCGAGCCGCGCGCCGGGTGCGAGCGCCACCTCCATGCGTCCACGATACACGATGCGCCGTGGACGGCGCCCCCCGCCCGGGAGCTACCGGAAGAGCGCGCCGATCTGACCGGGGACCTCGCCGAGATCGCTCGGGACGCCGACGGAGTGCATCGCGGTCGAGAGCAGCTGCGCCGGGTGCGCGCCGCCGCTCGCGATCGTCTCGCCCGCGCGGAGCACGTCGGGGCGGCCCGCGATCAGGCTGGTGTTGTTGCTGTACGCGTGCGCCCCCTCGCCCTCGAAGAGCATCACGAGCACGGTCCGGTCCAGCAGGGTCCCGCCCCCCTCCGGGGTGTCGCGCAGGCGCCGCACGAGGCGCGCGAACTGGGCGACGTGCCAGTTGGTGATCTCCGCCAGCGCGGCGGGCGCGCTCCGGAGGTCGGAGTGGGTCACCTCGTGCACGTCGAGGTCGAGGCCGGCGATGGGCTGCGCACTCATCTTCGACTGCCAGTAGCTCAGGAGCCACGAGACGCTGCGGCTCAGGTCGCAGGCGAAGGCCATCGCGATCAGGTCCGCGATGATCTCGCCGCGCGCGGTCTCGCCGGACCACCCGTAGGCGCCGTCGGTGGGGTCCGCGCCCGGGTCCGGGAACGCGCCGCAGCCCATCGTCGCGCCGCCCGGAGGAGGCGTCGTGGGCGGGGGCATCGCGCCGGCGTCGAGGTCGGCCTGGATGCGGCGCTCGAGGGCGCGGATCTCCTCGAAGTGTCGCTCGAGCCGCTCCCGATCCTGCAGGCTGGCGATCCCGAGCAGCCGACGCGCGCGGCGGGACACGAGGTCGAGCACGCTGCGATCTTGCCGCAGCAGCTGGTCGGTCGTCGACGGCGTCCCGGGCGAGGTCGGCGGCGCGCTCGGGGAGCCGCCGAAGAGCTGCTGCCACGCGATCCGCGGGCTGGCGATCGGGGTCACCTTGGCGCCGCCCGTGGTCACGCTCATGGCGCCCTCCCCGCCGATGTACGCCTCCTTCTGGGTGCGGTAGGCGAGCGAGTGGAACCGCGTGGTCCCCGCCCAGGCGTCCGCGACGATCTGGTCGGCGGTGGTGTCGCGCAAGCCCTTGCGCGTGTCGGTGGAGCGGACCCCGCTCACCAGCGGGTTGATGATGGTGGGGTGGAAGGGACCGGGAGGCCGCCCTCCCGGCTGGGGCGTGCGGTCCGCCTCGATCGACATGCCCGTCACGAAGGTCACCTCGGCTCGCAGATCGGCGAGGGCGGCGAAGTTGGCGCTGGTCGGGCCGTTGGGTCGCGCCTGCGCGATCCCCTGCGCGGCGACCAGGAAGCGACACGGGGTGCCGCCGGAGGCCGAGGCGCTCGGGCGCATGATGTCCAGCAGCGGGAGCGAGACCGCGACGCCCCCGGCGCCGGCGAGGATGGCGCGGCGGCCGATTCGCTTTGCACGCTTCATCAGTTCGTCTCCAGGCGATGACGGAAGCTCTCGCTCCCGACGAGGTCGAGGATGAGGTCGAGGAGATCGTCGCTCTCGAGGAAGCGCGCCTCGAGGGACTCGAGCGTCTCGTGGTCGGCGGCGGTGTACTGCCGGCCCACGGCGTACTGGAACATCTGTCGCGCGAAGCAGGACTGGAGGTGCGCGGTCGAGGCGAGCTGCGTCCCGAGCTCCCCCGGCCCGCTGAACGTCCGCGCGTCCACGCTCCCGTCCGGGCGCGGGAGGCGGAGCTCGCCGCGGCCCTCGATCGCGCAGTGGGGCCGGTCCTCTTCGACCTCGCGCAGCCGCCCCAGCGGGCCGTAGCGCTCGAGGCCGAAGCCGATGGGATCCATGCGCTGGTGGCACGTCTCGCAGCCGGACGTGCGGGACATGTCCCAGCGCTCGACCTTGCACTCGTCGGGATCCCCGGGCGGGAGCTCGTCGGTGGCCACGCCGTCCGGGGGCGGCGGGATGGTCTGGCAGAGCAGCCGCTCGAACACGAGCAGGCCACGCATGGTGGGCGAGGTGACGCCGAGCTTGGTGCCCCCGCTGAGGAAGCTGCCGTGCGAGAGGAGCCCGCGGCGCTCGTCGGTGTACCGGACCCAGCCCGGCTCGGCCTGCGGCGCCATGCCGTAGTGCTCCGCGAGCCGCGGCGTGACGAAGGTCTCCTCGGACGTGAAGAGATCGAGCCAGGGCCGCTGCTCGTCGAAGAGCACGCGCTCGATCAGGCGGTCGCTCTCCAGGCGCAGGTCGTCCCGGATCGGGTCGCTCACCGGGATGCGCTCGTAGCCGAGCCACATCGCGTGGAGGTTCTGGATCTGGCCGCGCGCGCGGGGGTCCGCCATGAGCCGCGCCGCCTGCACCCGAATGTGGGCCGGGGTCCGGAGCTCTCCCGCCTGCGCCGCGTCGAGCAGCGCGTCGTCGGGGCCGGCGCCCCAGAGCAGGAAGGACAGCCGCGAGGCGAGCTCGAAGTCGGTCAGCGCGCGCAGATCGGGGTCGGGGGTGGGCGCGCCGATCTCGACCCGGTAGAGGTGCTCGACGTCTTGCAGGAGCGCCCGGAGGACCAGCCGCGGCGCGACCCAGAAGTCCCCCTGCGCTTCGGCGTGCTCGATCAGCGAGGCGAGCTCGGCCACCTCGTCCGGGGTCAGGGGTCGGCGGAGCAGGCGGCGCCCGATGCGCTCGACGAACGCGGAGAGGCAGCCCCGATCCGTCGGGCCGGTCGGCGCGCAGCCCACCATCGCGCGGAGCGAAGGATCGTCGATGGCGGCGACCACCTGCCCCGCGAAGACCCGGGCCCCTTCGGTCAGCGCCGCCGAGGGATGCTGGGTCGAGGCGTCGTTGTCGAAGGGCGTCCGCTCGTCCTCGGGCAGCGCGTCGAGGTACGGCGTGGCGTCCACGCCGAGCGCGTCACGGAGCGTGCGCTGCAGCTCGGCGCGAGAGAGGCGCCGGAGGTGGACCGGGCCGAGCCCGGCGCCGTGCATGAGCGGGTCGACGCCGTCGGGCACGTAGCCCTCGCCGCCGGGACGCAGCGGGTCGGACGACGCGTCCTCGCAGGCCACCGCGCCGCTCGCGAGGGCGGCGACGAGGAGAACCCTCGTGAGACTGGACATCCGCATCACTCCCTGCACTCCAGCCCGCGGTCCGTCTCGCGGCACGAGGTGCCGGCGCAGCAGGGGATCGCGCTGCAGTCCTCGCGCAGGGCGGCGCACACCCCGGTCGCGCCGGCGTCGGACACTGCGCCCGCGTCGGAAGCTGCGCCCGCGTCGGAAGCCGCGCCCCCGTCGGCGATCGCGCCCCCGTCGGAAGCCGCGCCCGCGTCGGAGGCCGCGCCCGCGTCGGAGGCCACGCCCGCGTCGGCCGCGCCGCCGTCGGCGAGGTCCATGCCGCAGATCCGGCCCGCGATGCACGTGAGGCCCGCGCAGCAGACGCCGCCCCCCGTGCAGCTGTCTCCCATGTCGAGGCAGGCGCCGCTGGGCGCCGCGCCGTCGCCGCGCTCGACGCCGCCGTCCCCGACGGACACCTCCGCGGTGCAGGCCACGCTCAGCACGACCGTGAGCACGACGTACAGCTCCCTCCACGTCGACGCGCGCGCCGACGAGCTCGTCTGGTCCATGTCTCCTCCAGCTCGATCGCGCGCGCCGATCGGGTGCGCGCTCGACCGTGGGTCGCGCGGGCCGGCGCTCGTGATGAAGGTTTTTGGAGGTCGGCGTCGTTTTTTTCGCGCGAGGGCCCTTCACCCGCCCGGGCAGGCGGAGCCGCACGCGAACACGCCGGGCGCGCAGTCCATCCAGGTGGTCGGACAGCTCGTGACGTCGCAGGGCGAGGCGAGGCAACGGACGGTGCAATCACCGGAAGGACACTCGACCTCGCAGGCGGCCTCGCAGACGATCTCGCAGCGCCCGTGGAGGCACGCCACGCGGCCCGTCTCGAGCGCGGTCACCGTGCAGCGCGCCTGATCGGCGCGGCAGTAGTCGAAGGCGGAGGCGGCGCGGCCGCACGCGGCGCCGTCGTCGCACTGCAGGGTCCCCACGACCGGCTCGCGCAGCCCCACGCGGCACGCCCCGCGAGGCGCGCAGACGAGGCCGCAGCGGTCGCAGCCCTCGCAGGCCGGAGCGCAGCCGGCGCAGTCCTCCGCGCCCGAGAGACACGCAAGGGCGCCGCCGTCCGACGCCCCGCCGTCCGACGCCCCGCCGTCCCGTCCGCCGGCGTCGTCGCCGGGGAGCAGCTCGCGGTCGGTGGCCGCGCAGCCCGCGAGCGAGAGCGCGACGCCGAGGGCGACCCAGACCCTCACGGCGCGTGCGCGTCCAGCCATCGCTGCGCGGCGCGGGCCTGCGGGGTGCCGGCGTGGCGAGCGAGCACGCGGCGCGCGGCGGCGACCGCGCCGGAGGTGTCGCCGGCCGCCTCCCGGACCTGGACGAGGAGCCAGCCGGCCTCGGCGCCGAAGACGCCCTCCCCGAAGCGCGCGCGGGAGGTCAGCGCGCGGCGCGCGGCCCGGGGATCGCCCGCGTCCAGCTCCATCCGGGCCAGGCGGATCCATGCGCCTTCGGAGGTGGGCCCGCGCCCCGCCCCGGCCTGCCGGTAGAGCTCCCGCGCCGTCGCGAGATCCCCCTGCCGGCGGGCGGCCTCGGCGCGAATGGCGAGCGTGTCGGGGTCCTGCGCCTCCGGCGTGGGGGCGACGTCGGGCGCGCGGCGGCGCGGGCGCGGTCGGGAGGCAGCGACGACCTCGGGCGCGGCGCTCCAGGCTTCGACCTCGGCCCGCAGCGTCGCCCCGTCCGCGGACACCACCCGCCCGTCGCGCCACGACGCTCCACCGTCGAGGAAGACCTCCCCGTCCTCGGTCCGGACCGACACGCGCCCCTCGGCGACGCTGACCGCGGCCTCGGGCTCGAGCGACACCCGGAAGATGGTGCCGTGCACGGTCACCAGCGCGCCGGGGGTCTCGACCTGCAGCGTGCCGCCGCCGAGATCGCGCGCGTGCACGGTGACCGCGCCCTCGTCGAGCCGGAGCCGGAGCGCGCAGCCGGACGCCTCGACGACCGCCACGCGCGCGTCGCCCGAGGGCTCGAAGGCCACGAACCCCACGTCTCGGCGAGCGGTCACCGGCCCGGTCGTCAGCCCGACCGGCCGGCGCTCGCACGCCCTCGGGGCGGCGGGCGCGACGGAGTCCGGCGCGGTCTCCTCCGGAGCCTCCGGCGCGGGCGCTCGCTCGGCCACCTCCGGCGCGTCGACGTCGTCGGGCGTCGCCAGCCAGATCGCCAGGGGCACCGCGGCCGCGAGCGCCACCGCGGCGGCCGCGCCCACCCGCCGGCGCACCCGCGCGCGCCGGATCTCGCGGCCCCCTTCCCGGGCGAGCCAGCCCGCGACCTCACCCGCCCCGACGTCGACCGGCTCTTCCGCGTCCGCCGCGTCGCGCAGCGCCCCGCGGAGTCGTTCGTCGAGCTGGCTCATGGCTCCTCCAGCATCTCACGCAGATAGGGGTCGGTCTTGGCGAGGCGCCGGAGCTCCTTCTGCGCGTAGTAGATCCGCGAGCGCGTCGCCGACACCGAGGCCCCCATCAGCGCGGCGACCTCCTCGACGTCGGAGCCGTCGAGCGCCCACAGCAAGAAGGCGATGCGCTTCTTGGCCGAGAGCTTGGCGAGGGCGCGGCGGGTGCGGCGCAGGCGCTCGGCGGCGAGGCTGCGCGCGTCCGGACCGCTGCGGGGGTCCACCGGCTCCTCGGGGAGCTCGGCGCGGCGACGGAACCACGGGCTGGGTCGCATCGCCCGACGGGCCACCGTCACCGCGATGCCGCCGATGAAGGTCGAGAGCGCGCTGTCCCCGCGGAAGCGGTGGAGGGACCGGCAGAGCTCCAGGAACACCGTCTGCACGAGGTCGTCCAGGTCGTCCCGCGGCCCGAGCAACCGGGTCAGCAGCCGGCGCACCCGGCCCTCGTGCTCGCTCGCGATCCGGTGCAGCGCGGCGCGATCGCCCTCCAGGGCTCGCCCCACGAGGCTCGCGTCGCGATCACGCCCGGTCGAGGGCGCGGCGAACGAACGTGGGACGGACTCCGTCAAGGCGGGGCTCACGAGGGATGAGTCGCCGCGGGAGGCCTCCGTGATGAAGCTTTTTTTCACTCCGTCTCCCAGCGGAGCCCCGCGCGGGCCACGCCGAGCCAGGGGCCGTCGCTCGCGAGCGCCTCGCCCCGGACGAGCAGCCGCTCGCCGGCCGGGTCGAGGTAGGCGCCGCCGCCCACCCACAGGCGCAGCCCGGCGATCAGGCGGACCTCGACCGACGCCTCGCCCCCGAGGGTGAACGCCCACCGCTCCACCGCGACGCGGGGGGCGCCGTCGTCGCCGATCACCTGCGCCTGGGTGAGGCCGACGCCGGCCGCGAGGTCGAGGCTCAGCTCCACCGGGTCGAGCGCGCCGAAGACCACGCCGACGCCTCCCCGGACGTCGTTCCGCGCCACCCCGAGCCGATCGACGCCGTTCGCCGACGAGGGCGCCTCCCAGCCTCCGAAGAGCGCCGCGGCGAGGTGGAGCGTGCCGCGAAAGACCGGCCGGCCGTAGGCGAGGCCGACCCGCACGAAGGGTCGGTGCCACGCGGTCAGCGGCCCGTCGGCGACGGTGAGCTCGTACCCCGCGGCGACGCGCAACGTCACCGCGTCGCCGTCCGCCTCGACCGGCGCGACCTCGGGATCGGTGGCCGCAGGCGGCGACGTCGCGGGCGCGGCGGCGGTGACCGGGGTCTCCGGAGCGGTGGGCGCCGCGACCGGCTCGGGGTCCGCCGGCGCGGGCTCCGCGTCCGCGCGCGCCTCCGCGGAGACGGCCACCGCGTTGGTCGGCTCCGCTTCCCCGGGCTGCGCCGGGGCGGGCTCGGTCGGCGCCGCGAGGGGCAGCGCGAGCAGCTCGGCGGAGAGGACCGCGATCGCGTAGTGGGTCAGCTCGCCCGACGGGAGCTCGCGCGCGAGGACCTCGCCCGACCCGCGCCGGACCGCGCGGATCGTGCCCGCGCCGAGGTCGAGCTGCAGCACGGCGACGCGATCGCCGTCGTCGCGCGCCTCGATCGCCTCCGAGAGCGTGAGGTCGTCGCGCAGCCGCGCGCCGTCGAACACCCGGGCGAGAAAGAGCGCCGCCCCGACGTCGCCCTCCGTCGAGGGGAGGATGAGCAGCGTCGCGTCCTGCTGCGCTCGGCCTCGTCCAGGCGCGACGCCGAGGAGGAGGAGCGAGAGCCAGACCGCCGCGCGCATGCCCCGCGAGTCTGCCACAGCACGGGCGAGCCCCGCGCTCGGCTGGCTTCAATCGCCGGTGACGTCGATCTCGGTGACGGCGTCGTCGGCGTCGACGATGGCGTCGTCGGGGACACGCTCGAGCCACTGCTCGGCGAGGGGGTAGGTGCGGTCGCCGAAGTCCACCTCGATCAGGCCGTCGGGCGTCTCGCCGAGGACCGTGCCGACCAGGACGCGCGCGAAGTGCGGCAAGGTCAGGGGGCAGTTGGGGGAGACCCGCACGCGGGCGCCGATCTCGTAGGAGGTGGCCACCTCCGGATCCTGACAGCGCACGCGAGAGGCGTCACGTTTTCGAGCGGACGTGCTAAGGAGCCGGCATGGCTCACCGCATCGCTCAGCTGGTCCGCGGCGAGGTCCCCGTCGGCACGCACGTCACCGTCGAAGGGTGGGTGCGCACGCGTCGGGACTCCAAGGCGGGCATCTCCTTCGTCCAGGTCCACGACGGCAGCGGGTTCGCGCCGATCCAGGTGGTCGCGCCGAACGAGCTGACGAACTACGAGGCCGAGGTGCTCCACCTGAGCGCCGGCTGCGCGGTCCGTTGCAGCGGCGAGCTGGTGGCGTCGAAGGGCAAGGGGCAGTCGGTCGAGATCAAGGCCGACGCGATCGAGGTCATCGGCTGGGTCGACGACCCGGAGCACTACCCGATGCAGCCCAAGCGGCACTCGATGGAGCACCTGCGCGAGCACGCCCACCTGCGCCCGCGCACCAACCTCATCGGCGCCGTGACCCGCGTCCGGCACTGCCTCGCGCAGGCGATCCACCGCTTCTACGACGAGCGCGGCTTCTACTGGATCCACACCCCGATCATCACCGCGAGCGACGCCGAGGGCGCGGGCGAGATGTTCCGGGTCTCGACCCTGGACCTCCAGAACCTGCCGCGCACCGAAGACGGCGCGGTCGACTTCTCGCAGGACTTCTTCGGCAAGGAAGCATTCTTGACGGTGAGCGGCCAGCTCAACGTCGAGGCCTACTGCCTGTCGATGGGCGACGTCTACACGTTCGGGCCGACCTTCCGGGCCGAGAACTCGAACACCCGGCGTCACCTCGCCGAGTTCTGGATGGTCGAGCCCGAGATCGCCTTCGCCGATCTCGACGACGACGCGCAGCTCGCCGAGGACTTCCTCAAGGCGATCTACCGCGATCTCCTCGACCGCCGCGGCGACGACATGGCGTTCTTCGACCAGCACGTACAGAAGGGCGTGGTCGCGCGCCTCGAGAAGCTCGTCGATAGCGAGTTCACCCGCATGGACTACGGCGACGCGGTCGCCGCGCTCGAGAAGAGCGGGCAGAAGTTCGAGTTCCAGGTGAAGTGGGGCGTCGACCTCCAGTCCGAGCACGAGAAGTGGCTCACCGAGCACGTCGGCGGCCCGGTCGCGGTGGTGAACTACCCGAAGGAGATCAAGGCGTTCTACATGCGCCTGAACGACGACGACCGCACGGTCGCGGCGATGGACGTGCTCGCGCCCGGCATCGGCGAGATCATCGGCGGCAGCCAGCGCGAGGAGCGCCTCGACGTGCTCGACGCGCGCATCGAGGAGCTGGGCCTCGAGGTCTCGCACTACGGCTGGTACCGCGACCTGCGGCGCTACGGGACCGTGCCCCACGCCGGCTTCGGCCTCGGCTTCGAGCGCGCGATCCAGTACGCGACCGGCGTCGACAACATTCGCGACGTCATCCCCTACCCCCGCGCTCCCCGCTCCGCGGATTTTTGAAGCTGCGGCATTGCCGCAGCTTCCACGCGCGCCAGCGCGTGAGATGGGGTGGGAGTCCGAGCCGGCTTTGCCGGTCGGGCGGGAGGGGGCGCATGCCCCCTCCGAGAACTGAGCCCGGGTGCAGCCGGGCGTGGTTCCGCCGTATGGTCCCCGCTCGGTGTCGGTGAAGGTTCGCAGCACGCTGCTCGCGTCCTCCCGCCGGGGTCTGTTCGACCTCGGCCATCGGGAGGCGTACGTCGAGGCGCTCGGCGACGAGGGGGAGATCCTCGTCGGCGAGGCGGCGATGGTCGCGCAGTGGGTGGACCTCGAGGTGGCGCTGCGGCACTACCGCGCGGCCGATTCGCTCGGGCTCTCCGAGTCGGAGATGGTCGAGGCGGGCAACGCGGTGGGCGCGCGGGTGGAGGGGGCGCTCTGGGGGACGGTGGCCCGCGCGGCGCGGCGAGTGGGGTTCTCGCCGTGGCCGATCCTCAGCCGGCTCGACCGCGTCTGGGGCCGCATGTACCGCGGCGACGCGATCACCGTCCGGCAGGTCGGGCCCAAGGACGCGCGCATCGAGGTGAGCGACAACCCGCTCGCCGACGTGCGCTACTGGCGGGTGGCGCTGACCGGCCTGATGCAGGGGGCGACCCTGATCTTCGCCCGCTCCGCCCACGTCCGTGTCGCGCAGCAGCGCGCCGGCCAGGCGGCCTTCGACGTCTCCTGGGCGTGAGCGCCGAGCGTCAGAAGGTCAGCTCGAAGAGCGTGTAGAAGAAGGCCGCGAGGACGAGGCCGGGGAGCACCAGCTCCACGTAGCCCGCGTCGGCGAGGCTGTTCATCACGGCGTTCTGATCCACCGCGACGGTCTTGGTCTTCGTGCTGCTGTTCCTCCGGCTCATGCCCCGGGTACAGCGAATCCCGGGCCAACTCCACGGACGTGGCAGATCGGGCCTCCCCCTGTGGCGTTCTTGCCCACTGAGGCGTCGGATCGCCGACATCGACGTCAGACCTGCGCCGCGCGCTCTCAGAAGATGATGTCGCAGTCCAGATCGCCGATGCCGGAGGCGTTGTCGTCCTCGTCGCACTCGGTGACCGCGCCGACGTCGCTGCCGTCGTCGTCGACGACCGCCACGAAGGCGTAGGGAGGATCGCCGGCGAGGGCGACGTCGGCGAGCTCCACCACGGTGGTGGCGCCCGGGAGGAGCGGCACGGCGGTGGGCACGGTGCCGAGCAGCGCGCCGCGCGCGTCGGGGGTGCCGGTGTAGAAGCTGACCATCACGCCCGCCGGCGCGCCGAGGCTGCCCTCGTTGGTGACGCGCGCCCGGAGCGTCGCGGACTCGGGGCAGCCGTCGAGCAGCACCTCGAGCGCGAGCACCTTGAGATCGGGCGCGTTGAAGACGCCCTCGCCCTGGGTGTTCTGCCGGTAGTTGTTGAGGCCCGGCGTGGACCAGTTGTCCATCTCCACGCGCGGCACGCCGCCCGACGCGGTGACGTTGGTGACGTGGTAGGCGTGCTGGTTCCAGATGCGGCGGGTGCGCACCCAGAGATCCCGCATGTCGCCGTAGACGAAGATCCCCTCGCGCTGGCCGTCCCAGCTGGAGTCGATGGCCCGGCACTGGGCGGGGAGGCCGCTGTTGCGGTCGTTGGCGACGATCACGATCTCGCTGTTGCCGTCCGCGTCGACGTCGGCGACCAGCGGGTACTCGTGAATGGTCGCGCTGGAGTTCGGGATCTCGACGAGCACGCTGCCGTCGGCGCCGCGGTAGACCCGCACGAAGCACTCGTCGGCGTAGACGACCTCCGCCGCTCCGTCGCCCTCGAAGTCGAACACGCTCGAGCCGGTCGCGTTGCTGCTGACGTCCTGCGTCGTCTGCGACCAGAGCACGCCGCTCGCCTCCGCCGGGTCGTAGACGCTGTAGCTCGCCGCGCCGGCCACGCCGATCTCCGGGAGCCCGTCGCCGTCGAAGTCGGCGATGGTCGGCGGCCCGCCGCGGCCCCCGCCGGGCTGCGCGATCGGGCCCCACTCCACCTCGCCGGTCATCCCGTCGAGCAGGTAGAGGCTGCCCGACGCCACCAGCACGACCTCCGGCTGCGGGTCGGCGTCGAACTGCGCGACCGCGGGGTAGCCGTCGGGGATGGTGGTGGTCGCCCAGAAGGGGGTGCCGTCGGCCCGGTAGGCGCGGCGGCCGCTGACCACCTCGGGCGCGCCGTCGAGGTCGAGATCCGCGACCGCGCTGATCCCGCCGGTGTAGCCGTTGTTCGTGCCCTCGCGCACGCCGGTGTCCCGTTCCCAGACGAGCACGCCGGTCGCGTCGAGCACGGCGGCGCCGAAGATCACCTCGGGCGAGCCGTCCTGATCGAGGTCCGCCAGGGTCGGCGCGCCGTTGATCACGCTGCCGGTGTAGGGGCTGCCGTCCGCGCGCGTGCTCTGCCAGAGCAGGCTGCCGTCGTCGTCGAAGGCGACCATGCGGTTGACCCCGCTCCGGAGCACCGCGACGACCTCGGGCAGCCCGTCGCCGTCGAGATCCCCGCCGGCGATGCCCGCGCGGCCGTTGGTGCGCAGCGAGGGATCCGTGACGGTCCAGACCGGGCTCCCGTCGACGCCGCTGAAGGCGCGGACGACGCCGACCTCGTAGTCTTCATCGCACGCGAAGTTGGCGACGACCTCGGGGACGCCGTCGCCGGTGAGGTCGACGACGATCGGCGCGCTGATGCCGTGCATGCACGTCGGCGCGTCGGTGGCGGTCTGGGCGCTCCACTCGACCACCGGCGCGAAGTCGCCGAACACCGGCGTGGTCTCGCAGGTGACCGGATCGAACTGCGGCAGGCACTGCCCGAGGGTGGGCTCGCAGAAGGCGCCCATCGGGCAGTCGAAGCTGTCGGTGCAGGGCTCGCCCGGATCGACGCAAGCGTCCGAGACGCAGACCTGGCCGGCGCCGCAGCAGGTGGCGCGATCGGCCCCGCAGCGCACCCCGGACGCGCAGGCGGCGAGGCACGCCCCCTCGACACACTCGTCCCCGACCGCGCAGCACATCGGGGGCGTCCCGCAGAGCACCATGCTCTCGCAGCGCTCGCCCGCGTCCCGCCCCGAGTCGGTCGCCATCGGCGCGTCGGGGCTGGGCCCGCCGTCGACCCCCGGCGCGCAGACCGCGTCGATGCAGACGAACCCGCCGGTGCAGTCCGCGTTGGTCTCACAGCCCGGCTCGGTGGGGCCCGAGCAGTCGCAACCGACGAGGTGGAGGAAGAGAAGCGTGAGCCCCAGGTACGGCAAGCGGGTCATGCGGACGAGCGTAGCAGCCTTTCGGATGGGGTCTGCGCGCGTACGTCTCGGGCATGCGATGCGAGCACGACAGCTGTCACTGCGAGGCCACGGACGGGCGCTTCTGCAGCGCGTACTGCGCCAACGCGGCGGCGGAGCGGGAGGAGGGGCTGTGCTCCTGCGGGCACGACGGCTGCCATCCCGAGCACGAGGTGCACGGGCGCGAGCCGCGGGTCTCGATCGGCCGCGGTCCGGGCGCGGGGATCGTCGACCAGGAGTGACTCGGGGCGAGACAGCCGGACGATCAGGCTGTCTCGATCCGGATCACCACCGCGGTGGCGTTGTCGGTGCCGCCCACCGCGATCGCCTCCTCGACCAGGCCGCGGGCCGCCTGCTCGGGGGGCTGCGCGAGGAGCTCCTGGATCTCGTAGGGCTCGAGCGGCCCGCTGACGCCGTCGGTGCAGAGCAGGAGCACGTCGCCCGGCTCGAGCGAGATCGAGCGCAGATCCGGCCGCGCGTTGCAGCGCGGGGTGAGCGCCCGGGTCAGCGCCCCGCCGAGGCTCGGGGAGAGCAGCGAGATGCCCTCCACCCGGGCCAGGCGCTCGTAGACGTTGTGGTCCACCGTGAGTTGCTCGAGCCGCCCCTCGACGCGCCGGTAGACGCGGCTGTCGCCGGTGTGGCCGACCACGGCGCGATCCCCGGAGACCAGCACCGCGGCGAGGGTGGTGCCCATGCTCCGGTACTTGCCCGCCGACGCCTCGGTGATGATGTCGCGGTGCGCCATCCGGAAGGCGAGGTCGAGGCGCGCGGAGTCGACCATGCCCTCGCGCTCCTCGGCGTCGGCCTGAGCGAAGAACCGCTCGAGCGCGCGGATGGCGAGGGCGCTGGCGACCTCCCCGCCCGGCTCACCGCCCACGCCATCGGCGACGGCGAAGAGCCCGGCGTCCGGAATGGTGACCCAGGCGTCCTGGTTGAGGGGCCGACGCCCGAGGGCGGTCGCGCTTCCGATCGACAGCTTCACGCCCCAGAGACTCTGCGATGTCCATGCCAGCTCCCCATCAGCCCCCGCCCGAGGACCCATCCGGCCAAGGTGTTGGCCAACTGCCTACGCCTGGTGGGCGCAGCCCCGCGTGGTACATCCGTCCGGTGTCCGAGGGGCGCCGCAACTACAGCGACGAGGAGGTCGAGGAGATCTTCCGTCGCGCGCTGGAGCGGCAGGCGGCCGACGGCGACGGCTTCGCGCACGACGAGCTGATCGCGGCCGCCCACGAGGTCGGGCTCGACGACGACGCCATCGACCGCGCGGTCCGGGAGCTGGAGCGCGACCGGACCGAGGCCTCGATCCGCGAGCGGGTCGCGAAGCGCAAGCGCGAGCGCTGGCTCCGGCACCTCTTCACCTACCTCGTCGTAGCCGGCGGCTTCCTCGGGATGCACGCGCTCGGCTACGTCGGGGTCTGGGCCATCTGGATGGCCTTCGGCTGGGGCATGGGCGTCGCGCTCCAGACCTTCTCCACCCTCCGCGGCCCGACCGAGGAGGAGGTCGAGAAGGAGCGGAAGAAGCTGAACCGCAAGGCGCGCCGGGCCGCGAGGGCGAAGGCGCGCGCCGAGGCCAAGCGCCGCAAGGCGGAGGAGCGGGCCCGCCGCTCGCAGCGCAAGCAGCAGCGCGGCCAGATCGAAGACGAGCTCGAGCGGGTGATCGAAGACGGGGTCAGCCTGCTCCTCTCGGCCGCGGCGAAGAAGCTGCGCGAGGCCACCGAGCGCGCCGAGCCTGCGCCGCCGCGGACCGACTTCGAGCGCTTCGTGCGCGCCAAGAAGGAGGGTCGCTCCACCGACGCGTACGCGAAGGAGCGGCCGCGGGTGCGGGTCGATGCCGAGGTGGACTCCCCGGAGGGAGAGACGATCTCGGAGGAGTCGGAGCGTCGCGAGCGCGGGCGCCGGCGGCGGCGGCGCTGACGCTCCCATGCTCCGGCGGCGCTCGACGAGGGACTTGGAGCTCTCGGTCGCTCGCGCAAAGCCGCGAAGCCGCAAAGCCGAGGAGGGGGCGGCGGGATGGCCGGTCGCCGGGCGGGACCGGGCCGCCGGGCGGTCCGACCGGCCTGGCTGGCAAGCTGCGGGCCTCTGCTGGGGACTTGGCGGCTTTGCGCCTTTGCGAGAGCCCTCGTCGGAGCGTCGGATACGAGCGCATCCTCCCGTGTTGTTTCGCGGGCACGGGCAGGGGCACGGGCAGGGGCACGGGACGCCGGGGGGCGGCTGCGCCGCTTTTCTTCAGAGCCTCCTCAGACCGATCCGAGAGATGCCGGACCCGGAGGCGGCGCGGATGGCGACGCCGACCCGGGTGTCGAGCTCGAGCGGGCAGCTCCGGCGCGCGTCGCCGCCGAGCACCAGGGCGTCCGCCTCGAGGCGCACGACCACCGTGTCGCCCGCGCGGCGCGAGGTCAGGCAGGTCCCGTGGGCGATCGCGTCGTCGGTGATGTCGACCTCGATCGCGGGCGCCTCGTCCCGCGTGAGCAGGAGGGTGACCGCGCCGACCACGTCGAGCTCGACGTCGACCGCGCGGAAGCGGGCGCGCGGCACGTCGAAGCGCGCGCCTTCGGTCCGCGCGACCAGCGCGTCTCCCTGCGCGCCCCAGCGACCGGGGCCGTCGAGCGCGAGCTGATCGAGCTCGCCGAGCGCGACCGGGAGGAGGTTCGCGGGCGGATCGTCGAGCGCGGTGGCCACGTCGAGGCGCAAGAAGTCGGTCGCCTCTTCACCCACCAGGGCCACGCTCCCGTCGGGGAGCGGCACGAGGTGACGGGGCTGGACGTTCAGCGGGATGGACGGCGAGGGATCCCGGGAGCCGCCCGGGTCGATCACCCGCGCGACCGGCCGGAGCTCTCCGATGCGATCCGGCACCCGGCCGGTGACGAGGACCCGGCCGTCGGGCAGCGGCGCCGCGAGCGGCTCGCGGAGAGGGTGCGCCTCCCGGGTGTCGCGGGAGGCGGTGAGCGCGCCCTCGACGGTGATGACCTCGGCGCCGCCGACCCAGAGCTCCATCGCGTCGCTCCAGCCCTCGCCCTCGCGGCCGCCGAGCTGGACGACGCCCGCGCTCGAGGCGGCCCAGGCCGCGCCGTCGCGCGCCGGGAAGACGACGGTGAGCCGCTCGAGCCGGTCGCCCCGCAGCTCCTCGACCACGCCGACCGGGCCCTCCTCGTCCCGGCCGCCGACCACCACCACACGCCCGCCGCCGAGCGCGAGCGCCCGCGGGCCCTGACGGGGGTGGGCCGCGAGCGCCCTGCGATCGAAGGAGAGGCGGCCCTCGACCGGGGTCAGCAGCTCGGCCTCCTCGAGCAGGCGAGGTCGATCGTCGACGATCGCGTCCCAGCCGCCGACGACCAGGACGCGGCCATCGGGGAGCACCCGCGCGTCGTGCTCCCGTCGCGCGGTGACCACGGTGAGCTCGAGCTCGCCCGCCGAGGCGGCGTCCGGGCGCAGCACGTCGGCGGTGTCGAGGGCCTCGGTCGAGCCGGGTGAGCCGCCGCCGATGACCAGCACGGTGGGCTCCTCGGTGCGCAGGGCGACGGCCGCCGCGCCCGCGCGCGACACCGCGAGCCGGAGCGCCCCCGCGTCCGCGCGGTCGTCGAAGGCGCGGTAGAGCGCGACGTCCCGCCGGGCGCGTCCGTCCAGGCTGCCGCCGCCCGCGAGCACCACGCCTCCCGGGAGGCCGAGCGCGAAGCCGTCGGCGTCCGCGCTCGCCGGCGCGTCGTTGAAGAGGCAGGGCTCTCCGAGCTCGAGCAGGCTCAGCTCGAAGTCGCCCTCCCCCGTCGGGCCGAGGAGCGCGACCGCGCCGCCGCTCCACGGCGCGCCGCCGGCCTGCTCGCCGAGCGCGGTGATCGCGACCAGCTCGGTGGCCGGCGGGAAGGGCTCGAGCGAGAGCTCGGCGCGATCGGACAGCTCCACGCTGCGGGTCAGCAGGGTGCCGCTCGGGGCGTCGCCGCGCGGCCGGATCTCGAGCACGCGCAGCACGTCGGGGCGACAGCTCAACGACTCGAAGGGGCGCACGTCGAGGCGCACCGGGCGCGCCGACGGCTCGCAACCGACCAGCAACGCCAGACAGAGAGCTGCGCGGGCGCGAGTCATCCGGGCTATGATCGTATCAGGCTCCTCATGCAGCCGGCGCGCGCCATCAAGACCTTCGGCAAATACCTCCTGGACGAGGAGATCGCGCGCGGCGGCATGTCGCGGGTCTACCTCGGTCGGCTGCGCGGGCTGGGCGGGTTCGAGAAGCGGCTGGTGGTCAAGCAGGTGCTGCCCGAGCTGGCGAGCGACCCGCGCTTCGTCTCGATGTTCGTCACCGAGGCCAAGACCCTCGTCCAGATGAGCCACCCGCACATCGCGCCGGTCTACGAGCTCGGCGTGGTCGACGGCGTGTACTTCCTCGCGATGGAGTACGTGGAGGGCGCGACGCTCTCCGAGATCCTCGAGAACGGCCCGCTCGCCGCCGGGCAGGTCGCGCACCTCGGCGTCGAGATCGCCGACGCGCTCCACTACGCCCACACCCGCTTCGACATCGTGCACCGCGACGTCACCCCGCGGAACGTCATCGTCGACTCGGCCGGGCACTCGCGGCTGCTCGACTTCGGCATCGCGGCGCCGGTGGAGGACGCGGAGGGCGAGCTCTTCGGCACCCCCGGCTATCTGTCGCCCGAGCAGCTCGAGGCGGGCGCGCTCGACGGCCGGGCCGACGTGTTCTCGCTCGGGGCGGTGCTCTTCGAGGCGCTGACCGGCCGCCGCGCGTTCCCGGCGATGACGGTCGAGGAGGCGCGAGCCGCGCTCGCCGAGGACGCGACCTTCGACGACGACGACGAGACGCCGGCCGAGCTGCGCGCGATCGTCGAGCGCGCGATGGCCCGCGACGCGTCGCTGCGCTTCGGCACCGCCCGCGAGCTCGGCCGCGCGCTCCGCGGCTGGCTCGCCTCCCACGCCCCGGAGGGCGTCGCTCCCGAGCTCGGCCTGCGCGCCGAGCGCGCCGAGGCCACCCGCGAGGCCCGCCTCTCGAACGGCGACTCGCTCCCCTCGCTGCCCTCCGCCGCCGAGGTGAAGACCCTCGCCACCAGCCGCCTGCTCGACGACATGCTCGAGCCCGACCCCAAGGACTCCGGCACCGTCCGCATCGTCCGTCCGTCCGATCCCGGCACGCTCCCCCTCGATCGGAAGGGCGACGGGGCCGCCGAGGATCTCTCGCAGAGGCGCAGAGGCGCAGAGATGGGTCGGGTCGCCGACTCGACCGGCGAGGCTGCGGACGACCTCCTCGACGATCGTGAGGGCGACGGGGCCTCCGAGGATCTCTCGCAGAGGCGCAGAGGCGCAGAGATGGGGCGGGTCGCCGACTCGACCGGCGAGGCTGCGGACGACCTCCTCGACGATCGTGAGGGCGACGGGGCCGCCGAGGATCTCTCGCAGAGGCGCAGAGGCGCAGAGATGGGTCGGGTCGCCGACGAGGAGGGCGGGGCGGACTCGGCGGCGATCTCGGACTCGGTCTCGGACTCGGATTCTGATTCGGTCTCGGATTCGGATTCGGCCGCGGTCTCGGGCTCGGCTGCGGTCTCGGATTCGGAGGCGGTCTCGGATTCGGCTGCGGTCTCGGATTCGGCTGCGGTCTCGGATCCGGAGGCGGTCACGGCCGCGGTGTCCGACCGGGAGCGCCGGCTGCCTCCCTGGGTCTTCGCCTTCGCCGGGCTGGCGTTCGGGTCGTTCGTCGCCTGGCTCGTCTGGCCCACGCCGCCGGCTCCCAGGGCGCGCCCGGTCGAGACGAACGCGCCCCCGATCGAGCCGCCGCCCGAGCCCGCGCCGAGCGCGGTCGAGGCCCCGGCCGAGGTCGAGGCAGAGACCGAGGCAGAGATCGCGACGGAGCCCCCGGTCGAGGCGCCGCCCGAGCCGGAGCCGACGCCTCCGGAGCCGGTGGTCGAGGCGCCCGCGGCCCGCGCGACGCTGACGGTCAACGCGGCGCCGTGGGCGGAGGTGCTGCTCGACGGGCGCCCGATCGGCAACACGCCGCAGCGCAACGTCTCGATCCGCGCCGGGCGTCACACCATCGTGTTCCGGAACCCGGCCCTCGCGAACGGCGAGGCCCGCGCCACCTTCGACGCGCAGGGCGCGGTCACGGTGATCGCGGACCTCAACGCGAGCCCGCCGACGGTCCGGGTGCGCTGACTACCAGCCGGGCTGCGCCGGCTGACCGCCGACCTGCGGCGGGTCCCCGCCCTCGACCTCGAGCGGCCCGATCGGGAGCGGCTGGCCGCCCTTCTCCAGGTACACCTTGTAGAGCTCGGCGTGGAAGTAGGCGTGGATGATCCCGAGGATCACCATCGACGGCGGGAGCAGCAGGTAGAGCGTGAAGAGCGACGCGAAGATCGCGACGAAGCTCACCAGCGACATCACGAGCGTGCCGATGATGAGCTCCTTGAGGAGGAGCTTCGTCATGTCGAGCACCTCCTTGAAGCGCATCGCCGCGTTCACGTCGTCGGTCAGCGAGGCCCGGAGCGACGCGATCTGCATCGGGAGGCCGATGCCGATCATGATCAGCGGGTAGACGATCGCGATGAAGCCGAACATGCACATCATGCCCAGCCCGCCGAGCGCGCCGCCGGCCTCACCGCCCGCCGCCGCGCCGCCCGCCGTCATCGCCACGCCGGCGCCCATCGCCGCGTACATGCAGCAGAAGGTCGCCATGCCGATGCCGACCATGGGGATCGACCACACGAGCCGCGCCAGGAACGGCTTGAAGCCGACCTGGAGCAACTTCATGAAGTAGTCGAAGTCGAACTCCATGCGGGGGAGCGGCGCATCCTGCCCGCTCACCGCGCGGCGCATCATCAGCGTGACCCAGCCCGCGAGCACGAGCTGGCCGAACACGGGGATGCACATCGCGGAGAGCGCCAGGAGCGATGCGATCAGGACCTTGTTGGTCCACTGGGGGTCCTGGCGCATCGCACGCCATCCGCGAAGGTGCTCCATCGTTCTCTCCTGTTCAGCGCCTGGGGGAGAAGTTGAGCGGAGCCGCGACCACCGCGCAAGACCCGCCCTGGGGAGCCGGGAAGCGCATGCGCTGCGCGATGTTGCGCACGCAGGAGAGGACCTGCGGGTCGCGCAGGGTGCCTCCGGTCCGCACGCCCGAGACCGAGCCGTCGCGGCCGACCTTGATCTGGAGGCTCACGCGGCCCTCGAGGGTGTTGTTCACCTTGAGCCGCCGCTCGTAGCAGTTGCGGAACTGGAGCTGGTTCGACGCCATCGCCGACTGCGCGGCCGCCGCGTTGATCTGGCCCGAGCAGTTCCAGTTGCCGCCGCCGCCGCCGCCCACGTAGCGGGTGACGTAGCGGACGCGGGGCGGGCCCGAGTCGATCTCGGGGCCGGCGTCGGGCTCGGGCTCGGGGATGTAGAGGTCGTCGTCGGCGAGCGCGGTCGAGCGCTCCACGACCCCGGAGTCGACGACCGTCTGGGTCGCGACGGGCTCGACGTTCTCTTCCTCGCAGCCCTTCATCCCGAACCACAGCGCGATCGCGCCGCCGATCAGGACGACACCGACGATCGCGTACTTGAGGTTGCCCCCACCCGTTCCGGGCGGCGGCGCCATCGACTCCGACACATGACCCCCTGTTCGAGAGAGGGCCGGAGTCTAACGCGCCGAGGTTGCTGGGCAAAGAGGTCGTCAGACCTTTACGGCGTCGCCTCCCGTGGCATCCTCGCGCCCATGAGTCGCATCTACCGCAGCCTCCCGCCGAAGGGCACCAAGCTCGGCCTCGCCTTCTCCGGCGGCCTCGACACCCGCGCCGCCGTGGCGTGGCTCGAGACGAAGGGCATCGAGGTCCACTGCTACACGGCCGACCTCGCGCAGCCCGACGAGAAGGACCCGGCGGAGATCCCGCCGATCGCGATGACGCACGGCGCGAAGAACGCGCGGCTCGTCGACTGCAAGGAGGCGCTGGTGCGCGAGGGCATCGTCGCCATCCAGTGCGGCGCCTTCCACCTCACCAGCGGCGGCAAGAAGTACTTCAACACCACGCCCCTCGGCCGCGCCGTCACCACCACCGCGATCGTGAAGGCGATGCGCGAGGACGGGGTGCACGTCTTCGGCGACGGCTCGACCCACAAGGGCAACGACATCCAGCGCTTCTACCGCTACGGGATCCTCGTCGACCCGGAGCTCAAGATCTACAAGCCCTGGCTCGACCCGACGTTCAACGAGGAGCTCGGCGGCCGCAAGGAGATGAGCGAGTTCCTGAAGGCCCAGGGCAAGCCCTACTCGATGAGCACCGAGAAGGCCTACTCGACCGACAGCAACGTGCTCGGCGCGACCCACGAGGCCAAGGACCTCGAGCACCTCGACAAGGGCATGCGGATCGTCGACCCGATCATGGGCGTCGCGCACTGGAAGCCCGAGGTCGAGATCGCGGCCGAGGAGATCACGCTCGAGTTCGAGGCCGGCCGGCCGGTCGCGCTGAACGGGCAGCGCTTCGACTCCGCCTTCGCCCTGTTCGCCGAGTGCAACCGCGTCGGCGGCCGGCACGGGCTCGGCATGAGCGATCAGATCGAGAACCGCGTCATCGAGGCCAAGAGCCGCGGCATCTACGAGGCGCCCGGCATGGCGCTCCTCCACATCGTCTACGAGCGGCTGCTGAGCGCGATCCACAACGAGGACACGCTCGACCTCTACTTCACGCTCGGCCGCCGGCTGGGGCGCCGCCTGTACGAAGGCAAGTGGTACGACCCCGAGGCGCTGATGCTCAAGGACGCGCTCACCCGCTGGATCGCCCCGGCGGTCAGCGGCAGCGTGACCCTCGAGCTGCGCCGCGGCGACGACTACACGATCCTGAACACCGAGGCGGCGCACATGGCCTACGCCCCGGACAAGCTCTCGATGGAGAAGGTGGCGAGCGCCTTCACCCCGGAGGACCGCATCGGCGCGCTCGAGATGCAGGCGCTGCCGCTGAGCGACAACCGCGCGTTGCTGCTCCACTACCTCGACTCGGTCCGTCAGCTGAGCCCGGACCGCACCATCGACAAGCTCCTCGGCTCCGGCGAGGAGTGAGGCGGTCTGCCCTCGCGGCGTGACGGCGAGGGCGCGCTGTGGCGAAAAGGCTGCGCCGCCGACGCGTGAGGTGACCGCGCGCGGCGGCTGGCCCCGGGCGTGCACTGCCCCGCGGCATGCCGACTCGCCTCCTCGCGCTCTCCGCCTTCGCTCTCCTCGGCTGCTCTCTGGTCGGCTGTGCGGCCGAGCCGCCCGCCCCCGAGACCAGCTCCACCCGCGGCGAGCTCCACGCGGCCGGGTTCTTCGTGCACCCGCGCGGCGTCGTCCGGCCCTACTGCCACGGCGTGCTCACCGACGCGCGCTTCGTGCTCACCGCGGAGCGCTGCGTGGCCACCGCCGACGCCCGGGAGCTGTCGTTCGCGGTCGGCGCCGACGGAGGCTACGAGATGCCGATCGTCGAGCGGACCGACTCGGGCGACGGCCTCGTCCGGCTGCGCCTCGCCGCCTCGCTCGAGCGCGGTCTGCCGGCCGCCGAGGTGGGCGCCCCGCCGCGCACCGGGGAGACGCTCTCGGTGATCGCCTTCGCCCACACCGCCGAGCCGAGCGCCGCGCCGACCCCGGTCCGCTACCTGGTCGACGTGCGCGAGGTGCGGAACGAGGTCGCGGTCGCCGATCTCCGGCGCGGCGAGCCGGGCTGCCACGGCGACCTGGGCGCGGCCGTCTTCCGCGCCGGCACCCTGGTCGCGCTGGTGACCGGCACCGAGGAGGGCGGCCCGGCGCACCCTGCCTACGAAGGCTGCCGGACGCGGCTGCGCCTCACCCCGATCGCGACCGCGGACGTCAGATGATCGAGCCGACCGCGCGCACGGTGACGTTCACGCTCGTCCGGATCTCGCCCGCGGGGAACGGGTCACCCGGGTCGAGGTCGACCACCGTCTGGGCGAAGAAGCGCACGCGGCGCCCGCGATCGACCAGGTAGTCGCTGAGCTCCTGCGCGCCGGCCGCGTCGATCTGGACCTGCCCGCTCGGGGTCTCGCCCGCGCCGATGGCCGGCACCACGCCGAGCCGCCGCACGCCCAGCTCCGGGTCGATCGCGGTGGCCGCCTCGGGGCCCCAGAAGATCTCCACCTCGTTCACCGGGAAGGTGAGCGTGTTGAGCGGGACCTCGTAGCGGATCTCCTCGAAGGTGTAGCTGTCGACGCTCGCGATGACCTCGCGGGTCTCGCTCAGCAGCTCGTCGACGTCGATCACCCCGCCGACCGGCGCCGACACGGTCTTGGGCGCGGGATCGCACGCGCCGGCCTCGCAGGTCAGCGTCACCGTCTCGGTGGGCGGGCACATGCCCATCGGCCCGCAGGGCACGCTCCGGATGTTCCCGTCGTCGTCGCGGAAGGCGGTGGGCAGGTCGAGCTCGGAGGTGTCGACCTGGAACTCCTGCGGGCCCGTGGCGAAGACGACGCTGATGGTGCCGTCGCAGCTCGTCCCGAGAGTGAGCATCGCCCCGGCGAGGACGAGTGAAGCGAAGAAGCGCATGAGGGGAGAGTAGCAGCGTCAGCCGCTCCGCTGCCTGCGGCGTCGCCACGCGACGAAGCGATGCCACGAGAGCGTGACCCCGGTGAAGCCGAGGACCGCGCCGCCGACGCTCACGAGGGCGGCGAGCGCCATGCCGAGGAGACCGAACATCTCGCCGGTGTGGCCGAAGCGGATGACGCCGCGGATCCGGCGCGCGCTCGGCTCGTCCTCCCAGGGCGTGTGGCGGACGAGCTCCAGGGTGCGCCGGTCGACCTCGTAGCTCACCCGGTGCTGCGGCTGGCGCCCGTTGCCGTGGTCGGCGGTGATCACGACCGAGCTCTCGGCGTCGCCCGGCACGGTGAGGGTGAGCTGCCGCCAGTCCGGCTCGCGCGCGACCACCCGCGCCACCGCCGCGTCGACCCCGGTGAGGCGCGCGGCGAGCGACGCGTCCTCGTCCGCCGGGCGCGACGCGGGGCGCGCCGAGGCCTCCGTCTCGCCGCCGAGCGCGACCAGCCCGTCGCGGACCCAGGCGTAGGCGATGCCGGCGCCGGTCACCGCGAGGAAGAGGAGCGGCAGCGACAGCCAGAGGCCGAGCACGTGGTGCCAGTTGTGGTCGCGGGCCTTTCCGGTCTTGCCGCGGCGGAACCAGAAGATCGGGCGCACGCTCGACCAGCGCCAGCGGCGCGGCACCCAGAGCACCAGCCCGGTGAGCACGAGGGCGACGAAGCCGAGCGTCGCCGCTCCGACCACCGCCTTGCCGACGCCCCGCGCCCCGCCCTCGAGCGCGAACCAGCGATGCACCTTCATCACGCCGTGGAAGAAGCCGCGCACGCCGACCGCGCCGCCGCCGAGGGAGGCCCCGGTGAAGGGATCGAAGACCACCCGGCGACGGCTGACGCTCGCGACCACCGGATCCGCCGGATCGCGCCCGAGCGTGAGGTGGCTCGGCGCGCGATCCCCGAGCCCGGCCTCGAGGTGCGGCGCGAGCGTCTCGAGGGACAGCGGCGCGGCGCCGGGAGCGGGCGAAGAGACGAGCTGCCGATCCGCCCAGCGGGTGACGGGCAGCTCCGCCGCGAGCAGCGCCCCGGTGACGCACAGCATGATCACCACCAGGGACGCGGCGACGCCGATCACGAGGTGGAGCCAGAACAGCGCGGGGCGGAGACGACGGAGCACGCGCCGGGTTCCTGGCGCCTCTGAAAGTGATTGTCAATGTCGAGCGAGACCGCTTCCCGCTGCGCGCGGCCCCCGCTGCCGGTAGGCTTCGCCGCCATGACACGCGTCTGCTCGGTCTGGCTCTCGCTCCTCCTCGTCGCCTGCGGCGCCGCCGATCCCGGCGCCTCCGACGGCGCCACCGATCCGCCCGCGAGCGACGCCGGCGCCGAGGACGCGGGCCCGCCCCCGCGCACCACCGCGCCGACGCTCCCCGAGCCGACCGGCGCGTGCCCGGAGACCTTCGCCAACGGCCGGGTCACCGTGTCGCCCGAGGGCATCGCCCCGCGCGAGGTGCAGGTCTGGATCGGCGACGCGGCGGCGGAGCTGGACGGACCGCTGGTCTTCTACTGGCACGGGACCGGCAGCCGCCCGGAGGAGGCCGAGTACGGCCTGGGCCCGGACACCATGGAGGCGATCCTCGCCGCCGGCGGCATGGTGGTCGCGCCGATCCGCGATCCCGAGGCCGGCGACTTCCCCTGGTACCTCACCGCGGGCACCGGGGACGACGACCTGCGGGTGGCCGACGAGGTGGTGGCGTGCGCGATGGAGACGGTCGGCATCGACCCGATGCGCATCCACAGCATCGGCATGAGCGCCGGCGGCCTCCACACCACCCAGATGGGCTACCGCCGCTCGAGCTACATCGCGAGCGTGGTCGCCTACTCGGGCGGGCTGTACCTGCCGCGCCTGCCGCCGATCGAGGATCCGGCCAACCGCTTCTCGGCCCTGATGTTCCACGGCGGCGAGAGCGACGTGGTGATCATCGGCTTCGAGGACGCCACCGAGCGCTACCACGCCGATCTGACCGCGCGCGGCCACGTGGCCTTCATCTGCGACCACGGCAGCGGCCACACCATCCCCACCGCGGCCCGCGCCTCGGTCTGGGCCTTCTTCCAGGCCCACCCGTTCGGGGCGGAGTCGCCGTGGTCCGAGGGGCTGCCCGCCGACTTCTACGCGCCCTGCGGGCTCACGCCCTGACGTTCACCGCCCGCCGGGGAGGTACTGCGGCGGGAGGACGAGCACCGGATCGACGGGGCCGGGGCCCTGCGGCTGGGCGGCGACGAGGATCGCGGTGAGGGCGCCGATCGCGATCGCGCCCGCGCCGACCCAGAGCCACCAGCGCTCGTACCACTCGGGCTCGGGCGGCGGGGGCGGCTCGAAGGGGATCTCCGCGAGCCACTCGAGCGAGCGCTCCTGCGGCGCGACGGACGGCGGAGCCGAGAGCGCGACCGGCGCGTCGCCGGTGTAGCGCCGCGCCGGGTCGCAGCGCTCGGCGTCGCAGCGGAGGGCGACCGCGCGGTCGAGCGGCCCCCGGCCCGCCCACAGGAGCCAGACCTCGGGCGAGCCCGCCGAGTCGGTCAGGGAGGCGAGCGCGGCGAGCGCGGCGACCACCGCCTCCGGCTCTCCCGCGCGCGCCGCCGCCTCCACCCGGCGCGCCGCGGCGAGCTCACGGGTCGGCGAGAGCTGCACGCTCAGCGCGGGGCGCTCGCCCTCGAGCACCTGGACCACGCGCGCCCACGGGCGGTGGCCCGGCGCCTCCACCCGGAGCACGTGCAGCCCGACCGGCGCGGTGAGCGTGCGGGGCAACGCGCCGATCGTGCGGTCGTCGAGCATGACCACCGCGCCGTCGACGTCCGAGCGCACCTCGAAGCGACCGCGCGGGCCGGTCACCGCGGCGCGCCGGATCTGCCTCGCCCGCTCCACCACCTCGGGCCGCGCCTCCGCGACCTGCACGTCTCGTTGCGGATCCACCGAGGCCGCGCGCCGCAGCGCCGCGCCGCTCAGCCCGTCCATGCCCGCCTGGGCGGCGGTGATCGCGATCGCGAGCTGCACCTCCGCGTACCAGTCGCTCATGCCCGGCACGTCGAGGTGCTGCTCGGCGAGCCGCTCGGCGCGGGTGAGGATGCCGAGGGCGTCGCGCTCCTGCAGGCTGGCGGTCGCGTGACGGGCGCGGATCAGCAGGGTCTCGATGAGCGAGAGCACCTCGAGGCGCTCGGGGGACACGCGCCCGATCGGCGCCCGGTCGCGCGCCCAGGCCTCGAGCGTGGTCGGCGCCTCGAGCTCGGACTCGAGGCGTCGCTGCCAGCGGCGCCAGGCCAGCTCGGGCGCGCCGTCGTCCACCACCACCACCGCCGCCGGCTGGGCGCTCGCCGCCGCCGGCATCAGGGAGAGGATCAAGGTGAGCACGAGCCGCGCGCGCATCGCGCCGCGTACCGTATCAGCGCCTCACGCCGCGCGGGAGATCCGCGCCACCCGCGCCAGGAGCTGCCGCGCGCGGTGTCCCCAGGTGTGCGCCTCGAGGGTGCGCGCCCGGGCCGCCTCCACCATCGCCTCGCGCGCCGCCTCGTCGGCGAGGAGCGCCTCGATCCGGGCCCGCGCGGCGTCGGGGTCGTCGATCGCGAACGGCGCGTGCGCGCCCGGGTACTCGCTCGCGAGCCAGGCGTTCTCGTTCACCACCAGGGCGCTGCCGTTGGCCAGCGACGCGAAGTAGCGCTCGGAGGCGCCGTGGGCGTGCACCGGCTGCACGCAGAGGGTGACCTTCGCGCGCGAGACCATCTCCTCGTAGACGTAGTAGGGGACCGCGGGCCGGGTCCGCCAGCGGGCCCCGGGCACGAGCCGATCCCAGCCGTCGCCGACCACCGTCAGCGGCAGGTCCGAGAGCGCGCGGAGCACGGCCAGGCGGCGGCGCGCGCGCACGAAGCGGTTCATCGGGCCGAGCGTCATCGCCTCGAGGCGCTGGAGCGCCTGATGCGCGCCCACGCCGGCCTCGGCGCAGGACTCGCGGAAGACGTCGCGGAGCGGCCGGGTCAGATCGGACTCCCAGCGCTCGCAGGCCTGCCGCATCAGCTCGGCCACGCCGGGTCCGATGCTCCTGGACCAGCCCGCGGCCATCGGCTCCGGGTCCTGGATGCTGCCGGCGAAGAAGACCTCGAGGTCGCGATCGGCGCCGCGCACCCGCGGCAGCACGCGCCCGGCGAGGGGCACCGTCTCGGCGTGCGGCAGGCCCATCGCCCGCGCCTCGGCGGTGGAGCGGTCGTTGGTCCAGACGGTGCGCACGTGCGGCGCCCGGAGCGCGCTCGCCCAGGCCGACTGGTAGTAGGGCTCGTCCACCATCCAGCTGGTGAGCGGCGCCCCGCCCAGCGGGCCTCCGTCCGGCGCGCGCAGCTCGGCGCCGTCGAGGTTGAACGAGAGCACCAGGTCCGGCTCGAACCGGCTCAGGGCCTCGACGAGCCGCGGATCGGCGCCCTTGGCGAGGTCGAGCTCGACCGCGACGCAGCCCTCGTCCTCGAAGGCCATCTTCATCGCGTCGACGAAGCAGCGGAGGTGATCGTAGTTGCACGCGCCCTTGATGAGGGCGACGCGCGGCGGGCGGGCATCTTCCATGACTTCCCCCGACGAAACGGTTCTTCAGATCCGGCGATGAGCCGCCGTTGAGGGACCTGAACGGAGCGGCCGCGGGCTTCTGAACCCGCCGGTCGTGTGTCGGGAGGACACGAACATGGAAGAGCTTCGCGTAGCCGTCGTGGGAGGCGGCGCCTCCGGTCTGTCGGCGGCCCGGCTGCTCGCGCGCGCCGGCGCCCGGGTCACGGTGGTCGACGCATCCGCCGCCCCGGGCGGGGCCTGGAACCACCTGGAGGCCGAGGTCGAGGGCCAGCCGGTCGAGCTCGATCGCGGCGTCCGGCTCGCGATCGGCAGCGGCGACCCGGCCCTCGACGCGGCGATCTACGGTGAGCTGCCCGGGCTCTCGTGGCACCGGATCGACGGCTTCCCGAACGAGGGGCACGTCTTCGCGGGGTGCCTCCACCTCGAGAGCCCCTGCCCGGATCTGCGCCGCCACCCGGAGCGCGCGCGCCTGATCGCGGAGCTGCGCGACGCCAGCGCAGGAGGCGAGGCGCTCCTCGGCCACCTGACCGCCCGCTACGGCCCGACGATCGCGGAGGCGGTGCACCGGCCGTTCCTCCGCAAGGTGCTGGGCGCCGAGCTCGAGCAGCTCGCGCCGCGGGCCGAGCGCTCCTTCGTGCCGCAGCGGCTGATCGTCGCCGACGCCGAGGAGACCGACGCGCTGCGCCGGACCGAGGCGCTGCGGGATCGGGTCGCCCATCCGTCGGCCCGCGACCTGAAGCCGCCGGGGCGCCTCTACCTCTACCCGTCACGCGGCGGCATCGGCCGCTGGATCCAGGCGACGGTGCGCGACCTCGAGGCGCGCGGGGTGCGGTTCCACCGGGGGCGGGTCACCGAGCTGTCCTGCGACGGCCACGCGGTGCGGGCGGTCCACGTCGACGACGGCGCGCGGCTCCCGGTCGACGCCCTGGTCTGGGCCTCGCCGGTCCCCCTGCTCGCCCGGGCCGCCGGGCTCACGCTGCCGGCCGCGCGGCCGAGCTTCCGCGATCTGGCGGTGGTGCACCTCGCCTTCGATCGCGAGCCCTCGACCGACCTCGCCTACTGCACCTTCTTCGACGAGGCCGAGCGGACCCACCGCGTCGCCTTCTACCGAGAGGTGCGCCCCGCGGCGACGCCGCTCGAGCGCCGCATGGCGACGGCGGAGATCGTGCTCGACCCCGAGGCGAGCGAGGCCGGGCTCGAGGAGACGGTGGCGGACGAGCTGCGCGCCGCGGGGCTGGTCCCGGCGGAGGCGGCGGTGACCTGGAGCCGGGTCGAGCGCTTCGCGCGGGTCTTCCCGGTCCCGACGCCCGCGCTCGCGGAGGCCTCGGAGGCCTGCCGCGCGACGTGCGATCGCTGGTCCAACGTGGGCCTGGTCGGGCGCACCGACGACGCCCCCTTCCTCGACGGCATCCTCCGGGGCTGCGAGGCCGAGGTGCAGCGGCTGCTCGAGGCGGCCGCGGTGGGAGCGGCCGCGTGACCGCCGAGGCGCGCATCGAGCGCTACGAGCAGGCCTACCAGGACGACTACGGCTACGAGGCGTGGCTCGTCCGGGCGAGGCGCGGAGCGACGCTGGCCGCGATGGAGGCGGCGAAGCCCCGGCGCGTGGTCGAGATCGGCTGCGGCACCGAGCCCCTCTTCGGCGAGGCGGGACATCAGGCCGACGCGGTCGAGCGCTGGGTCACGGTCGAGCCGGCGGACACCTTCCGGCGCGCCGCCGAGGCGCTGGCCGCGCGCGAGCCTCGCCTCCGGGTGATCGGCGACTTCTTCGAGCGTGCGCTCGACGACGTCCGGGACGCGCTCGGCGGCGACGCGGACTTCGTGGTGCTCGACGGCCTGCTCCACGAGCTGCCCGATCCGGCGGCCATGCTCCGGGCCGCGCACACGATCCTCGGCCCCGGCGGCGTGCTCCACGTCAGCGTGCCCAACGCGTTCTCGCTGCACCGCCGGCTGGCCCACGCGATGGGGCTGATCGACGACGTGCACACGCTCTCGGCCCGCAACGTCGCGCTCGAGCAGGCCCGGGTGTACGACCCGGAGTCGCTCCGCGCCGCGCTCGAGGCGGCCGGCTTCGATGACGTCGACGTCGGCGGGCACACCATCAAGCCGTTCACGAACGCGCAGATGGAGGCGGTCGAGGCGGCGCTCGGTCCGGGCGTGCTGGACGGCCTCGCGAGCCTCGGCGAGTCGCTCCCGGCGCTCGCGGCCGAGATCACCGCCGACGCGCGGAGACCCTCGTGATCGTGCGCCCCTACGAGCCGGGCGACGCGGCCCGGTGGGACGAGCACGTCGCGCGCTGCCCCAAGGGCACGGTCCTGCACACGCGCCGCTTCCTCGGCTACCACCGCGACCGCTTCGAGGACGCGTCGCTCGTGGTGCAGGACGGCGGCAAGTGGGCGGCGGTGATGCCGGCGGCCCGGGTCGACGGCGTCGTGGTGAGCCACCCGGGCGCCACCTTCGGCGGCGTGCTGGTGCCGAAGCACGCGAACGCGCGCGCGGTGGACGAGGCGCTCGCCGCGATCCGGGCGCACCTCGCCGGCCGCGCGGAGGCGCTGGTCCTCGGGCTCCCGCCGTCGCACGTCGCCGACCAGCCCGAGGAGACGGATCTGCACGCGTGCTGGCGCGCGGGCGGCGTCCTGGAGCGGCTCGATCTCTGGAGCGTGGTGGACCTGCGCGCGCCGATGAAGACCGACCTGCGCAGCGCGAAGAAGGGGCGCCTCCAGGGCGTGTGCGCGCGGCCCGAGGAGGAGGAGGAGGCCTACGTCGAGCTCCACGAGATCCTCTGCGAGAACCTCGAGGCGCAGCACGGCGTGCGGCCGGTGCACACGGTGGAGGAGCTGCTCGACCTGCGCGAGCGGCTCGGGGAGAGTCAGGAGCTCTGGGTCGCGCGCGACGCCGACGGACGCATGGTCGCGGGCAGCTGGCTGCTCCAGCACCGCGAGGGCGCGTGGCACACCCAGTACCTCGCCTGCGCGCCGGCCGGTCGCGCGCTCCGCGCCCAGGACGTCCTGATGCACGAGCTCGTCCTGCGCTTCGCCGAGGCCGACGAGCGCACCCTCTCCTTCGGCGCGTGCACCGAGCAGGGCGGCCGCGAGGTCAACGACGGCCTGCTGACCTTCAAGACGAAGTTCGGCGCCGGCGCCGCGACCGCCGCCCGCTTCCGTTTCTCCCTCTGAGCGGACCGCAGCGGCCACCGCGTCGCCTGGCGAGCTGTGGGGTCGAGCCCACAGCTCGTTTTTCTCGTGCGGAATGCGGCCGTGACCTTTCGCACGAAGTCCTCTCATTTCGGGAAAGTGCGCTCCCAGGTGTCTCGATACGAAACGTAGGTTTTTCCCTCTGTCACCATTCGGGCGACAAAAGAAAGTGCGGGACCTTCGTACTCGCCAGGGGTGAGCCACGGAGACCGCAGCCGCCCCTCGGGCATGGGCACCATCACCCTGGGCGTCGAGCCCAAGACCCGCGACATGCTCGCGCTCAAGACGCTCGACGCGGACTGGTTCCCCCACGTCGACGTCCTGAGCACCGTGCTCGCCGAGACCCAGATCGCCGGCAGCCTCGGCGAGGGCCTCGTGCCGGTGCTCGACGCGAGCCCGCTCGCCGACGGCGGCCTGCAGATCGTCATGCCCTGGCTCGAGGGCAGCTCGCTCGGCTCTCGCATGGAGCCGGGGCGGCGCTACGACATCGGCGCGGTCGTCGGCCTGCTCACGCCGATCGCGCGGGCCCTCGACGCCCTGCACGAGCGTGGGCTCGCGCATCACCGCCTCTCGCCTCGCTCCGTCTTCCTGCACGACGGGCCCGACGGTCCCGAGGTCTTCGTGCTCGGCGCCGGCCTGGCGCCGCTCACCGCGCCCCACCTGCGCGTGTCGCGCGCCGAAGGGATCAGCGACTCGGAGCGCGAAGCCCTGCGCTACGTCGCGCCGGAGGCCATGTCTCTCGAGGGCGACGAGCCGGCGGCGGACCTCTTCGCGCTCGGCGCCATCGCCTTCGAGCTGCTGGCGGGCGCGGCGCCCTACGCCGACCAGCCCACCCTGACCGAGACCCTGGAAGCGCGTCGCGGCGTCGCCCCCCGCCTCTCGCGCGTCGCCCGCGTGCCGTACGCGCCCGAGGTCGAGCAGGTCGTCGCGCGCGCGCTCTCCGTCCGCCGGAAGCGCCACGGCACCGCGACCGCGTTCGTGCTCGACCTGGCCCGAGCCGCAGGCGTCGTCGACAGCGTCCGCCCCGAGGGCGTGTCGGCGGCGGTCTCGGTCTTCCTCGGCGACGAGGTCGACGGCGTGCTCGAGTCCTCGGCGCACTGGCAGATCACCGAGGTGAACCTGTCGGCGGTCGAGCTGGCGCCCGAGGAGCGCATGACCTCGACCGCGCCCGGCCCCCGACCGCCCTCGGTCCCGATGCCGCTCGTGCGCCGCAAGCCGAAGAACGGCGTCCGGGAGTCGCGACGGGACGCGCGCCGCGCGGGGACCTTCGCGGCGGTGAACTCCGCCGAGCTCGACGCCGTCCCCCTGCCCTCGGAGCCGCCCGCCGCGCGCCCGGACTCGGGGATGGACCACAGCGGTGTTCGCGCGAGGCGCGACGTCCTGAAGAAGCTCGCCCGGCGCCTCTTCGCCAGCGGGTGAGGCCCGCTGGGAGCTCACTTCACGACTGGAACTCCAGACGAGTCCGGGGGAAGGTCTCCGGGGCGCTCCCGTAGCCTGCGCCCAGGAGACCTCCGTGAAAGACAAACAGCACTACTTGGTCCCGGTCCTGGCGGGCGGCGTGCTCGCCGCGGTCCTGTCGGCCATCCCGATCGTCAACTACTGCAACCTCATCTTCTGCATGTGGATGCTGCTCGGGGCCGGCCTGGCCGTGAAGCTCGTCCAGGACAAGACGAACACGGTCGACGGCAAGGAGGGCGCGATGATCGGCCTCCTCACCGGCCTGGTGACCGGCGGGCTGTTCGCGGTCCTGTATCTCTTGATGTTCCTCATCTTCGGCGCGGCGATGATCCCCGGCGCGGCCGCGGGTGAGGTCGAGGGCGCGCTCGGCGGCACGGTGATGATGCTCGTCATCACCGTCGGCAGCTGCTTCGTGGCGCTCTTCGCGTTCGGCGGCTTCGGCGCGCTCGGCGGCCTGCTCGCCTCCATGATCTTCCCGCCGAAGAACGACGACGCGGGCGGCGGCGGCGGCTTCGCGCAGGCGCCCAGCGCGCCTGGCTTCGGTCAGCCCCCGGGCGGTCCCGGCGCGCCTCCGGCCGGCGGCTTCGGTCCGCCTCCCGGCGGCCCCGGCGCGCCCCCCGCGGGCGGCTTCGGTCAGCCTCCGAGCGGCGGCGGCCAGCCCCCGGGCGGCGGATCGCCCTGGGGTCAGTGAGGCGAGTGGGCGTCGCCGGCGCCATCGCCGCCTGGTTCGCGGTCATCGCGATCCTGGCGGCGGCGCCGGTCTTCGCCCCCGACACCGCCCTCGCGATCATCGCGCGCGTGGTGTTCTCCGGGCTCTGTCACCAGATCCCGGAGCGGAGCTTCGGCCACGACGGCCACCTGCTCGCGGTCTGCGCGCGCTGCGCGGGCATCTACGCCGGCCTCGCGCTCGGGCCCCTGCTCGCGATCGCGCACCCGCTCGCGCCGCGCCGCGCGCGCTGGTGGCTGGTCGGCGCCGTCCCGATGGCGACCCAGGTCGTCCTGGCGTGGATCTGGCCGGCCCTCGACCTCGGCTGGCTGCGCGCCCTGACCGGGATCTGGGCCGGGCTCTTCGGCGGCTGGCTCCTCGCGTCCGCCCTGTCGGCGCCGCGCGAGACGCTGGATCGCGCCCCGGCGTCCGCGTAGCATCCGGGGAGGAATGGCGACGATCCTGGTGGTGGACGACGAGCCCGACGTCCGCTTCCTCGTGCGCATCGTGGCGACGCAGCGCGGCCACGAGGTGCTGGAAGCGGCGGACGGGATGGAGGCGCTCGAGGTGCTCCGCGCGAGCGCGGTCGACGCCGTGGTCACCGACCTGAACATGCCGCGCATGAGCGGCGTGACCCTCCGCGAGAGGATCCGGGAGGCGTGGCCCGATCTGCCCGTGCTGCTCTGGACCGCGAGCCGACACCCGACGCACGAAGGAGAGCCGGTGACCGACGCGCTCGACAAGTCTCCCCTCGACCTCGATCTCGACGCCTTGCTGCGCGCCGGGAGCACGGAGGTGGCGTCGTGAGCGAGCACGCGCGGATCTCCACCGGCGACGACAACCTCGACCGGGTGCTGAGCGGCGGCCTCATCGCCGGCTCGACCGTGGTCATCAGCGGCCCCCCGGGGGCGGGCAAGAGCATCCTGGCCCAGCAGATCGTCTTCACCAACGCGACGCCCGAGCGCCCCGCGCTCCTCGTCAGCACCTTCTCGGAGCCGCAGTCGAAGCTCGTCGCCCACCTCTCGGGCTTCGACTTCTTCGACGACGACGCCTTCGGGGACCGCATCCGGCCGCTGACTCTGGTCGACGCGCTGCGGAGCGAGGCGGGGCTCGACCGCGTGGTCGACGAGCTCACCGCGGAGGTGGTGCGCAGCCGGCCGTCGATCGTGGTCATCGACTCGGCGAAGGCGCTCACCGACGGCACCGCGTCCCCGCGGCTCCGTTCCTCGATGTACGAGCTGGTCGCCCGGCTGTCGCACACCGGCGCGACGCTCCTGCTCGTCGGCGAGTACGACGACGAGGCGATCGCGACCCGGCCCGAGTTCGCCGTCACCGACGCCATCCTCCAGCTGAGCAACGACGCGGTCGGCGCCGTCGACCGACGGGCGCTCCGGGTCGCCAAGCTCCGAGGCTCGGGCTTCGTCTCCGGGCGCCACTCCCTCGCGCTCTCGAGCGCGGGGGTCCAGGTCTTCCCGCGCCTCGAGTCGATCGTGCAGACCGCCGACATCTCCGCGCTCGAGGGCCGGGCCTCGCTCGGGGTCGAGGGGCTCGACGAGCGCGTGGGCGGCGGCCTCCCGGCCGGCGACGCCACCCTCCTGATGGGCCCCTCCGGCGCCGGCAAGACGGTGCTCTGCCTCCACTTCACCGGCGCGGGCGTGGCGGCGGGCGAGCGCTGCCTCTACGTGTCACTCGAGGAGGCGCCCGACGCGCTGACCGCCAAGTGGCGCTCCTTCGGCATGCCGCTCGACGACGCGCTGGCCGACGGGCGGCTCGTGCTGCACCACGCGCCGATCACCGAGCTCGACATCGACCGGCTCGGCGACGACGTCGCCCGGATCCTGCGCGAGCACCGCCCGACGCGGGTGGTCTTCGACAGCCTCGGCGAGCTGGCGGTGGGGGCGCAGCGGGAGGGCCGTCACCCGGGCTACATCTGGTCGCTGGCCAACCTCGCTCGGCGGGACGGCGCGTCGGTGATCTTCACCCAGGAGACGATGGCGTTCGGCAGCGAGGCGCCGGGCGGGGTCGGCTTCAGCCACCTCTTCCACAACGTGCTCTTCCTGCGCTACCTGGAGCGGCCGGACCGGCTGAGCCGCGCGCTGACGGTGGTGAAGATGCGCGACTCGGCGCACGCCACCGGGCTGCTCGAGCTGTCGATCGACGCGGACGGCATGCGCGCGGAGAGCGTGATCGCGAAGGCGTCCGGGATGCTCGGCTGGTCGACCCTCTCGGTCACCGAGACCGGCGAAGGCACACGCTGATCAGGCGGCGCTCGCCTCCGCCGAGCTGACGAGAGAGACGATCCGCGCCTCCGGCACCTCGAAGTCTCGGTGGATCGGGTCGGGGTGGCTGCCCTCGATCTGGGCGCCGCGCACGAAGCGAAGATCGACCCCGGCCGCGCGGCCGAGCCCGTCGAAGTAGTGCGGCGGGGCGCTCTCGCCCCAGAGGCCGAGCATCGTCGCCCCCTCGCGCATGAACACCACGTTGGTCATGCCCGCGCCGACGGTCAGGACCACCGTCTCGGCGTTGGCGAAGAGCTGCACCTGCTCGCGGAAGCTCAGCGACACGGGATCGACGAGGGTGAAGCCCCGCGCCTCGAGCGCGGCGGCGATGGCCGCCTCGTTCACGCAGCCGCGACGCACGCTCCGGCGGGTGAGCATCACGCGCTTCGGGGTGTCGACGTCGGTGTCGACCCGAGCCAGGACCGCCTCGCGCAGGCGCCGCACCGTCTCGGGCGCGATCATCATCTTCGAGAACGGCACCCGCGGATCGTCGGGGATCATGCCGCCGAGCGACGGCACCACCAGCCGCTCCACCGCGATCCGGCTGTCCGGGCGGAGCTCGAGCACCTCGCGCCCGGGGGCGAGCAGCGTCAGCGCCTCCTTGCACTGCGCGGGCAGCGCGGCGTTGACGAGCAGCGGCAGCGCGTCGGCGCCCGGCAGCTCGGCCGCGAAGAGCACCTTGGGGAGGTGCTCGACCGTCCAGTGGAAGTAGTTCCGCGCCGCGCGGCCGCCGATCAGCACGGCCGCCTCGAGGCGACGGGTGACGGCGCGGGGCCGGAAGATCAGGGTGCTCCCGTTCGGGTGGTTCCAGCCCGCGTACTCCGGCACGTTGTCCTGCCGGAGGCGTGGCGAGAGGCTCTCGTCGTAGACCGCGAGCGCGTCGCCGACGGTGACCACGCCGCTCTCGCCGATCACCTCGGCGCCCGACACCTCGGTCACGTGGAGCGGGGGCGTGCGCTCGTGGTGCGGGCCGTCCGCGCGGAACGGCGGCTCGTAGCGCGGCGAGGGGACCACGCAGGGCTCGGCGGCCGCGATCTCCACCTGCGCCGCCGCGTGGGCCGCGATCGGCGTCTCGCGCAGCATCACCGCCTCGCGCGCGTGCAGCACCGAGGCGGCGGCTCCATAGCGCTGGGTCCGGAGGGCGTGCCACGCGCCGAGCGCTTGCTGCGCCTCCTCGCCGCGCCCCATCTCCATCAGCGTCCGGCCGAGCCGCTCCACCGCGTCGACCGCGCGGGCGTGGCCGGGGAAGCGGCGCCGCAGCTCGTGGGACGCCTCGATGGCGGCCTGATGGCGGCCGGCGGCGCGGCGCCAGTCCGCGAGATCGAACCAGGCCTCCACGTCCTCGGGGGAGAGCACGAGGGCGTCCTCCAGGCACGCGATGGCCTGCGCGTAGCGTCGCTCGCGGTAGAGCAGCGGGGCCTGCTCGAGCAGCGGCCGCGCCGCCTCGACCCCGGAGACGAGCGCGCGCGCCGCCTCCGCCTCGGCGTGACGCCCGAGCGCCTCGAGGCAGCGCGCCCTCCCCTGCAGCGCGCCGACGTCCCGCCGGTCGAGCTCGCGGGCCGCGGTCCACATCGCGAGGGCCATCTCCACGCCTCCGCGCGCCTCGAGGGCCGCGCCCATGGCGCAGAGGATGTGGCCCCGGTTGGGGTGGGCCGCGACGAGCTGCTTCAGCCGCGCCATGCCGCCGGGATCCCCCGCCGCCACCGCGTCCGCCGCCTCGTCCACGCGCCGCGCGAGCGCGGGGCTGAGTCTCTGCCTCTCCATGCCCTCTCACTCGGACGCGGGGGCCGAGTCCTGAAGGTGTTTTCTTCCTCAAGATCCCCGCCGGCCCCGCCGTTTCGCGAGACATGAGGCGAGACGTGAGCACCGCAGAGCTGTTCGACCGCGAGTTCCCGGCCGCGCGCCGGGCGCCCCACCTGGCGCCGGTGCCGTCCTACGCCCGCCCGCTCGCCGTGAAGCGCGCGATGGAGGTCGACCTCAGCGTGATCCGCGATCACCGCGGCGACCTCGTGGTGGCCGAGCTCGGCAAGCACCTGCCGTTCGTGGCCCGCCGCATGTACTCGCTGGTGCGCGTGCCCGAGGGAGAGGCCCGCGGCGGCCACGCCCACAAGGAGCTCGAGCAGCTCCTCTTCGTGCTGCACGGCGCGCTCGACCTCGTGCTCGACGACGGCGAGACCCAGCAGCGCGTGCGCCTCGACGACCCGGAGAAGGCCATCTACCTCCGCCCGATGGTCTGGCGCGAGCTCGAGCGCTTCGCGCCCGGGACCGTCTGCGTGGTCCTCGCCTCCGAGGTCTACGACGAGAGCGACTACCTCCGCAGCTACAACGGCTTCACCGACGAGCTCGCGCGCCTCGGGTGGTGAGCGGCGCGACGGCCTCGGCGATGCGCGCGAGGTGCTCCGGATCGGTGCCGCAGCAGCCGCCGAGCACGGTGAGCTCGTGCGCCTTCGCCAGCGCGGCGAGCTCTCGGGCCAGCGCCATCGGATCGCCCCGGTCGAGCTCGGTCGAGGCGTCGAGCTCGGCGTGGCTCTTGCGCGACGCGTTGACCCGCAGCCCCCGGAAGCGGGCGAGCCACGGGGCGTCGGCCTCCCGCGCGGCCCGCAGGGTCGGCGCCACGTGCGCCGGGTGCACGCAGTTGGCGGCGTAGAAGAGCGGATAGCCGCCGGTCGCGTCGTCCACCCGCGCCACGAGCTCGCCGAGCGAGGCGCCGTCCACGAGCGCGCCGTCGGTCTCGAGGGTCGGCGAGATCGCCACCGGGAGGTCGACCTCGCGGCACGCCCGCGCGATCCCGACCGACTCGGCGACGCTCGTCATCGTCCACGCGGTCACGAGCTCGACCCCGGCCTCCGCGCACGCCTCGAGCTGCGGCCGGTGATAAGCCGCGGCCGCCTCGGGCGTGACCGGGCCCTCGAGCGCGTAGCCGTCTCCGCGCGGGCCGAGGTCCGCGGAGAGGACCGCCGGCGCGCCGGCCCCGGCCAGGAAGCGCCGCACCCGCGACGCCCCCAGCCGGGCGAAGCGCCGCACGTCACCCGGACGCGCGACCCAGTCGGGGGAGGCCCGCCAGCCGAGGGTGTCCGTCAGCAGGGCGAAGCCGTGGCGGCGCGCGGTCGCGGCGATCGGCCGGAGGAACCCGGCCTCGAAGCGCGCCCAGGCGTCGTCGTCGTCGAGCACGTCGAAGCTGCAGAAGTCCCGCAGCGCGACGCCCTGCTGGTAGATCAGGAACGTCTCCACCCCGGCGAACGTCAAGAGACGTCGCCCCTCCTCGATCGCCCGCGGCGTGATCCTCGACATCGTCGCCCCCCGGGGGCGATGTACTCACAGCGCGGCGGTGAGCGCGGCGACGACCTCGTCCTGCTGGGCTTCGGTGATCTCCGGAAACATCGGGAGCGACAGCATCGTGCGCGCCGCCTCCTCCGCGACCGGGAAGTCCCCCGGCGCGTGTCCGAGGTGGGCGAAGGCCCCTTGCAGGTGACAGGGCACCGGGTAGTGCACGCCGATCCCGACGCCCGCCGCCTCCATCGCCGCCTTCACCCGGTCGCGCTCCTCGACCCGCACGACGTAGAGGTGCCACACCGGCTCGGTGTCCTCGGGGGTCACCGGGAGCCGCACGCCGTCGATCCCGGCGAGGCGCTCGTGGTAGCGCGCGGCGGCGGCGCGGCGGGCCTCGGTCCAGCGCTCGAGGTGCGTCAGCTTCACCCCGAGGATCGCGGCCTGCATCGGGTCGAGGCGTGAATTGAAGCCGCGCTTGGGGTGGTGGTACTTCACCTCGCTGCCGTAGTTCCGCAGCGCGCGCAGCTCGGCCGCCAGCTCGTCGTCGTCGGTCATCACCGCGCCGCCGTCGCCGTAGGCCCCGAGGTTCTTGCCCGGATAGAAGCTGGTCGCGGCCACGTCGCCGAAGGTGCCGGCGCGCCTCCCGCCGCGGCGCGCGCCGTGGGCCTGGGCGGCGTCCTCGACGATCGCGAGATCGCGGCGCTCGGCCAGCGCGGCGAGCGGCGCCATCGGCGCGACCTGCCCGAAGAGGTGCACCGGCGCGATGGCCGAGGTCTCGCCGCCGATCGCGTCCTCGAGCCCGCGCGGATCGAGCAGCAGGGTGTCGGGATCGACGTCGACGAAGACCGGTCGCAGCCCGGCGCGGGCCGCGGCGAGCGGGGTGGCGATGAAGGTGTTGGCCGGCATCACCACCTCGCCGCGCAGCGCCAGCGCCCGGAAGGCGAGCTCGAGCGCGTCGGTGCCGTTGGCGACGCCGATCGCGTGCTTCACCTCGCAGAAGCGCGCGAAGTCCCGCTCGAAGGCCTCGAGGTGCGGGCCGAGCACGAACGACGTGTCGTCGAGCACCCGCGCGATCGCCGCGTCGATCTCGGCGCGGATCGAGCGGAGCTGGGTCCCGAGGTCGACGAAGGGGACGCCCATCTCAGAGGTCTTCGGCCTTGTCGCGGAAGCGCTCCATCAGCTTGGGCAGGCTCTCCTCGACGAAGAGCGCCTGCACCTCGGGCGGGATGGGCAGGTTGGTCTCCACCTCGGACTCGTAGTGGGCGACCGTCTCCTCGTCTTCGGTCTCCTCGAGCACCCACTTGCCGACGTTCTTGGTGAGGCTGGGCGAGTCGACCAGCTCCCAGGCGATCTCGCGGTCCGAGATCGCGTAGCGGCAGGTGTACTCGGTCTTGACGTCGAAGCCGGCGAACGAGATGTCGACGTGGAAGGTGACCAGCGCCGCGTCGTCCGAGCGCTCCTTCACGTCGACCGACGAGACCTCGGGCAGCAGCTCCGCGTAGGACTCGAAGTCGAGCAGGACCTCCTTGAGCTCGTCCGGCGAGACGAAGGTCTCGAGCTTGGTCTTGGCCAGGGCCATCATTCTCCTCCGTGGCAGACGGCTTCCACGTTGTAGCCGTCGGGGTCGATCACGAACGCGCCGTAGTAGCCCGGGTGGTAGTGCGCCCGGACGCCGGGCGGCCCGTTGTCGGTGGCGCCGGCGGCGAGCGCGGCGGCGTGGAACGCGTCCACGGCCGCGCGGCTCTTCGCGGTGAAGGCGAGGTGCGTCGAGGCGATCTCGCCGTCGGTCGGAGCGAGCCAGAGATCCGGCTTCCCGGCGCCGAAGCCGCAGGTGGCCGGCACACCGAGCGACGGAACCTGCGCGCGGGTCAGCTCCATGACGAGCCCGTACCCGAGCGGCTCGAGCGCGGCGGCGTAGAAGGCCTTGGACCGCGCGTAGTCGCGGACCAGCAGCGTGTAGTGGTCGATCATGACCCGGGGAGCGTACCCGGATCACGCCCCGCGCGTCAGAGCCCGGTCTCGTTCCCGTAGAACCACATGAAGGTCCCGAGCGCGCGACCCACGTAGGTGAGGGCGAGGGTCACCGTCAACACCGAGGTCAGCAAGGCCAGGCCGATGGAGAGGCCTTGGAGCGCTAACGCGCCCCCGACCACCACGCCGACCCAGACCAGGACCCACCCCGGCACGAGCGCAGCGTAGAGGCCCAGGTAGCCGAGCGGCACCCGGGTCACCACCTGCACGGCCGCCGGGTAGTTGAGCCCGCCGAGGCACCCGGTGGTGCTCGCCGCCAGCATGAGCGATGCGGGGAGCAACAGAGTGTGCACGGCGTTGGCGAGGTGGACCCAGATGGGCGGGCTCTCGATCACGCTGATCGCGCTCCGGTCGGAGTAGACCAGGGCGAGGCCCATCGAGACGAGCGGGATGAAGTAGAGCGCGACCGCGACCCTCAGGCCGGCCATGATGACGTCCCAGAGCTCGTCGCCGCTGGCCTCGCGTCGGACCGCTGCGCCGTCGTGCCCGTACGAGCCGTGCCGGATGACGGCGCAGAAGTAGGCGGCCAGGATGCACAACCCGGCGCCCATCGGGAGCCACGCCACGGTGAGGCTCAGCCGAAGCCCGATGAAGAACGCGACCGTGGCGAGCGCGCCGACGCCGATCATCATCGCCACGGTCCCGCCCGACGAGACGGGGTACACGGCCGCGGACAGGAGGGCGCCGGAGAACGAGCCGGTCACCTCCCGCTGCGCCGGCGACGCAGGGATCACGCCGGGCCGCGACCCGGAGGCGGTGATGCTCTCGATCGAGGACAGCGCTCTCGCCGAGGACCCGGCCGGAGGCTCCGGCAGCGGCAGGTCGGGCAGGGGCAGCTCCGACGCGGGCGCCGGGGCGGAGCTCCGGGCGACCGGCCTGAGGCGGAGGGTCGCGCCGGCCCGATGCAGGTGATGGAAGAGCAGCTCGGCGTCGGCCTCCGCCAGCCCCTCGCGCACCGTCGCCGGCAGCGCGAGCGAGCGCAGCGCGCGGGGGTCGATCCCGAGGGCGCCGGCGATCTCCGCCGCGTCGTGGTCGGGGGCCAGCTCGACGAGCTCCAGTGCGTACCAGGACATGGTCGGATCGACGCTACCGAGCCGCTCCCGGGCGCGCGTCCCCCGTTCGGGTGACGGGCGCACCGCCGTCCTCTAGCATTCCGGCGATGGACCTCGACGACGTCATCGACGGATCCGTCGCGGCGGTTTGCGATGACGATCTCCCCGAGCTGGCGAGCACGCTCGGCCGCTTCCTCGGCGCCGAGCGCAGCCTCGTCTTCCACTACCCGCAGGAAGGGTTTCCTTCGTTTCTCCCCTCGGACCTCGCGTCCGAGATGCGAGGAGGCTACGGGCCCGGGCACCTGGAGACCGACCCCATCCACCCGTGGATGCACGGCCTCTCGCCGCGCCTCGTGGTGACCACCGAGTCGCTGGACCGGCGCGCGTTCGTGCGCTCGTTCGCGTACCGGGACTTCTATCGTCGCGTCGGCGCCGAGCGGCTGCTGGGCGTCTGGCTCACGGACGGCCGCTACGGGCACGCCGGCATGCTCGGGATTCTCCTCACGAAGCGCGGTGAGCCCTTCGACCGGGCGCGGGCCGCGAAGCTCGAGCTCGCCCGGAGCAACCTCCGCGGCGTCGCCCGGCGCCTCGAGAAGACGCGCGCCCTCCGGGAGGAGGCCGATGTGGGCCGCGCCCTGCTCGCGTCGGGACAACACGAGCACGCCGTATTGCTGGACGCCGCCGGCCGCGTCCGCTTCTGCGGAGCCGGCGCGGAGGGCCACCTGTCACGCTGGAGCGCGCGCGCGCTCTCGGCCGCCGCGCGCGAGGTCTGCGCGGGGGCGCTCTCGACGGACGCCCGCTGGGTGAAGCTCGGCCCGACGGCGACGGCTTCGCTCGTGACCCTGCCCGGCCTGGCCGGCGGCCCTTGGGTGCTCGCGACCGTCCACCCGGTCACGCCCGAGCAGCCGGCGCTCACGCCCGCGGAGCTCCGCGTCCTGCGGTGCCTCGACGAAACCGGCGGGACGAACGCGGAGCTGGCGCGCCATCTCGGCGTCGCGACCGAGACCGTGCGCACCCACCTCAAGCGCCTCTTCGCCAAGCTCGACGCCAGGAACCGGACGCAGGCGCTCGCCCGGGCGCGGGAGCGCGGCCTACTCGCGCCCCTCTAGGAGCGCGAGGTGGTCGGCCAGCTCGGGCGGGAGCGGGGACTCGAAGCGGCGGCCGTCGGGCAGGGTCACGCTCACCGCGTGCAGCCAGAGGCGACCGGGGAAGCCGGGGACCGGGCGGAAGCGGCGCGGCGGGTAGCGCTCGTCGCCGACGATCGGGTGGCCGATGCCCTGGAGGTGTCGCCGGATCTGGTGACGGCGGCCGGTCTCGGGGCGCACGTCGAGCAGGCTGACCCGGCCGAAGATCGCGCGCCGGGTGAAGCGGGTGACGGTCGGGACGTCGCGGCCGCGGCGCCGATCGGAGAGGGGGCGCCGCACGATGCCCTTCCGGTTCGTGCGGCCGTGCACCAGCGCGCGGTAGCGCTTCTGCACCTCCCCGCTCGCGAGCCAGCCGCCGATCTCCGCCCGCACGCGCTCGTCCGTCGCGCAGAGCATCACCCCGCTGGTCTCCCGGTCGAGCCGATGACACGGGGCGAGCGCGACCCCGAGCTGCTCCGCCGCCCACGAGACGAGGTCGGGGCCGTCGTCGCCCTGCGGGTGCGCGGCGAAGCCGTGCGGCTTGTCCAGCGCGTAGAGCGCGCCGTCCTGCGCGATGACCCGGGGCTGCGTCACCGCGGGAGCGTACGCGTCGCCGCGTGAAAGACCAGCGGCCCCAGCTGGGAGAAGGTCACCGCCCCGGTGACCGCGCCGACCCCCGCGCCGACGTGCCAGAGGTTTCCGCCCAGCGGCGCGGTGAACAGCATGCCGAGCAGCGCCCCGAGCACCGGCCCGAGGAACGCCGAGCAGAACGCCCCGAACGGATCGCCCCCGTCGTCCGCGACCTCGAGCGCGGCCCCGAGCCCCGCGCCGAGGAGGAAACCGGCGGCCCCTCCCACGACCGGGCCGAGCACGTTGGCCGCGCCTTCACACACACCGCACGCGCCGCCGACGAGGAGGCCGACGAGCGCGCCCGCGCCCCCGCCGAAGAGCCCGGCGAGCCCGGACGCGGCCCAGCTGCGGCCGTAGAGCGAGCCCAGATGCAGCGGCGGGTCGAGCCGCGGATCGAGGGGAGGCAGCGCGAAGGCCGACGGCGGCGCGACCTCGGGCGCGTCCAGGTGATGCGCGAGCGCCGCGACCCGCTCGGGCGTCCGGCGCTCGGAGACCTGCGCGTGCGCCGCGCTGGCGATCGTGAGGCTGAAGACGAGGGTCAGACGCAGCACGGACGGAGACGTAACCAACCCTCGTGCCAGCCGGCGTCGCCGGGCCCCACGCTCGCCCCGGCCCGCGGAGCGTGAAGCCCGGGCACGCTCCGTGAGCCCCCGGAACGCGTCACTCGACGGTGGAGTCGACCACCTCGATCGGGGTGTCGTCGTGCGCCGAGATCTGGGGGTAGCTCGGGTACCAGGAGCCGCCCTCGTTGTCGGTGATGACCGAGCGCTCGATCCGGATGTTCCCGCTGTGGTCGTTGCTCACGAAGAAGATCGCCGAGCCGTGCTGGGGCGCCTCGTTGCGCACGATGCGGCTGCCGCAGATCGAGAGCGTCATCGTGTTGCCGTCGTTGTAGATGGCGCCGCCGCTCCCGCCGCCCGGGGTGCCCGGCATCGACGGATTGCCACCGCGGCCGATCGCCCGGTTGTGCGACATCACGCTGTTGATCACCGTCCACGACACGCCGATCGAGCTGATCGCGCCGCCGTTCGAGCCGACGTTCCCGAGCCCCTCCTCGCCGCCGAAGGTCGAGCTCACCACGTAGACCGGCCGGTCCTCGAACTGGTCGAAGACGCGGATCGCGCCGCCGCCGACGTCCGGCCCCTCGTCGTGGCAGCGGTTGTTGAAAAAGCGCGAGTTGACGACCTTGAGGCGACCGCCGCGGGCCCAGATGGCGCCGCCGCCGTCGTGCTCGCTCTCGCGGCGCGAGTCGGCGTCGACGAAGGTGAGGTTCTGGACGGTCAGCCGCGGGTGGTCCTGGTCGTCGCAGTGCGGCGTGGTCCACACGAGGTCGGGGTCGCACGTGTTCATGTAGAGGATGCGGGTCGCGCCGCCGCCGCTGAGGGTGACGAGGCCGCCGCCGTCGATCACCACGCGCTCGTTCGCGTCGTTGAACACCCGGGCCGGTCGGTCGAGCGTGATCGTCACCGGGTCGGGCCCGCAGTCGAAGGTGATCACGCCGCCGCCCGCGACCGCGTCGATGAACGCGTCGGCGGTGCAGCTCTCCGGCGTGCCGGTCCCGACCACCTGGTCCGGGCTCGACGTGTCCTCCGGGCCCGCCTCGGCGGGGATGGCGCAGTCGCCGTCGGGGTTGCCGGCCGGGGGGCCCGACGCCGGATCGGTGAGCGGGTTGTGCGCGTCGACGCTCCCCGCGTCGGTGGGCGGCGGCGCGCTCCCGTCCACTCCTCCACCCCCGCCGTCGCAAGCCGCGACGAGAAGGAGCATCGACACCGACACCACTCTCCGCATCCTCACCTCCGCGGGGGCGAGCATAGCGCATGGAGGTATGTAGGGGAGCGCGCCCCCCGAGTGAGCCACAGTCACGCGGATGTGCCATTGTGACCGGCCAGCGGTGGCTGCGATCGCGAAGGGCGACATCCGAGAGGTGGAACGGAGGTTGCTGCAGCGGCGCCCATGCGACTCCCGGTCCTCGTCTCGCTCGTCCTCACCGTCGGCTGCAACACCCCTCCGCCCGACGACAGAACCGCGCCCGTAGCCGTTCTGGACTCCGTCTGCACCGGCACCCCCATCACGCACGGCCACGGGCAGATCCTGCGCGAGTGGGTTCGCCCCGGCACCCGCCCGAGCTGCGTGAGCGCCTCGACCTGCGACGCATACCTCGCGTGCCAGGGCGTCGACCCGTCGCGCACCTGCGCCTTCCCGGACGGCGTGAGGTGCGACGGGAACGTCCAGCAGACGTGCACTCCAACCGGCGCGCTCCGGCGGCGTGCTTGCGACGGAGCGAACCCGGTCTGCACCGTAGACGAGCACGGGTCCCCCGACTGCTCGACGGGGGTCGCCTGCGAAGGGAGGGGGGCGCGATGCCTCGACGAGGGTCAGATGGAGCGCTGCATCGGCGGTCATCTCGTGCGGTGGACGTGCATCGAGGGCATGGTGTGCGTGGACGTGGAGGGGGGCGCGGTGTGCGCCGACCAGGCCGCCCCCTGCGAGGCGAGTCGATGCGACGGTACCCGGCTCGAGCGCTGCGTGGGCGGAGGCGCGATCACGCTCCGAGAGTGCGCCGACCTCCCGGGCGGCGGGACCTGCGAAGAGGTCGACGGAGGCGCACGATGCGTGCCCACGGAGACGGTCTGCGAGACCGGGGAGCTGCGCTGCGAAGGCGCGGTGGCCCGGGTGTGCACGGACGGCGTCTGGGTCGACTTCGACTGCGGCGCGTTCGACGCCGCGTGCGTGGAGATGGAGGACGGCCTGCGCTGCGTGGGGTAGCTGCGTGCGGTAGCGGCGCTTGCGAAGGGGGGCGCTGCGTCGAAAGCTCCGGCTCGGTCCCGATGGAGACGCAACGAGCCACGGACATCTTCGCGCAGCTGGTGGAGCGCGCCGGGCACGATCTCCGCGAGGTCGAGGCGCACCCCAGCGAGACGCTGCTGCCGATCGAGCTGAGCGCCGAGACGGTCCAGGACGGAGCGCCGCCCGCGCCGCCCTCCACGCTGCCGCGATCGATGGGCGAGGAGTGGCTGGAGCTGCACGGCACGCTCGGCCGCGGCGGCATGGGCATCGTCCGGCTCGGCACGCAGCGGGCGCTCGGCCGCGAGGTGGCCGTCAAGACCCTGCTCCCGGAGCACCGCACGGCGGCGAACGTCGCCAAGCTGCTCCAGGAGGCGCGCGTCACCGGCTACCTCGAGCACCCCAACGTGTGCCCGGTGCACGACGTGGTGCTCGACGAGGACGGCGCGCCGACGCTGGTGCTCAAGAAGATCGACGGCGTGGAGTGGAGCGCGCTCATCCACGATCCGGAGAAGGTCCGCCGCGAGCACGGCGCGCAGGACCCGCTCGAGTGGCACATCCGGATCCTGCAGGCGGTGTGCAACGCGGTGCACTTCGCGCACAGCCGCGGGGTCGTGCATCGCGACCTGAAGCCCGACAACGTCATGATCGGCGCGTTCGGCGAGGTCTACGTGGTGGACTGGGGCATCGCGGTCTGCATCGACGACGACGCGCCGCCGGGGCTGCCCCGCGCCAGCGACACGCGCGGGATCGCGGGCACGCCGGTCTACATGGCGCCCGAGGTGGTCGAGCAGCGCCCGGTGACCGCGCGCACCGACGTCTATCTCCTCGGCGCGTGCCTCTTCGAGGCGGCGACCGGCCGCGCGCCGCACCGGGGCGAGAACCTCATGCAGATGGTGAGCTCCGCGCTCAGCTCTCCGCCGCCGACCCCGGACTCGCTGCCCGACGATCTGCGCCGCGTCCTCCACCGCGCGATGGCGCGCTCGCCGGAGCAGCGCTTCGAGAGCGCGGAGGCGCTCCGGCAGGCGCTCGACGCCTTCCTCCGGGACCGGAGCGCCGAGCGGGTGACCCAGGCGGCGCTCTCGCAGCTCGCGGAGCTCGAGGCGGCGCTCGCCGACGAGGAGGCGGACGAGGAGCGGCTGCGCGAGCGCTTCGGCGCGTGCCGCTTCGGCTTCAAGCAGGCGCTCGCCGCGCGCCCCGAGCACGCCGCCGCCGCCGAGGGGCTGCGGCGCGCGACCCACGCCATGGTCGAGCACGCGCTCGCCCGCGGGGAGCCGGACGCCGCGGCCGCGTGGCTGTCGGAGCTGGGCCGGCCGGACCCGGAGCTCACCGCGCGGGTGGAGGACGCCCGCCGCCGGGCGCACGACGAGAAGGCGGCGCTCGAGCGGGTGGCGCGCCACTACGATCCGGAGCGCGGCCGCGCCTTCCGCCTCACCCTCGGCGCGGCGGTCACCTCGCTCTTCGCCCTCGCGCCCCTGGCCCTGCACACCCTCTACGCGCTCGAGCTCGCCCGCCCGACCAACCAGCACGCGGTGCTCGTGTACGTCGGGCTGCTCGTCAGCTGGGCGGCGGTCGCGATCCGGCTGCGGCGCCGCCTGCTCCAGACCGCCTTCAACCGCGTGACCTTCGGCGGCGTGGGGGTGGCGCTCGCCGCGCCGCTCGTGATCGCCGCCTTCGACATCGCCGCCGGGGTGCCCTGGCAGTCTACCGGGCGCGCACACCTCCTCACCTGGGCGGTGATCTGCGCGATGCTCGGCCTGAGCGTGCACCGCCGCTTCCTCGTCCCAACCCTGGGCTTCACCCTCGGCGCGGCCGCGCTCGTGGCCTGGCCAGCGCACCTCTTCCTGGTGATGGCCGCGGCCAACGCGCTGCTCGGCGCCACGGTGGTTCTCCTCTGGCGTGGAAAACGGGGCTCCCGGGGCTAGCTCCAGCCGCCGCGTGGCCCAAGGTATGCGGTCGGCGTATAGAATCGGGGGTGGTGTGGTGCTGGGCCTTCACGCAGAGCGAGCGTCCTCGCTGAGGGAATCGCTTCGTCACTCGACGCGCGCGGCGCACGCGCGCCTGGACCGCGCGCTCGGGCTGATGTCCCCGTCGGTCACCCGCGAGGGCTACGTCGCCTACCTCGGCGGCATGTGGAGCTTTCACGCGCCGCTCGAGGCGAAGCTGCTGGCCTCCGAGGGGCTCGCGGCCCACGTGACCGATCTGCGCGCCCGGCGCCGCGCCCACCTCGCGCGCGCCGACCTGCGCGCGCTCGGCGCGGATCCCTCGCGCTACCCGCTGGCGACGCCGGACGCCCTGCCGCGGACGGCCGACGCCGGGGAGGCGGCGGGGGCCCTCTACGTGCTCGAGGGCTCGACCCTCGGCGGGCGCTTCCTGGCGGCGAAGCTCGGCGCGCGGCTCGGCCTCGAGGCGGAGACGCGACGCTACCTCGAGGCCTACGGCGCCGAGACCGACGCGATGTGGCGGCGGCTGGTCGCGCAGCTCGACGGCGCGCCGTGGTCGGCGGCCGAGCGTGAGGGCGCCGCCCGCGCCGCCGAGGAGACCTTCTCCATGCTCCACGGCTGGCTGGAGGCCCGGGGAGCGACGCGGTGAAGGCGGCGCGCCGCGGTGAGGTCGACCTGACCTCCTGTGATCGCGAGCCGATTCACGTGCCCGGCAGCGTGCAGGCGCACGGGGCGATGCTCGCGCTGGACCCGCGCACCCTGCGGATCGAGCAGGCGAGCGAGGGCGTCGAGGCGTTCCTCGGCCGCGCCGCCTCCGAGCTCGTCGGCCGGCGCTGCGAAGAGGCGCTGCCCGCGGACGTGGCGTCGAGCCTCACCCGCGCGGTGCTCGAGGGCCTCGCGCCGCACCCGCGGCACGTGGGCGCGTGCCCCGGCGGCGAGGTGCTCGCCCATCGGTGGGACGACGTGATCGTGGTGGAGATCGAGCCGGCGGCGGCGCCGGACGACGAGCTGCGCTTCGCCGAGCGGCTGCGCGAGCACCTCGACGCCTGCGAGCGAACCGACGGCCTCGAAGGGCTCCAGTCGGCGCTCGTGCGCACGGTGCGGGAGCTGACCGGCTACGACCGGGTGATGTTCTACCGCTTCGGCGCGGACGGGAGCGGCACGGTCGTCGCCGAGGAGAAGCCGGACGCGCTCGAGGCGTTCCAGGGTCTCCGCTACCCGGCGACCGACATCCCGAAGCAGGCGCGCGCGCTGATGGTGCGCACGCGCTCGCGGCTGCACGTCGACAACGAGGCCGAGCCGCGCGCGATCGTGCCGCTCACCAACCCGCGCACCGGGCGCCCGCTCGACATGAGCTACGCGACCCTGCGCAGCGTCTCGCCCGTGCACCGCGAGTACCTCGCCAACATGGGCGTGCGGGCCACGCTGACGCTCTCGATCGTCGTCGAGGGGGCGCTGTGGGGGCTGATCGCGTGCCACCACTACGCCGGGCCGCGCCACGTCACCTACGACGCGCGGCTGAGCTGCGACTTCCTCGCCCGCGCCGCCTCACTCCTCGTGCAGCAGCGGCTCGAGCAGACCGAGAGCCTGCGGCGGCGACGGCTGGACGAGGCGCGAGACGAGCTCGCCCAGGATCTGCTGGCCCGTGAGGTGACCTCGCCCGAGGAGACGCTCGCCGCGATCGCGCCCACGCTCGCCGCCCTCGTGCCCTCGGACGGGTTCGCGTACGTGGGCCCGGAAGGCGCGGTGACGGTCGGCCGGACGCCGCCGGAGGCCGAGCTGCAGCGCGTGGCCGGCTGGCTGCGCGAGGCCAACGTGCGCGACGTCTGGGCCACCGACAGCCTCGTCGCCGCCGGGCTCCCGGGCGCCGCCGCGCTCCGTGAGGACGCGAGCGGGTTGCTCGCCTTCCCGCTGTCCCGCGTCGCCGGGCAGTGGCTGATCTGGCTCCGCCCCGAGCAGCGGGTGAGCGTGACCTGGGCCGGCGACCCGACCAAGTCGGTCGCGCCCGGGCGCGGCGATCGGCTGCACCCGCGCGCCTCGTTCGCCGCCTGGGAGGAGGAGGTCCGGGGCCGGAGCGTGGCGTGGTCCGGCCTGGAGCTCGACGCGGCCCGCAAGCTGCGCGCGCTGCTGGCCGAGGTCGTGTATCGCCGGGCGGAGGCGCTCGACGCGCTCACCGAGCAGCTCCGGCGCCACAACGAGGAGCTGGACGCGTTCGCCTACGTCGCCTCGCACGACCTGAAGGAGCCGCTCCGGACCATCCGCAACTACTCCGAGTTCCTTCTCGAGGACTACGGCGACCGGCTCGACGACGAGGGCCGGCGCATGCTCGAGCGCATCGGGGTCGTCGGCGACCGCATGCGCGACCTCATCCAGGGGCTGCTCCGCTTCTCGCGCGCCGGCCGCCGCGAGATGACCCTCGAGGACGTGGACCTGTCCGAGGTGCTCGCCCAGGTCCGCGAGGAGCTCGACGCGCGCATCGTCGCCACCGGGGCCACGCTCGCCATCGAGGGCGAGCTCCCGACCGTGCGCGCCGACCGCACCATGCTGCGCGAGATCCTGACGAACCTGGTGAGCAACGCGCTCAAGTACAGCGACGGCCCGCCCCGGATCGAGGTCGGCGTCCGCCCGCTCCAGGCCGCCGAGGCCGACCTGAGCCCGGGCGCGGAGCGCTGCGTCTACGTGCGCGACCACGGCATCGGCATCCCGAGCGAGCACTTCCAGGACATCTTCCGCATCTTCCGCCGCCTCCACCCGAGCGACGCCTACGACGGCGGGACCGGCGCGGGCCTGACGATCGTGCAGAACCTCGTGGCCCGCCACCGCGGCGCCATCTGGCTGACGTCGGAGCCCGGCGAGGGCACGACCTTCTTCTTCACCCTCGACCCGCTCGCCGAGGAGGCCCCGTGAGCCCGGTGCTGCTCTACGTGGAGGACAGCGTGGACGAGGTCTTCGCGGTGCGGCGCGCGCTCGGGCGCTACGGCAGCCCGGTCGAGCTGGCGCACGCCGTGGACGGCCAGGCCGCGCTCGACTGGCTCGAGGACGCGCTCACCCGCGACGCGCCGCTGCCGCACCTGATCCTCCTCGACCTGAACATGCCGGGCATGAACGGCCACGCGTTGCTCTCCGAGCTGCGCGAGCGGCCGGCCCTCGATCAGATCCCCGTGGTGGTGTGGTCCAGCTCCTCGGAGAAGGCCGAGGTCCGCTCCACCGCGCGCCTGGGCGCCCGCGCCTATCACGTCAAGCCCGAGAGCCCGAAGGCGTTCGCGCGACGCCTGCACGCCGTGCTCGACTACTGGCTCCACGCCGTGGAGGTCGCGTGAAGGTCCTGCTCGTCGACGACTCCCCCGACGACCGCTTCGCCTTCCGGCGGGCGCTCTCGAAGGCGGCCACCCACTACCTCATCGAGGAGGCCGCCGACGCCGAGAGCGCGCTCGCGCTGCTCGGCGGCGCGAGGTTCGACGTGATCGTGCTCGACCAGCACCTGCCGGGCGAGCCGGGCACCTGGCTGCTCGAGCGGGTGCGCGAGATGTCCCCGTCGCCGGCGGTGGTGATGCTGACCGGGAGCGACGCGGGGCAGGCGGCGACCCGCGCGATCGAAGGCGGGGTCGACGACTACCTCCTCAAGGACGAGGTGACCCCCGGCGGGATCGACCGCGCGATCCAGAACGCGCTCGTGCGGCGGCAGATCGCGCGGCGGGTCGAGCGCCTCGCACAGCGGCAGCGCGAGCTGCTCGACCTCACCGCGCGGCTCTCGCGCCTGGTCCGGCTCGACGACATCCAGACCTGCGTGCTCGGGTACGCCGACGAGGTGCTCGACGCGCGAGGCGGCGGGATCTTCGTCGTGGAAGAGAGTGGACGCCGGCTGCGGCTCAGCCGGGTGATGGGCGAGCCGCAGCCCGAGGCCGGGGCCTCGGAGCCGTGCAGCCTGGCCGCCGCCGCGCTGGCGGAGGACGCGATGGTACTGGCGCCCGACTCCGCCGCCCTGCGACGTGAGCACCCCGACCTCCTCGAGCGCGCGCCCGACACCGAGTCCGCCGCGGCCCTCCCGCTGACGGCGGAGGGCGCGGTCCCGTCGGTCCTCGGGCTCCGCTTCGGCCGCCCGCTCGACGACGACGAGGCGACCCACCTGCGGGTCTTCGCCGAGCTCGCCGCCGACGCGGTGCGGCGCGCCCACCTCTACGAGCGCATGCTCGCCCAGGCCGAGTTCGAGCAGCGGCTGCTCGGAGTGGTGAGCCACGATCTCCGCAACCCGCTCGGCACGATCGCGATGGGCCTCGACGTTCTGAGCGAGGAGGCCCCGGCCGGCATCGTCGCCAAGATGGACCGGGCGGTCGCGCGCATGAAGCACATGGTCGACGACCTCCTCGACCTGACCCGGGCCCGCAGCGGCCAGCTCCTCGGAGAGCGGACGGAGGTGACGCTCGCCGACGTGCTCGGCGAGGTGGTGGAGGGGCTGCGGGCGCGCCACCCCGAGGTGAGCTTCGAGGTGACGGCGCCGGCCGGCGCGAGCGTGCGCGGAGATCGACAGCGGCTCCTCCAGGTCTTCGACAACCTGGGGACCAACGCGCTGAAGTACGGCGACCCCGAGCGCGGCGTGCGCTTCGCGGTGACGCCCAGCGAGGGCGCGACCGAGGTCGCGGTGCACAACTGGGGCGAGCCGATCGACGAGGCCGACGTGGCCGGCCTCTTCGAGGCGTTCAGCGGCACGAAGAGCGGGGCGCACGCGCGCGACAGCCTCGGCCTCGGCCTCTACATCGTCGAGCGCATCGTGAGCGCCCACGGAGGCGCCGTCGCGGTGCGGTCCTCGCGCGAGGCGGGCACGACCTTCCGGGTCACCCTGCCCGCGGACGCGTGACGGGCTACTCGGCGCTGCGAGGCGGCCGGCTGCCGTGGCGAGGGAAGCCGTCGCGCACCCAGGAGCGCGCCGAACGAAGATCGTCGAACGCGCGCATCTGCTGACCGCTCGCCAGCGACATCGCGCTGACCACCAGGTGCCAGAGCGGCTTCTCGGTGACCACCGCCACCGCGGCGATGCGCTCCCGGTGCGCCCGGTGCCAGCGCACGAACTCGGAGCGCGCCGCGCCGTCGTAGCCGGTCATCGTCGAGCAGTCGACGATCATCACCGCCCGGTCGTCCCAGTCGGTCTTCGGCAGCGCCCCCTCGAGGACCTCGGTCGTGAGGTGCCCCTCGAGGCGAACGAGCAGCACCGGTCCTTCGGCATCCGACATCCCACCTCCGCGCCACGGATGATGTCCGGGAAAGAGAATGGGTGACAACCGGGACTTCGGACACAAGATTCCCCCGTCCATGGTCCAGCGTCCTCGCAAACGGACTGGCTCCCTCAGCCGAACCCTGGCCGATGAAGCGCGCGGCGACGCGCACACGCGGTGCCACCAGGGCCTGTCGATTCTCGTTGCCAACGGACACATGAGCGACCCGATCGCGCGGGCGATGGTGAACGAGGCGCGGGCCGAAGCGCGCGCGAACGGGACCCTGACCCTCTTCCTCGACCTCGGCGGCGTCACCTCCTACGCGGTCGAGGCGCGCGAGACCCTCGACGACGGCCTGACCGCGCTCGGCCGCAAGCTGATCGCCACCCACGTCGCCTCCGAGACCCCGCTCGGCGACGCGCTCGCGGCCAGCCTGACCGAGCGGCGCCCCGCCACCGTGCACGCCAGCTCGGCCGCGCTCCGGGAGGCCTTCGGGATCGCGGTGGCGAGCGCCGCCCTGTCCCGCTCCGCCTCCGGCAGCGTGCCGCCGCCGGACGACGGCGCGCTGGTGATCGACGGTCGCTACCGGATCGGGCCGCTGCTCGGCGAGGGCGCGATGGGGCAGGTGTTCCTGGCCGAGGACGAGATCCTCGAGCGCCCGACCGCGCTCAAGATCGGCCGGCTGCGGACCCGCCGCGCCCGCGACCGAGCCGAGCGGGAGGCGGTGGCGCTCGCGTCGGTGCAGCACCCGCACGTGGCGCTCGTCTACACCGCCGGCGCCGAGCGCGGCGCGCCGTTCCTGGCGATGGAGTACGTCGAGGGGGCCAGCCTGAGCGAGGTGATGGAGCTGCACGGCGGGGCGCTCCCGCTGGTCTCGGCCGCGATGATCCTGGCCAAGGTCGCGCGCGGCCTCGGGGCCCTGCACCAGGCGGGCGTGGTGCACCGGGACATCAAGCCGAGCAACGTCATCGTGGAGCGCACGACCGGCCGCCCGGTCATCGTCGACCTCGGCCTCGCCTTCGACGCGCGCGACCTGCCCGACGACATCATCGCCGGCACCCCCGCCTACCTCGCGCCCGAGCTCGGCCACGGCGGCGGTCGCCCCTCGCCCCAGAGCGATCTCTACGCGTGGGGCGCGATGGCGGTGGAGCTGCTGACCGGCGCGCCCCCCTTCGACGGCGACGACCCGATGGCCGTCATCCACGCCCACGCGGTCGAGCCGCCCGAGCCCCCCAGCCAGCGGCGGGCCGCGCTCGCGCCCCTCGACGCGCTCCTGCTCGCGACCCTCGCCAAGCGGCCGTCCGAGCGTCCCGAGTCCGCCCACGACCTCGCCCGGGAGCTCGAGCGCTTCGTGGACGGGGCGTGGAGCGGGCGCGCGGCCGGCCGCCGTCGGCTCCTGGTCGCGAGCGCCGATCTACCGGTGGCCGACCGGCTCGCCCGCGCGCTGAGCCGTCACTTCGGGGAGGCGGCGGAGGTGCTCCGCTGCGGCTCCGCGGCCGAGGTCGAGCGCGCGGTGGCCGCCGGCCGGGTCGACGGCGCCTGCGTCGACAGCCTGCTCCCCGACGCGCACGGCCTCGACGTCGTCGCCCGCCTCCAGCTCGGCGCCGCCGACGCGACCAAGGTCGTCGTCCTGAAGCCGCCGTCGCTCGCCGACGAGTGGCGCTTCCGCGCGGTCGGCGTCACCGAGTTCCTCGAGCCCGACCGGCCTCAGGAGCTCCCCCAGCGTTTCGAGGGGCGCTGATTCGCTCCGCGACCCTTCAGCTCGAGCCGAGCAGACCGCAGCAGCGGCGGAAGGCGGCCGAGACCTCGCCTCGCTCGCGGCCGGGGTCGCAGACCCAGGCGGAGGCGTCGTCGAGCTTGGCGTGGGCGAAGCCCTGCATCTGGGATCCCGTCAGCCATCGCCACGCGGTGATCGCGCCGCGGGTGGCCACCGAGTCGGTGATGACGGCGATGCGCCGCTCGTCGAAGTGCTGCGAGCCCTCCAGCTCCTTCTGCAGGTCGGCGAGTCGCTTCCGGACGTGGGCGCCGGGCTCGGAGGCCAGGTGCGCGATCATCGAGTGGGGCGCCGGTCGGCACAGCGCGGTCGACTCCCGGAAGAGCGCGTCGGCCGTGGCGACCTCCCAGCGCTCGACCGCGAACACCAGGACGGCGACCTCGTGCCGGACCGCGAAGGCGGCCTGACCGTCCAGGATCAGCCGAGGCTCGAGCGTGTGAGGCCGCATCGAGAGGCGAGAATACCAGCTTCGTGACGCCCGAGGAGGGGGCAGCCCGTCGCGAGCGCGTTCGGGTTCGAGAAATCCGCGGCGACGGCGTGAAACTCGAGTCCGGGTGCGGTTCTCCGCGAAAAAAGCTACGAGATCGCAGCCCGACAACGAAGATGTATCTTCAAAGGTACACCGATCGAAGCCCGACGACGATTTGGTAGCTTCGAAGCTAGAAAATCGCTTCTCGTCTGCGATTTTCCGGCGTCGAAGCTTCGATATCGCAGCCCGACTGCGTTCTCGAAGGATTTACGCTCCGACGAGACGGCGAGGTTGCTTCAACTCACCGTGCGCGGACGACGTGGATGCCGCTGCGGGTCTCGACGCAGATGCGGAAGCCCTCGAGCTTGGGCAGGTAGGAGAGCGGGGGCGGCTTGCTGCGGGTGCCGCGCACCATGCGGAGCAGCGCCTGGCGGCGGTCGAGGTCGTAGTCGACCTCGTAGCTCGCGTCGCCGAGGTCGACCTTCCGCGGGTAGCGCTCGTCGAGCAGCTCCGCGATCCACGCCTCGAGGGGCTCGGGCAGGACGTCGTCGACCGAGAGCAGGGCCACGTCCTCGCCGGTCTCGAGCCCGAGCTCGGCGATGCGGTCGCGCAGGTGCGCCTCGGGCGTGGGCACCGGCGCGTCGTCGACCTGGAGCGGGACGCCGGAGACCTCGAAGCCGGCCGCCGCGAGGCGCTGCGCGAGGGCGCGCTGCTGGAGCCGCGCCTCGATCGCCTCGCGCGCGCCACGGAGGATCCGGCCCTCGAGGATCAGGCGCGCGACCGCGCGGCGGGCGAGCTCCCCCCGCGGCGTCTCCTCCCGCGCGTCGAGCACCTTGCGCGCGTACACCCGCTCGATCGTGGCCACGACCTTCCGCCGCTCGAGCTTCACGCCGGCGAGCCGATCGCGCCCGAGGCCGGCGTCGCGCAGCCAGACGATCGGGGCCGGCATGGCGCAGGTCACGAAGACCCGGGTGTCACGCTGGCCGATCCCGATGGCCCGCTCGTCGAGCGCGAGCAGCGCCTCGAGCTTCTCCTCCGCCGCCTTCGCCGCGCTCTCGCGCCCGAGCTCCACCTCGGTGCCGCCGTTCGAGAACGCGACGTGGCGCTTGCGGCGGCGGGCGACGTGGGCGAGGCGCGGGTCCGCCTTCAGGAAGAGCAGCGCGAGCGCGCGCCGATCGATCGGGCCCTCCTCGCGCGAGACGCCGTGGGCCCGCCGCAGCCGCTTGGCGTTCCGCCGCGCCTCCCCGAGCGCCCACGCGTTCAGCCCGTGCGTCCGCGGCTCGCCCTCGCGCATCGCGCGCAGGATCGCGACCACGTCGCAGCCGCTCTCGCGCAGATCGTCGGCCGGATCGTCGGGACGCCACGAGAAGAGCGGCCGGCCGACCGCGAGCGCGCTGACGAGGTCGATGACGTCCCCGAGCAGCGCGGGCTCCTTCTGGGCCTCGATCAGCAGGCGGGCGTGGGGCGCGTCGAGCGGCTGGGAGAAGAGCTCGCGGCCGAGCGGGGTGAGCGCGCCCGCGTCGTCGAGCGCGCCGAGCGCCCCGAGCTCGGACTCCGCCGCCTCGAGCGCGTAGTCCTTCGGCGGATCGAGGAGCGGCAGCTCGCGCAGGCTCCGGCCGGCGGCCGCGGCGGCGAGCACCATCGGCACCAGCGACTCGCGGTGCACCTCCGGCGGGGTGCGCGGCTCGAGGATCGCCGCCTCGCTCCAGAGCCGATAGGCGACGCCCGGCCCGGTCCGACCGGCGCGGCCCGCCCGCTGCTCGGCGCTGTCCATCGCGATCGGCGAGAGCGTCAGGTGGCCGCGCCCCTTGTGATAGCGGGTGCGCCGCACGAGCCCGGCGTCGATGACCACGCCGATGCCCGGGAGGGTGACGCTCGTCTCCGCCACGTTGGTGGCGAGCACGACCTTGCGGCGCTCGGTCCGGCGGAAGGCGCGGCTCTGCTCGTCGAGGCTCAGCCCGCCGTGGAGCGGGATCACCTCGAGCGGCCCGCGGATCGCGTCGGCGCAGGCGGCGATCTCGGCCCGGCCCGGCAGGAACACGAGCACGTCGCCGGGATCCGACGCGGCGCGCGCGAGGGCCTGGGCCACGCGCTCGGAGAGATCCTTCGCGCTCGGCAGCGCCGCGCCGCTCCCCAGGTAGCGCACGTCCACCGGGTGGAGGCGGCCCGTGCCCTCGAGGTAGCGGCCGCCGAGGTGAGCGGCGACCCGCTCGCCGTCGAGGGTCGCGCTCATCACCGTCAGGCCGCGCCCGCGCTTCGCGAGCAGGCCGAGCAGGAGATCGACGTCGAGGCGCCGCTCGTGCAGCTCGTCGAGCACCACGTGGTCGGCGCGCTCGAGCGCCTCGAGATCGCGCAGCGCCACGCCCGGGGTGACGAAGCGGACCCGGGTGCCCGCGCCGGCGCGCACGTCGTCCCGGACCACGTAGCCCACGTCCTCTCCCAGCGGCACGCCCTCGAGCTCGGCGACCCGCGCCGCGAGGCTGCGGCAGGCGACCCGCCGCGGCTCCACCACCACCACCCGCCCGGGCAGCCAGCGGGGGACCTGGGTCGACTTGCCGCTCCCGGTCGGCGCCGCGAGCACCAGCGGCGCGCGCTCCACCGCGTCGAGCACCTCCTCGCGGAGGGCGTCGATGGGGAGCTTCAACGCCGGTTGCCGAAGTCGATCGAGCCGGCCCGCGTGCGGTCGCGGGGCTCGATCCGGGCGCCGAGGAGCCCGAGCAGCACCGGCACCCAGACCGCGAGCCCCACCAGGCCGATCAGCCCGGCGAGCTGCTTGTCGTCCATGGCGACGTAGACGCCGATGGCGGCGCCGAGGAAGACGATGGGGACCACGGCCGCCGCGATCTGGAAGCGCTTCAGCCGGAGCTTCGCCGCCGCGAGGGCCAGCGCGCGCTCCTCGGCCTCGCGCTCTCGCTGCTCGCGACGCTTGTCCTTCTTCGTCTTCTTCTTCCCCATGACCCGCGCAGCGTACCTCATCCGCACGGGTTCGCCGCTGGAGTCGAGCCGGGTCTCCGCTACCCTGTATTCGGGGGGTGCGATGCCGCGATGGCACGACATCGACGACCGCGGCCAGACCGGGCCGCGGAGGGCGCTGGCGCTCTGGACCGACGGTCAGCCGGAGGTGCTGGAGCTGGAGGACGACGGCGACCTGCGCGGGGCGCTCGCGTCCCTCGTCGAGGAGCGACGTTATCTCCGCACGGTGCTGGGGCGCTGCGCGCGGCCGATCGCGGTGCTGGACGACGCCGGGCGGGTGGTCGGGCACAACACCGCGTTCGAGGCGATGGTGGGCGACCCCGCGCCGCTCGGCGGCGACGTGACCAGGTGGCTGTCCGGCCCCGACCGGGAGATGCTGCGCAAGGTGCTGGGCGCCGCCGAAGACGGCGGCGGCGACGAGCGGCCGGCGCGCGGGGCGCTCGTCCGGGTCGACACGGTGGGGGAGCCGGCCGAGGCGCTGCTCGCCCGCCTGCCCGACGACGACGGAGGCGAGGGCACGGTGGTGCTGGCGGCGTCGTGGCCGAAGAAGGCGAGGCGCGACGACGACCTCGACCCCGGCTACGACGCGGCGCACGTGGCCGAGGTGCGGCACGACGCCAAGGGCCTGCTCACCGTCGGCGTGACGGTGCTGGAGGCGATCGCCAACGGCTCGCTCCGCGGGCGCGACCTGGACGACCCGGGCGTCACGGAGCTGGCGTGCGACGCGCTCGACGCGCTGACGAGCTGCGCGACCCTGCTCGACCAACTCGAGGTGAAGCGCGGGGGCGAGGTGTCGGCGAAGCTACAGGCGCCCGTGCGGCTGGTGCTGGAGGCCGCGGCGCGGGCCACCCGGGCCCGCTTCGGGCTGAGCCCGGACGCGCTGACCGTCGTCGCGGACGCCGAGCTCTGGGTGGGGCTCGACCGCCCGACCCTGCTGCGCGTGGTGCTGAACCTCCTGACCAACGCGGCCTACGCGGTGAGCGAGACCGAGCGCCCCCACGTGGAGGCCCGCGCCCGGCTCGACGGCGACGGCGACGTCCTGATCGAGGTCGAGGACAACGGGGTCGGCATCGAGCCGGACCAGCTGCCCTCGATCTTCGAGCGAGACGTCAGCACCCGCCGCGAGAGCGGCGAGGGCATGGGGATCGGCCTCTACGTCGTGCGTCAGCGGATCGAGGCGGCCGGGGGCGCGGTGCGCGCCGTCAGCGAGCCGGGGAGCGGCACCACGGTGATCTTGCACGTGCCGGTCCCCGCCCGGGCGACGGACAGCGCCCCCGGTCTCCTTCGGCATTGAGTTTGTCGGGAGGGGCTTTTCAAGCCCCTCCCCCCCGCTGCGCCGTCAGACCTGTCTCCGCTCCGGGTGCATCCGCACCCTCCGCAGAGACAGGTCAGCCGGCTCCGCGGGGCCCACCCACCCAAGTCGCGCGCCTCCGGCGCGCGTGTCCCGCGCTCCGCGCGTGAGCCACGCGGCTCGCGCTCGCGCTTCGCGCGAGCTGGCCGCCCGCTGCCGCGGGATCGAACCTGAGGGATGGCACGTGCGGCGACCTCGCTGCGCTCGTCGCCTGCCGTCGTCTCGGGTCGGTCGTCGTTAGTAGGGGGCGGGGGTCCGCCCGCTGCCGCGGGATCGAACCCGGGATTGGCGCGTGCGGCGACTCGCTGCGCTCGTCGCCTGCCGTCGTCTCGGGTCAGTGCCGTGGAAGCGGGCGGGGGTGCCCCGGCGTTTGCTACCTCTCGAGTCCTTCGCGACGGGGCGTCAGGCGCGGCGGACGAGGCCGGCGACCAGGGCGACGATCGCCAGGACCACGAAGCCGATGAAGAGGATCTTCGCGATACCGGCCGAGGCGCCCGCGACGCCACCGAAGCCGAGGAACGCCGCGATCAGGGCGACGACGAAGAAGGCCAGGGCCCACTTGAGCAGAGACGAGAAGTTCATCATGTCCTCCTGCCCGCTGCTCCCACCACGTCCCGTGCCAGACGCCGGGGCGCGGTCCGGAGGGCCCGGGAGCGGGGCGCGGCGCCTCGATCCGACCGCCTCGCCGCAGCCCCGGGAGGTCGATCACGGCCCCGAACGAGGGGGTCTCGAGCCGCCTTGCTCCCCCGGGGCCGCTCCTCTATGGTTCGCGGCCGCTCTCGCTCCCACGGCCCGCCCCCTCGAATTCGCGGCATAGAAGGACGCTCCATGCTGGAGAACATCGGCAAGCGCATCCAGACCTTCCTCCTCCTGTTGATCATCGTGCTGCTCAGCCTGGTGATGGCGGTCATCGGCTTCGGTACCCCCGGCGCCGAGGGCTGCGCCACCGACGGGCCGATCTACGCGGCGAAGGTCTACGGCGAGACGATCACGGAGGGTGACTTCCGCGCGGCCTACAACCTGCCGGGCTTCGACCGCTACGACAGCGACCGCGCCCGCACGCTTCGGCTGAAGGAGTACACCCTCGACGGCCTGATCGAGCGCGAGCTCCTCGTCCGCGAGGCCCACCGCCTGGGCTTCAGCGTCGACGAGGAGGACATCATGCGCGAGGTCGCGCGGGACGAGGTCGTCTGGCTCGGCGGCCCGGTGGACGCGCCCGACGGCTACCCCTCCGGCGCGCTCTCGCAGCCCTTCCGCGATCGCGACGGGAACCTGTCGAGCGACAACATCCGCCGCTTCATCCAGTACCGCCTCCGCCGCAGCGTCGACGAGTTCGTGCAGTGGCAGGTCCGCGAGCACCTGGCCAACGACGTGCGTGACACGGTCACCGCGAGCGTCAGCGTCAGCCCCCGCGAGGTCTGGGACGCCTACGTGCAGGACACCGACCGCGCGCAGCTCGGCTACGTGCGCTTCGACCCGGCGTACTACGAGGACCGCGTCGAGATCACCGACGCCGCCCTCACCGCCTGGATGGGCGACAACGAGGAGGCGGTCGACCAGGAGTACCGCCGCCAGCGCCACCGCTACACCGACCTGCCGGAGCAGGCGCGGGTCCGTCAGATCCTGATCGAGGTCGCCCGCGACGCGAGCGACGCCGACCGGGCCGCGGCCCGCAGCCGCGCCGAGGATCTCCTGCGCCAGGCCCAGGGCGGCGCCGACTTCGCCACCCTCGCCCGCCAGCACAGCGACGCCAACGCGAGCCGCGGCGGCGACATGGGCTGGTTCCCGCGCGGCCGTCACCCGGAGGCCTTCGAGGAGGCGGCGTTCTCGCTCGAGGCGGGCGCGCTCGGCGACGAGGTGGTCGAGACCAACGTGGGCTTCCACGTGGTGAAGGGCATGGGGCAGCGGCAGGGCGACGTGCCGGAGGAGGACGCCAAGCGCGAGCTGGCCGAGGACCTCTACCGCGACGCGCGCGCCGGTGAGCTCGCCCGCGAGGAGGCCGACCGGGCCCTCGCCTACCTCCGCGACGGCCACACGATGGAGGAGCTCGACGAGCGCCTCCGCGACGGCTGGGAGGAGCCCGCCCCCGCGCCCGAGGCGGCCGAGGGTGAGCTGGCCGAGGGCGAGGAGCCCGCGCTGGAGGACGAGGAGCCGGTGGAGCGCGACCCCCGCGCGCCGGCGACCCGCGAGACCCGCTCCTTCACCCGCAGCGAGCGCGCCATCCCCGGCCCGTTCGACAGCGGCCCCCTCACCGAGGCGGCCTTCGAGATGACCCTCGAGGACCCGCTCCCCGAGGCGCCGATCGAGCTCGGTGACAGCTGGTTCGTGTACCAGCTGACCGACCGCACCGTCGCCGACGAGGAGGGCTACGACGCCGAGACCCGCGCCGCGCTCGAGGAGCGCCTCCTGCGCCAGAAGCGCCGCGAGGCCCTCAGCGTCTACATCGGGCAGCTCCGCGCGCGCGCGGAGTCCGAGGGCGCGATCCGGATCAACCCCGCCATCCTCTCCTACGGCGCGAGCGAGGAAGAGGACGAGGAGGCTGGTGAGGAGACCGCCAGCCGCTGATCCGACGGAGCGCTCGCTCGACAACGGGCTGCGCGTCGTCGTCTCTCCGCTCCCGCACCTGCGCACGGTCTCGGTGGTCGTCGCCTTCGGCGTCGGCTCGCGTCACGAGCCGCCCGAGGACAGCGGGCTCACCCACCTGCTCGAGCACATGGTCTACCGGGGGACGGAGCGCTTCCCGTCCGCCTACGACCTCAACCGCGCCATCGAGGCCCTCGGCGGTGACCTCGACGGCGCGACGATGAGCGACGCGACCACCTTCGCGGTGACGATCCCGCCGGCCTCGCTCGAGAGCGCGCTCGACGTGATGAGCGAGGTCTTCGTCTCGCCGCGCTTCGAGCAGCTCGAGGTCGAGAAGCGCATCGTGCGCGAGGAGATCCTCGAGGGGCTCGACGAGGACGGCGCGTGCATCGACGCCGACGATCTGTCGCGGGCGCGCATCTGGGGCGATCACCCCCTGGGCCGCCCGATCATCGGCAGCGAGGAGCGCATCGACGCGTTCACCGTCGCCGACCTGCGGCGCCACTTCGAGCGGGTCTTCGTCGCCGGCAACGCGGTGCTCTCGATCGCGGGGCCGATCGATCCCGAGGACGCCTTCGCGGCGGCCGCGCGCGCCTTCGGGCGGCTGCGAGGCGGCGCGATCGAGGCGCCCCTCGCCCCGCCGGAGCCCCACGCCGGCCCCGCCGCCTCGCACGTCGAGGACACCGGCAGCCAGACCACGGTGCGCGTCGCCTTCCCCGCCTTCGGCGAGCGGGATCCGCGCTGCCCGGCGCTGATGCTCCTGGTCCGCATCCTCGACGACGGCATGAGCGCGCGGCTGCACCGCCACCTCATCGACGCGCAGGGCCTCGCCTACGACGCCTGGGCCGGCCTCGATCTCCACGTCGACTGCGGCGTGCTCGACGTCAGCGGCACCTGCGCCCACGAGAACGCGCCCGCGCTGCTGCGCGAGATGCTCGCGGTGCTCGGCGACCTCGCGGCCGGACCGATCGACCCGGACGAGCTCGAGCACGTGCGCCGCCGCCACCTCTGGGACCTCGAGGCGAGCGTGGACGACGCCGCCGACGTGGCCGAGCACGCCGCGCTCGCGACCCTCTTCGACCTGCCTCGCACCCTCGACGCGATGGCCGAGGCGATCCGTCGCGTGACCCCCGAAGAGGTGGGGGCCGTGGCCCGCGAAGTGCTGAAAACCCCCGGTTTGCACGTGGTCACGGTGGGTATGCTCTCCCGCAAGAGGCGGTCCGAAGTGGACGAGATCGCGAGGAAATGGCATCCCGAGGCGAGGCCATGCAGCTCGCCCTCCCGTTCGGACGCGCCCCGCTGAAGCCGCCCCCGCCCCGGGGACCGGTCACGCCGCCGTCTCCGCCCAAGGGGCGCGCGGCGCTCGAGTCCCGCATCCGCCGCGCCCTCTCGGTCCCCGCCGACCTCGTGGTGACCGACAACCGGCGCACGATGATCTCGACCAAGCGGCGCGGCGACCGCCTCGAGGTGCGGCTGCATCACATGTTCCTCGACGCGCCCGACGGCGTGGTCGAGGAGCTGCTCACCTATCTGTCCGAGGGCGACGCGCGCAGCTCGCGCCGCATCACCCGCTTCATCGAGTCCAACCGGCACCGCATCAAGGCGCGGCGCCGACGCGTCCTGCTGCGCACGCGAGGGTCGCACCACGATCTCGCCGCGATCTTCGAGGAGGTCGCCGCGTTCTTCCCGGAGGGCCTCGACGGCGTGCGCATCACCTGGGGCAAGGAGCCGCCGAAGAGCCGGCGCCGCCGGAGCAGCATCCGCCTCGGCACCTACACCCACGACCAGCAGCTGGTGCGCATCCACCCGGCGCTCGATCAGCCGGAGGTGCCGCGCTTCTTCGTCGCCTTCGTGGTGTTCCACGAGCTGCTGCACCACGTGGTGCCGGCAGAGCGCCGGAGCGGACGCATCGACTACCACCCGCCCGCGTTCCGCAAGCGCGAGCGCACGCACCCCGACTACACGCGGGCGACGCGCTGGGAGACCGAGAACCTCGATCTCCTGCTCTCCTACCGGACCGGCCCGTCGCGACCGGCGCGGCACCGGCCGAAGGTCAGTCGCTCGGGTCCGACTTGAAGAGCTGGTTGAAGGCCCAGACCTCGCGCGCGCGCAGGCTGCCGAACTGCACACCCATCCCGTCGACCTTCTCCCACCGCACGATGGCGGCGAGCTTCACGTCTTCCTTGAGCGCGGGGAGATAGATCTCCAGCTCCACCTTCGCGCCGTACGGCAGCGACTCGTTCGAGACGAGATACATGCCGCCGAGGCTGATGTTGCGGGTGATCGTTTCGATCTGCCCACCCTCGTGGTGAACGATCACCTTGAGTCGTCGCTCGAAGCGTTCGTGGACTCTTCGGCCGGTGGACAAAGCGCTTCCTTTCCCGCGGGAACGCGCAACAGAACGGGCGATGGGAGTATCCTTCGAGGCCGGGGAAGTCAAGGTTGGGAAATACGGAAGACGAGCCGAAGAGTGAAGGGGCGCGCGGCGCGACGATCGCGTTGTTGATCGCGCTGGTGACGCCGCCACTGCTGTTGTGGAGCTGGAGCCGGCCGATGTCGGTCGCGCCTCGCGAGATGCCGCCGCTGACGCTCTCGCCCGAGGCGGTGAGCGCGCGGCTGGCCGAGGAGGCGCGGCTCGCCGAGGAGGCGCCCGAGGGCGAGGCGGCGCTCGAGCGCGCGCGCCGCTTCGCCGAGCTCAACCGCAGCGAGCTCGAGGCGCGCGACACGCCGGGCCAGGCGGCCGAGCGGCGCCGGCGGCTGCTCGCGGCGACGAACGGGCTGGTGGCCGAGCACGGCGAGGAGGTCCTGCAGGCGATGCGCGCCGACGATCTGCGCGCGCTCGAGCCGGCGCTGCGCGGCGCCCCGAGCCGGGCCGACACCCTCGGCGGCTTCCTCCGGATGATGGAGCGCTACGGCATGATGGCCGACGGTCGGCAGCGCGCCCCGGCGTTCGTGGTCCGCGCCGCCTGGCTCGCGCGCTGGAACGCGATGCACGGGCGCGCGCTCACCGAGGGCTTCGCGGAGATCGACCACCAGGCCTACTGGGGCTGGCTCGCGCTGGCGGCGGAGAACGCGCCCGCCGAGCGCCGGCTCGAGGCCCTCGATCGCTACGCCGAGGCCGGGGGCGCGGGCGCGGAGGAGGCGCGCGCGGTGCTCCTGCTCGAGGCGGGCCTCCAGGAGGACGCGCGCGAGGCCTTGCTCGCCGCCTACGAGCGGGCCCCGACCTTCCGGCTCCGCAACCACCTGCTCGCGGCGACCTCGGGCGAGGAAGATTGAGCGGCCCCGGCCGTATCCGGTGTCGCTGGACGGGTGCGACGTGGCCGCCCATACTGGCCGTGGGGGAACGCGGGGCGTGAAGAAGAAGGTCAATTTGAGGAAGACGCTCTTTCTGCTGCCGAGCCTCTTCACGCTCTCGAGCATCTTCTGCGGCTTCTACGCGACGCTGCTGTCGCTCGAGGGCGCCGACGCCGGCACGTTCTACCGGGCGTCGCTGCTCATCGTCTTCGCGATGTTCTTCGACCTGATCGACGGCCGGGTCGCGCGGCTCACCAAGACCCAGAGCGCGTTCGGCGTGCAGATCGACTCGCTCGCCGACCTCGTCTCCTTCGGCGTCGCGCCGGCCATCCTGGTCTACCAGTGGTCGCTTCACGCGCTCGACTTCGCCGGCCTCGTGGTGGCGTTCGTCTTCGTGGCGTGCGGCGCCATCCGGCTCGCGCGCTTCAACGTGCTCGCGTCCGAGAGCGACGGCGCCCCGAAGAAGCCGGGCAAGTACATCGTCGGCCTACCGATCCCCGGCGCCGCCGGCGTGCTCGTCTCGCTCGTCGTCGCCAACCACGCCGTCGGCGGCCACCTCGAGCGCCTCGAGGGCGGCGTGATGGCCATCGTGCTCACCCTCGCCTTCTTCATGGTGAGCACGATCAAGTTCCGCTCCTTCAAGGACCTCAAGCTCAACGGCCGCGCGATCGCGCTCTTCGCCCTCGCGCTCGGCTCGAGCGCCGCGTTCGCGCTGATGTTCCACCCCTCCTTCGCGCTCGTCTGGCTCCTCGCCAGCTACCTCGCGATCGGAGTGGCCGAGACCCTCTTCAACCTCTCGCGCCGCGGCCTCCGACGCGGCCCCGTCGAGCCCGAAGAAGAGGAAGAGCCCGCGGACGCCTGAGCTGGTGGATGCACACGATGGCGCGGGCACCCGCGTCCGCTTGCACGACGACTGACCGAGACGACGGCTGGCGACGAGCGCAGCGAGGTCGCCGCAGACCCTCCCAGCTCGTTCGATCCCGCGGAAGCGGGCGGCCAGCTCGCGCGCAGCGCGAGCGCGAGCCGCGTGGCTCACGCGCGGAGCGCGGGACACGCGCGCCGGAGGCGCGCGACTTGGGTGGGGGGGCCCGCGGAGCCGGCTGACCTGTCTCTGCGGAGGGTGCGGCAGCACCCCGGAGCGGAGACAGGTCTGACGGCGCAGCGGGGGGGAGGGGCTTGAAAAGCCCCTCCCAGCTAGCTCGTGTTGTACGGTCCGCGCATGCGGAAGCTGTGGTCGCTCCTGATCGCTCTCGGTCTCTTGGCCTGCGAGTCGGCGCCGCTCGCGTCGAGCTGCGCGGGCGAGGCGGTCGATCTCTGCGGGCCGCGCGAGTACGCGGAGGTCAGCGAGGCGTCGCTCGAGCCGAACATGCTGCCGGTCGCCGACTTCGCGGTGAACGCGAGGGTGCGGGTCGAGCTCGAGCGCTGCGAGGACGCGCCGGCGCCGCACGAGATCGAGCTCTCGGTGCTCGTCCCCGACGAAGATCCGAGCCCGGACGGCGGCGTGCCCGTCCGCGTGATGAGCCTGGTGACCCTCGTCGACGGAGAGGACGGCGACGTCGCTGGCGACGGCCGCTTCGAGGCGGAGATCCCCAACCCCTTCATCGCCACGGTGCCCGAGAACACCGACGTGACGCTGCGCTTCACCGCCCGGTCGACGGCGCCCGCCGGCTGCACCAGCGGGTTCGTGGAGATCCCGTACCGGACCGGCCCGCGGCGCGCGATGATGTAGCTACGGCTCGACGCGCTGCTCGCGGAGGCGTCGCGCCGCGTGTCGCGGGTTCTCGTAGACGCTGATGATCGGCACGCCGTCGTAGGTGAGCACGTGCACCGGGGCGACCGAGCCCCAGGCCGCCCAGATCTGGTAGTCGACCTCCACGAAGTGGTGCTCGTGGTGCACGATCGCGTAGTCGGCCGAGATCATGTCGCCGGACGCGCGGATGTCCTCGTGAAGACGCCCGTCCTCCTGCAGCATGCGCCACGCGGTCCAGGTGGTGTCGCAGATCCAGACGCGGCCGCCGTCGGGCATGCGGTCGTTGAACCAGTCGACGAGGCTGCCGGTGGTGAAGCCCCAGAACTGCCGGTTCATCCCGTGGTCGGCCGCCCCCGGCACGCCGCCGGCGAGCGCGGTGTAGTGCGAGAGGCCGAAGGGGTGCGAGTGCACCGTCTCCACGACGGCGGGCGAGAGCAGGACCACGAAGGCGAGGACGCGCGCGCCGAGCCTGGCGCCCCTGCCGGGCCAGCGTCGACGCACCTCGCGGGCCACGCGCACGAAGGCGACGCCCGCGAAGATGGCGAGGAACGGGTAGCCGGAGAACCAGTGCTTCGTGCCGCCGAAGATCGGCGTCCACGGCATGCTGATCACCACCAGCGGGGCGATCATGACGCCGAAGAAGAGGACGTCGGTGCGCGAGACGTCCGGCACCGCGCGGCCGTCGGGCCAGAGGCGCTCCATCAGCCCCGGCGGCAGCAGCGCGCGCAGCCGGGTGCCGAGCCCCGTGAGCGCGAGCGCGAGCGTGGCCGCCGGCACGGTGAACGCGACCATGACCCACGGGTACCCCATCGGCAGCGGCGGCCGGAAGTAGTTCACCCCGAAGTAGGCCATGTTGTAGTGCTCGTGGTTCAGGTGGAACGCCGCGTACTCGTTGAAGCGAGCGAGCGTGTCGAACCACATCCACGGCCAGAGCGCGACGAAGATCGGCGGGCCGAGCAGCACCATCCCGAGCAGCCACCACGGCACGTAGCTGGTGGCCGCGCCCTCCCCCGCCCGGCGCGCGCGGCGCTCGGTGAGCACCACGAAGATCCAGTGGATGAGGAAGATCGCCGGGAGCGTCCACGCGTTGTGCTTGGTCTCGAGGGCGAGCCCGTAGGCCAGGCCGGTCCAGATCGCCCAGCGTGGATCGGTGAGCGAGCGCCAGTAGCAGTACGTGACGAGCGTCATCATCAGGACGATCGGCACGTCGAAGGCGTCGAGCTGCGAGTGGTAGAAGACCCGAGGCAGCAGCGCGAAGGCCACCGCGGCGAACACGCCGACCTGTCGGCCGAAGGAGCGCGCGCCGAAGATGTAGATCAGCCAGAGCAGCAGCCCGCCGCACAGCATGCCGGTGAAGCGGAAGGCCATCGACGGCTGCTCGAAGAGCGCGTGGTCCTCCTGGGCCAGGTGGAAGAACGCGAACATCGACTTCACGAGCGACGGGTGCTCGTGGTTGTGCGTCCAGTGTCGGTCGACCACCGCCTGCTCGGTCGCCGCCGACGGGTCCTCGGCGAGCGCGGTGAACCACGCGCCGTAGTGGCGGGCGGCGTCGACGTAGAAGCCCTCGTCGCGGCTCATGCCGACCGCGCTCGAGCTCACCAGGAGCAGCGCGACGTAGCTCGTGCACAGCGCGAGGCCGATGAGGTGATCGCGCCAGCCGATGATCCGGTGGCGGCTGATGACCGCGCTCATCGCGGCGCGCTCCGGGTGGTGGCCGCCCAGCAGAGGGTGCGCAGGTGCGGGTTCTCGGCGGTGACCTCCACCCGGACCTCGCCGGTGTCGCGCTCGCCGCGCCGCGGGACGTGGGTCGAGGCCACCATGCGCTTCCAGCCGTCGCCGTCGCGATGGGTCATGCGGCCGACCTCTTCGCCGTCGACGAACACCACGACGTCGATGGGCCCGTTCTCCTGGTGGCGCTCGTGCTCGTAGTAGAGGTCGGCGTAGAGCACGAGCTCGTCGCCCAGCGGCACGTTCGAGAACCGGGCGCGGATCGGCTCGGCGCCCTGCGGGTGCTGCCAGACGCAGCGCCGCGGCTGGAGGTCGAGGTCGTCGAGCACCGTCTCGCCGACCCAGAGCCAGGGGCGCGCCGGGTCGCAGAGGTGACGCCGCGCGGGGGTGACCGGACCGGCGCCCAGCCCGCCCCCCTGCGGCCGCCCGCCGGGCACGAAGCGACAAGGCAGCTCGCGGTCGCCTTCGACCCGGGTGACCCGCGCCTCGGCGACGTGATCGACGAGGTCGTAGAGCACCTCCTGGGTCTGCGGCAGCGTCCATCGCAGCACCCGCACGCGCCCGACCTGCTGGCTGAGCTCGGGCGGCGTCTCGGGCGCCTGCGCCGGCCGGTGCCCGCGGATCGACAGCGCCCAGAGGCGGCGATGCTGCGCGAGGTCGGCGGGCGCCGCGTCCTCGAGCGACATCAGCTCCCCCAGCTCGCGCCGCAGCAGCGGGTCGGCCCAACCCGGGGCGACCACGACCAGGTCCCCCGGCTCGTGCCCCTCGCGCACCACCTCGGCCGCGCGCGCCCAGTCGTCATCTGGCACGACCCGCGCCTGGATGACGGCGTGCCCGACGAGCTCGACGATGGCCAGCGCCAGGAGCGCCAGCCACCCTGCCCCGCGCCACCCGCGCGCGCCCGCTCCTCTCTCGTCGTCCTTCGCCACGCCGAGCCGGTGGCTGGGATATCACGCCCAGCCCGCCCAAGCCGCCCAAAAGCGGGCCCTCCCCCCGTGCTCCTGCCCGTGCCCGTGCCCCTGCCCGACGGCCGTCCACCCGCGGCGGGACGACCGCCCCTCGTCAGCCGTTCCTCGGCTTCAACTGTGCTCTCGCAAAGGCGCGAAGCCGCAAAGATGGAGGTGGGGAGGCGGGCTGGCGGCTGGCCGCCGGGTCCTGGCTCGCTGGTTGGTAGGGAAGGCTTGGGGGACGACCGATTTCGCGCAGAGGCGCAGAGGCGCAGAGACGGGGCGTGGCCTCGGGACGGCGCCTCGCCGGCGCGTGCCGGGACGACCGCCGCTCGAGCGCTGCCGTCCGGCGTCGGATTTACTCGCGCAAAGGCGCGAAGCCGCGAAGATGGAGGTGGGGCGGCGGGCTGGCGGCTGGCCGCCGGGTCCTGGCTCGCTGGTTGGTCGGGCAGGCTTGGGGGACGACCAATTTCGCGCAGAGGCGCAGAGGCGCAGAGACGGGGCGGGGCCTCGGGACGGCGCCTCGCCGGCGCGTGCCGGGACGCCGCTCGGGCGCTGCCGTCCGGCGTCGGAATTACTCGCGCAAAGGCGCGAAGCCGCGAAGATGGAGGTGGGGCGGCGGGCTGGCGGCTGGCCGCCGGGTCCTGGCTCGCTGGTTGGTCGGGCAGGCTTGGGGGACGACCAATTTCGCGCAGAGGCGC